>Ga0209099_1000231_pt1 | contig 65298 bp, 52 predicted proteins | sample AD_JPNHW2_MetaG_FD_184430 | JGI IMG/M metagenome (GOLD analysis project Ga0209099, IMG submission 184430) | Active sludge microbial communities of municipal wastewater-treating anaerobic digesters from Japan - AD_JPNHW2_MetaG (SPAdes) (version 2) | ecosystem: Engineered > Bioreactor > Anaerobic...
CCAAATACAGAGTTTTTCTCGGAATTTCATGGAATATGAATGTTTCGAAGAAAAAAATTGCTGAACTTCCTGCACAGACTGTTGAACCGAAAGCGGAGCCGAAAGTTGAACCGAAACCGGAGCCGAAAGTTGAACCGAAACCAGAGCCGAAAGTTGAACCGAAACCGGAGCCGAAAGTTGAACCGAAACCGGAGCCGAAAGTTGAATCGAAACCGGAGCCGAAAGTTGAACCGAAACAAGTCGTGAAAAGCGGTGAAAGGTTACAGTCTGTTATAAGGTTTCAGCATGGCTCAGATTATATTCAGGAAGCAATAGAAATTGAAAAGGTAGCCATGATACTATCAAGAAATTTTACTTTAAAAATCAGGATAGAAGGACATAACGATATAACAGAAAATGCCAAACTTTCCCAAAAGAGAGCTGACGCTGTCAAAGCGGTACTGATTAAGAACGGTGTTGAGGCAGGAAGAATAATAACAAAAGCTATCGGCGCTTCAGAACCTGTTGCGAAGGGTGACACTGATATCGATCTGGAAAAAAACAGAAGAGTCGAATTCTTTATTGTCAACAATTAGAAGATCTTTTAAAATCACAATAAAATTAACTTGATAACCAGGTCTCTTTTTATTATATATTTCCAGAAAAATGTGAGGTGCAGAAATGGATATTTTTATGATTTTTGAAAAGGGCGGTATAGCAATGTACCCGATCCTTCTCTGTTCTATCATCAGTCTGGCCATTCTTTTAGAGAGACTTTTTGCTTTAAGAACTTCCAAAATAGTGGGCAATCCTGATCTGATACTGCATCTGGCACAGAACAATTCATGGGATGAAATAGCAAAAGAAGTAAAAAAGGGAGATGACTGTCTTTCAGAGATACTGGACATGGTGGCGACAGATACGACAAACGAAGATCCTGCCAAGGTCACTGAAATGTATGCAAAAAAGGTAAGTGCCCGTATTTACAGATGGACTTCGCTTCCCGGAATTATGGCGACCGTAAGTCCTCTCTTGGGTCTTCTCGGCACGGTGCTTGGAATGATTAAGATATTTACCCGTTTTACAGAGGCCGGAGGAAATCCCATGATTCTTGCCGGCGGTATATGGGAAGCGTTGATAACCACTGCGGCAGGGCTTATTGTCGCAATTCCGAGCCTTATCGTTTACAGGTATCTCATTTATCGTGCCGATACAAGTGTGCAGGAACTTGAGTTTGTTCTTGAGAAGATTTTGTTATATAAATCAGGAAAATGAAAGATCAGTTTTAAGGAGAAAAAAATGAAGAAGATTCTTGTTATTGGAGCTGCTGGACAGATCGGAAGTGAACTTGTTCCTGGATTAAGAAATATCTATGGAGAGGACAATGTTGTCGCCGCTGACCTTAAGGAAAGATCCGAGCTTGGCGAAACTCTCAACAAAGGGTTGTATGAAAAAGCAGATATTCTTGATTCAGAAAAGATTGTTGAGATAATAAAAAAGCATAAAATTGATTCGATTTACAATCTTGTGGCACTTCTTTCAAGTGTCGGTGAACAGAAACCGCAGCTTTCATGGAAGATAAATCTCGGCGGTCTTGTCAATCTTCTCGAAATTTCAAGGGAGATGAAACTGGCGTTATTTACACCAAGTTCTATCGGTGCATTCGGTCCGTCAACTCCCAAAGTTAATACGCCGCAGGATACGATTCAGAGGCCGACTTCAATGTACGGTGTGACAAAAGTTGCCGGGGAGCTTCTTTGTGATTACTATTTTAAAAAATATGCTGTTGATACAAGAGGTGTCAGATTTCCTGGTATAATTTCAAATGTGACGCTTCCAGGTGGCGGAACTACTGATTATGCTGTCGATATTTATTATGAGGCAATAAAGCATGCAAAATATACCTGTTATATCAAGCAGGGAACATTTATGGATATGATGTATATGCCTGACTGCCTTAAAGCCGCGGTGGATATAATGGAAGCCGATCCTTCAAAATTGAAACACCGTAACTGTTTTAATGTCGCTGCAATGAGTTTCGACCCTGAAATGCTTGCAGCCGAGATAAAAAAACATATTCCTTCATTTAAAATGGATTATAAGGTCGATCCTGTCCGTCAGGGTATTGCCGATAGTTGGCCTGACAGCATGGATGATTCAGCTGCAAGAGAAGAGTGGGGCTGGAAACCTGATTACAACCTTGTCAATATGACGGAAGACATGATTAAAGTTCTTAAAGAAAAGCTTAAATAACCTGTTCAAATAGACTGAATTAATTGTTTTGCTGTACTACTTCCAGTTAATGTTTATGAGTATTCTTTTTTCTGGCACAGAAATTGCAATTGAGCTTTTAGGAAGTGTAATATATCATTAAAATATGATAGTTACGCAACTATAGTAAAATTGTTTTTGCAGATTTTTTTAAAGCTGCACTGAGTGCTTTTTATAAACTTTACCTTAGAGGAGGCGGTCATGACACAGTATACCGATTCAGTAAGAGAACGGATTATCGGTGATGCAATCAAGCTGATCTGCCGTAAGTGCAACAGGGAAATATCCTTGTCTGACATTTCCAAGGCAACGGGGGTGGTTGCGCCGGTGTTTTACAACTATTTTAAGGGGATAGACGAGATTAACAAGGAGGCATTTAAGAAAATTGAAGAAGACCTTTCTTCTGTAATGAATATCAAGCTTCCTGCTTCGATACCGCCTGACCTTAAAGCTGTTACAATTGCTTATAATCTGATCAAGTTTTTTGAGAAGTCTTCTTTCTGCACAGGTCTTTTATCAGAAGAAAGCGGTGCTGGACAGATAGACATGACCCCGTTGAGGAAAAATCTGGAATCGCTTTTCAGCAAGATGAAAGGTTTGCGTTACAGTCCTGAAATGTCTGTAAATGTTCTTTTACATCAGATTGCAGCACACATTGAATATTCCCGTAAAAAAAATGAACCGCTTCCCGAGGACACGGTGGAAAATATTTTTAAATTATTTTTGAAGGCATAGGTAACAATTTGAAAACATTTATTTTTTATGTATTTTCTGTTTTTCTGATTTCCGGGTGTATAAATTCTCCTGAAAGTAGATTAAAGGACATTGACTTTGAAAAAATAGGCAAAGCTGTTGACGAAACTGATCCTGAGAAATCCAAAGAACTTCTTGCCGAACAGATCGAATCAGTAGGAAAGCTTTGTGAATCATTTAAGGTTCCGAAGATCGAAATGAGACATCTGGAAGCAGTCGATGTTTACAGAAGACTTGAATTCATGATGGCTTTAGGCGGATTCCAAAAAATTCGCGAGGGGCTTGATAACGGAACAATAACTAATATTTCAGACAAAGACAGGGAAGAAATAAAATATGTCTGTGAGAAACTTGTCTTTGATGCCGGAAATATTCTTAAAGGCCAATAAATTTCTTCACAAATAAAAAATTAGACGGTATATTAACGCCGTTTTATATCGGATCATTAAATTTTTCATTTTATGGAGCCTTATTATGACAAAACTTGACCATTCGCTTATCGGACATGTAAATGCCCTCAAAGAAAAAGGGACTGCAAAAGGTGCTGAAATGGTTATTACAAAAATTGTTCCTGCATCCGGCAATAAAGGTCCAAGATATGTTGTTGAGGGATATGAAAAAGAGTTTATCAAGATGAATTCAAACTCTTATCTCGGTTTATCAATGAGGAGTGATGTTATTCATGCTGAAGAAGAGGGAACAAAAAAATATGGTGTGGGTCCAGGTGCCGTCCGTTTTATTTCGGGAACACACAAACCTCACATTGAACTTGAGCAGAGACTGGCTAAGTTTCATGGAAGAGAATCGGCGATGATCTTTTCAAGTGCCTATGTGACTTCGATGGGAGTGATAGTTCCTTTGACAACAACTGAGACTGTTATCGTCAGTGATGAACTCAATCACAATTGTATTATCAATGCAATGAAACTTGCCAGACCCTCTGCAAAACTGATTTACAAACATAATGATATGGCTGATCTCGAAGCAAAAATGAATGAAGCGATAGGACAGGGTAACAGATGCCTTGTAATTACAGACGGAGTTTTCTCGATGAGAGGCGATTTCTGTCCTTTTGATAAATTTGTAAAAATCTGCAAAAAATTTGATGACAAATTTGAGGAAGGTGTTACAACAATTGCCGATGATTCTCACGGAGTCGGTGCATACGGTGTTACCGGAAGGGGAACAGAAGAAATTACAGGATCAAAAGTTGATATTCTTATCGGAACTCTTGGTAAGGCATACGGTGTGAACGGCGGATATGTTGTTGCATCAAAAGCTGTTACTGAATTTTTGATACAGACCGCTCCCATGTATATTTATTCCAATCCTATCACAGTAGGCGAAACTGTTGCTGTTCTCAAAGTGCTTGATATCCTTGAAAGTTCTGAAGGTATTAATATCTTGAAACACCTGAAAGAAATGACTGAAAGATTTGAAAAAGGACTTGTGAATAACGGTTTTGAAACTATTGCCGGACCGCATCCTGTTACTCCGCTTATGGTGAGAGATACACAGAAGACATCAGATCTGGTAAAATGGCTTACAGCTCATGGTATTCTTGCGACAGGACTCAATTATCCTGTTGTTCCGAAAGGATCTGAAGAGATCAGATTCCAGATAAATGCAGATCATACTGCGGCTGATGTTGATTATGTTATTGATGTTCTGAAAGCGTATAAAAATAAGTAATCAGAATTTATATTTCACTGCCGTTAAGTTCGATCTTTACATCAAACGGTGCGATTTTCCTTGCCATTGTTGATACTCCGCAATATGTGTCCTGAGAAAGTTTCACAGCTCTTTTAATTTTTTCCGGATCAATATTACCTTCAACATGATAAATCATCAGGAAATTTGTGAACACTTTCGGGTGTGTTTCTGTAACATCTGCATCGACTGAAACAGTGAATTTTGAAGGCATTTCAACTTTCATTTTTTCAAGGATAAAAATGACATCCATTGCCGTACACCCTGCAATTGACTGTAAAAAAAGGTGTTTCGGGGAGGGACCTGGAACTGTGATAAAATTCTCTGCATCATTTTTGTCGTTAAAGCCGTTAAAATCCATTCCCTGTTTCCATATCACGCCTGCTTTCATAAAAGACCTCCTGAAAAAGTACAGAGAGATTATAGTTTAATACTGAAATTGTTTCAAGTTGATTAAGTTTTATAACAGGTTAAATTCTTGACTTTGCAGGTGCGATTTGATAATTTCAGGTGATAATGAATTTTTCGGGAGTATCAATATGAAACTCGGTAGAGCATTTTCGGTACTTTTTTTGTTTCTGGTTTTGAGTTTTCCATTATTTCCAGCTCAAAGAATGGATTTTATGCTTTTTAATTTAAGTAATTCTGACGACCCTAAAGCAGATTTTCTTCAAATGAGCAAAGAATTCTCAGCTGCTATGGCTCCAATGTTCTACGGCGAAGCTGAAACAAGGGGTTCCGCCGGATTTGAGATAGGTCTGGGATATTCATTTACGAAAATAAGTCTTGATGAAACTTACTGGAAAAACGCATTATATGATGAGCCTGTAAGTTCAGGAATTCCACCTTGTTATAGCGGTCTTGACCTTCATGTTTCAAAAGGTTTCGGATTCGGATTAAAACTTTTCGGAAATCTCAGGTATTTCGTTCTATCTGAAATGATAAGCGGCGGCGGCGGGTTTGAATATGCAATCAATGAAGGATTAAAATATGCTCCCGATATCGCTATCGGAGCAGGGTACAACAGACTTTTCGGTTCCAAGGATCTTAACATGCAGATGATTGATCTCAGATTGAAAATATCTAAAACTTTTGTGGCAGGTTATCAGGTCAAGCTGACACCTTCCATGGCTTACAGTCATCTTTTTTCATTTGCTTCTTCAAACCGACTTGGCGGTTATTTTGATTATTCCAAACAAACTGACGGATATGTTTTTAATCCTAAAGGTGAGCCATTTTATTTTTCTCAGGAATTCATAAATATTGACAGGATTTTCATAGGTTTTAAAGTTGTCAGCGGGTATTTCGGTTTTGAAATTGAAGCCGCAATTCCCGTTAATGCCGGCAAATCGTTTTCACTTAATGCAGGTTTTTCAGCTGTAATGTAATTTTTTCTGATTTCTGTTACATCTTGAAATTCAATTAAATCACCTTATAAAGATATCCGGTTGTTTTCAGGAGGTTTTTTATGGAAAATGTTAAAGTAAATGCTGGCGAAAACGAAGTCGATGTGTTGAAGAAATTCGGAAGAAATCTCATTGATCTGGCAAAATCAGGAAAACTGGACCCAGTAATCGGAAGGGACGGAGAAATCAGAAGGATAATAAGAATACTTTCGAGAAGAACAAAGAACAATCCTGTAATAATAGGTTCTCCAGGAGTAGGTAAAACAGCGATTGTAGAAGGACTTGCAAGAAGGATTGTCCGTGGTGATGTGCCGCAGAGTTTAAAGAATAAAGAGATCATTGAGCTCGATATAGGTTCTCTGATATCTGGTGCCAAATACCGTGGAGAATTTGAAGAAAGATTGAAGGATGTTCTCAATGCAGTAAAAAAAGCAGAAGGAAGAGTAATTCTTTTCATCGATGAACTTCATACTATTGTCGGAGCCGGTAGAGCTGACGGAAGCATGGATGCTGCAAATATGCTTAAGCCGATGCTTGCACGAGGAGAATTGCATTGCATAGGTGCAACGACACTTGATGAATATAGAAAATATATTGAAAAAGATGCTGCTCTTGAAAGAAGGTTTCAGCCTTTAATAGTTCAACCGCCGGATGAGGAAGAAACAATTTCAATTTTAAGAGGATTGCGTGAGAGGTTCGAGATTCATCATGGTATTACTATTTCAGAAGGGGCTATGGTTGCCGCAGTGAAATTATCATCCCGATATATTTCAGACAGATTCCAGCCTGACAAGTCAATTGATCTTATTGATGAGGCCTGCTCAATGCTTCGAACAGAAATGGACAGTATGCCGTCTGAACTTGACGATTTGAAAAGAAAGAAAATGCAGCTTCAGGTAGAAATTGAAGGATGTAAAAGGGAAGATTCGGGTTCAACATCTGAACAGATAAAAAATCTTGAGAAGAAACTCAAAGAAGTCGATGGATTGTATGAAAAACAGCATTCTATCTGGGAATCTGAAAAAGCATCTGTTGAAGCTGTTAAGAAACTGAGAAAAGATATTGAAGACACTAAGCTGGAAATTGAAAAAGCGGAAAGAGAATATAATTTGACAAAGTTAAGTGAATTGAAATATGGCAAACTGGCTGAATTACAAAAGAAAATGAAAGAAATTCAGGAAAAAAACTCAAGCAGGAATATAATGGTCACTGAGGTATTGAATGAAAAGCATATTGCCGAAATTGTAAGCAAATGGACTGGAATTCCTGTGGCAAATATGACTCAAAGTGAAAAAGACAGAATTCTTTCACTTCCTGAAAAATTAAGAGAAAGCATTGTCGGACAGGACAAAGCGATCGAAAGTGTTTCGATGGCAATCTTGAGGTCAAGAGCCGGATTGACCAATCCTAACAGACCTATCGGTTCATTTATATTTATCGGTCCTACCGGTGTCGGAAAAACAGAACTCGCCAAGATGCTTGCATTGCAACTGTTCGATTCCACTGACAATATGGTCAGGATCGATATGAGCGAATACATGGAAAAACACTCAGTTTCAAGACTGATAGGCGCTCCTCCCGGATATGTCGGGTATGACGAAGGCGGACAATTGACCGAAGCGGTAAGGAGAAAGCCTTACTGTATTATTCTTCTTGATGAAATAGAAAAAGCACATGACGATGTTTTCAATATTCTTCTTCAGATACTTGAGGATGGAAGATTGACAGATAATCAGGGCAGGACGGTTTCTTTTAAAAATACAATTGTGATAATGACTTCAAATCTTGCTGTGGAACTGATAAAAACACGATTTAAACCGGAATTTATAAACAGAATAGACGATATCATTGTTTTTAACGCACTTTCTATCGATCATGTTAAGAAGATAGCAGAATTGCTTATATCTAACATAAATAAAGTGCTTTCAAGCAAAGATATATCGATCAAATTCAGTAAAGAAGCTCTTCAAAAAGTTGTATCTGAATCTTTTAACCAGACATATGGTGCAAGGCCTGTCAGAAGATATCTTGAGAGAAATGTGGAAACACTTCTTGCTTCAGGGATATTAAAGGGTGATATTTTATCAGGTGATACCGTTGAAATTATCCTGAAAAAAGGTGTATTTGCTTTATCGCGGTCTTAATATGTCGGAATATGGTTAATCATTAAATTTTTTTTGACAAAAATGGGAGTTTTTATTAGTCTTTGGCGGAATTGAAGGTTGGTCGTAAAAAGCAGGTTGAGCTTTTTTAGTTTATATTAGTTACTTTTAATAGAAAAAGGGTAAGAAGATGTTCAAAAAAATGTTGGTTTTCACAGTGGTCTTTTTGTTGATTTCCTCGATTTATGCCGAACCTAAAATGGCGGTTTTAAATCCGAAGGGAAAAGAAGATTCTTCAGAATTTGCAAAAAAACTCGGCAAGGAAATGAAACTTATTTTCAAAACAGTGAAAGATGTGATTCTCGTTGATGGTGATAAGGTTCTTTCCACTAATGATAAAAGTGCGTTTAATTCGTGTTCAACAAAATGGAAATGTGCAGGAGAAAAATCCCGTGCTGTAAAAAATGTTGATTATATCCTTTTTCCGGTAGTTAAAATGGTAAGTGGCGCTCCGTCTGTTTCTCTTTATATTTTTTCTACAAAATCAGGAGCAAAAGTGGCAAAGCCTGTTGTTAAAGGCGAAGCAGACACTGATGCAGAAGATTTCGCAGCTGATATTGCCGCTGCGTTGATAGATGTTTCTACAAATCTTTCTTCGGCCGGCTCAATGGGTGACGATGCCGATGATGAAGATGGTGACACTGTTGGTAATAATTCCAAAGAAACTCCTAAAAAAGCTATTGAAACAGGTCTTTCAGATAGAGAGAAAAAGAACAGACTCCGTAGCGGTTTTAAAGCATATAAATCCGGAGATGCACAGACAGCGATTACTCTTTTTACGGAAGGCGGAGATGAGATCTTGGCCGGACTTGTTGATGACATGGCATCTTCTGTTGAAAAAGCGAAACAGCTTTTAAAAGACGGCAATCCGTCCGAGGCTGTTAAAGTAGTCAAAAGACTTGAAGATAAAGACCTTCAGCTCAGAGAAAAAGGTTATAAAGAGCTTCAGTTTATAAAAGAAACATCGAAGAAAAACCGTTATAATGATCCGACTGAAGCTGATTACACAAAAGTTAAGAACATTTTCAAGGAAATAAAAAAAGATATCCGTACAGTTGCTGAATGGAAACAGACTGAGCTTAATAAGCTTGATGATTCCATGAGAGATCAATTGAAGGAACGCGATAAAATAACAAGAGATTTCGAAAAATCGGAAAAGAATCAGAGAGAGCAGGAAAAGCAGGCTGAAGCTGATCATCTTAAGAAAATTGAAAAGATGAAATCTGATCTTGAAAATCTTGACTCAAAATACCGTGATAAGATGGGTGATATTGAAAGAGAGATCGGTTCTTTAAATAAAAAACTTGATGACAGTAGAGCCCCGGAAGAAGTTTACAAAGCAGAGATCGAGGCTGATCAGAAGGAAATGGATAAGAAATATAAGAAAATGACTCTTGATTTGAAAAAAGAACTTCTTATGGCTCAGAAAAAGCTTAAAGAAGAAACGGCAAATACTGAAAAAGAGATTGAAACCCAGCTTAAATCAATAGAAAAGGCAAATGCTGATCTTGACAGGCAGATACAGGTTCTATCAAAAGAAATAGAAAAGCTGAGCTCTGATTTTGACAATAATGAACAGAAAGAAAGTCAGTTGTTTGAAAAATCACTTGCCGCTTTTGAAGCGACAGACAGAAAAGACCGCGATGCTCTTGAAAAGAAAAGTACTGAAGAAATAGACGCTCTTAATAAAGAAACAGAAGTCTATGACAAAAAAATGCAGGACCTTGCCCAGAAAGTTGATGCTTTTGACCGTGAAATAAGCGAATATGTTGATAAGCAGGATCAGCGCATTCAGAAAATGCAGGAAGCCAATGATAAGAAGAGAGAAGAACTTGAAAAGAAATTCGATACCGACAGGTCTGCTGCAGAAGCAAAAGCAGAAAAGGACTATGAAAAGGGTCAGGCTGAACTTGCAAAGAAGATCGAGGTGCTTGAGTCTTCGATCATAAAGATAGAGGACAAAGTTGAAAACTTTGAGAAGAATGCTGAATGGATAAATGCAAGAAAGAATCTTAAAGCGGCAACTGATGAGCTGGGAAAATTTGAAGACGGTCACGATAAGTTCATTTCAAAGGAAACCGGGCCTATAGTCGATAGTAATAAAAAAGCCGGTGATGCGTTGGACAGTGAGTTTAAAAAATTTGAGGCATCTGTTAAAAAGGAGATCGCAGATTTCAAATCGAAGAAGGGCGGGGAAAAATCAGCTGTTGAAAAAGAGTTGAAGGCTCTTGAGAAAGGAAAAGCCGGATTCGAAAAAGCTCTTCAGAAGAAGATTGCTGATGCCAATGCTGCGAGAGATGCCGGAATGAAGGCAATTGAAAAGAGATCAGCAGCAAGGGATGCGGACCGTGATGCGCAGGCTAAAGCAAGAAAAGCGGCTTTTGATAAAAATCTTGATGCAAAGAAAAAACAGCTTTCTTCTTTGGAAAAACAGATCACTGCAAATTCTGCAAATGCTGAAAAGACAAGGAACGCTTTGACAGACAAGCTTGATAAATTCAGAGTTGCCAGCGAAAAGAAGATCGGTGATCTTGAAATAAGCAACGAAAAGAAAAAAGAAGCTCTTGAGCTTCAGCAGGAAAAGGAAAGGCAGAGTCTTTTCCAGAAATATGAACAGAAGGCTGATCAGGCAAAAAAAGGTATTCTTGCCAAAGTTGGACAGCTTGAAAACAGTATGAAAGTTTTAGTCGGTCAGAGAGGAAAGGAGGAGACAACTCTCAGGGCTAATGTTGAAGCTGCTGAAAAGCAGACAGATACAATGCAGTCAGGATGGGGAACTGAAGCTAAAAAGAGACTTTCAACTTATGAGGCAAATTTAAAGAATGCTGAAAAGAGGGAAGTTGCAGCAAAAGCAAAATATGAGGCATTAAAAAAGAATATTGACGGTCAGTATAAATCCAAGGTCGATGCTCTGATCCAGAAAGCTTCAGGTAAGACATCTGCGGGCGAAGCTTTCAAAGTTGAAAGAGACAGGAATTTTGAGTTTAGTGCTTATACAAAAATGATAAATTCCATCAAAGTTGAAGCTTATATTGCAAGTGCAAAGGACAAGCTTAATGGGGATGATATTGCCGGTGCCAGGAAAGATATTTTTGATGCTATCTATTCAGACAGTGAAAACCCTGCCGGTATAGAAGCTCTGAAACTGATAGACAAGGCTGCTGGATCGCTCTATGAAAGAGCTTATCAGGCTGTTTCTGAAGATCCTGAAACAGCTAAAAAGATACTTATAAAATTGAGAAAGGAACTTGATCCTTACAGTCCGTATTATCTTAAAGTTCTTGCACTGATAGAGGATCTTAAGCTGGGCGAATAGTTAAAGCGCATTATATTTCAGTGGGCGGGCTTCAATGTCCGCCTTTTTTTTTGCTTTGAAATAAGTATAATCCCAGAGAACTTATGTGAGGTGAGGAGATGTTGTTTCAAAAATGGAAGAGTGCTTTTCTTCCGGTTTTCATGGTTTTGTTTTTTTTCGCATGTAATCAGAGAAACGACAATATCTATTCCGGAGATGAGAATGCTGTCAATGATTCAATTTCAGATACCGGAGATGATGATTATGAGTATCAGGTAAGACCGGATAGCGATCACAGACCGGGAGGTGGCGGCAGTGAGACCAATAATGATATTGATTATATGGAAGACGATCAGGATATAAATAATGATGATAATGATGATATTAACGATGAAGAAAATAATTCTATTTATTCAAGCGAACCTGATGTTGCCAAGTGTGCAGCAGGAACTGTTTCAGGCAATGAAAAGGATATTGTTCTTAAAAGGGTTAATTATATCCGTTCTCTGCATGATCTTCCGCCGGTTGTCTATAAAGATGAAGATGATGTTTATGCCGCCGAGTGTGCTCTTATAATAGCGGCAAATGAAGAGCTTAGTCATACTCCCGGCAGTGACTGGAAGTGTTATTCTGAAGATGCCTATACTGGATGTAATAAAAGCAACATATTTATTCAGTGGGGCATAGATCCGCTGCTTTTTAAAAGCAAAACAGTGGTTGATGCATTTATGACAGATGAAGATGTCGAGTCACTTGGTCATAGAAGATGGCTGATTGACCCGTGGCTTGCCCATATCTCATTCGGAAGGGCAGATGATTTCAGTAAAAAGATCACAGGAGCTGCAATTAAAGTTATAAATACTGATGAGCAGGACATTTCAGGTAGTGGAATAGAATTTGTGGCTTATCCATACAAATATTATCCGGCAGAGTTTTATAATGAAAATGTGATGATGTCGTTTACAGTGATTAAGGACAAAATGAATAAATGGAATAACGATCAGGTAGATTTCCTTACTGCTGCAATAGCTATCAAAGATCCTGACAATAAGTTAATTAAGGTTTCAGGTAAAAAATCTGATAGCGAAGGGTATGGTGTTCCGAATAATTTAAGATGGTATGCTCAATCAGTGGAAACGGGTGTCAAGTATAATGTCACTATAACAAATGTACTGATTAACAATATTCCCGAAACATTCAGTTACTGGTTTGAATTGAAGTGACCATGAGGATCAATAATTCCGCAATTTACATTTTTGCAGCAATTTTCTGCATGATAGTTATCTCCTGTGATAATAAGAAAGCTGATAAAATAGATGATTCAGATATCGTTGCAGTAATTCCTTTTTGCGGTGACGCTGTGGTGGATGAAGGTGAACTCTGCGATTCAACTCAGGCTGAATGCAGCAAGATCAATCCTGAGATATATGAAGACGGTATTGCGGTCTGTAAAGATGACTGTCAAGGTTACGACATGTCCTCTTGCATTTTGAAAACACAATGCGGTAACTACATCGTGGAAATGGGTGAAGCGTGTGATGGAAATCCGAAACGGTGTAATGAGATAGATTCTGAAAAATATGTTATGGGAACGGCTCCGTGTTTTAAGACATGTTCCGGCTGGGATTCAAAAGTATGCAAAACATATCATGAATGCGGAAATGGAAATCTCGAAGAACGGGAGATTTGTGAAAGAGGACATATATCTGACTGCACGGCATTGAATTCTGAGATTTTTATTTCAGGCACGGCAGAATGTTATAATGACTGTTCAGGCTGGAATGTTTCGAAGTGCAGATCCTCTCAATGTGAAAATATTGAATGTGGTATAATTTCTGTTGTTGAAAATGACTATGTTTTTGAATTTGAATGCGGAAAATGCGATGAAGGTGACATCTGTACTTTCGAAAATAAATGCATTGTACCTTGTGGAAGCGGGAAGTGCGGGACAATAGTTATAAAAGACAGTATCGGTGAAGATATGTCTTTCAAATGCAGGGATTGCAATGATTTACAATACTGCAATGCTGAAAATCAATGTATTCCGGCTTGCAGCAATATGGCATGCGGTGACGACCATGGTGTTAATTGCGGTGAGTGTCCGAGTGGTTTTTACTGCAGCACTTTTCCCAACAGATGTAAAAAACTTCCCGATGTTCCGGTTGTTGAGATTCCAGATGGAGTTTTTTATATGGGATGCAATCATTATGTTGATGATTACTGTAATGAAGCTGAAGACCCATATCACATGGTTTATCTATCGCCTTATCTGATAAACACTCAGGAAGTAACGGTTAAAGAATATCTTTACTGTATAGATTCAGGGCAGTGCAGTGATAAAGTTGAGGATGGATCGCATTACAGGACTTATGATATTAACAATAGATGCAATATAGGTTCAGAAAGGGAACTCGATCAGCCTGCAAACTGTGTGAATTATTACGGAGCAGAGGCTTTCTGTAAATTCATGGGCGGTAGACTTCCGACAGAAGCACAATGGGAAAAGGCGGCCCGCGGCGGATGCGAATTTTATGAGAATTGTGAAGAAGATACACCAATGTTTCCATGGGGAAACGATCAGGCAAGCTGCCAATATGCCGTAATAGTTGATGTTAATTCCGGTATTGCAGGTTGTGAAACAGGAGGGACATTTCCCGTGGGATCAAAACCTGATGGAATAAGTCCGTATGGTCTTTATGATATGGCGGGAAATGTCTGGGAATGGTGCAGTGACTGGTTCGGCTCTGACTATTACACTAATTCTCCTTCAGAAGATCCAATTGGCCCGGAAACAGGGATCGAAAAGATACTCAAAGGCGGTTCCTGCAATTTCAGCTGGGTCGGTGTAAGATCAAGTTACAGATATAATGTCGCTCCTTCATTGAATTATACTTTCGGCGGATTCAGGTGTGTTTTTGATTCAGAGAACTAATTGTCGAATATATTCATTGACCGTATTTCTTCGATAATATCAAAGATTGAGTTGATCCTGACGATCTCGGTTTTATCATTCTTTTTTATTTTCGTCCTTCCCGCCGGAGCATATATCTTTTTCAATCCTAGCCTTGAACCTTCTCTGAGCATGATTTCCAGACCGGGAACTTCTCTGATCTCACCGCCAAGACCGAGTTCACCTACAAATGCAGTTGACATCGGAATTGCAATATTGAAAAGTGATGAAAGAAGCGATGCGGCGACAGGAAGATCGACAGCGGGAGTTTTGAGTTTCAATCCGCCCACAACATTTGTGAAAAGGTCAAAATTCGAGAAATAGAGATCGCCTCTTTTTTCAAGTACGGCAGTTATCATTGCAAGTCTGCCGGAATCAATTCCCGTTACAACTCTTCTTGGTTGAGGGAGATTGGAACTTGTCGCAAGAGACTGAACTTCGATAAGAAAAGGTCTGGAACCTTCAAGTATAAGTGCAAGTGCCGATCCCGATATCGATCCTGAACCGTCTGAAAGGAAGAACTGGCTTGGATTCTCGACTTCATTCAGTCCAGTGGATGTCATAGTGAATATTCCGATCTCATCTGTAGGTCCGAAACGGTTTTTTGAGCATCGTAACACTCTGTATCCGAGAGAAGGATCACCTTCAAATAACAGAACTGAATCGACCATATGTTCAAGAAGCATCGGTCCTGCGATATTTCCCGATTTTGTGACATGTCCTATTACAAAAACAGTGATATTCTTTCTTTTTGCTGTTTCAAGCAGTTTCACGGCACATTCTTTTATCTGGCTTACCGATCCTGGAATTCCAGGGACAGAAGGTGAATAGACTGACTGGATTGAATCGCAGAAAAGAAAATCAAACTGCTCTTCTTCAAGTTTAGCCCGGAGCTTATCGAGGTTGTTTTCGTTTGAAAGATAAAGATCTCCGCATCCGTTCTTTCCTGCAAGTCTTTCAAATCTTATTTTTACCTGTGATACAGATTCTTCCGCAGAAAGATATAGAACTCTGCATTTTCTCGATATTTCAAGCGCCGCCTGAAGCATCAAAGTCGATTTTCCGACTCCGGGATGACCGCTGATCAGATTGTAGCTGCCTTTGACTATTCCGCCGCCGAGTATCCGGTCAAGCTCTTTATATCCCGATTCGATCCTTTCACTGTCAACAGTGCTGACATCATTTATATGGTCAAAAACCGCTTCGGGGGATGAAAGGAAAAGGCGATGATTATCTTTAGGAATAGCAGTTTCATCTTTTTCTTCAAGAGTGTTCCATTCGCCGCATTCAGGACATCTGCCCAGCCATTTCGGTGCTGTGTATGAACAGTTGGAACAGATAAACGATGTTCTTTTCTTTACCATTTATTTTTACTGTGCGCTGAGAATAAAAGGTATCGTCACAGTTGAAAGTGTGCCGTTGAATTTCGGGAAGATCCATTTTTTCTTGATCTGTTCAGTCACACAGCGATCCATTTCTGTTCCTTTGAACTTTGGGGTTTCATTGACGACTTTTGCAACGCTTCCATTTCCCATGATGTGTATTGTTATTTCCATTTTTCCACTTATGCCGTCATTGTTTTTGAGAGCTTTGTCATAGCAGAATTTTATTGTGCCGGAGTATGTTTTTATTGTTTCGTTTATCTGATTCTGTGTCAATTCCTCACTGTTTTGAACAAGTTTGCTTTCATTTGACACTTTAGCTGAAACATTTTTCGCAACGGTCTTTTTCATAAATGAATTTCTGAAAGCGTCAAGCTCTTCGTCACTTACTTTATCAAAAAGTCCTGCGGATTTTTTTTCAGGCCGGGCATCTTTTGCAGATGCGACCTGTTCAGCTTCGTTTTCTTTTTTTATTTCAAGCAGCATTTCTTTAAGTATTGTGTCTTCGACAGATCTTTCGACTTTTTTTATGGTGATACCTTTAACAGGATCTATTTTCATAACACCGGAACCGAATCTTACATCATCAAGGTTTATATCTTCAATTACAGGCTGTTTTTCGACAATTTTCTGAGGTTTTTCCTTTTTTAAAAGACCCATAACGGAAAAGACAATTACAGGAACAAGCACTATTCCTATGCCTATTACTAACCATTTTAAAATGTGATGGCTTTTAGCATGAGGAACGGTGTGTTTTTCAACGCTTACATCATCAAGCATTTTGAGCATTTCCCTTTTCTGGACTGTTTCATCGTCAGTTCCTAGAACCTGCTTTATCTTTTCATCCGCAATGCGGTAATACTCGATAAATATCTCTATAAAATCAGGATGTTCTGCAATTCTTATCCAGTCAGGCAGTGACTGTTCCCATATCAGTGAATCTTTACGGATGCTTCCATCAAGGATCAATGCAGTGATTTCATCAAATGAGTACTCATAACTGTCATCAGGCAGGAAATAGATCTTTTCATTCATTTTGAGGCTCTCCAGTCTTCAAAAAACACCGCAAAATAATAGTCGTAACGCACTTTTTTGTCAATTAATAACAGATCTGATAAGCTCCTCCAAAGTTTGATTTTTTGAAATATTCTGAAAAAGTTTATTACAATCAGGCAAAAGATTTTGTTTTTCGAGGTTTATTTTATATATAGTATCTTGTCACAAGATTCTGATAAACTGACAATGGAAAGAATTCATGACAGAAAATAAAGATAATAGGTTATTATTATTGAAAGACATAAAACTTCTTTATGTTGAAGATGATTCGAACCTGAGAGATGCTATGATAAACATACTCAGATGCTATTTTTTAAACATTTATATAGCTTCTGATGGAATAGAAGGTCTGGAAAAGTTCATTAAGAACGACCCTGATATAGTTGTTACAGATGTGAAGATGCCTGGAATGGATGGTATCCAAATGTCATTTGAGATTAAGAGAAGAAGAAAAGATGTTCCGATAGTTGTTACCACTGCTTTTACTGAAATTCCAGATCTTCTTAATGCGATTGAAGCAGGTGTCGATAGATATATCCAGAAACCGGTTAATATGAGTTCTTTTATGGATGTTCTTTACAGTGTATCTCTTCCTGTCATTCAAAAAGAACAGATAAGAATGCTTCAACGGCAGAGTTCTCTTGAAAACTGGTATTTTGGGAAAAATCAAAAAATGAAACAGATCTTTGAACAGGCAAAAAGTGTTGCATGGTCGCCATTTTCTGTTGTGCTTAGAGGTGAAACAGGTTCCGGGAAGAGTTTTCTTGCAAGGGTTATTCATGATATGAGCAATAGAAAGGATCAGCCTTTTATCAAAATCGATCTCGGTACGATGCCGGAGAATTTAATGGAAAGCGAACTTTTCGGTTATGAAAAAGGGGCTTTTACCGGTGCTGACAGAAAAAGAAAAGGAGTTGTCGAGTCTGCCAATGGCGGTACTATTTTTCTTGATGAACTTGAAAATGCATCGCTTCATTTTCAAACAAGACTTTTAAGAGTGGTAGAGGAAAAGGAGATTGTACCTATCGGTTCAAATCTTCCAGTTAAAACAGATGTCAGAATTATTTCCGCAACAAACAGGAATTTATATGATCTTGTAAAAAAAGGACAATTCAGGGAAGATCTTTATTACAGACTTGCAGAATTTGAGATCTTTATTCCTCCTCTTAGAGAAAGAAAAGACGATATTCCGTGGTTGGCGGCAAGATTTATGGTAGAAGCGTCAGATGAGCTGAAAAAATGTGTTTACGACATGTCTTCTGAAGCAAAGGAATACATATTATCTTTTCCTTGGTATGGAAATGTCAGAGAATTGAGAAATTATATAAGGAGAGCTGTTCTTTTTTCAAAAAGCAGTGTCATTTCAATAGAAGACATGTGCAAAGCTGGAATGGATTTTTCACACGAGTCTGATGCAGTCTGTGATGCTGCTGCTGTTTTTAAAACACTTGCCGAAAATGAAAGAGACTTGATAAACAAGGCTCTTAATTTGACTGATGGGAATAAGACCAGAGCCGCTCGTCTTTTAGGTATAGACATAACTACTTTGAGAAGAAAAATAAAAAAGCATGATCCAGCACAACACTAGGGCATTTTGCCCTATGCGATGTGTTCCGCCCTGTGTGCAGCTCGATAAATCTTAATAAATTCAGTCGGTTATCTGTACACAATGCCGGCATCAGTTTTGCTATTATTCAAAAGCAATACTATTGCTTATTTTTAAGACGGAGAGAAGTATGTCTGACTTAATTCAAACATCTGAAGCGCTCAAGGTTAATTTACAGGAAACGAAAGTTGATGAGTACGATTTTTCTGAAAAAGAGCGATACATTATAGAATCTGTTTCAATGTATTCTATGTTGCAAAAAAAGGTAACAGCTTTTTTCAGAGAATTAAACCATCCATATCCAGACTTAACTGAAATAATCGAAGGGTTCAGATGGATAATATTGGAAAACATCTATACTTTTTCTGAAATGACTGAAAAAGAGAAAATTTTAATGATATTCGGAGAGACCTGTTCTCTTATTTTTACTTTAAAATTAGATACAGCTCAAACCGAGAGATTGAAAAGAACACTCTTCAATACGCTGGAATTATTATACAAAATCCATAAAGATGGGAAAATATCATTTGAACTTTTCAGATATTTTGTTGATTTGACAGATCAGGTTCTGGCAAATGAAAAATCCGGTCTTATGGAATCTTCAAGTTCACTTAAAAAGTATATCACTGAAATATGTAAAGAACCTCGTGTTCACACAGTTGTTTCAGGGATGATGAAAAGAGTTCTTATAAAGAACATTCTTTACTGGAAAAATCTTCAGCCTTTCACCGTCTGGCTTATTGAATCAGGAATTGAATGCGGAATAGAATCACAGGAAGTTGAAAAAGTGATTAAAGAACAGTTCCCTGATAATTTATTTGATGAATCAATGGATATGATACACAGGGCTTCATGCTGTGAAGATCTTTTTCCTGTGCCTGATTTCACATTTTTTACAGATCGGATGAGAGGTACTATCGATTTAATTTCAAGCCCTATAGGAAAAATATACTACATTTTTTATCTTCTTGAACTTGAATCGATGTCATCAATGAGAGAATATCTCCTTTTTGATTTGAACAGAACTTTAAAATTGACTCCTTTTCATGAGGGTGACGAAACAGCAATTTTTATCAGCAGGGTTTTTAATTTCTTTAAGCCTATTCAGGATCGTTTCAGGAGTGCGATACTCGAATGTATTAAAACTCTTGGAGTGGAGATTATAAAAAGGGGAGATAATGATCTTTCTGACCATTTTTTTGATGCGGTAATAGATTTCGGGTTCGTTTATCCCGAAATAAAAGGTGTGAATTCAGACTGGCAGATAATTGTGGATAAAAATCATGTGAAAAATATCAGAACATGGCTTGCGATCATCGGTGAAAATCCTTCGAAAAGCATGAAGCTTCTGTCGGCTCTTCTTATAAATCTGAGAATTGGCGGTGTTTTTATTTCGGATACTGATCTGTTTCAGAATGATATTACAAAGCTTCTTAATAGTGAGATTAATTCATCATATCATATCGCACGGCAGATAGCAGTTCTTTTTCCTGTTTATTTTAATGAAATAGGAGCTGAGGGTGAACTGAGAAAGATATCAACTGCAATTGATGAAATTTCATTCCGCAAGGATAATCTGCTTCACTTTCTGAGAAAACAGATTCATGCTGAAAGTAATAATACTCACATCGAACTTGTGAGAGATATTTTTATTTACTGGCTTACCGGAGAAAAGAAACAGCTTGAAAAAAAGATACCGCAGGAAATATATGTCTCCCTTGACAGTTCAGGAGAGATGTATGAAGGCGTACATGCAGTATCGGTTCATCTTAACGAGGCTGTTCAAGGGAATTACGACTCCCTTTTTACCGCAAAAATGAGCAGGATCGAAGAGTTTGCTGGTGAACTTGATTCAAATGATGAAAAAGATAAGAAAAAAGTGGAATATTTATTTAAGCTCCACTTGCTTTTAAAGGAAAAGTATTACCTTAATCCTGGAGATATATCAAAAAAGCTTAGGAAGTATTCATATATTTCTTCTGATGTCATCAATGAGCTTGAAAATTATCTCCAGAATGGTGATTGGAAGAAAGCTGTTCAAACAGCCTTTTTGATAATGTCCGTTCTGAAAGATAAAGTGCTTTCATCTGAAAAAACAGAAGGTGTTGAAAATATTTATTATAAAAGACATATTGCTATAGGTATTCCATCAATGTATGGTGAATACCGTGAACCTAAATTTGAAGCTCTCGGTATGATTTTCAGGCTTGAACAGCTTGTTTCATCATTGATTGAAAAAATAATTTCATCAGCAAAACTTTCCTATATTTCAGCTGAAACACTAAAAGAAGTCGCCTGGATTCTTGATCTGTTCAAGGAAGGTATGGAGATCGGCGGAATTACAAACGAAAATTTTAATTCAGATCTGGAAACTCTTCGTTACAGTCTTGTTTCTTCGAGTTTTTCTGTAGATCAGTTTCTGAATATTTTTGAATTTCTGGCTGAGGATGTGGGAAAAATTGTAGTTGATTATTTCCTGGGAATTCACGATAAAAATTTGAGAAAGATACTTGAACAGCATATTGAAAAGAACAATGCATCTATTTCATGCGATAAAGAGAAAGAATGCTATATTCATAAAAAATCCGAGGAATTTTACAGAGATGTTATTTCATCATCTTTTCTTATGCAGCAGATAGATAATCTGATAAACAGCGTGCTGACTTTACTTAGAGCTATTCCGCACAATCTTTCAAAAGAGGATATCCATTTAATAATGAGTTTCAGAAATGATCTGGTTTCATCGTCTTTAAATACAGATGTCAGTGAAATAGATAATCAGGTTTTTCTCGGAGCGAAAGGATATTTCCTGAAAAAAATAAAGAAATACGGAATGCCTGTTCCAGATGGATTTATTCTGACTACGGAACTTTTTAGAAGAAGGGCTGCTTTAATGAAGCATCCTGAGATGAAAAAAGAGATATATTCCATAGTAAAAACACAGCTCTGTAATCTCGAAAAACTAACAGATCTTGAATTCGGAAACCCAAGAAAACCTCTTCTTCTATCTGTCAGAAGCGGATCTGCAATTTCAATGCCGGGAGCAATGAATACTTTTTTAAATGTCGGAATGAATGATGATTTCGCAAAAGAATTGTCGAAAAAAGAAAACTATGGGTGGACATCGTGGGATTGTTACAGGAGGTTGATCCAGACATGGGGAATGAACTTCGGAATTGACAGGGATATTTTTGATTCAGTGATTGCCGATTTTAAAAAGGTTTATAAAGTTACAAAGAAAATTGATTTTAAACCACTGGTAATGAAAGAAATCTCAAAAGAATATATGAAAGTCCTGAACAGCCGGAATGTTCAGTTCGAACAGGATCTCGCAGAGCAGTTGATAGTTTCGGTCAAATCGGTTTTTAATTCATGGGATTCCCGGCGTGCGAAGGTGTACAGGGAAAAACTTAATATTGCTTCTGAATGGGGTACGGCGGTAATTATTCAGAAAATGGTTCTTGGAAATATCAATTATGATTCTGGAACAGGTGTGGTTTTTACCAGAGAGCCGTTTGCCGGAGAAAGAGATATCAGGCTTTATGGTGATTTTGTAATGTGCAGTCAGGGCGAAGATGTTGTCGGTGGACTTGTTCATCCTTACCCTGTCACAGAAAAACAGAGAATTTCAATGAAAGATGATCCGGAAATAAGTATGGAAAAAGACTTTCCTCAGATCTTTAATGCACTTTGTGAAACAGCGCATGAACTTGTAAATAAAAGAGGATACGGACATCAGGAGATAGAATTTACTTTTGAAACACAAAAAAAAGAGGATTTTCACATTCTTCAGATAAGACCATATCATCAAAATGAAAATATTCCGGTCAGTAATGTTCCGGAAGGTGCTGTATATATTGGTGAAGGCACCGGCATAGGAAGTGGTATGATTATTGGAAGAGCAATTTTCTCATATGGAGATATTGCTCTTTGTAAACAGCAGTATCCGGAAGATAAAATCATTGTTGTGAGACCTGATACGGTAAGTGACGATATTGATATGATATTCGAAGCCGAAGGGCTTCTTACTTCAAGAGGAGGTGCAACTTCTCATGCGGCGGTAACTGCTGTCAGGCTTGGTAAAACCGGGGTTGTAAACTGTAAGGCACTTTCTGTAAACGAGCAGGAAAAGAATTTCAGCTTAAACGAGCACACTTTAAAAGTAATGGACAAATTAATAATAGATGGAAAGCGTGGATTTATCTATTGTTTCAAAAACAAGTAAGGAGAAAATTATGGTTCAGATGAATTGCTGTGCGACTGTCGGTGTAAACGGACTCGGACGAATAGGAAAACTGACTTTGTGGAATTTTATTCTTTCTGAAGAATTCGACAAAATTGTCGTAAATCTCGGAAGGGATGCCGGGAAATCTCTCGAAGATCTGGTTGATTATGCTGTTCATGATTCAACTTATGGTTCGCTTGAACATTTTCTTTTCGGATATAAAGGAAAATCTGAAATAGAAATTACCGACAATGAAAACGGGGAAGTGCTGCTGCATGGCAAAAAAGTGAAATTTTTAAGGAAGGAAAGAAATCCGGAAAATATATCATGGGGAAAGGAAAATGTAAGGATTGTTATTGATACTACTGGAAAATTCAGCGATCCATCGGATGAAAGTTCATCAGGCGGCAGTTTAAGAGGTCATATTGCAGGCGGAGCAAGAAAAGTTATCCTTTCTGCACCATTCAAGTTCAAAGGAAAATCAAAAACTATGCCGGATGATTCGATAATGGTAGTTTACGGAATTAATCACCAGTCTTTTGATCCTTTGACACATCACATAATTTCAGCTGCATCATGTACAACAACGGCGCTTGCTCATATGATGAAACCTCTTTTAGATAATGATGAAACCAATACAATTTTAACAGCAAGTATGTCAACTATTCATTCAATGACAAATTCTCAGAGCGTGCTTGATGCTGTTCCTTCAAAAGGAACAACGGATCTAAGGAAAAACCGTGCGGCAGGAGCGAACATAATCCTTTCCACAACAGGTGCGGCCAAAGCTCTTGAATATATTCTTCCTTCAATGAAAAATATCGGATTTATGGCCGATTCTGTCAGAATACCCGTTCCCACAGTTTCTTTGATAAATCTGAATCTGACATTCCATTCTCCTCTTGACGGCAACGGATTTCCCAAAGTAAACAGGGAACTTATCAATAATATTTACAAAGATGCATCAGAAAACAGGCATCGTGATCTGCTTTATTATTCAGAAAGACAGAATGTATCAAGCGATTTAAAAGGATTAATGGCGGCTGTTGTGATAGAAAGCAATGATACTCACACTAGAACAGGATTTGTTGATATTCCTCCTTTGTCAAATGTTCCTGTAACGCATGCCAAAATATTCGGCTGGTATGACAACGAAATGGGAAGCTATGTCAACAGTCTCTGTAAATTAGCCGGATACATATCAAAAACCATCGCTTAGTTATAAGAAATAGTTAATAATTGAATAATAACAAATACCGGCGACTCCTGTGATGAGTCCTGATCTGATGAGGATCGGGTACACTTCGCGAAGTGCTGTCTTGAAAAAATCGGTGGTGACAATGAGGCACAGATGCATCGGGGAAAGCATGACTCCGAGGAATCCGCCTGTGAATCCAAGTAGAAGGAAATTCATATCAACAACTCCGCCCGGCATGAGAAATGTATAGATGACAGGGAAAGATATCGAAACAAATCCGACAGTTATCCCTGTGAGCAGTCCGCAGACAAGTGGAACTGTGAAAACAAATATCGCAGGGTTTGAATCTTTCAGTGCATTGTAAAGACCTTCAGCCACTCCGGAAGATTTAACTATCGAGTCGAAGAAGACCATTCCTATTACCAGAAAAACAATATAAAGAGTCTTTTTTCTGAAAATAAAGGGTTTTATGTGAACTGAAAGCTGTCTTTCCTTGATTATAAAGGCGGAAAGGGCAATGAGAACCGCCCACACAAGTTCAATTGAGAAAATGATGGAAAGTCCTACTGCAAGTATTATAGGCCATGCAATTATCAGAAGTTTTAAAGGGTTTTCTGTGGTGTAAAGTTCGAAAATATTTTTTTTCTTGTGCCTCAGTAGTATCGGGAGTCCTGCCGCCGCCATGATAAGTGTCATCAGTCCGGTAACTTTGAACATGTCGTAGGGCTTAACTTTCATGACAGTAATGATCCATGCCAGTCCCGGATAGAGCGGGAAAAAATACTCCCAGATGTGCCTGTACCAGTAGTTTACTGCCATTTTTTCCCTGTTTTCATAGCCGGGCAGCAGTTTGTCGACAAAAGGAGCTGAAATAAGCGAACCGCCAGGCATCGGAAGAAATCCTATAAATGAGGCACTTGCCGCAGCAGCAATACGGTTATCTTTGAATATTTTGAGAAATATCGCTGACATTCTGCCGAACATTTTACCTTTTTCCATAAGTTCGCCAAGAAGCATTACGGAAAGAATTATCAGAAAAAGGTCTCTTGATCTTGGATTTACAAATGTTTCCAGCCACTTATAAACTGTTTCTAAAATACCGATACCCGAAATAAGTGCCATTGCAAGAGCACCGGCTGGAAGAGCTATCTCAAGACGGATCTTTTTTGCAAGAAGAATTATCATCAGAAGTATAGGGACCGTTATCTGGATCCAGATCATTTTGAACTCAGAAGGGTGACAGTCGTGCCTTTTAATTCGTATTCTGTTCCGTCGGTTCTGTCGATCGCCTTACCGGATTTGTCAAAAACGATTTTGTTGCCGCTTACTCCGACCCAGCCATGCTGACGGGCTGGAACTCCGTAAACAAGTGCAAAGTCAGGCACATCTTTTGTAATCAGACTTCCTGCACCGACAAATGCGTATCTTCCGACTGTCACTCCGCAGACTATTGTAGCATTGGCACCGATCGAACATCCTTTTTTCATGAGTGTTTTTCTATATTCGTTTTTTCTTTCAATGAATGATCTCGGGTTTATAACATTTGTAAATACCATTGACGGTCCGAGAAAAACATCGTCTTCAACTTCAACACCTTCATATATCGAAATGTTGTTCTGAGCTTTGACACGGTTCCCGATCTTTACATTTGCACCGACAACACAATTCTGTCCGAAAATACAGTTCTTTCCGATAGTTGTGTTTTTTAAAATGTGTGTAAAACACCATATCTTTGTTCCTTCGCCGATAATTACATTTGCATCAATTATTGCAGTTTCATGAACAAAATAGTTCTTGTTTTCCATTATCTTCTCCAGCTTTTAAGGAACGGATGATATTCACCCCTGAGACCGACAGGGAATGCATTCCTGATATTGAAAGCGATCTCCACAGCCTGTCTGGAATCTTCGAGTCCGAAACCATTTCCGGAAAGGATCTGTTCATAGCTTCTTGTGTGAAGATCAGTAAATCCTTCACTGAATTCAAGTTCATTTCCGTCTATTGTGATGGAGCGGTAGGTTTTTTTCCCTTTTTCAGCAACTTTCTTCGGAAGCATTTTATCGCTGATGCTCAGGAACCAGCGCACTCTCGCTTTTTCAAACTGCATGAATCCTGCGGCAATATCTTTTTCCTGAACATTGACAATATTCTTTTTAACATATCCGAATATCCATTGAAGCATATCAAAAAAATGAATCCCTATGTTTGTGGCCATACCGCCTGATTTCGCCAGATCTCCTTTCCATGACACATCATACCATTTTCCGCGGCTGGTTATATAAGTCAGTTCAACATCGTAAACCTTGTCGGCAGGACCTTCTTCAATTTTTTTCTTCAATTCTGCGATAACAGGATGGAGTCTGAGTTGAAGGATGGTGTTTACATGATAACCGGTTTCATCCTCAATGACTTTTAAATTATCAACTGTCCACGGATTGAGCACAAGAGGTTTCTCGCAAATTGCATTAGCCATATTTCTGAGAGCCAGTCTTATGTGAGCATCGTGAAGATAATTAGGGGAAGTGATACTTACGAAATCTATTTTGTTCTCGCGCCTTCTGAGCTTGTCAAGATGTCTGTCAAATCTTTCAAACTCGACAAAAAACTCGGCATCCGGGAAATATGAATCCACAATGCCGATACTGTCATTGGGATCCATTATCGCAAGCAGATTGTTTCCTGTTTCCTTAATTGCCTTCATGTGTCTGGGAGCAATGTAACCTGCTGCACCGATAAGGGCGAAATTCTTCATCATAATCTCCCTGAAACAATTTTCCTGTCGAGAATGCCTTTAATATCATATATCACGGTATTGTTGTTAATGAAGTCAGAAAGGTCATATTTTTTGAACTCATTGTGGGCGACAGCAAGAATAAGTGCATCATAATTATTTTTTGAACAGTTCGGGAAATCTGAAAGTGTCACGCCGTATTCTTCAGCGACATCATGAGGATCTGCCATAGGATCGCAGACATCTACAACGCATCCGAATTCATGCAGTTCTTTTATTACATCGATAACTCTGGAATTCCTGATATCAGGGCAGTTTTCCTTGAATGTTATTCCGAGGATAAGGATTCTTGAATGTTTGATCTTTTTGCTTTTCTGGATCATAAGTTTGATCACTTTATTTGCAACATAGATCCCCATATTGTCATTGATCCTTCTTCCTGCAAGTATTACCTCAGGATTGTATCCGACAGCCTGAGCCTTGTGGGTGAGGTAGTAGGGGTCTACACCGATACAGTGTCCTCCGACAAGCCCCGGTTTGAAAGGAAGAAAGTTCCATTTGGTTCCTGCGGCTTCAAGTACATCAAGAGTGTCAATCCCCAGTCTTTCGAAAATAAGAGAAAGTTCATTTACAAATGCGATATTTATATCTCTCTGCGAGTTTTCAATTACTTTTGCGGCCTCTGCAACTTTAATACTGGATGCTTTGTGAGTTCCGGCAATAATTATCTTTTTATAAAGCTGATCTATTTCTTCGGCAATTTCGGGGGTTGATCCGCTTGTGACTTTTTTAATTGTTGTGACTGTGTGGACTTTATCGCCGGGATTAACTCTTTCAGGCGAAAATCCGCAGAAGAAGTCCTTGTTAAACTTAAGCCCAGATATTTTCTCAAGTATCGGCACACAGATCTCTTCTGTGCAACCGGGATAAACAGTTGATTCGTAAATGACGATATCGCCTTTTTTAAGGACCTTCGCAACAGTTTCCGTCCCTTTGATAACCGGTGTAAGATCCGGCTGTTTGTGTTCATTGATCGGTGTCGGCACAGTGACTAGAAAATACTGGCACGGTCTTATATCTTCAATATCGGAAGTATATTTCAGTTTTACTGCTTCTTTGAGCTGGTGCGGTTCTATTTCGAGAGTTTTCTCAATTCCGTTCTTAAGCTCTTCAAGCCGTTTCTTGTTAATATCAAATCCGACTGTGTCGCAGATTTTTCCAAATTCAACTGCAAGAGGAAGTCCGACATAGCCGAGACCGATTATACAGATTTTCTTCTCAGACATTAGATACTCCTTTTCGATGGTCCGTCATAAACTGCCGATTTCTGATCAATATTTCTCATCGGTTTCTGTGTTTTCTTCTCTTCATAATAATGTGCAAGCAGTCCGGGAACTCTCGATATCATGAAAATCCCGTTTGCAAGCTCAGCAGGTATCTCAAGGGCAAGAAGTACGGCTCCTATCATGCCGTCGACATTTACCGGAAGCTTTATTCCTTTCGCTGTGAATATCTTCTCTTCGATTATTTTTGCAAGTTTTATATAGAACAGTTTATTTTCCGGCAGATTTTTCATGCAAAGTTCAGTGAGCTTGATACTTCTGGGGTCTTCGGTATGAACTCTGTGCCCGAAACCGGGGAATTTGAATTTCTGTTCAAATTTCATTTTAACGAACTCTTCGATCTTACTCTCATCAAGTGTATTGCCTGTGAATTCGGCCGCTTTTAAATAAAGTTTCATCGAATCTTCAATGGCTCCGCCGTGGAAACTGTTTATTGCAAGAAGCCCTGAAGCCACAGCCGCATTCAACGGTGCTCCTGTCGAAGTGGAATTCAAAGTGGCAAGTGCGCTCGGAGGTGTCACACCATGATCGACGGAAGATGTGAGAACCGCCTGAAAAACCCTGCCTTCTTCCGGAGTTGGAAGCTCTCCTTTTATTATGAGATAGACAACTTCAGCGTAAGAAAGCTTTTCCATAATTTCTTCGACAGCATAGCCTCTGATCAGAATCTCATTCGGCTTGATAGATGTGATCTTAGTATTCCATTCACTCATTTGAAACTCCTTCCTTAAATTTAAAAAACATTATTAATGCCGCTCCGCAGTAACATGCCAGAGCACAGTAAAAAACTGCCGTAAACCCGTAATTTATACTTATTATCGTTGAAAGCACTGATGCTATGACAGAGAAAAATCCGTTGATTCCCCACAAAAAAGGAAGTTCGGCGTTACTGGCTCTCCTCGCTCCGGCAGGAAAGGCGCAACCCATTAAAAATGAAACTGGAGCAAGCAGCGCAAGAGTTATTATCACTCGAACAGTAAAAGATGAACTGAGAGTTGATGAAAGTACCGGGGTGAGAAATATAGACATGAGAAGCAGAAGAACTGTCAAAAGTGCGAGGTTTATCCTTCTTTCGAAATTAAGGACATCGGTCGAAAGGCTTCCGAGTCCTGAAAAGAGCAGAATCGAAAAGAGTGCAATAGAAAGACTGTATGACGGATGCCCGAGATAAAGGACAAGTTTCTGTGTCAGAACTATCTCAATGAACATATACCCCATTCCGATAAGAGAAAAGTAAATAAGATTGTAGGGTTTAAGATAAGTTTTATCTCTCTTTTTCAGATAATAAAGAGGTTGTACAATAAAAATAAGTCCAAGAAAGAAAAGGATAACAAGGATCGCAAAAAGTATTGTCTGTCCTGAAAATATGTTGAGAGGCAGAACTCCGGCATTGATCCCCGCAAAAAGAGTGTTAAGTTTGCGAAGCTCAAAAAAGAACGGCTTATCATCTGTCGGAGTTGAAATGATGTACGGATACTGTTCTATCATTTCTTTCGAAGTCATGTCGTCGGCATAAAGAAACTTCTCAAAGATATTGTTCTCTCTGTTGTTTTTGAACGGAACGACAAGACCGGCGAATCCGTTATTCTGAATAAATTCAGTCCCTTTTGCAACTTCTTCAGGAGTGAAGACACCGTTTTTTACAACTGCGACAGTATAGACATCAGAAACAATAAAAAGCACTCTGTTTACCGGATTTATTCCCATTCTGGTCAAGGAATCACGGATTATATTTATCAGTCTCAGTGAAAATCTCGGCAATCCGTTCTCATCGGGAGCAAACCAGCTTGTCATGGTAAAAAAGCCGTTTTTGTTAAGTCTGCTGTAATAGGACTGAAAAGCTTCCGTAGAATAGAGATTGTTTTCCGAAAGAGCGAAAGCACCTGCCTGAGTCGATGAAAAAGTGTCAACTCCCGAAAGCTGGATCACATCATATTTCTTGTCAGAACTTTCAATGAAATGCCTTCCTTCATCAACAAAAACTGAAATTCCTTTAATGTTTCCTGAATATATTCCGCCGCTGTAATCTTTAAATTCTTTTCTGATAGATCGCACAATCACAGGATTAATTTCAACACCGCTGATGTCCGGGACATTGTGATATTTTGCCGCAAGAAGATCCATTCCGCCGCCTGATCCGATATGAAGTGTCGAATTGAAGTTTCTTCCGAGATTGAAAACAAGGGTTGTCGGCATGTAATTAAAGAAAGAAAGGTCTTGCGGATATTTTATTATTGATGTATAAGCCCATGAATCTATTACTATTCCAGTTCTTTCAGGGAATATTTTGTTTTCTTCAAAGAATTTTTTACTTATTCCCCACATTCCGATCGATTTGTAGATGGATCTGTCAACATCCTTGATCATATCTATCTTTGAAAGCGAGCTCCAGTCGGTGAATACGACATCGCTTTTTCTGTCTTTGACAAGACCGAGAATTTTATCTTCAGGCGGTTCCATCGGGAAGAACGAGGGGATGAACAGAAGAGGAGTAATAATTGCAATGGCAAGTGCTGCGCAGATGCTCTGTTTGCGGTTTTCAGCAGCAATAAGCGCCGCAACTGCGATAAGTGCAGTATTTATGGGTATTCCGGTCTGTCCGTTGAAATGATTGAATATGAAAATAAAAAGAAGTGCACCGACGGCACTTCCGATCATGTTCACGCTGTAATATACACCGATTGATGCTTTTTTCTGCTGAAGAAGCCAGCCGATAGTAAGTCCGAAAAGAAAAAACGGTATGAAAAGAAGGATTATTAAGGATATCAGTGAAAGAAGTCCTTCATTCTGAGATATGAGATTAAGAGGAGTGAACCTTATCCTTGTCATGAAAATGTAGCAGGTAAGTGTAATTATTGATGAAACTGTCATCAGTTCAGAAAATTTAAATTTTTTTGAGTTCCCAGAGAAAAGTGAAAGAAAAACACCGGAAACGCTGAAACCGAGCATTGCTGTACTGATGATCATAAACCCGAAATGATACCAGAGCACAACGCTGAAAAATTTGGTGAATGATATCTGCATGGATAAAAGTGCAACAGAAAACAGGAAAAGTGCAGTCAATTCCTTTAGTTGAGCAAGTTTAATATTTTTCAAGAATTATTCCGCCTCTATTATAAGGTATCCAATAACGCGTGATATTAGCACACCGTAAAATTTTATCAAAAAAAAAGAGCATTAATACACTCGGCAACCGGACACTGAAAAAAAATAAGTTTGCAATGAAAACATAACTCGATAAAATCTTAGTTTATAAAATTTTTTGTTTTGATATAATGCTCAATATTTTAAGTATTAATGATGCCTACAAGGATATTTGAATGGGACTCCCTACAGTTGAAGAGGGTGTTGTTACTAGGCAGGTCTGCTATGACTAATATAGAAGTTGCAAACTGTGAAACTTATTATGTGTATAAACTTAGAATTCCCAGTGGTTGCAGTTATAGGTATTGCACAACCAATTAACACAATTTTTCTATCTGAAAATCTAAATATTTGAGTTTTATCATCTTCGAAGTATTCTAATTCTGCGTTTTTTTCTTTTGAAATATTGGTTTTACGGAGAATTCAGATGAAAGTGAGTCAGATTTTCTTTCAGACATTGAAGGAAGTTCCTAAAGAAGCAGTGATCGAGAGTCACAGACTTCTTTACAGAGCCGGAATGATCCAGAAACTTGCAAGCGGAATATACAACTATCTGCCTCTGGCTCTCAGGAGCATAAGAAAACTTGAGAACATAATAAGAGAAGAGCTCAACAAAAGAGGCTGTCAGGAAGTATTGATGCCATCGGTACAGCCTTCTGAACTGTGGATAGAAAGCGGCAGATGGAATTATTACGGACCGGAGCTTCTGCGCATAAAGGATAGAAAAGGGGGCGATTTCTGCCTCGGACCTACTCACGAAGAAGTAATAACTGATATGGTGCGTAAAAACCTCAGAAGTTATAAGCAGCTGCCGTATAATCTGTATCAGTTTCAGGGCAAGTTCAGAGATGAGATCAGACCCAGATTCGGACTCATGAGAGGCCGCGAATTCATAATGAAGGATGGCTATTCATTTGATATCAATGAAGAAAAGGCCAAAGAATCATACAAGAAAATGTATGAAGCCTACAATGCTATTTTTACCAGATGCGGACTGAAATTTAAGCCTGTCGATGCCGCAACCGGTGCTATCGGCGGAGATATGAGCCATGAGTTTCAGGTACTTGCCGATGCCGGTGAAGATTTGATTCTTTCATGCAATAAATGCGGATATGCCGCTAATCTTGAAAAGGCAAGAACTAAGATTGAAAAAGTTAATGAAAACAAAGATGTGGCAGACCTGAAAGAAGTTCACACTCCTTCAATGAAAGCTGTGGAAGATGTTGCAAGTTTCATGAATAAAGTGCCTTCAGATTTTATAAAATCGATGATATTCCTTGTTGACGGAGAGCCTGTTCTTGTTATGGTTCCGGGCGACAGGGAAGTCAACGAAGCCAAAATACAGGCGTTTTTCAAAGCCGACAGCGTCACACTTGCATCTGATGCGGTTATAGAAGAGGTTACAGGCGCAGTTACCGGTTTTGCCGGTCCTGTCGGATTGAAGAAAAAGATAAAAACGGCGCTTGACAACAATCTGGCGGGTAGAATTAATATGACAGCCGGTGCAAATAAGACTGACTATCATTTGGAAAACATAAATGAAGGTCGTGATTTTACCGCTGATGTGAAAGGCGATTTTGTCGTTGTCAGAGCTGGTGAAAAATGTCCTGAATGTGACGGAATTCTTGAGGAATGCCGAGGCATTGAAGTCGGGCAGGTGTTTTATCTGGGTACAAAATACAGTCAGAAAATGAATTGTTCGTTTGTAGATGAAGCAGGAAAGTCTACAGTTGCAGTTATGGGATGTTACGGAATAGGCGTAGGTCGTACAGTTCAGGCGGCAATAGAGCAGAATCATGATGAACACGGAATAATCTGGCCGATGGCGCTTGCTCCTTATGAAGCTGTCGTTCTTCCTCTCCAGATGAACAAAGAATCTGTTGTCAAGGCTTCTTTCGACATGTATGAAAAACTTCTCCTAGCCGGAATAGAGACTGTAATAGATGACAGGGATGAAAGAGCCGGTTTCAAGTTCAATGATGCCGATCTCATAGGTTATCCGGTTCAGATTGCTTTCGGTCAGAAATCACTTGAGAACGGGGTTGCTGAGGTCAAGATCAGGAAAACTGGTGAAAAAACAGAAGTCAAGCTTGATGAAGTGGTTGAATTTGTTAAGAAATTTAAAAATTCAGAACTAAATATCGGTTAGATGCAAATATTGAAGAAGCTATTTTTCATACTGATCTTTTCTGCGATTTCATTTTCTGTTTTTGCTGCTGAAAAGGTTGATTTCGTGTCTGAGATTCCGCTTAACAACGGTAAAACTATACCATTCAGGAATTATGCGGTTTTCGCACCGGTTTCGTTTTCACTTTATGCTGTCGGATTGTTTGTTGAGGGGTCGGAAACTGACAATATGAAGCTTAAAGATGCGGACAAACCTATGGCGATCCAGCTTGTCTCTTTATACAGAAAATTGAAAATGAAAACCCTTATGGATGAACTGAGAAGAGGTTTCCGTTACGGGATGGATCACGACAAGGAATACATTAAAACCATTCAGTCGAGAATAGATAAATTTGTCAGACTTCTTGAAAATTCAGGACAGCAGCCTGGGAAATATCATAGAATAACATTTCTGTATGTTCCTGGTGAAGGTACACACATTGGATTTAACGACACTTTTCTCGGTACAATACCCGGACATGATTTTAAAAGAGCGTTATTCGGCATCTGGCTTAATAATAACTGTGCCAATGATGAATTGCGTGACAGGATGATCAAGATTAGAAAGCAATAGTTGAGGAGGGCACATTGAACAGCAATAATATTCCTATCCTTTCAACACATACGGTCTCAAATTATATCCACAGCGTTCTTTCAGTTCCCGATATTTCAAGAGAAGAGGAAATAGAACTTTTTAAGAAATTCAGGGAAGACGGAGATAAAGAAGCGGCACAGAAACTTGTAATCAGCAATTTGAAGCTGGTTGTCAATCTTGCCTATAAATTCAGGAGATTCAGGGATGTGACCGACCTTATTCAGGAGGGGAATCTCGGACTTCTTACTGCATTGCAGAAATTTGATGTCGAAAAGGGAGTAAGATTCGCTACTTATGCAACATGGTGGGTCAAAGCGAAGATACAGGAATTCATTATCAGCCAGATGAGCATTGTCCGTTTCGGTAAGAGCCGCGATGAAAGAAAACTGTTCTTCAATATGATGGCAACGATAAAAGATATTCAGAACTATGATAACGACGGCGAGATCACAAGAGAAGAACTCGTGCAGGAAGTTGCCAGAAGGCTTGATGTAACTCCTGAAAAGGTCATTGAGGCTCTGCAAGTGGTTTCTTCATACAATGATATTTCGATAGACCAGACTTATGAAGATGGTGATATGAAACTTATTGAGTTGAAGGACAAGACCGATTATGACCATTCAATTGATGAAGAAGCAATGAACCGGAAATTGCAAAATGCTCTGACTACGCTGAATGAAAGAGAAAAATTCATAATCTGGAACAGATATCTCGCCGACGAAACTCTTACTCTTGAAGAGATTGGTCAGAAATATGAAATTTCGAAGGAAAGAGTGCGCCAGATCGAAGCCAGAGCTCTTGAGAAGATCAAGCTTTTCACCAATGATAACCATTTGAATAATGAAAACTTTTCCTGAAAAGAGTCATTCTGTATTCATAATTCGGTCTTTAGTAAATATCCAAATCTTTGAAAATATAATTCTTTTGATATAATCTCCTGTAATTTAATTTTTTGTTGAGGATACAATGAAAGAAATAATCGAAAAAAGAGCAGTGCAGATTGTGAAAGAACTCGGGTTGTGCAGTTGCAAAGTGTCTGATATAATTGAGAATACTGATGCCGTTTATGTTGCGCCCGATATTACTCTTGATACAATGAAAAACGCAGTCGACCATACTGTGCTTTCCTTCAATGCAACAGAATCAGATGTGCTCAGGATTTGTGATGAAGCATTCAAATACAGTTTTAAAGCTATATGCATAAATCCTGTCTGGGTCAAGACGGCATTTGAGCACAGATCAAAGAACAAAGGGAAATATCTTATTGCCACAGTTGTAGATTTTCCGCTCGGAGCTTCTACAATGCAGGCAAGAGTTGCTGAAACAAAACAGGCTCTTAACGATGGTGCGGATGAGATCGACCTCGTGATAAGTATCGGAATGCTGAAAAGCGGAAGATTGAGGGATACTTATGAAATGGTTAAGACGGTTGCATTATGCGGCGGCTATCTGAAAGTTATACTTGAAACATCAGAGCTGACGCTTGAAGAAAAGATCGACGGTGCAATAATTTCAGTGCTTGCCGGTGCTGATATGCTGAAAACTTCTACAGGGGTTAACGGCAAAGCAGCTATTGAAGATGTTAAGCTTTTAAGAATGATCGCCGGATCGAAGCTAGGTGTGAAAGCCGCAGGCGGTATAAGAGATAAAAAGACGCTCATTGAAATGATGACTGCCGGTGCCGACAGAATAGGTTGCAGCAGTTCGGTCAATATTGTGAGTAACTGGTGATGAAAAACAGAACTCTTATTCTTCTTGCGGGTGTTTTTCTTGCGGTTTCATGTACCGTTACGCACAAAACAGCCGGGAATTCTGCAAATATAAACTTCAAAGATTTTTTTCCTCTCGAAAACGGCTGCAGCTGGATATATCTGGTCGGAAAAGAAAAAACACAGTATCATGTGAAAATTCTTGCTGCGGATTCAGAAAGCGGAATGATCGTCTGGGGAAACAAGACCTTCTCATATGTTCACAAAAATGACGGAGTCTATAACGCAACAGAGAACTATTACATAATGAAGAGCGGAGACAGCAAATGGGATATTAATAAAGGAACTGCTGAATATGTTGAGTTGAAAGATGAAATAACAGTAAAAGCAGGATCTTACAAGGCAATTGCTGTAAAAGAGACATATCCTGAAAAGAAGTTTTACACGGTTTCTTACTATGGTTACAAGACTGGATTGATAAAATTTGAAGTTTTTACACTCGATGGGGAACATGGCACACTTATTGAAAAAATGGAACTGGGTAATTATATCTGTTCTGATTCTGATTAATTTTCAGGGATGTATCAGAACCGATGATAAGTCAGTTATAGAAGGTTTTTTTGAAGCGAGAAAGTCCGGAGATGTTGCCGGAGCATACGAAATGCTTTCAAAATCCAGCAGAAATTCATTTTCAAAGGAGCAATTTGAAAACTATTGCTTCGTTTTTAGAGTCATAGAGTACAAAAGCGGATCAATTGAGAACGGGTATTTCGTTGTGAATTACAATTATTACGACAAAAAGTTCAATAAAGTTACAAAAGAGCTCTATACTTATTATATCAATCAGAATGTTGAGACAATAAAGATAGAAGACGGAAAAATAGTATTTCCCCATACCGGATTTGTGCTTATCCGTCAATTCATTGAAGAGAAGAAAATAGATGAAGTGGGAAAAATGATTGACCGGATGCTTGCAATAGATAATAAAAATCCTGATGTAGTTAAATCAGCAACATTAATGGGTTTTAATGTGGAAAATGAGAAATGAAAGTATCGCTGGCTGCCTTTTTGACAGCTGCTCTCATCATTTTTTCTAATATCTGTCTTGAAGCAAAGCTTCTTTTTGATGACAAAGTTCCGCAGGACTTGAGAAATGAAGTCTCAAAACTTTATGATGAATCTAAGCTCACGAACAACTTCCTTATCGAAATGCAGTCAGAAAAAACACTGCTGATAGTTTTTGAGAACGGCTTTGTCAAGGAACTACCTGTTGATCAGATAACTGCGGCAGATATTTTAAATGTCATGATCGACATGATAGATACTGTTATAATTTTGAAAAAAGCCAAAGCGACAGCTAAAGATACAAAGACAGAATTATCAAAAGTTAAGGTTTTTGAGTCTGAGAAGGTTGATAACAAGGAGCAGACATTCATAAAAGGAGGCCTTACTGTTGCGAAAAATGTTCAGTTCTTTCCATGGGTTGATTCTTCAAAAAGGTTCGGGCTTTCTTTTTATGCATCATCTGAAGAAAATTGGGCCGGAGGGATAAATCTTAATGCCGGACTGGCTTTTTTAAAGATAGGTCTCGATTTTAAAAAAGGTGCCGATATTGAATTCAAGAATGATATGAAAGTTCCCTGGGAAGGATACGGTGTATTTATTTCATTCGATCTTTTTACTGCTTATGATTTTTTTCTGACCGCCGGATTTGAAGTTGTTCTTTACAGCACAAAAGGAAGGCTTTTTGAAAGGGAGTTCTTTGTTTTCAAGACTTCTTATAAGATCAACTGGTTTGAAGCTTCCGTCGGAATAAATGTCTCCCCGAGTATTATAGAACTCGGTTTGTTCGGTACAAAATATTCGATGGAGAGATACCATTTTCTGTTTTTACTGGGATTTATGTTCTAGATCATTTTATCAGATAATCTTTGACTATCGCCATATGCTGCATATTGGAAGCAGCCGAATCACCAACTAGAGCGGGTGAGAAATATTCATTAAGAACAGACTGGGTAAAAGTTCTTGTGTCAAAAACAAGACCGTTAGTGTATGTTTTTGTTGAAGAATTGATATTGGAATTGTAAACTACCGGAATTTGAAATCCGTGCATATTGTAATCGCCCAGAACATAGTCATAATGTTTGCTTCTTCCTGCATTAGTATCTTCATTGCTGTTGTCATCGACAGGATGAGGTCCTGAAACATAGAAAATGTTGCTTCCGTTATATTGTCCGAAGCCACTATTGGAAACAGAAGTCGTTCCGTTGAAATCACCTCCGACAACATAATAATATTCTCCCGGATGGGCAGTTCTGAAGTTATAAACTTCTTTTGTAATTACTTGAGCTGCCGTGACTTGATCTGCTGCAGGATCAGTGTGAAGATGAACGCTTATTGCAAAAATATCAATCGACCCTGGAATATCAATTACAGCCCACATTAATTCACGGTTTGACAATGTGGGATCATCCCAATAACCGCTTGAAGTTATTGGCCATTTGCTTACAATGCCGTTCGGGATCTGAAAACTGGAACTGTCAACAGCATAATAATCTGTGCCGACAACTGCCTGAGAAAATTCTTTGTAATCTGAAGCGCTGTTACTTCCATAATTAAATTCCTGTACAAGAGCGATGTCGGGCTTAAGAGCTTTAAAGATATTAATTCCATCTCCGGGGTCATAACTTTGAGCATTACCACTGGAGATATTTCCGGCGACTATTCTTATAAAAAGTTCACCAGTATTACCAGTATCGCCAGTGTTACCAGTGTTACCAGTATCGCCAGTGTTACCAGTATCGCCAGTGTTACCAGTATCGCCAGTGTTACCAGTATCGCCGGTGTTGCCGGTATCGCCAGTGTTACCGGTATCGCCAGTATTACCGGTATCGCCAGTATTACCGGTATCGCCAGTGTTACCAGTATCTCCGTCTGAAAGGTCTGGATCGTCAGGCTGGTCAAAGTCGTTTGAGTCATCATCTGACAGAACTGATTCATCGGACAGATCGGAGTCGTCAGAAATTTCAGACTGATCAGAGTCTATTAATGCTTCATTATCCACATCGGCAAACTTTTGGAAATTGCATGAAAAAAGCAGAGTTGCAATTAAAAGGGTTATTAGTAGTTTTTTCATCGGTTCTCTCCTGTTTTACCAATTGTAATAAGTCTATAAATTATTGAAAGTATTATGATATATGTTACAAAGAACACCGAAATGGAGATAAATATGAAAGAGTATGTTTTTGCCGATGCAAAAAAACAGGATAAAAAAGAAAGAATGGTGAAAGATATAACTGTCGAAATGGCTGTTACAAAAAAATTGTGTTTAGATTTTTTCCATGACGGTGCAATTCTGATAGTAAAAATAAGCCATATTCCGAAAATTATTATAAAAGCTATAGAAAAGAACTTGATCCTTGCCCCGTTATAAGTGATAACAGTTTTTTCAACATACGGATTTATATCTGTTATCGCATTGTCCAGATTTTTTACACGATCCCATTTTTCATATGGAAAAGAGAGAGAAAAAAGGTAAACATCCTTGACAGGGGGAGTTTCGTAATGATTGAATATTGCTGAGTCAAATGTCATTTTTTCGGTGTCAACAGATTCGGAACACACGGTAAGATCATTGATAATATTATCGATCTGAGTTCGGTCTGTGGTAATAACTGTCACCGGAAAACAGGCATTCAGACTTTCCATAAAAGTGAAAAAATAAATAATGACATTGAAAACGACAAAGAACAGTAACAATGCAAAGTTTTTGTATATTGCAGTGACGATAAAATTTCTTTCTTCCATGAAACCTCAGGTGTCAATAACAATTTTCGGAAAACATTATAGCACTAAAAGACCTTATGTAAATGTAAAATTAGTTGACTTGAAGTGATTAATGAGTATAAATCAGCGTGTTTTTAAGCACCCCTGTGGTTGTTTCTGTACCTGTCTCTTTGTTATAGAAGAGTGAGCAGAAATTCAGGGGGATGTTGAACAGGTAAAATCTTAGGAGGAAAAAATGCCTGACATTAGAGACTTATTGAAAGCTGGTGCACACTTCGGTCATCAGAAACAGAAATGGAATCCCAAAATGGCGCCTTACATTTTCACAGAACGCAACAACATTCACATCATCGATCTTCAGAAGACCGTCGAACTTGTTGAAGATGCAAAGAAATTCGTTAAAACCATCGGCATGAATGGTGACACGATATTTCTTGTAGGAACGAAAAGGCAGGCTCAGGAAGTTATTAAAGAAGAAGCTGAAAAAGCAGAAATTCCTTATGTAAACTACCGTTGGCTCGGTGGAATGCTTACTAATTACGCTACGATTAACCAGTCTGTTAAAAAGTTGCAGAAATTTGAAGAGGTTCTCACTTCTGAAAAAAGGAAACTTTATAAGAAGAAAGAGCTTTCCGATATGGAAAAAAAGAAAGCAAAACTTGAAAGAAACCTTTTAGGTATTTCAAAAATGGACAAAATGCCGAGTGCTGTTTTCATAGTTGATCCTGTGAAGGAACACCTTGCAGTTCATGAAGCTAAAATACTCGGTATTCCGGTTATCGCTATCACCGATACAAATGCAGATCCTACACTGATCGACTTTGTAATTCCGGCTAATGATGACGGAATGAGATGTATTTCTATAATTACTTCTGATATCGTCGGAGCATATCTTGAAGGGCTTGATATCTACAAACAGAAGATTGTTACAGATCAGAAAGATAGAAAAGATAAACCTAACAAGGCTGAAACAAGAAGTGTTGCAGGCAGAAAAGTCAGAGTAAAAAGAATAGCAACATCTGAAAATGAAGATGAAACTGAAGGTGCTGTTGAAGATAAGTTTGAAGGCAAGGAAGAATCAAAGTAAAAGAAATCGGAGGATAATATGGATATTTCTGCATCTCTGGTCAAAGACCTCAGAGAAAGAAGCGGTGCAGGCATGATGGACTGCAAAAAGGCCTTACAGGAAGCCAATGGCGATATGGAACAGGCTGTTCAGATATTGAAAGATAAAGGAATTGCCAAAGCTGCTAAAAAATCGGGCCGCGTTGCAAGTGAAGGAGCGGTTCTCTCTGTTATAGACAATTCTAAAGGACTTCTTCTTGAGCTTAATTGTGAAACTGATTTTGCTGCAAAGAGCGAAGGTTTTGTAAATCTTTCCAAGGTTATGACAGACTACTTCATGAATAATGCAAAAGAAGAAGGTTCGGTTGTATTCATGGAAGAGAAATTTTATGATGACTCTGTCGAAAAGATCACTACTGAAGCCGTGGCTTCGATAGGTGAGAATATCAGACCCAGAAGATTTGTCAGATTTATAGGCAAAGGCGATTCATTGATTCATTCATATGTTCATATGGGCGGAAAGATAGGTGTAATGGTTGAAGTTAAGGCTGCTTCAAAAGACGCTTTAAGCAATCCTGAAGTTATTGAAATGAGTGACAGCGTTGCAATGCAGATCGCGTCAATGCGCCCTGACTGTGTTGATGAATCATCATTCCCGAAGGAAAAACTTGAATCAGAAAAACATGCTTTCCTTGCACAGGTGCTTGAAATGGGTAAGCCTCAGAATATAGCTGAGAAAATCGTTGAAGGCAAACTGAAGAAGTTCGTTGCAGAGAATACTCTTCTTGAACAGGCTTTTGTTATGAACGGTGATATAACTGTTAAACAGTTTGTTAAAGATACTGCAAAAAAAGTCGGCACAGATCTTCAGATAGTAAGATTCGCCCGTTTTGAACTTGGTGAAGGGATCGAGAAAAAAGAAGTGAATTTTGCTGATGAAGTTGCTGCTCAGCTTAAATAATTAATGAATGAATTAAATTTCAGAAGATTTCAAGGAGCGTCTCTCAAAAAGGCGCTCCTTTGTTTTTTTGTAGTCTTTGTATTGTTTCCTCTAAACGGACAGGAATCATCTGTTCCTGCTGCAAATTCTGAAAAAAATGTTGTAGACAGAGATGAATTTATAAAAATCTTTGTTGAAAAGGCTGAAATAGTAGATTCTTTCAGATACAAAATTCAAAGTGCTCAGGCGGATTATGATAAGGTTCTTGCTCAGTATTTTCCGAAGATGAAAATGGTTTTCGGTTTGGGTCCTCATCCGAAATATGAATATGAAAGGGCAGGCATTCAAAAAGATGATGACGGTGAATATTATTTTAAGGAAAGTAACTGGGACAAACATTACTATGACTTCAGTGAATACGGAGTTGCAATAAGAATAAACGGTGAAATGGTAATGCCTGTTTTCACTTTCGGCAAGATCAAGAACGGGCTGGATGCCTCCAAGGCAAATATCGAGGTCAAAAAAGCCGAATCGATTATTGGAGAAGCTAAAGTCAGAAAAGAAGCGGCACTTTATTACTGGTCCTGGGTAATGGTTAATGAGATCCTTTCCTTTATGGAGCCTGCTATAGCCAAAGTTGACGAGGCTGAGGGGAAATTAAAGGAAATGCTTTATGAAGAAAAAGAAGGTGTGCGTCAGAAAGACCTTATTAAACTTAGAATTGAAAAAGAAAAGCTGGCATATAATCTTAAAAAGCTTCAACTTCAGAAGGATACTTTAAAAAGTGTTCTTGATGCGGTTCTTGGCGATAACTGGATTCTTGCCGATTCGACTGTCACCGCAATGAAATTTGAGAAAACATATGATGAAATAGTAGATTTTACATTTAATTCGAGTCCTTATTCAAAAATGATGCAAAACGGGCTTTCAGCTTATGAACATCTTTATCATCTTGAGATATGCAGACTTCTTCCTGATTTTGGATTTGCAGGTTCATTTTCATATAAATACACAAGTTCAGTCTATGAAAAAAATTATCCGAATCCTGATAGTCCCTACAACGGATGGGATGGCGAAGTAGGGATAGGTCTTTCTATAAACCTTAATTTTGTTGAACAGGGAAGAAATGTTCAGAAGGCAAAGGCTGAATGGAATGCATTTAAATCACAGACTAATTTTCTGAAGAAAACATATCCTCTTCAGATCAAGGAAAAATATAACGATCTTAAATCACTTGAGAGTCAGATTTTTCATATAGGAAAAGCCAGAAAATATGCTAAAGGCTGGATGACTTCTGAATTCGGTAATTACGAGAGTGGATTTAACGGTCCGAATGATCTGATAGATTCCGTAAAACTTTATTTTGAGAATGAACTTCTGTATATTCAATCAGTGTTTGATTATAATATGAAGATTGAAGAAATTAATGAAATGTCCGGAATGAGGTGAAAATGAGATATCTGGTTGTTTTTCTATTCATGTTTTCATTTATGCAGGTTGTCGCTCAGACACCGGAGCCGGCTAAAGCTTCTTCTGCTCCTGTACTGAATGTCAATGATGCTGTAAAATTTCTTGAAGCGAAAGAACAGATCCTTGAAAAGTGGGGGAATACTAAGGCTAAGAAAGGTTCTGCTGAGTTCAGGAAAAAAGATGTTGAAATGAAGAAGGTGATTGATGAACTTATGGATTATCAGTTTATTGCAAAGCATATCATCGGCGAAAAATGGGGCACAACTTCCGTGGAAAAGAAAGATCAGTTTTTTGCAAAGATAAAGGAACTTTTTACGGAATTATATCTTGAAAAGGCTTTTTACAACAAAAGCTATGAAAAGAAATATATAGACAAGGGGAGTGAAAAACTTTATATCAAGGGGATTCCAGAAAGTGTTTTTATAACTTCTGAAATTCAGGCTGCATTTAAAGGAAAACCTGTAATATATGAATTGATCTATCATCTCAGGATCGTTGACGGAACATATAAGATCTTTGATATTGAGCTTGATACAGTAAGTCTAGTCAGAAATTACAAGGAACAGTTCACTAAGAATGTGAAGGACCAGTCAATTGACGAACTTATTAAAATGATAGATAAGAAGATCAAAAACAAGGATGGCGACGGGTCGTTTTTTTCTCCTAAAAAGGATTCCAGATAGTTGAAAACAAAAATTCTTATCCATTCATGCTGTGCTCCATGCACAACGGCTACTCTTGAAAAGATCCGGAATGATAATAATGCAGATATAGAGGTTTTTTATTACAACCCTAACATTTCACCGGCTGAAGAAGAGGAAAAGAGATTTTCTGAACTTTCATTGTACCTTGAGAAAAGATATGGCAATGAAGTAAAGCTTATCCGTGGAGAGTATGATGCCCATAGATGGAATTCACTTGTGACTCCGATTGAATTGAGCGGGGAGGGCGGGTTCAGGTGTAAAGTATGTTACTACATCAGGCTGCTTGAAACATTTAATAAAGCTGTTGAAACTGGTGCAGACCTTGTTACAACTACTTTAAGTATTAGTCCTTATAAGAATTATGAATGGTTAGATGAAATAGGCAGACTTCTTTCAAAAAAGACAGGTATCGGATGGTTTCTTGAAAAGTGGGACTATAAAAGATCGGTTGAAATATCCAAAGAATACGGATTATATCGCCAGAATTACTGCGGATGCGAATTCAGCAGAGTTGAAAGGCTTAATCTTTCAAAACGGCAAGGTTCCTGACAAAAAGTTTTTCATTCATCAACTCTTTCATAGCTTTTTCGCAATGGGACAGTTCGAGTCCAGATATCAGGCTGTTTTTAATAATCTCTGAAAGAAGTGTTATATTCTGCATTCTTGTATCTGGCAGATTATCTCTGTAAACCCTTAAATTCCTGACATTTTTCTTCAGGGCGACGCTACTCACATCATCACTTCTAACTTCAGCATCCTGCCCGGTTCTTACTGATAGCGGCTGCCAGGAAGTATCGTACCAGACAAGTGTACCGCCGTTTTTCAGCATTGAATTCATTGCTCTGAGCGCTTCATGCCTTTCGAGGCTTATCACAAGATCGGCATCTCCTGATTCGATAAGCGGAGAGTTGATTCCGTCTCCTATCCTCAGTTGAGATACCACGATCCCGCCTCGCTGGGCAAGTCCGTGTGTATCAACAGCTTTCAGTTTGTATCCTGCATAGTTTACTGCTCTGACAAGAATTTCGCTAAGCATTCCTATTCCCTGACCGCCGACTCCTGTCATATAAATATTCATTTTTTTCATGATCCGACTCCCTAGTATTTTATTGCAGTTACGGGACAGGTCTGAATACAGCTGCCGTCACCGATGCACAGATCCTTGTTAATAGTGATACTTCCATCCGGATTCCGGTAAAAAGATGGGCATGCAAAACTGTTTATGCATTCATTTGATCTATCACACAGAACCTGATCTATTTTCACCTGTTTCAGTGGTGCATCACTTTTGCGTTTCTGGGCTTTCATGAATTTCAGCATACATGGGTGTTTTGCTATAACTACAGAAAATCCCTCATAATTTACTGCCTCTATAACAGCTTCGGTCAATTTTTTCTGATGATAGGTATCAACTTCTAAGATCTTATGAACACCCATTCCTTCAAGCATTTGTTTTACCGGGATCTTTTCGGTGATCTCATCGAAATTTCTTCCTGTCGCAGGATGTTCCTGATGACCTGTCATTGCAGTTGTTCCGTTCTCCATGAGTATCAGAGTGATGTTGTGCTTGTTGAAAATTGCATTGACGATCCCTGCTGCTCCGGCATGAAAAAATGTGGAATCTCCAAGAAAACATACAACTTTTCTGGTCTTGTTGAAAAGTGCGAGTCCGCTTGCTATTCCAGTTGAGGCTCCCATGCTCATCAGAAGCTCCACCATGTTGTAGGGTGGGAGGAACCCAAGCGTATGACATCCGATATCACCGACTTTTATATCGCTTTCTTTCAGTGCTTTTTTTATGGCGTAAAATGCTGACCTGTGACCGCAGCCGGGGCACAATTGAGGCGGTCTTGCCGGAACTGGTTTATCATTGGAGTTCTTTTCAGCAGGTTTAACAATATCCGGCCAGTCTCTGCTTAATATTTCTCTCACTTTGTCAGGAGTATATTCACCGACAAAATCTTCAGGATCTGTTTTTCCTTTAATTGAGCATTTGACACCTTTGTCAAAAGCCGCAGTTTTAATTTCCTGTTCTATAACATTATCAAGTTCCTCAAGTATTTTCACTTCATCATGTAAATTGATAAATTCAACAATATCATCAAGTTGTAGTGGATAGACAAGTGCAAGTTTAAAGATATCAGGTTTGTCAGGAACGGATTCGAGGACATCCATTACCGAAAGATAAGTTGTTCCGGCAGTGATAATTCCTTTTTTACTATTATTATTGATAAAAACATTGAGATCTTTCAGGAATTTATCGGAAGCAACTTCATTAAGTCTTGACAGTGCTCTTCTTTTCATCGGAAAAACAGAAGCTGTTATCGGAATGTAAGGTCCATTCGATCTATCAAAAAGAGGAGTATTATCAACATGTTGAGGTTCAAATGCATCAAAATTGACAAGCTCTTTCTGATGGCAGGTGTGAGTGGTAAGTCTTAATATTACAGGCATATTCTTTTCTTTTGACAGTTTTGCAGCGGCCTTGAAATAGGTGTATATCTCGGAAGGACTTGACGGTTCGAGAACCGGAATATATGCAAGTTTGGCGATATGCCGGTTATCCTGTTCGTTCTGCGAAGAATGTGCTCCTGGGTCATCCCCGATAACGATCACCATTCCTCCGATGAGGTTCATGTGCCCAAGCTGGACAAGTGTGTCTGCGGCGACATTAAGACCGACGCTTTTAAAAAAAACACAGCTTAAATGACCATTTACACTTGCACCGTATGCGATCTCCGTTGCAATTTTTTCATTGGTTGAGAATTCAAAATAGAACGGGCGCTTTTCGACAGGAATTGTCGCTATGGCAGTTGCAATTTCAGGTGTCGGACTGCCGGGATAGCTTGTAACGACCCTGACACCCGATTCGATCATTGCCCTTACGATTGCAGTGTTTCCTATCACAATTTCTGAAAAAGATTCCTTTCTTAACAATAATTCTCCGTAATTGATCATGATCCCTCCATGATTGAAAATATATTAAGCAACTCCGAATATTATCATTTTAATAGCAGGTGGTCAATATCTTGATTTATGGCGCAAATTAGTGTAGATTTTTGAGTTTTTGAATGGTTTCCAATTGCAAACTTTTATAAGGAGTTGAAATGATGAGAAGGATTATCGCAATGTTCGGTGTGCTTGTTTTGCCGTTCATGGTGTTTTCAAGTGAAGCAGATTTGGTAATTCCTACACTTGACGCAGGTCAGACTAACTTGCTGATGCTTGGATTTGTTGTATGTTTTCTGGGTCTTGGGTTTGGAGTTTATCAGTATCTGAAAGTCAAAGGTATTAAAGCTCACAAGTCGATGCTTGATGTATCCCGGACGATTTTCGAAACATGCAAAACATATCTTCTTCAACAGGGTAAGTTCTTGTTAATACTTGAAGTTTTCATCGCAATTTGTATTGCATTCTATTTTGGATACCTTCAGCATAATTCTGTAGGATCAGTTGTTTTGATACTGCTCTGGTCTGTAATAGGAATTCTCGGTTCTTACGGTGTTGCATGGTTCGGTATCCGTATGAACACTCTTGCAAACAGCCGCATGGCATTCTCATCACTTGAAAGAAAGCCGTTGAAGCTTCTCAACATTCCTCTCGATGCCGGTATGTCGATCGGTGTTGTTCTTGTTTGCGTTGAACTTATTATGATGCTTATAATACTTCTTTTCGTTCCGAGAGAGTCGGCAGGTGCTTGTTTTATCGGTTTTGCTATTGGTGAATCACTCGGTGCTTCAGCTCTCCGTGTTGCCGGCGGAATTTTCACAAAGATCGCCGATATCGGTTCTGATCTTATGAAAATAGTTTTTAAAATTAAAGAAGATGATCCCCGTAACCCAGGTGTTATTGCAGACTGTACCGGTGATAATGCCGGTGACTCTGTAGGTCCTACAGCCGACGGTTTTGAAACTTACGGCGTAACCGGTGTTGCACTTATCAGCTTTATTGTTCTTGCAGTAGGGTTTGTTCCGGGATTGACCGAAGCTCAGAAACTTATTGCACAGACATCGCTTCTTACATGGATTTTTGTTATGAGAATTCTCATGGTCATCACTTCCATCGTGGCTTTCTGGATTAACAGAATTATAGCCGGTGTGATGTATACTGGCAAAGATGACATGGATTTCGAGCATCCTCTTACCATGCTTGTCTGGATAACATCAATTCTTTCAATAACAGTAACTTTTGCAGCCAGTTTTTTTATGATCGGGCCGGATACTCAGATTGTAAGCCAGCTTCCGAATGCAGGAAGTCTCTGGATAGTTCTTTCTATAATAATTTCTTTCGGAACCCTCGGAGCGGCGCTTATTCCCGAGTTTACAAAAATATTCACCAGCCCTAAATCGAAGCATGTTCAGGAAACTGTCAATGCATCTCGTGAAGGCGGTCCGTCGCTCAACATTCTCTCAGGTCTTGTCGCTGGTAATTTCAGCGCTTTCTGGCAGGGTATGGTTTTCTTCGGTCTGATGTTCGGTGCATATTATGCGAGCGGTTTCGGGCTTGACTCAATGATGATCTTCCCCTCTATTTTCGCTTTCGGTCTGGTCGCATTCGGAATGCTGGGTATGGGACCGGTTACAATTGCAGTTGACTCATACGGTCCGGTAACTGACAATGCACAGTCTGTATATGAACTGTCACTTATTGAAACTATTCCCAATGTTGATAAGGAAATAGAAAAAGATTTCGGTTTTAAACCGGATTTTGACAAGGCAAAATACTATCTTGAAGCAAATGACGGCGCAGGTAACACTTTTAAAGCGACTGCTAAACCGGTGCTTATCGGTACGGCTGTTGTCGGTGCTACCACAATGATTTTCTCTTTGATACTGGTCATTCAGAAAACTCTCGGGATTGATCCACAATCGATTCTTTCAATCCTCAATCCTTATACAATTCTTGGATTTCTCTGCGGCGGTGCGGTAATCTACTGGTTTACCGGTGCATCAATTCAGGCAGTTGTCGCCGGTGCATACAAAGCAGTTGAATATATCAAAAAGAATATCAACCTTGATCCTGATGCGGATCTGAAGGCTTCTACCGAGAAATCAAAAGAAGTTGTTAAGATATGCACACAGTATGCGCAGGCCGGTATGTTCAATATTTTTATCGGAATATTCTCATTTGCACTTGCTTTTGCGTTCCTTTCATCTCCGGCAAGCGGTGATGCAGCAGTCAGCTTTTTTGTCAGCTACCTCATTTCAATAGCACTTTTCGGTCTTTTTCAGGCAATTTTTATGGCAAATGCCGGCGGATGCTGGGATAACGCAAAGAAAGTTGTTGAAGTTGATCTCAAGGAAAAGGGAACTGCTCTTCACGAAGCATGTGTTGTCGGTGACACAGTCGGCGATCCTTTCAAAGATACATCTTCAGTTGCCATGAACCCGATAATCAAGTTCACAACCCTTTTCGGACTTCTTGCAATGGAAATAGCTATTTCTCCTGATTTCCGCAATGTCGCTCCCTATGTTGGCATATTCTTCCTCGCAGTGGCTTTTTTCTTCGTCTGGAGAAGCTTCTACAGAATGAGACTTAAATAATATTTCCAACAAAATTCTAAATGTAAGGGCGAAAGATCTTTCGCCCCTACAAAATCTAATATCTTCTATTTACACTGATGTTGTGAACAATTCCGAGCAAAAAGGAATTGGACAGAAGTGAACTTCCACCGTATGAGAAGAATGGGAGCGGAATTCCTACTACAGGAAGCATTCCAATGACCATTCCGATATTAATCAAAACCTGAAGCCATATCAAAGATGCAGTTCCGACAAGCATAAGTGCAGAGAATTTATCCTGAACGCGACCTATCATACTGATGATTTTTGCAAGAAGATAAAGATAGAGAAGTATGAGTATCGAAACTCCGGCAAACCCGAATTCCTCCGCATATACCGAAAAGATAAAGTCGGTATGATGCTCAGGAATGAAATTAAGCATGTTCTGAGTCCCTTTTTTGTATCCCTTACCATAAAATTTACCGCTTCCTACTGCAATTATGGACTGATGCGTGTGGTATTGTGAAGTGAGCATAAACTCCGAAGTGTCAGATACCATCATTGTTGCAATAGCTACGATCCTTTTTTTCTGATAGTCTTTCATAACAAAATTCCACAGCAACGGGGATGTTACAATAAGAAAGATGATAAGTCCGGCAAGCCATCTACGGTTGATCTTTGTAGATATTATCATTATCAGAGCTATAAGCGAAATAAGAATGGCAGTCCCTAGATCGGGTTCAAAATAAATAAGTATGACAGGAATCAGGAGTGCCAGAACTTCAGGTACGAGATCAAAAAGATTGTACCCATCTTCAAGAGTAGGCTTCATGTTAAGACGATATGACATAAAAAGTATGATTGATACTTTAGTAAGTTCGCTTATCTGAAAATTCATAAACCCCAGATCGAGCCATCTCTGTGCTCCACCGATTTTTTTCCCGATTATCAGGACAAGAACAAGCAGGATGATGTTGGCAGTAAATATAGGGATTGAAAATCGCTCCCATGTTCGCAGATCGCTGTATGATGTAAATAGAAAGACAACTATGCAGAGAGCTACCCATATTATCTGGACATTAAACCTTCCCTGATTTGATGAGAGAGCGCTGCTTAGTGATACAAGTCCTAGACTTAGAATCATTATTACAGGAAATATTAATCCTATATCAAATTTCCGTCTGGGGCTCATTCTTTGAAACTCCTCTTGTAATAATAGGATTTCAGCAGTTTGTATACTATTGGAGCTGCAACACTGCCGCCATGTCCACCATTTTCGACAACAGCAACGGCAACGATTTGCGGGTTTTTGAACGGGAAAAATGCGACAAAAAGTGCATCATCTTCTGTCATGAGTCTTTTTTCATCTTCAGAATCATCAATCATTTTCTTTTCAGAATTGGATATGACTTGACTTGTGCCCGTCTTTCCGGCAGCATCGGGAATAGTGTGATCCGCATGGAAAAAAGCCGTTCCGCCAAGCTCGTTGGTGACTGACCATAACGCTTTGTTTATATTTTCAAAATGCTTATCGTTGATATCAAGAACTCTTACTATTTCATCAGGTATTTTTGTAATGGTTCCATCCTGTGATATAACTTCCTCACCCAGTTTCGGCTTTACTATCACACCGTGGTTTGCAAAAGCTCCGTAAAGCACTGCCAGCTGAAGCGGTGTCATTCTTACATCTCCCTGACCTATGGCAAGGTTCATAAGCAGTCCTTTATGAACTTTCATTCCCGGGTAGTTCATGTTAAACCACTCTCTGTCGGGCAGAATTCCGGCTTCCTCTCCAGGAAAATCTATTCCGGTCTTTGAACCTACACCGAAAAGAGAAGCCATATGTGTTATTTTTTCAAGTCCAAGCTTTTCTGAAAGGTCATAATAGTAAATATCACAGCTTTCCTTTAGCGATCTTTTGAGGTTTACATAGCCGTGTCCCCATTTGTTCCAACAGCATTTCGTATCAGAGCCGAACCACAGACATCCTTGACACAGGAATGTGGACATCGGTGTTATCTCGTGATAATGCAGACCGGCAAGTGCAGATACTACTTTAAATGTCGAGCCGGGGTAATATGTCTGCATTGTAACTTTATTTACAAGAGGCCGGAGTACGCTCTGACTGTATTCACGCCAGATCTTATCAGGTATTCTCTTTCTGGACAGAAGATTGGAATTGAACGAAGGGCTTGAATGCATTGCAAGTATACTTCCTGTGTTTATTTCCATTACAACTGCGGCGCCGCTTGTTTCACCGAAAGCGCTCGATGCAGTTTCCTGAAGATAGGAAAGTATGGTAGTTCTAAGAGAATCACCTTTTTGTGCCGGTTTTGATTTGGGGACAGTTTCATCAATATTTTCAGGAACTTCTATTTTTCTTCCCATGTGGTCAATGATGTGAAAAGCTTCTCCGTATGTGCCATGAAGTATTTGTTCATAGCTTTTTTCGAGTCCCGTTTTTCCCGTAAAATCTTCAGGGTCGTAATTTCCAAGAGTTGCAAGTTCATTCTGATTTATCTTTGAAACATATCCGGTAATATGAGCGGAATTTTCACCGTAGGGATATACTCTTTTATACGAAGAAGATATGATTATTCCAGGAAAATTGGTAAGATAACTTGAGAACTTGAAGAATTTCTTTCTAGGAATCTCGTCTTTTATAAGAAACGGAAGATACCGGCATCTTCCGACGCAGTCTTTAACTTTTGATAACAGAATGTTCCTTTCATCATGGCCGATATCAAGGACAGTGCTTATACGATCTATCTGTTCTTCGATCTGGTCCATAGTTGAAAAGAATACAGGAATAATTGAAATTTTGAATGATGCATCGGTGGATGCAAGAACTTTTCCATCGGAAGTGAGTATGTCTCCCCTTGCCGGGAAGATCTTTTCCTGAAGGATGAAATTATCCCTCGACTTAAGAAAATATTCATCACCTTTGACAACCTGCAGATAAAAAAGTCTGAATAGAAGAAGAAGAAAGGAAACGATCATAACATAAAGAAGGCTCTTGGATTTTTTTGTAGTGTTTTTTACTTCTTCGGACTGCTTCAGAATTCTCATAGCCAGCTGTCCTTGACAAAAAATCTGTCAATGTAAGGTTTGTAAAAAACATATATAATTATAAGTATTAAGGAAGATACAGTCGAGTATGCTAAAAGTTGAAATATTCTCAATTCACCAGTAAAAACAAACACATATAAAAATCTATTCAAGTTGATTATAAAAACTATCAGCAGACAGTTTATCAAAGCTGTCAGAGAAAAATCGAATGCTGTGAAAGAAAAGAAAATGGAAGTTATAATGTATATCTGACATGAAATAAGAATAATAAAAAAGAGTGAAACAGGTGCTCCGGCCTGAGAATAAAGAAAGGTGACAAGAATGATTATAAACAGGCGTTTGTTCACCTTTTTTTCACTGAAAAACAAAGTCGTTATTATTGCAATGTGAGGAAGAATAAAAGATGATATTCCGAAAATATATAATAAATATGAGAACATAAGAAAAATTGTCAATGAAAAGGCAATGAATTTAAAAGACAGAGTTTTCATCTTTTGTATTAGCCCCGACAATTATAAAAATATGATTAAGTTTACCTTTTTTAAAAAGCGGGATTGCTTTTCCTTTCAAAAACAGAATATTGGTTTCGTCTTCCAGAAGTCCGCTTATGATACCGATCGGAATATACGGAATGCTGTAATTTTCACTCAAATTGGCACTGAGAAGTTTCTTTCCCTCTGCAGAAGGCTGATTACAGACCTTATCAAGGAAAAGGATAGAAAGCGATTGACCGTTACCCTTCAAAATGGCGGTACATTCCTCACGGTTTTCAAGTACAGCAGGAATTGTGAACTGTTTCGATGTGATAAGTTCGACTTCGGCTCTTGTTCCCGAGAATGATGTTACAAGACCGATAAGCCCCATACTTGAAACGACTGTAGCTTTCTCAGCCATCAGCTTGGTGTATTCTTCAGAAAAGTTTACTGTTATTCTATTCGGATTTATTTCAGAATAGTTAAGTATTTTCGCCGGAATAATAGTGTAACGGCTGTAGCTGTCTTTCAATTTCAGAAGTTTGGAAAGCTCTTCGTTCTCTCTTTTTATAGCCTCGTTCATGATTAGCTTAACCTTGAGTTCGGCAATTTCCTGTTCAAGAACTTTGTTGGTTTTTCCCACTTCTTTAAGATCCGTCATAATCTGAATGGTTTCTGAGGCTTTTGTAATGTATTTTTGAAAAAATGCTTTTGAATTATCTGCAAAAGTGAATCTAGGAGTGTATTCAAGAAAATATACAGGAACGACCAACGCTGTAACAGCGGAAATCAAAATTAGATATAGGAACAGTTTTTTTCTGTTCAATTCAGTTTAATGAAATAGTTTTCAAAAGTGCCATATTTTCGAGTATCTTTCCAGTCCCGAGAACGACTGCTTTAAGAGGATCATCACAGATTATAACAGGCAGATTTGTCTCTTCTCTAAGCAGGATATCAAGGTTTTTAAGCAAAGCCCCGCCACCGGCAAGAACAATTCCCTTGTCAACTATATCTGCCGCAAGTTCAGGAGGAGTGTTTTCAAGCACTGTCTTTACAGCAGAAACAATAGCCTTGACAACTTCTTCGAGACTTTCCCTGATCTCATCGCTGTTTATTTCGATAGTTTTCGGAACTCCTGCAACAAGGTCAAGTCCTTTAACTTCCATAAATTCCTTGTTTTCATCCGGATATGCGTTTCCGATAGTCCATTTTATCTGTTCTGCCATCCTTTCGCCGATTGCGAGATTATATTTTTTCTTTATATATTCGATGATACTTTCATCCATTTTATCACCGGCAGATTTGACAGATTTGGAATAGACGATGCCTGCAAGTGAAATGACTGCAACTTCGGTTGTTCCCCCGCCGATATCAACAATCATATTTCCTGTCGGTTCGGTAACAGGCATATTTGCTCCTACTGCCGCCGCCATGGGCTGTTCAATAAGAAAAACTTCTCTTGCACCGGCACTGAGAGCCGCTTCTTTCACAGTTCTTTTTTCAACTTCAGTGATCCCGTAAGGAACTCCGATAGCGATTCTGGGTTTTATGAAAGAGCCTTTTTTGTAAGCATGTTTTATAAAGTAGCGGAGCATCTGATGAGCGACTTCAAAATCTGCAATGACACCATCTTTTAAAGGTCTGATAACGGTTATGCTGACAGGCGCTTTTCCTATCATTTCTTTTGCTTCTTTACCGACCGCTCTGACCGATTTGGCTCCTCTTGAATCCTTTTCCTGAACAGCCACGACGCTAGGTTCATTTGCAACGATTCCTTCGCCTTTAACATAAATGAGAGTGTTCGCTGTTCCAAGGTCAATAGCAATGTCGCTTGTGAAAAATGAAAGAAAATTATCAATTTTAAACATCAGTTTATATACCTCAATTAAATTAAAACAAAAAGCGGTGTCGAGTATATTCAAACAGTAAGCCAAAGTAAAGAAGTTTTTTATGATTTTTAACCATAAGCAAATATCTTGCCAACCCCTTTTTTTTTGTTTATACTTCGTTCGATTTTTCTTTGGGTATAACGATGGTGCAATCAATCCGCCTGCAACAGAATCTTGTTCAAAAACAAGAGCTTAAAATGACTCAGCAAATGCGCCAAAGCATTGAAATGCTTCTAAAAAACACGATAGAACTTAGAGATATGCTCCTTGCTGAAGTTGAAGAAAATCCCTTTCTGGAAATTGAAGACTGGGGTGATACTCCGGATGAAACCGGAAATGATAATCCGGATGGAGATTCCAAATATTCAGGCGATGACGGTGAAGAAGCTGTTTCAACACTTAAAACAGGTGACAATGAAACACATATGAGCGATATTCTTGCTGAATTTGACTGGAATCAGTTAAGGGAAAATTCTTCCAACAGTTTCGGGGAGACAACTTTAAGAAAAAAGAATGACTTTACCGAAGACTTTAATTTCGAGAATGTAATTCCTGCAAAACAGAGTTTCCAGCAGTATCTGGATATGCAGATATGCTCAACGCAATACCCTGATAATATAAAAGAAATTATGATATATATGGCATATGACCTTAATGAAAAAGGGTTTGCTCCGGATAGTGACGAAGATATTGCCGCAGTTACAGGTTCAAACCCCGAAGATGTTGCAACAGCACGGAATAATCTTAAAAAATGTGATCCTGCCGGTTGCGGCTGTTATGATCTTGTTGATTATCTGAAATATATGTTTGCAGAAAATGATTATCTTAACCTCGAAGATAAGCATCTTAAAGCAATAAATAAACTGCTGAGCGATGAAGCGCTGCTGGCACTCCTGATTAAGAAGGATTTTAATTTACTTTGTGAAGCTCTTGAACTGGACAAAGAGAACCTGACAGAAGTTCTCACATTTTTCAGAAGCGGCATTTCACCTTATCCGGCTTTCGGTTTTGAAAGGATGCAGACAGAGTATGTGAAGGCTGATATGAAGGTGTTCCTTATTGACGGAGAGGCGATAATACAGATAGAAGACAAGCTTCTTCCGACTATTTCTCTGAACACAAAAGTTTTTGAAGATGAAATGAAAAATGCGACCAGAGATGAAAAACGGTTCATGAAAGAAAAGTACAGGAGTGCTGAGTGGATTATAAAAAGTATCAGTGAAAGGAACAGAACCCTTTATCAGGTTGCCTCAAGTATTTTTGCACACCAGAAAGCGTTTCTGGAACTTGGTGAAAGTTTTCTTAAACCATTGGCATTAAAGGATATTTCCGAAGATATTGAAAGACATCCTGCAACAGTTTCAAGGCTTACGAACGGAAAGTTCGCAGAAACTCCTCACGGCATTTTTGAACTGAAATATTTCTTCGTCAAACAGATTAACGATAATATGACAACAAACCGGAGGCTGGAGCAGAGGATTCGTGAAATAATTGAAAAAGAAGACAAAGAGAACCCGTTCAGTGATGATGATATTGCTCATATGCTGGGAAGAGAAGGGATCGATATTGCAAGAAGAACTGTTGCAAAATACAGATCAAAATTGAACATTCCGCTTGCAAGAGAGAGAAAAAAGAACTATCAGTTTATTGTCGGATGAAAAAATAGGGAGTTGGAAAAATGCCTACATCAGGATCTTTGAACCTGTTTGAGCTTCTGGAGAATAAAAATCTGGAACTGACTCTTGAAAATTTAAATATTGAGCACCTTCAGACTATTGAAATAAAAGATAACCGGGTTCAGGTCGTAGGTCTGTCAATAGCAGGCTTTACCGATCATCTCTACAAGGACAGAATACAGCTTTTCGGAAAGAGTGAAATGGATTACCTGAAAACTCTGGAGCAGAAGGATCAGGTGAAGATGTCAGATACTTTTCTGAAGGAAAATCCAGTGCTTGTCATTTTTACTCATCCTGAAAGACCGCCTCAGTATTTCAAGGAGATCGCAGACAGATATAATATTCCGCTGATGTCAACACAAATGATATCCAGTGTTTTTGTCGATTATATCAAAGGTCTTCTTAACAGGCTTCTTTCAGTTTATACAACACTTCATGCTCAACTTATCGATGTTCTCAGTGTCGGTATGCTGATCATGGGTGAAAGCGGTGTCGGTAAAAGCGAAACGAGTCTTGATCTTGTAATGAAAGGACACAAGCTCATCGCGGATGATGTTGTTGAGATAAAGCATATTCCACCCGATCATCTCATAGGAAGCAGTAACGAGATGATGAGAAGTCTTATTGAGATCAGAGGCATAGGTCTGGTCGATCTTCAGCAGATGTTCGGTGTAACATCTGTAGCCTATGAAAAAGAAATAGACTGCATAGTGAGGCTGGCATTGTGGGATGAAAAACACCATTTCGAATACGAAAGAGTCGGAAGTACCATAAATTATTATGAAATACTTGGTGTGAAAAAACCGTATTATATTATTCCGGTAAGACACGGGTCGAACCTCAGTTCTATTATGGAGGCTACGGCCAGAGATTATCTGTTGAAAAAAATGGGCATAAACGCAGCTGAGCAGTTTGAAAAAAAACTCTCAGAGAAACTGAAAAAGCTTGGAGGATAGCAAATGTATTCTTTTATTTTTATTACCCACGGCGGACTGGGCAGTATTCTGACGGATATTGCTCAGCGCATCATGGATGAAAACATCTCGGGCAGAACAAAGATCTTTTCTATCGATTTTTCCATGGCTGATGTAATGGATGAATTAAAGGAAAAGATCAAAACTTCTGTTGACGAATTCCTTGTAAAAAAGCAAAAGGTAATAATTTTTGTCGATATTTTCGGCGGAAGTCCTTCCAATATCGCTTTTTCATTTGCAAAAACAGAAAATGTTGATGTCGTTTCAGGTGTAAACCTTTCAATGGTGATGTATGCTGTCGAGCATATGAACAGCGGCAAGGATTTTCCTGCAATGATAGAAAGCATTACAAGAACAGGTGCCCAGAATATTACAAGTGCGAAGAAATTACTTATGAAAAGGGAATCATTATGAAGGAAACAGAACTTAAAATTATCAATAAACTCGGGCTTCATGCCAGAGCGGCAAGCATGTTCGTTAAAACGGCGGAAAGATTTAAATGCAAAGTTGAAATGGAAAAAGAAGGTGTCAGAGTGAATGCTAAAAGCATAATGGGGATACTGATGCTCGCTGCTCCGCTTGGAAGCACGATTAAGTTATACACCAGCGGTCCTGATGAACTTGAATGTCTGGAAAAGCTGAAAGAGCTTGTTGAGAACAAATTCGGTGAAGGTGAATAGTTGAAGGAACGCATCCTCCTTAAAGGTGAAAAGGTTTCTATCGGAATAGGGGTAGGGAGACTTTTCTTTATTGACAGAGATTTTGCAAAGATACCGCATCTTTCACTTCAGGATAAAAAAGAGATTATAGATGCAGAGGTGGATAGATTCCTTTCTGCTGTCGATATGTGTTCAAGAGAGCTTGAAAAGGTAATAGATGAACTTGATGTTGAAAGTGAGATCAAATCAATTCTTGAAGCTCACATGATGATGATAACCGATGAAACATTCATTAAGAGCATCACTGATACGATAGAGAAAAAAAAGATAAATTCCGAATGGGCTGTCATATCTGTCATACAGCCGATGGTGAATCATCTTGTTGCAAGTGATTCAAGTTATTACCTTAAGGCTAAAGCGGCTGATCTCAATGTAATAAGGGATAAGATCATTTCAAGTCTGATTTCCGGTTCGGTTTCTGCAACATTTACAAAGAACCTTCCTGAAGAGGATTTCATTCTCGGTGCATCAAATATCTCCGTAAGTGAGCTGAACTATCTTTCAAAAAATGAAAATTTCAAAGGCATTGTGCTTGAAGCTCCCGGAGGCGTAAGTCATCTTACTGTAGTCATCAGAGCACTTGAGATACCGGCAGTGCTCGGAATTCCGGATCTGGTCAAGGAACTTGATTTCAGAGACATTATAATTGTTGACGGCGGTAATGGCGAAGTTGTTTTACGACCGTCTGAAAAAGAGATAACAGAGGCTAAAAAGAAAAGAAAGAGGCTTGAGAAATATTTTGCCAAGTTTATGAGCGATGCGTCTGAACCTTCTGTTTCTAAAGACGGCAGGGTTCTCAAAGTCGGCGGCAACATAGATCAGACTGGTGAAATAGAGTTTGTGAAAAAGAACGGCGGGGAATTTATCGGTCTCTTCAGAACGGAGCTTATGTTCCTTGATAGATCCGATATTCCTTCTGAAGAAGAGCATTATCAGATATATTATCAGACACTTCACCGTGCTCTGCCTTTGAGAGCGACTATAAGGATATTTGATTTCGGTGAAGACAAAAATGGAAGGATAGCCAGCAAAGGTTTCATGGGAATGAGAGGAATAAGGCTCTGTAAGACCAGACCTGATGTTTTCATTCCTCAGATTCGGGGTCTTGTGAGAGCCGCCGGACTTGGAAATCTGAATATTCTTCTACCTTTTGTCAGCACGGTACATGAAGTTGATTTTTTTAAGGAGATGCTTTTTAAAGAAGCTGATTCAATGGGGTTGCGAAAGAATCTGGCAAATGTGAAGACAGGTGCAATGATTGAAGTTCCTTCAGCAGTTTTTATTGCCGAACAGCTTGCCAGAGAAGTCGATTTCTTCAGTGTCGGGACAAACGACCTTATCCAGTACATGATGGCTGTTGAAAGAAAAGATCAGTTCTCATCGGAATATTTTTCACATTATCATCCGGCAATAATAAGAGTTCTTTTTCAGCTTGTTCATGTGGCGAAAGAGCAGGATCGAGAGATATCAATATGTGGAGAAATGGCTTCCGATCCGTATCTGGGGCTGGTTTTTCTTGCTATGGGAGTGTCGTCGCTGAGCATGACACCAGTTGCTATCCCGATAATGAAAAAGATTATCAGAAGCGGCTTTGTTTCAGAAGGTGAGACACTGCTTCGCAAAATGCTTCTTTCTTCTGAAAAAGAGGAAGTAGTTAAGATACTTAAAGAATACATGACAAATAGATATCCAAATGTTTTTACAAGTGAATGGAACAACAACTGATGGAGAAGTAAAATGGTGTTAAAATCTGTTTCCACTTTCATTGAAATGGCAAAAGCCGGAACAAAGAGGAGAATTGCAGTTGCCGCTGCTGAAGATGAACCTGTTTTGATGGCGGTCAAGAATGCTATGGCTGAAGGGATTGTCACTCCCATTCTTGTCGGGGATGAGCAGGCGATCAGAACGATTTCAGCTACTATCGGATTTAAACTTGACGGAATAGAGATCATCAATGATCCCAAACCGGCATCTGCCTGTAAAAAAGCCGTTGCTCTTGTTAAAGAAGGTAAAGCTGAAATACTTATGAAAGGGCTTGTCAGTACAGCAGATCTTCTGAGAGCTGTTCTTGACAAGGAGAACGGGCTCAGGAAAGGTGCAACAATAAGTCATATCGCATTTTTTGAAAGTCCTTATTACCACAAACTTCTGCTTGTAACGGATGCCGCTATGAATGTCGCTCCTGATTTAAAGGATAAGGTTGCTATAGTTGAAAATGCCGTCGAAGTTTATCACAGACTCGGAATTCCGATGCCGAAAGTTTCGATAATCGCTGCTGTTGAAGTCATCAACGAAAAAATGGAAGCAACTGTACATGCCGGAATGCTTACCATGATGAATAAACGAGGTCAGATCAAGGGTTGTCTTATTGACGGACCGTTCGCTCTTGACAATGCTATTTCAGAAGAAGCCTGCCATCACAAGAAAATAGAAACTGAAGTCGGCGGAGATTCCGATATTCTTGTTCTTCCGGATATTGAAGCATCTAATGTGCTTTATAAATGTCTTAATTTCCTTGGAGGCTGCGAATCGGCTGCTGTAATCATGGGTGCAAGTGTTCCGATAGTTCTTACGAGCCGTGCAGACAGTGAAAAGACTAAACTGAATTCAATTGCCCTTGCTGCGGCAATGAAATAGAGGAGGATAAATAATGAAAATATTAGTCATAAACCCCGGTTCGACATCGACAAAGATTGCGATTTTTGAAGATACAAAAGAGCTGATGACAAAAAATATAAAACACAGTGTTCAGGATCTTGCAGGTTTTACACGCATTTTTGAACAGTACGATCTGAGAAAAGAAACAATACTGAACGAGATAAAGAATGCGGGATTTGACATTAAATCTTTTGGTGCGGTGGTAGGAAGAGGCGGCTTGCTGAAACCGATCAGAGGCGGCGTTTACAAGGTTAACGATCTGATGATAGAAGATCTGAAAATTGCAAAGATGGGCGAACACGCATGTAATCTCGGTGCACCGATTGCAAGAGAGATTGCAATTGCAGCCGGAGAGAATGTCCAGGCATATATTGTCGATCCTGTTGTTGTCGATGAAATGGAAGGTATCGCAAGATTTTCAGGAATTCCGGAGATATCCAGACTGAGCATTTTTCATGCTCTTAACCAGAAAGCAGTTGCCAGAAGATATGCAAGAGAAAGAGGAAAAAAATACGAAGATTTCAATTTTATCATTGCTCATCTCGGTGGCGGAGTTTCTGTCGGAGCACATAAAAAAGGAAGAGTTATTGATGTAAACAATGCTCTTAACGGTGAAGGTCCTTTCTCTCCCGAAAGAAGTGGCGGACTTCCTGCCGGACAGCTTGTCAAAATGTGTTTTTCCGGTAAATATACAGGTGAAGAGATAAATAAAAAACTCAAAGGAAATGGCGGACTTGTAGCATATCTTGGCACAAACAGCGCTTATGAAGTTGAGAAAAGAGTTCTTGCCGGCGAACACGAAGCTGAAATAGTTTATAAGGCGATGGCATATCAGGTTTCAAAGGAGATTGGAGCATTGTCTGCGGTACTTGAAGGAAAAGTTGATGCGATTATCCTTACAGGCGGTGTTGCCTATGATAAGCTCTTTGTTTCATGGGTTAAAGAAAAAGTTTCTTTTATTGCAGAGGTTATTACATATCCCGGTGAAGATGAGATGCAGGCTCTTGCAGACGGTTGTTTTTACGGCTTGAAAGGCGAAATAGCTGTCAGGGACTATGAATAGAAATGAATTTATAAAGGGGCGGCTTCTGCCGCCTCTCTTCTTTTTCAGTGTTTTTTTTCTGTCAACTTGTGCCCGTGAGATGGCAGTAAAAAAACCTGAAAAGGTCAGTTTTTATGAACTGTGCTTTTATCTTCAGAAAGTACCTTCAGAAACTTCTGAGACTGACATTCAGAATGCTTCAGATCATTTCGTGAACCATTTGAGAAAAACAGGTATCACCGTTCTGAAGAAAAAAATAAGTATCAATTCAGTCTGTTATTTTGTTGACAGGCAGCCTGAATTTTCGAAACCTGATGAAGAGTTGCAAAACGGTATATCACAGTATATTGTAAACGCCTATTTTAATAAAGAAAACAGCTCTCTTCATGCAGTAATGCCAGGCAGGAATGAATCTTATGCTGTTTATGATGATATTCCTCTTTCTGTAAAACTTCCTCTTTACTATGAGATCAACGAAGGACTATCACTGACAGGAACAAATAAACGGCTGCTTATCATTTCGAGATATCTTGAAATTCTTAAGATCAAACACCAGTTCGGATTTAATGAAGCTGGAAATTTTATAATTAATATCCGACCTGATGCCTCTGTCCGGTGGATGATGGTGCCTTTTTTGTATAACTCATTGAGCGTAGACGAATTTATTGCTCTTCTTCCAGGTGATTATGCAATTTTGAAACATACCGGTAATGCAAAAATATCCTCGAAGATAAAAATGCCTTCATGGGAGCTGGAATCAATTCCTGTCGGAAGGAATCAGGAGTTGATGAGTGATGATGCCATAGTTTTTTCAAGCGGGGTGCTATCGCTTCCTTTTGACGAAGAAATGCTGATGAAATATTTTTATTCACTTTCAAACAGCTATCTTCTTCCTCCGTTCTCGGGTCTGTACTATTCTCCCAATTTCACCGGCGCTTCCGTTTTCCCTAGAGTTCTTCTTTTTTCATCTGAACTTGCAATAACCGGCGAAAGCTCTCCGGCACCTGAAAACATTCTGCTATGGGCTTTATCGGTCGATCAGCAGATAGAAGACTACCCCGACACTTTCTATTCGAATCTTCTTTCAGTTAAAATTGCAAAAAAGCTTTATACGGGAACTCCTTCATTTTTAGGTGGCGCAGAGATTTTCAATGCAACTTCTTCTGTTTCATTTGAAAAAATAAGGGATTATCTTTTCCATAAAGGCAATGTGACAGTTTTCGGATCACTTAAAAGCAGTATGTATCTGTGTGAGGATGATCTTATAAGCGAATATCCGTCTGTAATTGACATTTCAAAGTCTGAAAGGGCGAAAGTTTATTACGGTTCAGTTGAAAACAGCGATTATTCAGTTGTTTCGATAGTTATGAGAAGTTCCAGGACCAGTGAGATCACTGACAGGATCAGCAGGATACTGATAGAAAATGGTTTCAGTATCCTTTCGACGCTGTTTGAACAGGTGTCAGGGAATGATGCATGGGGTTCGGTTTCATTAGTTATCAGCAATAAAGACGAAAAGAAGATACTTGACCTTTATGAAAAGAATTTTAAATTGTTAGACAATACCGTTTCACTTGGAGTGTACCGTGTCACAAAAAAAGAATGATCAGGTTCAAAAAAAGGAGTCCGGTGAAAAAACGGTAAGAAAAGCTCCGAAAAAAGATAACTCTTCGATTTCAGGGAACATCATTCTTATCGAAATTATCACGGCAGTTACTGTTCTTTTAGCTGTTTTTATATTGATATCTCTTGGAAATTATTCGGTATCTGCCGCAAGAGATGGTTTTTTTACCGGCACAATAGGGTTTGATACTGCACATTTTATGATAAATATTTTCGGAATAGTTTCATATATGGTTCCTGTCCTGATTATTCTTGCGCTTCTTGTTTATATTAACAGATATTTCCTGAGATATCTGATACTTAACATATTAACTTTTTGCATGCTTCTTCCTTTTTTCTATCTTATTTCAGGCTATTTCCAATTTTACGGGCTGAAGAACGAGAATTTTGCCGGTAAAATACTGTTTGACAAATTGTTTACCGTTTATCTGGGCACTACAGGTTTCATCATGATATTTGTATGCTGGATGACCGTATATCTGATTCTTTCGTTCAATTTCAGTTATTTCTATATTTTCAGGAAACTGGCATTGCTGTGGACGGGTTTTATCAATAAATTGAGGGAAATGCGGCTTGTCGACAGAGATAGCAACGAGAACGATGAACAGGAAGAGGAAACAGTCAAACCTGAAAAAGAGATCGAGCCGGAGAATATATTTGAAAAAATTTCAGTAACCATTCCTCAATATGAGCCGGAACCTGTTGTTGAAGAAAAACCCGAGGAATTACACGAGATAACCAAAGAAGAAGACATTGAAATAGAAAAAAGGTCTGAAGCTATTGCAGTTCAGGTGAAAGAGCAGGACACGACAGGGTTGCACAAGAAAGTGCTCCGTTCGTTCAATGATTATAAGCTTCCCAGCCTTGATCTGCTTGCCGGTGAAGATAAAGTCAAAGCGATAAAAGACCGCGAGAAGAAAATTCAAGCCATTGCTCTGCTTATTGAGCGGAAGCTTCTTGAACACAGATTGAAAGTGACTGTCAAAGGTGCAACGATTGGTCCGGTTGTCACAATGTATGAGATTGAACTCGGTGAAGGTGTCAGGGTCAATCAGGTCGCTGCGATGGAACAGGATCTTGGTGTTGCTGTCGGGGGCAAGAGAACAAGGGTTGTGTCGAGTATCCCTGGTAAACCGTATATCGGCATTGAAGTTCCTAACGATGACAGACTTATGATCCGTCTCAGGACTGTGCTTAGAAGCGATGTTTTCTCAAAACACAGTACAAAAGGTCTTCCTGTGGCACTTGGTCAGGATGTAGAGGGAATTTCATTTGCCGCGAATCTGATAAAAATGCCCCATCTTCTTGTTGCCGGAACGACTGGAAGCGGAAAGTCTGTCGGAATAAACACGATAATAATGTCTCTTTTGTACACACTCAGACCGGATGAAGTTAAATTTGTGATGATCGATCCGAAAGGGAACGAATTTAATATTTATGAAGGTATTCCGCATCTTCTTCTTCCTGTTGTTGTCGACAGCAAAAAAGCCGCAAAGGCAATGATGTGGGCAGTCAATGAAATGGAGGAAAGATTTCACAGACTTGCAGAGAATATGGTTCGTGATATCGAAGCATACAATGAAAAAGTGGAAAGCATCAACAAGAACCTTGCCAATCCTGAACAGTTCTGGAAAAAGATGCCTTTCATTGTCATTGTAATTGACGAGTTTGCCGATCTGATGATGGTTGCAGGTAAAGATGTCGAGATCGCAGTTTCGAGAATTGCACAGAAGGCGAGGGCGGTCGGAATTCATCTTATCATTGCAACGCAGAGACCGACAAGAGATGTTGTTACCGGTCTGATAAAGAGCAATCTGCCTGTGAGAATTGCTTTCCGGGTCGCTTCAGCTCTTGATTCGAGAACCATTCTTGATTCGAACGGTGCGGAAATGCTTCTTGGTAATGGTGATATGCTTTATATTCCGCCGGGTTCATCTGAAGCTGTCAGAGTTCACGGAGCTTTCGTAAGCACTGAAGAGATAAAGAAAGTCGTTGAATTCATAAAAAGCCAGTTTGACGAAGAAAGTG
>Ga0209099_1000232_pt1 | contig 65187 bp, 54 predicted proteins | sample AD_JPNHW2_MetaG_FD_184430 | JGI IMG/M metagenome (GOLD analysis project Ga0209099, IMG submission 184430) | Active sludge microbial communities of municipal wastewater-treating anaerobic digesters from Japan - AD_JPNHW2_MetaG (SPAdes) (version 2) | ecosystem: Engineered > Bioreactor > Anaerobic...
ATTGGGATTGCAAAAATACAACCTTTTTTTATTTTTGCAACCTATCCTAATCTTTTTTTTTATATTTTTTATTATTCTCCTGTATATCAAGAAAATATTTTTCAATTAAAGACGAATTTCAGCTATTAAATGCTCTGTAAACGAAAAAAAAATCATTTTTTAGAACAATTTTTGGAAGGAAATAATGAAAATAAGATAATATAATTGTCTAAAGTAGAAAAAATCGTATTAAAATAGATTTCAAATGATATCGGAATCAATATCATTTCTGCACCTCAATCATAAAATGGTCTTAAGCGTGCTCGCAATAACACATTATATTTTGTATTTTTGCATTCGAAAAAACATCATTAATGAAAATATACAATCATCATGTTTACAGGAATTATTGAAAAAACCGGAAAAATTGTAAAAATAGAAAAGGAAAAGAGTAATTATCATTTTACCATTGAAGTTGATTTTGCTCAGGAGTTAAACATTGACCAAAGTATGGCTCATGATGGATGTTGCCTGACTATAGTCAAAGTTGACAAAGAAAAGAACCAATACATTGTAACTGCTATGGACGAGACTATGCTCAAAACAAATCTAAAGTTTTGGAAAATTGGCTACGAAGTGAATTTAGAAAGGAGTATGATGTTAGATGGACGGTTTGATGGCCATATTGTGCAGGGGCATGTTGATCAAACTGCAATATGTGAGAAGGTGATTGACGATAATGGAAGCTGGAGATATTATTTTACCTATAATTCCGAACAAAACAACTTCACTGTTCCGAAAGGTTCCATTTCAGTCAACGGAGTGAGTTTGACCGTTGTTGATTCTAAAAAAGACCATTTCTCGGTTGCCATAATTCCATACACATATCAGATCACCAACTTTCACAACTTCAAACCAGGGACAACAGTAAACATTGAATTTGATATTTTTGGTAAATATGTTCAACGATTAGTAGAGCAATATTTTGAAAATCAAAAAAAATAAAATAAAACTATTTCCGTTATCTTTGCGTTAAATTATCTAATTAATAATATAATAGTATTTAAATTGAATATTCAAAAATCAAGACTCTTTTACATCTCCGGAATGTTGGTTTTCCTATTGGCGATAACCTCTTGTTCTACTCGTAAGAATACTTTTCCAAATCGTGCATATCATACTGTCACTTCAATGTTTAATGTCAATTTTAACGCTAAAGAAGCCTTGAAAAGTGGCGAAACCGAACTTGCAAAGAAGAGCAAAGACAATTATACTTCAATACTACCCATCTATTATTATCCTGCAAAAGAGGATTTGACATCCATTTTCCCCTCCATGGACAAGTCAATTGAAAAAGCATCAAAATCTATCTATAAGCACTCCATGTTGATACGAGGGAAAGAGTATGTCAAGACAATGGATGATGCCTATTTGATAATGGGAAAAGCCTATTTTTACAAACAAGATTATGTTCAGGCTCAAAGAATATTCAGTTATATTACCACGTCATATAAGGGGAACAAGTGGAATTGTGAAGAGGAAGCCATGATTTTTGGGGTTCGCTCAGCTTTAAGACAAAATTATTACTCAAGGGCTCAGACACTTCTAAATGAAACCCAATATGCTATTTATGAAAAGAAGTCCAAAAAACTAAATGTGCTGTTTAATTCTGCTGCTGCAGAATATCATCTAACTGCTCCCGATGGAGATGTATTAACTGCCATTGATTATATTCAAGAAGCTATTTCAAATAAACCCAACAAAGAGTTTAAAACAAGACTTTATTTTATATTGGGACAATTACATGAATCACTTCAACAACTTCCTGAAGCTCAAAAGAATTTCTCAAAAGTCATAAAAAGATCGCCTTCATATGAAATGGAATTTAGTGCCCAAATGCATCTTGCCAATAATTATGATGGAACTCCCGAATCAAAGAATACTATTCTCAAAGAGATGAAAAAGATGTTAGAAGAGAAAAAAAATGAAGACTACAGAGACCAGATTTACTTTGCGATATCAGAAATTTATCGGATTGATCAGGATACAGATGAACAGAAGAAAAATTTGGCCTTATCTGTTTCCCATTATTCCAACAATGATTATCAAAGAACCTATTCTGCAGTAACATTGGCCGACATATATTTTGAAGAAGAACAATATATTGAATCCCAGGCATATTATGATACTGCACTTCTTTCGTTGCCAAAAAATTATCCTAATCATGCTCTAATTGTTAAGAAAGCAAACACTTTGAAGGGGCTGGTTGAAAATCTCCAAATTGTTATCCTTCAGGATAGTTTACAAAGGATAGCCAAACTTAATGATTCTCAAAGAAGCAGCTGGGTCAATAAGATGATTGCAAAATATACTGAAGATGAACGAAGAGCAGCTCAAGAAGAAGCCGAAAGGATGCTGGCATTACAGAGTACTGCCGGAATGTCTAATATAAACACCACTTCATCAAACGGAAAATGGTATTTTTACAACCAAGCCTTAGTTACCGCAGGGAAAAATGAATTTTATACTCGTTGGGGGAACCGCAAACTTGAGGACAATTGGAGGGTAAGCAATAAACAGCAGATTTCGTTTGAAGATATGGCAGTCTTAAATGACCCTACACTTGAAAAAGATTCCACTGAATATGATGATGAAGGAAATCCAATCAAAAAAAGAGAAACAGATCCTAAAAAAGCAGAATATTACACGCAAGATCTGCCACTAACAAAAGAAGCTATGGATTCTTCGAATGTTAAAATAGCAAATGCTTTGTACAATGCTGCCATCATATATTTGGATCAACTTAATGATATGAGACGTTCAAATGAAACATTCGAAAAATTAATCTCCAGATTCCCCAATGATAAATTAACTTTACCTTCTTATTATATGTTATATTTGAATTATTTACATTTAAATAATCCAAAATATGAAACCCCAAAAAATATTATTCTAACCAAATACTCTGATACCGATTTTGCAAAACTTATTTTAGATCCTGATTATTATAAGAAAATTGCCGAAAAAAATAAAGAACTTGAAATAAAATATGAAAAAGCTTTTCAAGCTTACCAACAAAAACAGTGGTCCCAAACTATCCAAATGGCAAATGAAGCAATTCCTTTGTGTACAGATAAGAACTTAAAAGCCAAATATGAGTACATATTAGCAGTTGCCATTGGACAAACTTATGGAGAAGATTCTCTTCGAAAAAAGCTAAATTTCATCATCAATGAATACCCGAATACTCAAATCAAAGAAATAGCAGCTACCTATCTCTCAATACTAACGCCCTCTTCCATCACCTCAAACCTTACCGCAGATACTTCTGTCACATCCATTGCCAATCAGGGAGGTGTTTTAAACGGACCTTTTCAATATAAGCCAAATGAACTTCATTATGTAATTGTTATCGTAAATGTAAGCAAACACGCTGTACTCGATATAAAAAATGATGTAAACAACTTTAACAAAGAGTTTTTCAGATTGCAAAACTTCAACATGAATAGTTTTTATATCAATCAAAATGAACAAATGATTACTATTTCGAGATTTAAAAATAAAGAAACTTCATTAGAATATTATAATACTATCACAAGAAATGATAAATTTGCATCCAAAATAGGAGATGCAAGTATTACAATTTATCCAATATCTGCGACAAACTATACTACTTATTATAATAAAATCGATCAACGCTCCATGTATAAAGAGTTTTTTGAGACATATTATTTGAAATAAAAATTAGAAGTGATCATAATGAATATCACATAACAAATAATAAATTAGAAACAAATCAAGAAAATATGGCAAAAATTTACGAACAAGAAGGTGTAACAGACGTTAACATCATAGCTTCCGGAACAACTCTAACCGGAGATATTATTTCAACAGGAGATTGCAGAATTGACGGAACTGTTAAAGGCAATATTAAGTCCAAATCAAAAGTTATAATTGGCCATTCCGGTAGTGTTGAAGGCGATATCGTTTGTCAATCTATTGATATAGAGGGAAATGTAAAGGCAAATATTAATGTGGGAGAACTTCTCACTTTAAAAACCACTGCCAATTTGATAGGCAACATAATGGTAGGAAAAGTTGCTATTGAGCCTGGTGCAAACTTTGCCGGTAATTGCAAAATGCACAATAATAAAATAGAAATGCCCATAGATTCTTCTCAAAAAAATGAGCCGAATCAAATCATTTGATGATTAAGAAAAAAACAAAATATACAAAACAAATCCAGAGTTATTCTTATTATTCAGGAATTGCTATTCAAATGATTGTTATCATTGCAGGAGGCACTTATGGGGGATTAAAACTTGATGAATTTCTGAATTTAAAACCTTTGTTTACTATTTTAGGAGCTTTAATTTCAATTGCAATTTCAATGTATATTATAATAAAAGATTTATTCATCAACAAAAATAATAATGGCAAAAATTCCAATTAAACAGTATGCTTTTAGATTACTTGTTTTTTCTATAATTATATCAGCCCTAACTGTTATAATGCAATGGCAGTATCCACAATATTCAACTCCTGCCTTGCCTTATATAGTTCTTTTTTTCTTTATTATTACTCTTTTTACACTATATATTATATTGAGGAATGACAAACACAGGGATGAAAAAAGATTTATTTCAAGGTATCTGCTGTCTCGCACGGTTAAATTTATGTCCTGTCTTCTATTTTTATTCCTTTATATCATTTTCAATAAAGAAGATAAATGGCGATTTGCGATATCATTTATTATCATTTATTTTTTATTTGCCATTTTTGAGATTTTTGCCCTTAAAGGTAATTCAAAAAAAGAAAAAGATAATTAAGTCTATTAATAGACACTTGCCAAAGTAACCACACTCACTTTAACATTTTCAATTTCAATTATTTTTTGGATAGCTGCTTCAGTAGTAGCTCCTGTTGTGAGAACGTCGTCACACAATAAAATATGCTTATCTTTAAGTAAATCTATGTCAGTTAATTCAAAGACATCACGGACATTTTCCCAACGATTAAAACGACTTTTTTTTGTTTGGGTTCCAGTATATTCAGTTCTTATTAATAGATTTGCATTATAGGGCAGATTCATTCCTTTACTAAGACCTTTAGCTATCCATTCACTTTGATTATATCCTCTTAATTTCAATTTTTTTTCATGCAAGGGAATTGGAATAATAAGATCAATATTCTGATATTCTTTTTGTTGGATTAATTTTTCACCATAATAAATTCCAAGATATTCGCCCAGATACTTATTCCCCTTATATTTTAAACTATGCAATATTTTTTGTACCTGATTTTCTTTTTTATAAAAAAGCAAAGAAGCAACATTTTCAACTCTTACTCTTCCGGAAAAAATGTTTTTTAAAGGATTTTCAATATATAAATGATAATTTGTTTCAGGCAAATGAAGCATACAATTTAAACAAAGTTGCTTTTCATTTTGTTGTAAAGCATTGTTACAAGAGACACAAGATTTTGGATAAAAAAAGGATAAAAGGTTGAAGGCTAGTTTAGTAAATATTTTTCTCATAACACAATTAAAATAGTATATTTGCAGTTTAATTAGAGTTTACAAAATTAATTATTTTCAATATGGAAACAACAACAGAATTAAAAAATGAACAAACCAATCCATTAAAAAAATGGGTAATTACACTGGCAATCTTAGCCATAGTATTTTTTGCAACAACTCTTTATTTTGGATTTTTTGCAAAGCCTGTTTTTAATACACAATATGTTGAGGCTACTACTGAGAAAGAAAATCTCCAGACCGAATTGGATTCATTACTAGCTTCACATGATAAAATTAAAGCTGAGTATGGGGAACTTTCAGAGCAACTTAGCGAAAAAGACAGTACCATAATAGCTAATGCAGAAGAAATTAAGAAATTAATCAATTCTCAGGCTGACTACAAAAAAATCAAGAAACAACTTGCTCGTCTGCAAACTATTGCGAAAGAATATGTTGATGAAATGGATAAGTTGTATCAGGAAAATCTTGCATTAAAACAAGAAAATACGCAGGTAAAAGAGTCCCTCGTTCAGGAGAAGGAAAAAAGTGCCACCTATCAACAGGAAAAAGAAAACTTAAGTGCCAAAATTACAACTGCTGCTGTTTTTAAAGCATACAACATATATAGTCGTGCTGTTTATTACAAATCCAGAAATTCTTCTGAAGTAATTACTGAGAAAGCTTCAAGAGCAAAAAAATTTAAAACCAGTTTAATATTAGGAGAGAACTCTCTTATTGAGCCGGGACCGGTTAACATATATTGCAGAATTGCAGTTCCGGAGACAGGACGTGTTCTTTCACCGGGTGCAAGTGATGCTTATACTTTTAATAATAATGGACAGCAGTTACAATATACTGCAAAGACGACCATCAATTATACAAAAAAAGCAGAAAATGTTACTTTATTTTGGGATGTTCGTGATGGTGACAAAGTGGCAAAAGGTAAATATATTGTAGAAATATTTTCCGATTCCGGTTTTCTCGGTGAAACTTCTTTTGAACTTGACTAATAAATATTTGGCTTTGTGAAAAAGAGCTTTTTAGCTATATTTATATCTCTTTTGGGCAATCTCTTGATTGCCCAAAATTTTGATTCATTAGCTGTCGTTAACGGAAATTGGATAACGGACACACTTGCAGAAGGTCTGTTGCTTAAAAATTTATCCATTTCAGATAATTCTTTGTTCAACTCAAATCAAAATATATATATTGTAGAAATTGATGAAAATAAAAATGACTTTTTCTTTAAACTGGCAGCATCTTCGACTTTAACCAAAACTTCCGAATTTTGTAAAATAAATAAAGCTTTCGTTGCGATAAACGGTTCCTTTTTTTTTATGAAAAGTGGAATCCCTACTGACTATCTCAGAGTGAATGGCAAAAAAATTGCTTCAAATACTTATAAAGATGGCAAACGCAAAACCTATAAGAATGGTCTTCTTGCCATTCAAAACGGGCATCTTTCCATCATAATGCCGGACACTAATATTGATTTTGAAGATGGCTTGCAACATGAAGAAATAATGACATCGGGACCAATGTTATTGTTTGATCATCAAACACTTTCATTTATTCAAAACTCATTTACATTAGATCGCCATAACAGAACCGGAGTTGCCATTACTGATGAAGGAAAAATATTGCTAATTGTTGTTGACGGGCGAATGAAAGAAGCTGCGGGAATGACACTTAAGGAATTTGCATCCATTCTAAAATGGCTCAACGCTAAGACTATGCTTAACCTTGACGGTGGAGGTTCAAGTACTCTTTTTATTAACAAAGATAATTATGGTATCATAAATCATCCGACTGACAATGGAAAATATGATCATTTCGGTGAAAGAAAAGTAGCTAATGTTCTTCTACTTTTTTTGAATAAAAAGGAGTCTCCTACCTACTGATGATTTTAAATTCAGTTCTGCGATTTGCAGCTCGCCCCTCTTCGGTATCGTTGGATGCAATCGGGTTATTTTTACCATACCCTTTATAAGTCAAGCGAGAGGCATCCAAACCCTTTAAAATCAGATAATTATAAACTTCTTTTGATCGATCCAACGAGAGTCTTAAATTGTAATCATCACTTCCCGAATTATCAGTATGTCCACCAATTTCAATGTTTAACGAAGGATTCTGTTTCAAGTAATCAACCAGTTTATCTAACTCAACAAATGACTCATTTTTTAAACTACTTTTGTCAAAATCGAAGAAAATATTTCTCAAAATAAAAGTAGATCCCACATCGGGTCTACGCAAATTAATGTCTTTATGAAAAGGTTCTAGCTCAGAATATGATTTTTTTAATTGGAAATTTTCCGAATAAAAAGGATAGAGGGGATTTGAGACATTAAGCAAAACATTTGTTCCGGTAAGAATACAAGCTAAAAACTCTCCAGTTTCAGGATCTGAACTTGTGGAAGTAATAATCTGATTTTGGTTCAGGTCAAATAGCTCAATAGAAGCTTGAATTGGATGTAAAGAAACGGCATCCTGAACTCTTCCTTTAATATAAGTAACCGGAGTAGGACGAAGTCGTTCATCAAGTTCAAAGCTATATAAATCCAATCCTCCGAAACCTCCATCTTTATCTGAGGCAAAATAGGCTGTATTTCCGGATGCATTAATCAAAATATTGATTTCATCAGCGGGTGTATTAATCGGATAGCCAAGATTTGTTGGCTCAGCCCAACTATTGTCTGGCAACAAAGTAGAATAAAAAATATCTTTTCCTCCCATTCCCTGGTGTCCATCGGAAGCAAAAAAGAGAGTTTTTCCATCAGCATGAATAAAAGGTGCTGTATCATCATCTTTGGTATTGATAATAATGCCCAAATTTTCAGGAACAGTAAAGACTCCCTCTTCCGTCATTTCAGTTTTCCATATATCAATTTTACCATTTCCGCCCGGACGGTTTGAGGCAAAATAGATAGTTTTTCCATCAGGAGAAATGGTTGGTTGTGATTCCCAAAAGGGAGAATTCACGGGCTGTCCGAAATTTCTGGGACGTGACCATCTACTTCCAATTTTTTTTGACCAATATAGGTCACAGCTACCATATCCAAAATCGGCATTGCATAGTGTAAAAAAAAGAAATCGACCATCCTGAGAAATGCACTGAGCCCCTTCATTATAGCTTGAATTAACAGGATTATCTAAGGGTTTTCTAGGCTGCCACTCACCATTTTCTTTTAAACTTGAATAGAAATCTTCTTCCATTTGACAAAAGGCACAAATAGTATTGTTATCTCTTGGGCGGCGAACCGTAAAGATAAATTCTTCCTCATCAGCAGTTAAAGCAGCCAAATATTCATCCCATTCAGAATTGATATTACGACCTAGGTTAACAGGATTAAAATCGACAGGATTTTTAAGTGCTTCAATCCCAAATGCACAAGTTTCAAGTCCTTTCTTAACCTCATCAATCAATGGTGTTTCATTTCCTGTTTTTTCCAAATATAAATTCAAATTTTTCTGAGCATTCTGATAACGTCCGCATTTCAACTCTTCTCCTGCAGCAATAAAAAATAAATTCGGCTTTGGATTCTTAAGTAAACTAATAGCTTTATTATAACAATCGGCAGCTTTAGCAGACTGTAATGTAACATTATAGATATCCCCATACAAAACATAAGTATCTGCGTATGAAGAGTCGAGGGACAAAGATTTCTGAAGATATTTTTCTGCTTTGTCAAATTGTTGCAAATTAATAGCTTCTTTGGCCTTATTACAAAGATTCATAATTTTTTTGCTTGCATTTTGCTGAGAAAATGAGGTGGAAGTAACTAGAATTATCAACAATGATAATACAAATGGGCGAATTTTCATAGTAGGGAAATTAATAACTAAATTAAATTTTTCTCCGATTTTGCCTGTTGCCAAAGAAGCTCCATTTCATTAAGAGTCATTTCCGATAAGGGTTTTCCGGATTCTTGAGAACATTTTTCCATAAACTGAAAACGTCTGATAAATTTTCTGTTAGTCTTTTCAAGTGCATCTTCCGGATTGATTTTTATAAAACGCGCATAGTTAACAAGTGCAAAAAGAAGATCTCCGAATTCATCTTCCATTTTACAAGAATTTAAATCCATTTCTGATTTAAACTCCCTAATTTCTTCTTCAACTTTATCCCAAACTTGCTCTTTTTTTTCCCAATCAAAACCCACTCCTCTTACTTTTTCCTGAATTCGATATGCTTTAACCATTGCCGGGAGCGAAGAAGGAACGCCTGCCAGGACAGATTTATTTCCCTCTTTTAATTTAATTTTCTCCCAATTATTCTTAACATCATCAAAATCAGTAACCTTAACATCTCCAAAAATATGAGGATGGCGACGAATTAACTTTTCACATATCCCATTCAAAACATCAGCAATATCAAAAGAACCTGATTCTGAACCGATTTTTGCATAAAAAACAAGATGGAGCATAAGATCTCCCAATTCTTTAGAAATTTCCAAAGGATTATTGTCGAGGATGGCGTCTGAGAGTTCGTAAGTTTCCTCAATAGTCAAATAACGAAGAGTTTCAAATGTTTGTTTGCTATCCCATGGACACTTTTCTCTGAGTTCATCCATAATATCCAATAATCTTTTAAAGGCTGAGAGTCTGTTATCTTGCATATTATAATTTTAATAAAATCAGTAATAAAATAAAAATTACCTCAAATCATCATTTAATTTAGTAAGCTCTCGCAAAAAGTACTCTTTGAATAGATGGTTTGCCCGTCAAAATACATTTCCCGTCTTCATGCTGATTGTCAATTGGGATGCAACGTATGGTAGCTTTTGAGTTCTCTTTAATTAACTGCTCGGTTTCAGCAGTTCCATCCCAATGAGCTAAAACAAAACCTCCCTTATTATCAAGAATATTGATAAATTCATCCCAAGAATCTGCTTTACGGATGTTTTCTTTTCTAAATTGCAAAGATCTTTCAAAAAGGTTCTGTTGAATTTCATCCAACAATTTCTCCACCTCCAAATCCAGCGTATCAAAAGAAAGATTCATTTTTTGTAAAGTATCACGGCGTACAACTTCAACTTGATTATTTTCCAAATCCCTTGGTCCAATAACTAAACGAACAGGAACACCTTTCATTTCATATTCATTAAATTTCCATCCTGAGCGTTTGGAATCATCATCATCATATTTGACCGATATATTTCTGGCTTTCAATTTTCCAATCAAAGGTTGAATTTTTTCAGTAATCATTTTTAACTGTTCTTCTTCCTTGTATATAGGAACAATCACTACTTGGATAGGGGCAAGTTTTGGAGGTAGTACCAATCCGTTATCATCAGAATGTGTCATAATAAGAGCCCCAATTAAACGTGTAGAAACCCCCCACGAAGAAGCCCAAACATATTCCAGCTGATTCTCTTTATTCAAAAATTTAACATCAAATGCTTTTGCAAAATTTTGACCTAAGAAGTGCGAAGTTCCAGCCTGAAGTGCTTTTCCATCCTGCATAAGAGCTTCAATACAATAGGTTTCTTCTGCACCTGCAAAACGTTCATTAGGAGACTTAACACCCTTAATTACTGGCACAGCCATAAAATTCTCTGCAAAATCAGTATAAACATTCAGCATTCTTTCAGCTTCTTCTATTGCCTCTTGCCTAGTTGAATGAGCAGTATGACCTTCTTGCCAAAGAAATTCAGCGGTTCTCAAAAACAAACGAGTACGCATTTCCCATCTAACAACATTTGCCCATTGATTTATTAAAAGAGGAAGGTCACGGTATGACTGAATCCAGTTTTTATAGCTATCCCAAATAATTGTCTCAGAAGTGGGACGAACAATCAATTCTTCTTCCAGTTTAGCTTCCGGATCAACAATAACACCACCATTAGGATCATTTTTCAGACGGTAATGAGTTATAACTGCACATTCTTTTGCAAATCCTTCAACATGACTTGCTTCTTTACTAAAAAATGACTTTGGTATAAACAAAGGAAAATATGCATTTACATGTCCGGTATCTTTAAACATTTTATCCAAAGCTGACTGCATTTTTTCCCAAATTGCATAACCATAGGGTTTTATTACCATACAACCTCTAACTGACGAATTTTCAGCAAGATCAGCTTTTTTAACAATATCATTGTACCATTGAGAGTAATTTTCAACACGAGTAGTAATACTTTTTGCCATTATTTTTCGTTTAGGATTAACTTTTAATTATTTTTGTAGTCTATTAATTCGAATTGCAAAAATATAAAAAATAAGAACCCAAAAAATATAGGAGATAAAGCCATGAAAAAAAAGATTTTAATCCCGCTTTTCATTTTAGCAATCAGCATGATATCTTGCAACATCGGTACTTTAACCTACTATGATGATATTTACACATCATCCAATGATGCCCAGTATCAAAAACCAATAGAGACAACTTCTGATAATCAGGTTCAATATTATGTTGATGAAAACATAGATGATAACAATGTCGTTTACTATGACACAACAAATCCTTCTTTAGCTTATGAAAATTCAGAAACCTATTATGATGAAGAAGGAAATGCATATGTAACTAATAACTACTATTATGATAATTATGATAATTATGATAATTACGATTTTTATGATGATTATTATGACTATTATTATTCCTCCCGCATTCGACGTTTTCATTCAAATTCTTATTATGGATGGGGATATTACGATCCATACTATACCAATATGTACTGGTATGATTATTACCCCTCAAGCTGGGGCATGAGTATTTATTTAGGATATGACTGGTGGTGGCCATCATATATGTATCGCCCATATTATTATGATTACGGTTATTATTCTTATGGTTTTAACTATGGATGGGGATGGGGATGCCATCGTCCGAATTATTACTGGAATGCTTATAACTGGGGATATTACGACGGCTATTATACAGGATACTTTGCAGGATATTATCACAATAATTATGATAATAATCACTCCTATTTCTATGGACACAGGCATAATGTTGGCTCCTCAAATGGGATTGCCAACCACGGGGGGCGCGGTGACAGACCCAACGATTATGGAGACGACAACAATAATAATAATTCGGGTTCAGTTTCTCGTTCTGTAACTCCAACCAGTTTTAATCAACGTTATGATGCCCTTGCAGCATCCTCTACAAGCGCTTCCGAAATAAACAAACCGGCAAATACCGCCAACAAAGTTTCATCAGATAAAACCATTAATAATACTACCAACTCTAAAACACAAAATACAGTTTCTCCAAGCAATGGAACTAATAATACCTCCACAACTTCAAAGACTTACAATACGGTTCCCTCAACTCCTGAAGCCAAAACAACAACAAACCCAACTAACATAACCACGACAAGACCCGCTAACACTACTACGACAAGACCTGCTAACACCACCACGACAAGACCTGCTAACACTACCACGACAAGACCTGCTAACACTACTACGACAAGACCTGCTAACACTACTACGACAAGACCTACATATAATACTCCCCAAAACAATTCTAGACAAAATCCTAATTCCGGAACACATAATAATCAATATAGAAACACTCCCCAAAATAATCCCAATCCTTATAATAACCAATACAGACCATCTAATTCCAGAATAACTCCAACATACAAAAAAACTGATAATTCAAGTGGGAGAAGCTATTCAACCCCTAATTCAAGTTCCGGCAGGTCTTATTCTTCACCAAGTAGCTCTTCCGGCAGATCCTATTCTTCACCAAGTAGTTCCTCCAGCAGATCCTATTCTTCACCGAGCAGTTCCTCCAGCAGATCCTATTCATCTCCAAGTAGTTCATCTGGCAGATCCTATTCATCTCCAAGCAGTTCATCTTCCTCTGGCAGTAGCAGAAGTTCATCTTCTTCCGGCAGTAGTTCAAACAGACGTTAATTCCATTTTATAGTTTTTCTCATTAAAATAAAATAATTATGAAAAAGAAATTGTTTTTGAGTATCGTATTTGGTTTTTTCATTGTATTTATAAATGCTCAAAATGACATTGATGCATTCAGATTCTCTCAAAATAATTGGGAAGGAACCGCACGCTTTATGGGAGCCGGAGGTGCTTTTGGAGCAGTTGGAGCTGACTTTTCAGCATTAAGCACAAACCCTGCATCAATTGGTGTTTTTAAAAAAAATGAGATTTCTTTTACTCCTATTGTAATCTCTGTTTTTAATAGCAAAGCAAACTATTTCAATTCTGAGTCAAAATATATTTCATCAAACTATAGTATTACAAATTTAGGAATGGTCTTTAAAACTAATGCTATTCCAAACTCTAAATGGAATGCTATTCAATTTGGAGTTGGATATAACAGAATTAATGATTTTAATAATTCCAGCCTTGTAGAAGGGACCTCAATAGGGAGTTCAATGACTGATGAATTTGTAAACAGTGCTAATTCAACAAATTTTCAAAACCTATATGGGGATAATCTTGTAGCTTGGGAAACTTGGTTAATAGACACTTTGCCAGGTGATGACAACCATTATTATTCTCCATTCAGCGGATCAAATCTGGCTCAAAGTAAATATACCAAAACGAGTGGTGGAATAGATGAAATGGCTTTTTCTGTTGGAGGAAATTACGATGATCGTATATTTATTGGGGCAACGATGGGAATACCATTTATACATTATAAGGAAATTTCCAGTTATGAAGAAATTGATGAAGAGATGACTGTGGGTGGAATGGATTCTTATACCATAGATGATGAACTTATTGTAAAAGGAAGTGGCATTAACTTAAAACTAGGTATTTTATACCAACCTTTTAAATTCATGAGAATTGGTGCAGCTTTTCACACTCCAACTTATTATAACGCTATTTCAGATAATTTTTACAGAGAAATAACCTCTACTAGTGATGCAGGAAAAGAATATTCGGCTTCATACGAAAATCAGTATAACTACAAACTTACCACTCCTCTCCGTGCAATCGGGAGTCTTGCTTTTTTTATCAACAAGCGTGCTTTTATTAGTGCAGAATATGAATTTGTAGATTATGGAATGGCCTATATGTATGCCAATGATTATTCCTTTGCAGATGAAAACAAAAATATTCAGGAAAAATATGGAATATCAAATATTGTTCGTGTCGGAACAGAAGTCTATTTATCGGAAAATTTTTTAATTCGACTAGGATATAATTTCAAGAGTTCACCTTACAAGAATGAAATTAACACCGGCACTTCACATTTGGGATCTTTGGGATTTGGCATAAGAACTAAATCTTTCTTCTTTGATTTAGCCTATATTTTCAAATATTCAATTGAAAACTATTGGTTATACAATCCTGAATTAGTAGAAGCTTCAAACAACACTTATATTAATCATAAAGTCTTTGCCACTGTCGGTATCAGATTCTAGGAATTGTGACTTCTCAGAAAGTCCATGATTAATCTTAATTTTTCTTCCTCATCAAGAGAAATATCTATCCAGTTAATTTTAAAACCATCCCGTTCCATTTTTCGGAACCAGGTCATCTGCCTTTTCGAGAATTGATGAATTGCAGTATTAAGTCGTTTAAATAAAGTATTATAATCTATTTCTTTGAGTAAAAATAGGGTGATAAATTTATATTCAAGCCCATATCTTATTAGTAAATTGGGATTAACACCTCTTTTTATCAAATTGTCCACTTCTTCAATCATCCCATTTTCTAAACGATGTTTAAGGCGTAAAGTAATTTTATTTCTGATTAAATCTCTGTCTCCTTTTAATCCAAAAATTAGCGATGGTATCGGTTTAGCAAACTCACTTAATTCAGGATGTTCTCGATAATAATATTCAATTTCGATAGCTCGAAGCAATCTGGAATGTTCGCAAGTATCAGTAACGTTATGAATTGCACGAAAAGAGGTAAGTAAACTTATTAATTCTTCTTCAGATTTTTGTTCAAGTCCTTTTCTAAGCAATTGATTTATAGGAACAGGAAAGAGTTTGTATCCTTTCAGCAAAGCTTCAATATACATACCACTACCCCCACAAAGAATTACCTGTTTTTTTCTAGATTGGATATAATTAATAGCCTTAACTGCATCCTGTTGATATAGAAAAATATTGTATTCTAATCTCGGATTTACAATATCAATCAGATGGTAGGGAATCGTAATATTTCCTATTCTGTAGTCGTCAAGATCTTTTCCTGTTCCAATATTCATATCACGATAAACCTGACGGGAATCGGCACTGACAATCTCAGCCTTTAATTCATTTGCCAAAAGGGCCGCCAGCCGAGTTTTTCCCGTTGCAGTAGGACCTAGAATAGTAATAATATCATGAATCATTAATTTGCTATTATTTTGGTTCATCATAAATTTCAAGATCACTAATTTTTTTTCCAATAATCTTAAATCGAAGGAAAGTTAATCTTTTATGAATACCGTATCTTCCTGCTGATCCGGGATTAATGAAAAGCAAATTATTCTTTGTATCATTCATCACTTTTAGAATATGAGAATGACCCGCAATAAAAACAGTAGGTTTCTCTTTTTTAATAATTTCAATTGATTTAGAATAATAGTATCCGGGAGAACCAACGATATGCATTAAAGCAATTTTATGTTCCTGACAAGGGAAAACCATCAATTCGGGAATCTGGCTTCGTACTGACCAGTCATCACAATTTCCAAAAACTGCTTTAACAGGGGCAATTAATTCCAGTTGGTCAAGAATTTCGCTATTTCCGATATCGCCGGCATGCCATATTTCATCACATTTTTCAAAGAAAGAGAAAATATTAGGATGTAGGTACCCATGTGTGTCGGAAAGTATGCCGATTGTCATAATTAAAAATCTTACATAATAGAAAAACTAAACACCAATATCTCTTAGTCTTTGTTTGGCTACTTCAAAGAGCACAATACCTGTTGCAACAGATACATTCAGTGATTCAATAGAACCAAGCATAGGTATGTTGACAGCATCATTACATTTTCTTTGATAATCCCAAGCAATACCCTCATACTCATTTCCCATAATCAAACAAAGAGGTTTAGTAAAATCTTTTTCAAAATAGTAATGTTTTGCCTTTTCTGTCACTGCCACAACCTCAACTCCTGAATCTTGAAGGAATTGTATAATTTCAACAAGATTTGAATGACGACAAACAGGGATTGAATGCAAGGCCCCGGCAGAACTTTTAACAGCATCTTCATTGAGTTGAGCCCCTCCTTTTAGGGGCAATATTATCGCATCAACTGCAGCACATTCCGCAGAACGGGCAATTGCTCCAATATTACGAACATCCGTAATCTTGTCCAAAATAAGAAGAAAAGGAACTTTTCCCCTTTCAAATATGGAAGGTAAAATAGAAAAAATGTCCTGATACTCAATTGCTGAAATAAAGGCAACAACCCCCTGATGGTTGGCGTGTGTAAATTTATTTATTTTTTCAACCGGTACATATTGAAAGGGAATTCCATTTTGGCGAACAAGATAAAAAAGCTCCTTAAAAAGATCTCCTTTTAGCCCTTTTTGAAATAATACTTTGTCGATTGTTTTATCATTTTTAATGGCTTCCAACAGAGGTCTTAGTCCATAAATAATATTATCCTGATGCATAAAAAAATGGGGGAAATTATAGTTTGACAATTTTTGAAATACCCAATATTTTACTTCCACTAACTAAATGCAAAACATAGACACCCGGGGCAAAAGAAGATAAATCAATAACATTGCTATTTTGGCCAGAAGTATAGATTTTCAAAAGTTTTCCATACATATCATATATCATAACTTTATCAAAATTATAACTATCATCATTTAGTTTAATGGTAACATATTGAGAAGTTGGATTAGGGAAAACCGAAAAAGTCACCGGAGAGTTATTTGGAACAGATACCGGGCTAAAATATTTACCCAATACCGGTCTAACCATCGGAGCTCCTTTGAAGAAAGATTCAACCCATTCATCAGCAGTTTTATAAAAAAAATTTCCTCGAGCATCACTATTCTGATCAAATCCAAGATTGAGTTGAGTATCGTGATTTTGATAAAAGCCAACATAAAAAGTACCTGAGACAAACAAAGGTTCTTCCAAAAAATAACTCACAAAATCAAGAAAATCAGAACTTTGAGAAGGAAGCAGTGATTCAGAAGAATATAATTCATTTCCGGGAAAGCCATTATCATCATCCCATACTTTCAGTGTAAAATAATCAAAATTAGCATTTTCAAGAACATTGTTAAACCACATTCTTACACAACGCAATGTATCGGGATAAGCCAATGTAAATTTTACTGCAAATGATGCTTCAGGAGAAGCCATAGTGGAAAGAAGAGAATAGCCTGCCTCTGCAGTTCCATCATCATACGCATAATAATTATAAAATTTCTGTTCAAAAAAAGAGGTATCATTTTGATGACGTGCATCACCGGTTCCTCCTACAACTTGAAAAATATGAGTCACCAAGAAAGTTGCACTATCCTGATTATCATAAGAAATTGCAAAGTTTATTGACGGATTGGCGTGCATAGGATAGGTATGAAAACCATTTGGGTAATAAGAATAGGCATTTTCATTATTGCTCACATAATTTCCAACTGTCTGACTTCCGTTTTTTACAACATGATAAGAATAGCTTGTATTTTTAGTTGTATTGGAAATATTTGCAAGTTGATTATTAAAAGCACTTTTCATATCGGAAACTTGAAATTGATTCCAGGGCATTGAATAATATTTATTGAGAAAAGTAGTAGTAGGCAGGGCAAAAGCGATATCATTGGGATAAATATCATCTTTGGTTCTGTTAATATTAAGAATTATATAATCAATGTGCCATTGGTCAACATTGCTTGCCCAGCCGGCAACTCCGTTTGGCTCAAGACTGGCATAATTTCGAAATCTGAACTGAAAATTGTTTCGAAAATATATAGGATCCGTAATTGGGATAAGCACCTGTTTAAAATAAGTCAACCTTAAAGAATCTGCATCCAGCCAATCATCCAGCTTACAACCGTTTGATGACCAAACCTCACTCCAAATTTTTTCAGGACCGAAAAGGGAATCAAAAGGTAATAATATGGTCTGACCGGGGAAAGCATTTGATTCAAAAACATAATAAGTGCCTGGGATATAGGGATTTTCAAGAGAATCCCCTATCACGTATGATTCTCCTTCACCTAAAATATATTCAGCATAAGAATAACCGGTGAAAATAGTATCTCCGGTAGCATACCCGAACTCAAGAATCAGTTTATCTTCATTATCCGGTCGATTTCCAATTCTTTCCCATTCAAGATAAGGATGAGAAAAAGTACCGCCTCCCGGTTGATAATAAAAACTGAAATAAACTGAATCTTGTATCCCAACTGGTCGATTCGGATTAAATACTGAATCCAATCTTATAGTATGTGAAGTAAGAGTGTCAGCAGCAAAAGGCGACTCTGAAGCATGGCTATAAATTTTCCCGAACTCATCAAGGGCATCTAATGTAACAACACCGATTGAGGGTGGATTAATAGGAAAAGTGGAATTGACAAAACCTTGTTTATCTTCCCATAACAGGGGATTGGGATATAGATTATAATCAGAAAAATCATCTACAAAAGGTAGTTTAACAGGTTCAGCATTAGTTATAGAAGATTTAATATGAACATTTTTTGATTCTTTTAAAAGCTGAATATTATTGGGAAGATCTGTCAGAACTTCTTGTGCTGCCAAAAAATTAGCAAAACACAAAACGAAAATTAAAACAAAAAATAACTTACAATAGTAATAGCACTTCATAGAATATCAATTTTCAAAAAAACCATTTATTTTAATCTTAATTGTTTAATTCAAATTGGTGAATAATCATTCCTGAATATTCATCAAAGAGTCTTTTGATTCGGGTAAATCATTGATATCTTTTCCCACAACAAGCGTTACAGATTCACCCATACTGATATCAGTTCCTGCAGCAATTGCACGGCCTTTATAAAGTTGCTCAAGCACAGCATTTTCAAAAGGGCTTGCTTTATAGATAATATCACCGATTTCAAGTCCTATTGCTTTCAGCATAATCTCCGCCTGGCGTTGAGAAACGTCTTTCAACTCAGGCATTTTAACTTTTGGGGGTATAGAAGATGCAACTGTAAGATATACTTTCCTACCCATTTTAACCATCTCCTTTGCTTGAGGATTTTGTTTTAAAACAATTCCTTCCGGCTGTGATTTATCATAAACATAATCTGAAACTACCATAATAAAATCAGCAGAAGAGGTATTTTGGATTAATAATTTTGAATCTTTTCCAATAAAATTGGGCATTTCTACTTCCTGTCCGTGACGAGTATAAATCCTTAAAAAAATCAACGCAACAACAATCAGGAATATAGTGATTCCGAAAGCAAGTAATAGATGAAATCCCAATCTGTCGTGTTTAAAAAAATCTTTAAACTTTCCCATAAATAATTTCTTAAAACATATAAACAAAAAATCCGCTTAATTATTATAATTGGGCACAAAAATACAAAAAAATATGTAACATTTCCTTACGACAATTCAACATACTGTTGTTCACAAATCCGGTATAAGAAAACACAATTTTCATATATTTTTTGTACTTTTGCGAGGCTCTATAATTATAAAAAATGAAAAATATTGCAATTTTAGCAGGTGGAAATTCGGGCGAATATGAAATCTCATTAAAGACAGCCGACAACATTTATAATGTTCTCGATAAAGATAAATTTACTCCTTATTTGATTCTTGTTCAGGGTGTTGAATGGTTTTACACTGATAATAGCGGACAAAAAATTCAGCTTGACAGAAATGATTTTTCTCTTTTATTAGGTTCAGACAAGATCTCCTTTGATGCTGTCTTTATTGCAATTCATGGCACTCCTGGCGAAAATGGTAAATTTCAGGGTTATTTTGAAATGCTTGGAATTCCATATACCGGGTGCGATATGTTTACTTCTGCCATAACTTTCAATAAATACTTTTGCAACATTGCTGTTTCCAATTTTGGAATTCCAATTGCTCCATCCATTCATTATTATAAAGATGAAGCTATTAATTTCGAAAACATTATTGACAGATGCGGATTCCCATGCTTTATTAAACCCTGTAATTCCGGATCTAGTGTTGGAGTAACGAAGGCACATAACATGGAAGAATTAATAAGTGGAATAGATACGGCTTTTCAATACGACAATCAGTTAATGATTGAAAAATTCATACCGGGAAGGGAAATGACTTGCGGAGTAGCCACCATCAAGGGAATAGTGACTCCATTAGCCGTTACGGAAGTTAAAAGTAAAAAAGAATATTACGATTACCAGGCAAAATATACACCCGGATATTTGGAATTAGTTACCCCTGCTGATATTGACAAGTCAACAGAAGATAAAATTAAAGAATATTCAGAAATTGTATTTAAAAAAATGGGATGTAAAGGAGTTGTAAGAATTGATTATATCCTGACTCCTGAGGGAATTCCTTTTTTTCTGGAAATTAATACCATTCCGGGTCAGACAGCCATGAGTATTATCCCGCGCCAAGTAAAATTTCTAAACATCAATATTGTTGATTTTTATTCAGAATTAATATTTGAGGCTTTGAATAACAATTAACGACGATAAATCATTATGAAAAGATTTTTTTTGTTACTATTTATAATGTATTGTGGAACTGCATTTTCTCAGTACAATGAAAAAGATATATACACTTACATTGATAATTATAAAGAACTGGCTATACAAAAAATGCACCAATACAAAATTCCCGCCAGCATTACTTTGGCACAAGGAATTTTTGAAAGTGCTTGTGGAAAAAGCAAATTAGCCATCTCAGGGAATAATCATTTTGGAATTAAATGTCATAAAGAGTGGATAGGTGATACTTTGCTCATTGATGATGATTCACTGGGAGAGTGTTTTCGAAAATATCTAAAAGTGGAAGATTCCTATACTGACCATGCATTATTCCTTACAAGCCGACCAAGATACAGCGAACTTTTCTCACTTGACATCATGGACTATAAAGGGTGGGCAAAAGGTTTAAAAGCAGCCGGTTATGCAACTAATCCACAGTATGCTGAGCGTCTTATCAATTTGATTGAAAAGTATAACATTTCAAAACAGGATACTATCTTTTTAAAAAGATATATCTCCTTTGATACCACTTATAATGATAAAAGTGCTAATCTTAAAGAAAAAGATGTGGCAGCCTCTGAACCTAAAGCCTTGAATTATCTTTTTTTTAGTGCTAAAGACAATGAATTTCCAAGAGGCGAATTCCCATTTACAGAGAGAAAAGTATATGTAAACAATAAAAATTTCTTTATCATTGCCAAATCTGGCGACACTTATGCTTCAATTGCTAAAGATGTTCAGGATTTAGAAAAAAATATTCGAAAGTATAATGATGCAAAACTCGGAATTCAGCCTCGGGAAGGGGAAGTAATTTACATTGAAAACAAGGCAAAATACAATCCTGTTCAAAAACACATTGTCTCTAGGGGTGAAACATTAAGATACATATCTCAGAAATACGCTATTCAGTTGCATTATCTTTTTAAATATAATAATTTAGATGAAAAATCGATTATACAACCCGGAGATATTATTAAATTGAAACATTAATACTATGAAAAAATTATGTATCATAATACTGTTTTTGTATAGTGCAACTTCCTTTGCCCAATACAATGACAAAATTGTCTATGAATATATTGATAAATATAAAGATTTGGCAGTTAAATTAATGCAAACCAGTCATATTCCTGCCAGTATTAAACTTGCACAAGCTATCTATTCTTCTAATGCCGGAACTAATACACTCTCAAAATCTGCCAACAACCACTTTGGAATTCTTTGTCATGAAAAATACTCAGGAGATATTTATTATGATCCTGCTGATATAACCCACACCTGTTACAGAAAATATGCTTCTGTTGAAGATTCCTATAATGACCATTCAAAATTTCTTGTCGAAAGAAGCAGATATAACAAATTATTTACCCTTGAAATTAACGATTATAAAGGATGGGCAAAAGGACTTCAGGAAGCAAGTTACTCAATAAACCCTAACTACAGCAATCAGTTGATTAATATCATTGAAACCTATTTTCTTTATTTGTATGACAAACCTGAAAGTGAACTCTCAACAAAAATAAAAGATGAAATAAAAACCAATCTTCCGGAAATTACTGAACAAATTCCTGTTGAGAAAGAATCGGTTCAAAAAAATAAAATCTCTGATTCTTCAATAAGTAATATTACGAAAAAGATTGCAGAGCTTCCCAAAGAAAAATCAAACAATGACACTATTAAAAGAGACACTTTGATTGAGTCAGGAATTGAAGTCATTATTGAAAGAAAAGTCAAACCCCAGGAGTCTTGTGGAAAAGATTCTGTAGCAATTGTGAAAACTGAGGAGCAACCAGTTATTGCAAAAGTATTTACTGCAAAAGAGATGGAATATCAGCCTGTATATTATCCTTACACTTCAAGAACTGTATATGTAAATAATAAAATTAAATTTATTATTGCACAAAAAGGGGATACCTATGCAAAAATAGGGAAAGATGTTCAGATAACAGAGTCCAATCTTAGACTTTTTAATGATATTTTTGACGATAATTATGAACCTATTCCAGGGGAAGTTGTTTATTTGCAGTACAAAAACAAAAAATCAGAAGTTTCTTTTCATACTATTGAGAAAGGGGAAACCATGAAATACATTGCTCAAAAATATGCTGTTCCATTAAAGTTGATTTTTGCAAGAAATAATTATCAAATGAGTGAATTTAGCGTAGGAAACATCATCTGTATCTCGTGTAAAAAATAACATCATGTCCAAAAAAACATTTTATTATTTTAACCCAAATACACTATCTTTTGAAAAAGAAAAACTCACTCTGAAAGATATTATTAAGAGGTTATTATGGTTTTTTGCAACCGCTCTCTCCTTTTCTGTAATTGTTTTATGGATTTCATTTTATCTCATTGATTCTCCAAAAGAAAAAATGCTTCAAAGAGAGAATAATGAACTCAAGGCTGAGCTAAAAAAAATCAATAAAAAAATGGATGTTTTTGAATTTGTAATGAATGATCTACAAGAAAGAGATGACAATGTTTACCGATCAATTTTTGAAACCGATCCACTTCCGTTAGAACAAAGGAATCCCACGATGTTGGGAAGCACAAAATATGACCGTCTTTCACACGATGAAGCCTATGAGTTGCTAAATGAACTAAAAGTAAAAATGGACAAGCTTACTGTTCAGATGGCTTCACAATCACGTTCTTATGATACTATTTCTTTACTGGCAACAAAAAAAGCTGAAATGCTTGCATCAATTCCTGCAATCAGACCCCTAAAAAATATGTACTCTATTTCTTCAGGATTTGGAAGACGATATCATCCTATTCTGAAAACATTAAGACCTCACACAGGTATTGATATAACTGCTCCCAGGGGAACTCCGGTATATGCAACTGCGGATGGCTATATTTCCGGAGAAACGGGTGGCTCAGGTTATGGTATTGTGGTAATAATTAATCACGGATATTCCTATAAATCAGTATATGCACACTTGTCAAAAAAAGCTGTAAAAGCCGGACAAAAAGTAAAACGAGGACAAATTATCGGATATGTTGGCAATACAGGTCTTTCATTGGGTCCTCATCTTCATTATGAAATCATAAAAAATGGTTCTTATGTAAATCCGGTTCACTATTTCTTCAATGACATCACACCGGCAGAATACGATGCAATTCTCAAATCATCTAAAGAAGTAAATCAGGCTTTATCGTAATAATTACCTGAAATGATATGATAAAATTTAAAAAAATAAAATATTATTGGAGCCGGCTCAGAATCAACTGGAAAACTAAATATCGCCTGATTATTAGAAATGATGATTCTCATGCAGATAAGATATCATTTCTGTTAAGTCCAAGAAATGTTTTTGTAGTGGTCACCACCTCTTCTGTTCTGCTAATTATTCTTACTGCTCTTCTAATTGCCTTTACTCCCCTACGTGTTTATGTTCCGGGATATACAAACCCTGAAGACTACAGAAATATTAAGAAAATGGCAATTAGTATTGATTCTGTAGAATTAATGCTAAATCAAAATCAACAGTATATTGACAATTTTTACAGAATAATCAATGATAAAATAACTACTACTGAAGATATGGAGAATACTCAAGAAAAGAGCTATTCTCAAAAAGAAATTTCAGAAAGTGAAAGAAAAAAAATTGCTGAAGCCAATGCTGCAATACTTGAAGAAGCTGATTTGATTATGAAAGAAAAGAAAAGTCTCAAAAATAGTGCAACTGCTTCAACTCCTTTAAGCAAAAGAGCTAATATAAATACACTCCTATTATTACCCCCTACGATTGGAGTTATTCTTGCCGAATACAATCCTGCCGAAAATCATTATGGAATTGATATTAAGAATATTCGCAATACATTGATAACAAGTGTTGCAGATGGGATTGTCATATATTCAGGCTATGATCCAAAAGATGGAAATACTATTATAATTCAACATAGTGGAAATCTAATTTCTGTTTATAAACATACAGAAATTTTGCTCAAAAAAGAAGGCTATAAAGTGTTGGCGGGTGAACCTATTGCCAGAATGGGAAATAGTGGAAATAGGTCAAAAGAAGTTTTTCTTCATTTTGAACTTTGGTACAACGGGTTTCCGGTTAATCCAAGCGATTACATAGTAGTTAATTAAAAAGTAGATTAAATAATGGAAACAAGTATCACATTAGAAAATAATATTGCAGTAGGAATATATGGGACAAACAACAAAAACATTGACCTCCTAAGAAATCTTTTCCCAAAACTAAAGATAAATGCCAGAGGCAATGAAGTTAAAGTTTTGGGAGAAAATTCGGAAGTAGAACTTTTTATAGACAGATTTCAACTTTTGGTTTTACACTACGAACGTTTTGGAAAAATTAATGAAAATGACATTCTCAATATTATTTCATCGGAAGACGATTCATTTTATAGATTAGACCACAATGGTATTCAGGATGACATTATCTTACATGGGAAAGATGGAAGATTAATTAAAGCATTGACACCAAACCAAAGAAAAATTGTTGAAAGTACTGCATCACATGACATGGTATTTGCCATCGGTCCGGCTGGGACCGGAAAAACCTATACAGCTGTTGCATTAGCAGTCAGAGCCCTGAAAAATAAACAGATCAGAAGAATTATCTTAACAAGACCGGCAGTGGAAGCCGGTGAAAATCTCGGATTTCTTCCCGGGGATTTAAGAGATAAGTTAGATCCTTATCTCCAGCCACTTTATGATGCACTTTGGGATATGATGCCTATGCAAAAACTTCTTTCCTATATGGAGGATAAAACCATTGAAATTGCACCTCTCGCTTTTATGAGAGGTCGAACTTTGGATAATGCATACGTCATTTTGGATGAAGCACAAAATGCAACTGAAAGCCAAATCAAAATGTTCCTCACCAGAATGGGGAAAAATGCCAAATTCTTTATCACCGGTGATATTACTCAGATTGATCTTCCTCGTAATCAAAACTCCGGACTCATTCAGGCTACCAAAATATTGAATAATGTTAAAGGTATCGATTTTGTCTATTTAGACAACTCTGATGTTGTTAGACATCACCTTGTTACAAAAATCATTGAAAAATATGAAAAGTGGGAAAATGATAAATTCCAAAACTCTCCGACATGAAAATCAGGTTAATACTTCTCCCTTTTTCTTTGATTTATGGATTTTTTCTTTGGATAAGACGTTTTTTATACCATCACAAAATTGTAAAACCGTTTGATCCCAAACTCCCCTCAATTGCTATTGGAAACTTATGTTTGGGAGGAGCCGGAAAGACACCCCATACAGAATATTTAATAAGATTATTGTTTCCAGAATGGGAAATTGCAACTTTGAGCAGAGGTTACGGACGTATTTCTAAAGGATATATTCTTTTAAATGATACTGAGATAAGCAATACGGATGCTTTACTAATCGGAGATGAACCCATGCAATATTATGTCAAATATCCTAATACAAAAGTAGCAGTTGCAGAAAAAAGGAAAATAGGAATTATCAATCTCACTAACAAATTCCCATCTTTGCAATTAATTTTATTGGATGATGCCTATCAACATATTCAAGTCAATGCAGGGCTAAAGATATTACTGACAGAATATGAAAAACCCTTTTTTAATGATTATCCTATTCCGGCAGGGAATTTAAGAGAATTTCGTAACACGGCAAATATTGCTGACATCATTATAGTTTCTAAAACCCCTGATTGTATTACCCGATTAGAAAAGGATGTTTTTTGTGAAAAAATAGCACTTTTCCCAAGACAAAGATTGTTTTTTACAACCTATGTATATGGTAATCCGGAGCCTCAAACTTTACCCGCTAAACAAATTGCTCTTAATGCCGAAACGACTATTCTATTAGTTACCGGAATAGCTCACCCAAAACCATTATATGAAAGACTTTCAAAGCAATACAAAAAAGTATTGCATTTAAAATTTCAAGACCATCATTTCTTTACTAAAAAAGATATGATTATTATCAAAAAAAGGATTTCGGATGAACTAAAATCAAACACTGTTGTTTTTACGACAGAAAAAGATATGATGCGATTTAGGAGTAAAGCCTTACTAGATGAAATTAATTCTATGCCGGTTTTTACTATCCCTATAGAAGTTAAATTTCTTTTTGAAGAAGATGAAATTTTTAATGATATTATCAAGCAATATGTTAGATCCAATTCAATCGTCAATTAATTATCTAAGAGACAAAATGTTTTCAAAACCCAAAATAGGCATTATTTTGGGAACAGGTCTGGGTGGACTTGTTGAAAAGTTACAAGTAGAACTTGAAATACCCTATCAAGATATTCCAAATTTTCCTATTTCAACTGTTAGCGGTCATAAAGGGACCTGGATTTTTGGAAAATTTAACGGAGTTGATGTTGTTGTCCTTAATGGAAGGTTTCACTATTACGAAGGTTACACATTAAATGAAGTAACAATGCCTATCCAAATCATGAAAGAAATTGGAATAGAAAAACTCATTTTATCAAATGCGGCAGGTGGAATGAATCCGGCATTCAAAATTGGTGATATCATGATTATTACCGATCATATTAATTTTTTCGGGACCAATCCTTTGATAGGAGCAAATGATGACAATTTAGGTCCACGATTCCCTGATATGAGCGAAGCATATTCGAAAGAATTAATCAATATTGCTTTAACTTGTGCAAAAAAAACAGATATTCATCTTCAACAGGGTGTATATTTGGGATTAAGCGGGCCCTGCTTTGAAACTCCGGCAGAATACAGGATGTTTCATTATTTAGGTGCTGATGCAGTCGGAATGTCAACTGTGCCTGAAACCATAATGGCACGTCACAGAAATATAAAAGTCTTCGCTTTATCTGTTATAACTGATTTGGGTATTACCGGAAAAATAGAAAAAGTATCTTTGGAAGAGGTTCTTAAAGAAGCTGAAATTGCAGGACCTAAAATGGTGAAGCTAATTTATGAAATGATGCCTTTGATTTCATAGCAATTGAGTTTATTTTGTCATAATGCAAACAAAAAAATATACTATATAATATAATATGAAATGAACATAGATAAAACTGTTAAGTATTTAAAAGAAAAGATGACAAATCGCCCTAAAATTGCAATAATTTTAGGGTCAGGTTTAGGAGGCCTTGTTGATAAAATAAAAGAAAGAATTGAAATCCCATACCGAGAAATTCCTGATTTTATTGTTTCGACGGTTAAAGGACATAAAGGAACCTGGATTTTTGGAAAATTAAATAACGTAGATGTAATTGTTCTTAATGGCAGGTTTCATTATTATGAAGGATATTCAATGAAAGAAGTTACTCTTCCAATTCAGATTCTTAAAGAGCTTGGAATTGAAAAAATAATATTGTCAAATGCTGCAGGAGGGATGAATCCCACATTTAAAATTGGAGATATTATGATAATAAATGACCATATTAATTTTTTCGGAAACAATCCACTACTTGGACCAAACGAAGACAATGAAGGACCCCGCTTTCCCGATATGAGCGAGGCATATTCTAAGAAGCTGATTAAGATTGCTTTGGAAACAGGAAAAAAAATCAACATACACCTTCAACAAGGTGTATATATGGGCGTAACCGGTCCTTGTTTTGAAACCCCCGCAGAATACAGAATGTTTCATTATATGGGAGCCGATGCTGTTGGAATGTCAACTGTTCCGGAGACAATTGCTGCCAAACACAGGGGAATGGAAGTATTTGCATTATCTGTAATAACAGATTTGGGTATTATTGGAAAAGTTGAAAAAGCTTCCCATGAAGAAGTGCTGAAGGAAGCCGCAGCAGCAGGGCCCAAAATGGTGCAACTAGTATATGAAATGATGCCTCAGTTATAGACACGAAGTTTTACTCCGTCAAAGGTTGTTCTGTAATGCTTTAACGAATAGATTGCAGGACCATTAATAACAGAGCCATCCAATATATTAAATCTGGAGCCACAACAACTGTCAATAAGTGTAATACCACTTTCCTCCACCCAAATCCAAGAATCGTTATCTTCCCAGTCGTAAGGGCATGCACGATCATAGGCCATAAAAGTATATGGATCAAGCCTATAGACAACAATTCCCCTCACACCTCCGGTAAAATACATATGCCCTCCATAATTATTTAAACTATAGTATGCAACATCATTTGGATAAATAGTAAAATCTACTTGAACGTTAGGAATAGTCTCGTGCTCATAACCATTACAACCAATTAAGCACCAAAAACAGAATAATATAAAAAATAATTTTTTCATCGGTAAAAGAATATAACGAAGCAAAAATAAAATATTGTATATTTGCACTTAAAAAAATCGGATGGATACCATTGATATAGTTATTTCAATTATTGTTGTTGCTGCCTACTTGTTTTTCAATTATAAAAAGAAAGAAAAAAGCAACAATTCTGAGCCGGTTGAAATACCAAAGATACCTGAATCTGTCAATATCCCTTTTGAACCAAAATTTGAAAAAAAAAGAACTGTTTTGAACACCTCAATGGAAGAAATTGGAATAAATTCTTCCAAAAAAGAGAATTATTTCACTTATGAAGAAACGAATAAAATTGAAGCAGAATTTTACAATAATGATGATTCTTTTGTCAAAGCAAAAATTCAAAGTGTTGATAATGAAGACGAATCTTTTCCAATGTTACCCCTTGAAAGTGGTGAAATTATAAATGGAATTATATATGGCGAGATTTTAAAAAGACCTAATTATTAAGATATTATAAAAATATTGGGCTTTCAAAAAAAATAAATTGTCAGAACAAATTATTTTTATAAATTTACCGCCCAGAATTTTCTGACAAAATAATAATGTTTAATATAAATAAATGGCTATGATTAAAAAGTTACTATTTGCTCTTGGAATTATCTTCCTTTGCAGCGAAATTGCGTACTCACAACAAAGTACTTTAAAAGGAACTGTTAAAGATCAAACTAAGTCGGCCTTGGCTTATGCAAACGTATATTTGAAACAGGATGATAAAGTTGTGAATTATGCTATGACTAATGAAAAGGGAGAATACCAACTGTTCGGTATATCTGCCGGAAAATATGATCTTGAAATTACCGGGCCTCTTGGTTGTTCAAACACATACAAGAAAACAGGTATTTCCATCTCCCCTAATGTTGTAATGTTTGAAAATGCTACCATCACGTGTGGTCAAGAACTTGCTGCCGTGGAAATTAAATGGGAAAAGCCCGTATTTGATCAAGATGAAACAAAAAAGTCAGTCACTATTACTGGTGAGGATTTACGAAGAACCCCCGGTCGATCCATCAATGCAGCACTTGCCAGTGTGGAAGGTGTTACCATTCAAGACGGAGCCATTGCCAGTGTCCGCGGAAATCGTCCTGATGGACAACAAACAATTATTGATGGTGTGCGTGTCAGAGGTAATGGTGGAGTTTCTATGCAATCAATTGAAGAAGCCGAATTAATTCAGGGAGGTATTCCTGCTGAATATGGTGATGGAACCAGTTTTACCGTTATTACGACAAAAGGTATTTCTAAAGATTTTCATGGAGCTGCTGAACTAAGAGGCTCTCTTGAAGGCTATGGCAATTTCCTTGGAGCTCTTTCTCTTTCAGGGCCTCTCCTCAAAGGAAAAAAACTTTCAGATCCTGCCAGAATTGGATTTTTGCTCACAGGTGAAATTTCTTATGATATCGATAACTCTCCTGCACAAGGTGGAACTTGGCGAGCTACTGATGAAACTATTGACTATTTGATTAAAACTCCGCTTCGTTATGACCCAACTGATTTCGGAGTATGGTATCAAAGCGCCAGTTACCTTGAAAGTGATGCTTTCTATAAAAGAAGAGTAAGAGATCATGCCGGTTACTGGAATTATCTCTTGCAGGGAAAACTTGATTTCCTTACAGGAAAAACACATAATGTAAAGATATCCGTGGGTGGTTCTTATGAATTCTTAAAAGGTAAAAACTGGGGTAGGTCAACTGCACTGTTTAATGCTCAAAACAACTCTGAATCACAAAACTCTACCATGAGATTGAATGCCCGAATCAATCATAGAGTTTATACCAATCCAAGTGATACCGCTATCTTTAAAAATATTATGTATGATATTAATATTAACTATACTAAGTTTAATTCATTAACTCAGGATGCAAGACATAAAGATAAATTGTTTAATTATGGTCATATTGGATATTTTAAAACTACCAAAGCTAAATATTATGAATTACAGGATATAAAAATCGATTCTATTATGTATTATGATATGACTGTATTGACCAATATCTATGATTCTTTAGTTACTTTTGATGCAACAGGAAGCTCTAATCCGGACTTAATTTACTATACTCAGAATTTTGTTGATCAGTTCACTCCTGAAATAATTAATGACTATTACGGATATACAGTACCTTATAACTTGACTTTATATTCTCAGTTCGGAGCTTTGAGAAACGGAGACCAGCCTGATCGTGTTTATAGCCTTTTTTATATGCCTGGTGCAATTACCGATGGTTATAGCAAATCCGAATTAACTTCTTTAGGGGCTAAAGCAAGTTTATCTGTTAATCTAAAAGATCATGAATTTAAATTAGGTTATGAATTTGAAAAACTTACCAGTCGTGGATTCTCAGTTAATCCAACTCCACTTTGGACAATGATGAGACAAAAAGCCAACTTCCATATTAATGAGCTTGATGTTGACAATCCCATCATTCATGGAGATACTGTTGATTATAATAATTTAATCAATTTGGATGAACAAACTTCTTTCGACAGAAATTTACGTACTTCACTGGGATTGGATCCTAATGGCAGCGACTGGATTGATATTGATAATCTTTCTCCTGAAACTTATGATTTAAGCATGTTCTCAGCCGAAGAATTATTGGTTGGACTCAGCAGTTCTCTGGTAAATTATTATGGTTATGATTATACAGGAACTCACAAATACAATAAAAAAACTACGATTTACGATTTCTTTAATTCTACAGATGAAAATGGTAATAAGACTTACAATATTGGAGCTTATGAACCTATATATATGGCTTTATACTTACAGGACAAATTCTCTATTCAGAGTTTATTGTTTAATATTGGTGTCCGCATTGACCGTTTCGATGCAAATCAATCTGTATTGTCTGACCCTTACTTATTCCGCGCAGCATACACTGTTGGAGATTTAGTTGAGAAAGGCTATATGAGGGATCAATATTTTACTAATAACGCAGGAGACGACTGGGTTGTATATGTAAACCAAAAAGATGGAACTCTTGATTTAGATAATACTACTATCATCGGTTATCGAAACGGAAATACTTGGTATGATAGTCAGGGTCAAGAAGTAGCCGATCCTGAAAACATGTTGGGAGCTAATGGTGGTCCAATCTTAGTAGATGCTCTTGAAAACGGAGCTATTTCAAAAGTTGACCCAAGTGCTTTTGAAGATTATAAACCACAATGGTCTATTATGCCACGTGTTTCATTTTCATTTCCTGTTTCAGATAACTCAGTATTTACTGCTCACTATAATATTATCACCTCCCGTCCTACCAACTTACAATTAAGTCCTATTGATTATCTCTTTATAGAAAAATTCGGGACCAATGCAAATAATATTGTAAACAATCCAAACCTTAAACCTCAAAAAAGTATTGACTATGAGGTTAGTTTTACTCAAAAAGTAAGTGATAAATCGGCAATCGGAATTACTGCTTATTATTCTGAAAAACGTGACCAGATTCAGGCATACCGTTATTCCGGTTCATATCCGAGTACTTATTACTCCTATGCTAATCTTGACTTTGGAACAGTTCAGGGCTTCTCTTTAAGCTATGATTTAAGAAGAATAAAAAATATTTCTCTTCGTGCAGGTTATACTTTGCAATTTGCAAAAGGAACCGGATCCTCGGCTTCTTCAAACCTCGCCATCATTGCTTCAGGTCAACCTAATTTAAGAACATTAAATAATCTTTCTTTTGACCAAAGACATCGTATTAGTGCCAATATTGACTACCGTTTTGATGGAGGTGCCGACTATAACGGTCCCAAATCTCAATATTCTAAAAAAGGAACTAATAAAGTTAAAGAAATCAGATGGCTTGAAAATACCGGAATAACTCTTCTATTATCAGCAGCTTCAGGTCTCCCTTATAGCCGCTCAAGTACACCTTACTCAACCTACGTTTCAGGAACCGCTTCTCAACTTTCAGGATCTATAAATGGTTCTCATAAACCATGGACTTTCCAATGCGACATCCGTATTGATAAAACTTTTATTTTTAATCTAAATTCTAAAGACAAAGAAGGAAAACAAAAAAATTCTAAAAATGCATACCTGCTTGTTTATTTAGATATTACTAATATTTTTAATTTTAAAAACATTATATCTGTATATACATACACCGGAAATCCTGATGATGATGGATACCTTTCAGCTACTGAATATCAACAACAAATTAATTCACAGATATATGTGCCTTCCTACATTAACTATTACAATATGATAATGCAAAATCCTTATAACTACAGCACACCTGCAAGGGTTAGTTTGGGACTTCAATTTGGTTTTTAATATAATGAAGTAATAATGAAAAAAATAAATCGAGACATGAAGAATATAAACAAAATTTTAATTTTAGTTGGAATTTTCACACTCCTTGCTTCCTCGTCGGTATTGGCAGAAAGATCAAGAAATGTCCAAATTTCTACAAAACAAAAAGCAAATGCCTCCTGCCTTCCCGCTACCAATTCAAATGAACTGACAATCAATAATGTTAGAGCATATTTGGAAACAAACGGAACAATGTGGTTCAAAGAAGTTGCAGAATATGAAGTGCCTATTGGCTCCGGAATGACTTCAATGTTTTCCTCTGCCTTATGGATTGGAGGAAGAGATATTAATCAACAATTAAAATTGGCTGCTGTCCGTTTTCGCCAAAAAGGAGATGATTTTTGGACAGGTCCACTTACAGTTGTAGGCGCATCTGTAGATCAGGAAACTTGCAGTCAATATGATAAACATTTTAAAATTACTCGTGCTCAGGTAGAAGCTCATATCGCTGCTTTCGACGAAAACGGAACTTTGATTGACCCGGAATATGTCACTCCTTCAATTATTACCAACTGGCCTGCACATGGGGATGTTTCCAAAGGACAATCCAAATATCTGGCTCCATTTAAGGATTTAGGTGAAGACGGTGAATACAATCCGGATCAAGGTGATTATCCTTATTATGACCTTGACAATGATTTATGTCCTTGGACTGAAGCAAATAGAGCTTTGGCTGCTGCAGGAATGCTCCCGATTACTCCTGAAGAAGCTTCCGGTGTTACCACCGGAATGATCTATGCTGACCACGTTCTTAAAGGGGATGAGACACTCTATTGGATTTTCAATGATAAAGGAGGTGCTCATACCGAATCCGAAGGAGAACCTATCGGCCTTGAAATTCGTGGACAAGCATTTGGTTTTGCTACCAATGACGATCTAAACAACATGACTTTCTATTCTTATGAAATCATCAATAGATCTACTTATGAATTAACCAATACTTTTTTCTCACAATGGGTTGACCCTGATTTGGGTTATGCCAATGATGACTATGTCGGTTGCGATGTAGCCAGAGGATTGGGTTATTGTTACAATGGCTATGATGTTGACGGAACTGGTCAAACTTGGGCATATAGTAATCAACCACCTGCTGTTGGAGTTGACTTTTTTCAAGGACCTTATATCGACGATGATGGCAGAGACAACCCTAAATTTTACAAAGATTCTTCTATTGTAAACGGATATTGTGATCGTTTTTTGGAAAGCGAATATGCTGTTGATCAAATGGCAATCAACGGAGTTAACTTTGGTGATGGCATTGTTGACAATGAACGTTTCGGAATGAGAAGATTTGTTTACCACAACAATAATGACTCTCCTACCGGAGATCCAGATGTAGCTATTGATTATTATAATATGTTACAAGGTATTTGGAGAGATAATCAACGAATGAGATATGGAGCAAATGCACATCCATCAAACGGGGCTTCAGGTCCGGAATGTGATTTTATGTTCCCCGGAACAACAGACCCTTGTAATTGGGGAACTGCCGGTATTGATCCTAACATATCACAATATGGTGACGGTGGATGGACAGAAGCTAATGTTGGAAATGCTCCTTATGACCGTCGTTTTATGCAATCTGCCGGACCTTTCACACTGAAAGCCGGTTCTGTCAACTACATTACTGTCGGTATTCCTTGGGCGCGTGCCTCACAGGGCGGTGCCTGGGCTTCCGTTGAACTTTTGAAAATTGCTGACGATAAATGTCAATCACTTTTTGAAAACTGCTTTAAAGTACTGGATGGACCCGATGCACCTGATATCACTATTCGCGAACTTGAAAATGAACTTATCCTTTACATCTCCAATGATGACAAGTTAAGCAATAACTATAATGAAGAATACGAAGAATTTGACAATCAGATCGCTGAATTTAGAGAAGTTGAAACTTCTTATAATGTGACTGATACAATACATGCTTACACACAAGATGGACGCGATACTATCATTACTTATACAAGACAAGTCACTTCAATTGATAAAATTCCAAATGATAGAAAATACCGTTTTGAAGGATATATGATTTATCAATTGAAAAATAAAAGTATAAGTGTAACTGATCTTGATGATCCTGATAAAGCCAAGCTGGTTGGTCAATGTGATATTGAAAATTACAGATCTGACGGAAGCGCTGTAGGACAATTAGTTAACTGGGTTTACAATGACGCTGTTGCTTCATCTGTTGCAACAGAAATGGTAAATGGTTCAAATAATGGAATTTATCACTCACTTAAATTAACCGAAGATAAATTTGCCACAACTGCAACTGAATTAGTAAATCATAAAACATATTATTATATGGTTATTGCTTATGCCTACAATGAATTCGCACCTTATTCTATCACAAATGGTGTTGAAGGCTTAGCAGGACAGCAAAAAGTATTTCTTGCCGGTAGAAAGAATATAAAAGTATATTCCGGAATACCTCACAAAACAACTCCTCAAAATGAAGGAACTGTTCTAAATTCTGCATATGGTACACAACCCATGATAACCAGAATTGAAGGACAAGGCAACGGAGGTTATTTTCTTGACATGACTGACGAATCAAGAGATAAAATCATCTCTGGTGGAGAGCTTGACGATTACGGACAACCAACATGGGCTATAAATGAAATCCAATATAAAAATAATTATGGTCCACTTGGAATTAAAGTTATTGACCCATTAAAAGTTAAACCTTTTGACTATACTATCAAATTTATTGAAAATGCCGACGATGTTACAGATTCTACTAATTGGCAACTTGAAATTATGGATGTTACTGATGAAGAACTTATCAGTTTGAATTTAGTTGATGAAGATAACAACCCTATTAGAATAATCAATTCTAAAATGAGTATTGACATGACTAATGAACAATTGATTCTTCCTCTTGGTATTTCTATATCTATTAAAAATTATGAATTTCAAATTCATCAAAAAGAATTAATGGATTGGGTAAAATCAACATCCACCGGTTTAAATTATGTTAACCTTTCTAAATATGCACAAGTAGACTTCATCGGCTCCAGCATAGAATATGCTGACAACAGCAAACCATGGTTGGGTGGAGTTGAAGATGGTGAAGGAGATTTCCCGAATAACTGGATTCGTTCAGGACAACAAAACTCTGGTCAATGGCAAGGATTGGAAGCAGGAGAAGGAGTTAGGGATGATTATGCAAAATGGAAGACTGAAGATTTCTTCATGTTAATGGCTGCAGGTACACTTAATGACAGTTGGCAATCCAGAGGATGGAAAGATCCTAAGGGACAATTTGAAGACGCTATTGGAGGAACTTGGGCTCCTTATGTTTTGTCGTCTCCTTATAATGGCGGACCTCAGGCAAAATATATTAAACCTGACACCATTCCGGGAGTACAACCTGAAGAACCTTATTACGACTTCACATTGTTGGGTGCAATTCCTAATTGTCCTGGGTTTAATCAGACAATGACCAACATTTATTCTGTTGACATTGTTCTTACTCCCGATAAGAGTAAATGGACACATTGTATTGTTCTTGAAGCTTGTGATGATGAAACTCTCTCAGAAGGTGGAGCATTGAAAAATGAGCCAAGAAAACACCGCTCCGTTGATAAAGATGGGAACCCTGATTCTGATCCTGATTCATATGGTATGGGTTGGTTCCCGGGTTATGCAATCAATGTGGAAACAGGGGAGCGTCTTAATATTATGTTTTCAGAAAATTCATCTGACACCAGAAATAATGGAAATGATATGCTCTTTAATCCTACTGATGTTTATGCATATTTTCATTACACAAATGAAGATGAAGGTATTGACACACTTTACCCAATTAATGCAGCAACTTATAATAGTATTTTTACCGGAACAACTGAACCAGTATGGGGTGGAAAACACTTTGTATATGTTTGTGGAAGTAGCGGTAATACAAATTCTATTTTTTACAGTGCCAGAGGTTTTGATAGAAAACGTAACTACAATGACAGCTATCAATATTTCCTGAGTAATGGAATTAACCAAGGCGGATCATTCTCTTTTGGTGGAAAAGATTATCCTTTCTACGAATGTGGTCCATATGATGAATGTTCTTGGTTAAAGGCAAAGTTCTCTCAGTTTGTTGATAATTCAACATTAAGTAATAGCATTATTCATCAGTTTAAAATGCAATTATTTAATAATGTTATGTGGACCAGTATTCCTATGCCGGCATACGGCCAAAATGAAAACTGGCTTTCAAATCAAGCTATTGTCAAACTTCGTGTTTCCCGTCCTTATATGAGATATTCTTCCCGCTGGTATGACAACCCTTCGACTGCTTCAAACGCATCTCAAAATAATGGATTCCCTATGTATACTTTTACAACAAAAAATATTGCTCCAACTACTAATGCTGAATCTACACATCAGAGTATTCTTGATGAGATTAATGTAGTTCCTAATCCATACTATGGTTTTTCAATGTATGAATCGACTGCATTGGAAAATTATATTAAAATTGTAAATTTACCTGAGAATTGTTCTATATCTATCTTCACGGTAGGTGGGCTTTTGGTAAAATCTATTTCAAAAGGAGACAGTGGGTCTACATATGTAAATTGGGATCTTAAAAACAATGCCGGTATTCCTATTGCAAGTGGTGTTTACATAATTCACGTAAAAGCCCCGGGTATTGGAGAAAGAACCTTAAAATTCTTCTGTGCAATGCGTCCTGTTGACTTAAATGCATTTTAACATTATTAATTTGTGAATTTTAATATTATACGACTATGAATAAAACATATAAAACATTAATAATTATCGCTTTAATGGGAATATTATCTGTAAGTACTCAAGTATTTGCAGGAAATAAAGACCGTTCAGGCCAAGCAGGTGCACAACATTTACTGATTGACCCCTGGGCAAGAACCAACGGATGGGGAACTGCGGGAGTTGCTGAAATTCGTGGATTAGAATCAATTTACTCTAATGTAGCCGGAATGGCTTTTATTAAAAAAACTGAATTTGGATTTTCCAGAACTCAATATCTGGTTGGCTCCGGGATTTCTATTAATTCTTTTGCACTTGCTCAATCACTTACCAAAAAAGATAAGGAAACAGGAAAAATTATTAAAAATTTTGGTGTATTAGGTATCTCTGTATTCTCTATGGGCTTTGGAGATATTGAAATTACAACAGTTCCCCAACCCGAAGGTAATATGGGAACTTTTTCTCCTAATCTACTCTATATTGGCTTGCATTATGCCAAATCATTTAATAAATATATCCATGGCGGTGTATCATTTAAATTAATTAATGAAAGTATTGCAGATCTTAGTACAACAGGTTTTGCAATTGATGCCGGCGTTCAGTATCTTTCTGGTCCTTACGAAAATTTCAAAATTGGAGTTACCATGAAGAACATCGGTCTTCCTATGCGTTATGCCGGTGATGGTTATTCTCTCAGAGGAATTGTTAACGCTACTGATCATGAATTAACTTTGGAACAACGTTCTGCTCAATTCGAAATGCCTTCATTACTTACTATCGGTATTTCCTATGACTTCCTTTTTTGGGGAAAAGAATATAAGACTATGAGCAAAGAAGATAGAATTGACGAAGGACTCACCCGAAATGATGCAACAAGCAGAATAACATTGGCCGGTTCATTCACTGCAAATTCTTACTCCAGAGACTTATTCGCTTTGGGAATTGAATATAGTCTTATGGATATTTTTATGATTCGCGCTGGATATACTATTGAGGGAGGTATGTGGAATGCTAAAACCAGCACAACATGGTATTCTGGTCCTTGCGCCGGAGTTTCTCTGGGTATTCCTCTTGTAAAAAAGAACAAGGGAAATCAGAAATTAATTTTAGATTATGCATATAGATTTACAAATAAATGGAAAGGAAACCATTATATTAGTTTAAAAGTAGCACTCTAGAAACCATATAATCCTTTTAAAATATTAAATTAAGGAGGCTTTTGGGCCTCTTTAATTTTCATTGTTATTCAAACAATAGAAATTATGAACAAAATTAAATACTATTCAAAAGAAGGTTTAGAAACTTTAAGACAAGAGTTGTTAGAACTTGAATCTGTTGAAAGACCCAAAATATCAGCAGCAATTGCTGAAGCCAGAGATAAAGGAGATCTTTCGGAAAATGCAGAATATGATGCCGCTAAAGAGGCACAAGGGCTTCTTGAACTTAAAATATCCAAATTGAAAAACTTAATTGCAAATGCAAGAGTTTTAGATGAAACTAAAATTGACACTTCTAAGATATTGCTATATTCTATTGTTAAAATTAAAAATATTTCTAATAAAGTTGAAATGAGCTATACTATAGTTCCTGAATCTGAAGCTGACATAAAACTTGGGAAAATATCTGTCACATCGCCTATTGCAAGTGCATTATTAGGCAAACAAAGCGGAGATAAGATTACGGTTGATGTTCCGGCAGGCAAAATACAATTTGAGATTTTAAATGTATCAAGATAAAATGGAAACAATATTTACAAAAATAATCAAAGGTGAAATTCCTTGTTATAAAATTGCTGAGAATGATAATTTTATATCTTTCTTAGATATTTCCCCTTTAGCTAAAGGACATGCTCTGGTAGTACCAAAAATTCAAAATGACTATATTTTTGACCTTGAAGATGCTATGCTTTCAGAATTAACACTTTTTGCTAAAAAAGTAGCTATCGGAATAGAAAAAGTTATCCCTTGTAAAAGAATCGGTGTTGCTGTTATTGGACTTGATGTCCCCCATACTCATATTCATCTGATTCCCATAAATAAAGTTGAAGAAATGAACTTCGCCGGAAAAAGAGTTTCTCTTAGTAAAGAAGAATTTGAAGCAATTGCATCTGAAATATCAAAAGCCATCACACAATAACCATAATATTTTATCAGCAATGAAAACAATTAGTGAGAGCCCGATAACAACCCTCCAAATAATCAAACCCGATATTATAAAAAAATACTATGAAATAAAATCCGGAGAAGAGTTATATGGTTCTGTCGACCTGGTTAATAATACCGGAACTTTAGCACGACTTGAAACTTATCAGGGAACATTTACGGTTAAAAGATGCGGTTTTTTTAAACCCTATATTACACTTCGTAAAGAAAAACATGATACAAATGAAACTATTGCTTATTTGAATCTGGATTGCTATACAAAAATTACAATTGATAAAGTTGCCTTTTACTTCAGACTAATTAATCTTTGGAAAAACCAATGGGGATGGACTAACGAAAAAAATCAGATTATTGTTCGTTATAAACCAACCATTGCCGGGACTATTAAAGGAGATATCGAAGTTTCAAAAGACTTTACTTATCTTTCTCAACTTGAGACCATAACTTTACTGGGAACTTATTTTCTCACTCAGTTAGAAAATGAAATACTAAAAACAAATGAAAATGTAATTTAAAAAATATAATATACTTTATAATAAATCGTTAGACAATTAATCAAAATATTATTCAGAATGACTTCAATTAGAGAATTAGAGACTATTTCAGCTCAGGTTAGAAGAGATATAATCAGAATGGTTCACAATGCTAAATCAGGACATCCCGGGGGATCACTTGGCTGTGCCGATTTTTTGACAGCTCTGTATTTTGAAATTTTGGATGTTAATCCAACAAATTTTACGCAAACAGGAACTAATGAAGATATGTTTTTTATTTCTAATGGTCATCTGACTCCTGTTTTATATAGTGTAATGGCACGTCGCGGATATTTTCCAATAGATGAATTAAAGTCATTCAGGCTTTTTGGATCAAGATTGCAAGGACATCCTACACCTGCTAAACATTTACCTGGAATCAGAGTTACCTCCGGTTCATTAGGGCAAGGTATTTCAGTTGCCATTGGAGCTGCTATTGCCAAAAAAAACAATAAAGATGACAAAACAGTATTTGTTCTGACCGGAGACGGTGAACTTGAAGAAGGACAAATCTGGGAATCTTTGCTTTTTGCTTCTGCAAATAAAATTGACAACCTTATTGCTATTGTTGATTATAACAAAAAACAGATTGATGGATCAACGGATGACGTATGCAGTCTTGGAAATTTAAAATCCAAGTTTCTTGCATTTGACTGGGAAGTTATTGAAATGAACGGCAATGCTATGGAAGATACCGTTAAAATGCTAAAATATGCTAAAACATTAACCGGAAAAGGAAAACCGATCATTATTATAATGCACACCGAAATGGGAATGGGTGTTGATTTCATGGTGGGTACTCATAAATGGCACGGAACTCCTCCAAACGACGAACAAGCAGCGAAAGCGTTGGCTCAGTTACCCGAAACTATCGGGGATTACTAATTAGTTTTTATCCGTGAAAATTATTTATCGCTACTTAATAAAAAAATTTCTCGGGCCCTTTGTCCTTACTTTTTTCTTTGCACTTTTTATCCTGCTGATGCAATTCTTATGGAAGTATGTTGATGAATTAGTTGGAAAAGGTTTGGAAATACATCTGATTCTTGAACTCTTATTATTTGCCTCAGCTACTTTTGTCTCAATGGCTGCTCCTTTGGCTGTGCTCCTATCCTCTTTAATGACTTTTGGTTCATTAGGTGAGCGTTATGAAATTGTGGCACTAAAATCAGCCGGAATTCCAATCAGCAAATTGATGATCCCGCTTGCATTGCTTTCAGTTGTAATTGCCGGTGGTTCATTTTGGTTTAGCAATAATGTAAGCCCCAAAGCATACATCAAAATGAGAACGTTACTATACGACATCAGAGAGCAAAAACCTGCCTTAAGCATTGAAGAAGGGACCTTTTATGATGGCTTTGACAATTACACGATTCGAATTGGGAAAAAACATCGCAATAATGAAACTATTGAAGATGTCTTGATATATGACCATTCAAAACATCAGGGAAATACAACCATGACTTATGCAAAAAAAGGCACTATGAAGATTACTCCTGATAAGAAATATATGCTTTTTATACTCTACAACGGCTATTTTTGGGATGAAAGTCAAAATAATAATAGCAGAGGTACCCGTTTCCCTTTAACAAGAGCAAAATTCAAAGAACAATATAAACGTTTTGACCTTTCCTCTTTTCAAATTCAGAAATCTGATGAGTCTTTTTTTAAAACAACTACTAAGGCATTGCCAATTAAAGATTTAACTAAAGAAATTGATACTCTGAAAAAACAGATTTCTTTGATTACTTCTAATGCATCCAGCTCATTCTTTAATAATTTATTTTATTTCAGCCAAATAATAAAATCTGATACAGCAGATTATATCCCGATGGAAAATGTTTCAAAATATTCCATAGACAGTATTCCTTTCCGAAATCAGGAAAGAATTTTTAATTTTGCACAACAATGTTCGGGAAATTTTATCAATTCAGTGAAATTTTCCTATGATGAAATGGATTACCGCAATATTGCCCTTTGGTCATACCAAATTGAATGGCATAGAAAATTTACTTTAGCTGTTGCCTGTGTTCTGTTCTTTTTTATTGGAGCTCCTCTTGGATCAATAATAAGAAAAGGCGGCATCGGGATTCCACTAGTGGTTACTATTGTATTTTTTACTTTCTATTTTGTAATTTCAATTATTGGCGAAAAAGTTTCAAAAGGAAGTCTTATCCCCGTTAACATAGGAATGTGGTTTTCAACATTTATATTGATTCCCATTTGTGCATTTTTGACAAATAAAGCAACAATAGATTCAGCAGTATTATCAACAGAAGAATATGCTAAATGGATTAAAAAATTTAATTTTATAAATAAATCTTCCGAGATTTCAAAATGAAAATACTTCAGTTTTGTAATAAGCCTCCTTTACCGGCGGTGGACGGAGGTTGTATAGCCATCAACAATATTACCCGTGGCGTACTTAAAAGTGGGCATGATATAAAAGTAGTGGCTATATCAACACCGAAACATCCTTTTAAAAAATCTGAATTACCTCAGGATTATTTAATGAAAACCCGGTTTGAAAGTGTTTTTATTGATACTTCCTTGAAAAAACTCAGCTTATTAAAAGCATTGATGTTAAATAAATCCTATCATGTCCAACGTTTTATTTCGAAGGAGTTAACTCAAAAAATTATCTCTATTCTGAAAGCTGAAGAGTTTGATGTTATTCACTTGGAAACAATTTTTATTGCGCCCTATATTCCTGTTATTAGACAATACTCTAAAGCTAAAATTGTTCTCCGTACCCATAACATAGAACATAGAATATGGGAGCGGATTATGCTTCATGAAAAAAATATTGCCAAAAAGATTATTTTAAGAAGAATAACCAATCAGTTAAAAAAGTTTGAATATTCAACCTTCAACCTTATCGATGGCTATATGGCTATCTCTGATCAGGATTATAACTTCTTCCATGAATTATTCCCGTATGTCCCAGGAACTGTTATTGAAGCTGGAATTGATATGGAACTTTATCATTCGGAAGATGAATATATCCCATCAGATAAACCCGAATTATTTCATATTGGAAGTATGAATTGGGCCCCTAATATTGAAGGTCTTAGCTGGTTTATTGAAAAGGTTTGGGGTAAAATTAATGCATTATTTCCTCAATTGACTTTTGCAATTGCAGGAAGAAACACCCCGGCTAAATTTTTGGAATACAACATTCCCAACTTGATTATTCTTGGAGAAGTAAAAGATGCTAAAGAATTTATCTTATCAAAAGATATTATGATTGTTCCTCTTTTGTCAGGAAGCGGAGTAAGAATCAAAATACTTGAAGGGATGGCCCTTGGCAAAACAATTATTACTACAACTATCGGAGCCGAGGGTTTATCGGTAGAAAACGGTAAAAATATTCTCATTGCTAATGATCCGGATGAGTTTATTGAAGTGATTGATAAATGTGTAAGGACACCTGATATATGCAAAATTATTGGTGAAAATGCTAAAAATTATGTCACACTTTATCATAACAATGAAATAATTACAGAAAAAATTATTGCTTTCTATTATGACCTTATCAACCATGAACCAATTTTAGAACAAGATTAACTTGTCGAAATAGATAATTAAGAACATCCAATTATGAACTATCTCGATCAAATAAAATACCCGGAAGATCTTAGAAAACTCAACATTATTGAACTGCCGAAATTGTGTGAAGAACTCCGCGAATTTATCATTAACGAAACTGCAGAAAATCCGGGTCATCTTGGGGCAAGTCTTGGAACAATAGAATTGACTGTTGCCATTCATTATGTTTTTAATACTCCTGATGATAAATTAGTTTGGGATGTAGGCCATCAGGCCTATACTCATAAAATATTGACCGGTAGAAAAGAACATTTTCATACTAATAGAAAATACAAAGGTATCAGCGGATTCCCGAAAATGAGTGAAAGCGAATATGACTCATTTGGAACCGGCCACTCTTCCACTTCCATTTCTGCCATTATGGGAATGGCTGCTGCAGCCAAATTAGATGGAAATATAAATCGAAATCATATTGCGGTTATTGGAGATGGTGCAATGGGGGGAGGAATGGCTTTCGAAGCAATGAATCATGCCGGCGGTTCAAATGCCAATATGTTGATTATACTTAATGACAATAAAATAGCAATTGACAGTAATGTTGGGGCAATGAGCCAATATCTGCTTAATATCACTTCATCTCCTGCCTATAACAGATATAAAAACAAGTTGTGGAATTTCTTTACTTTTAAAAAGAAACAGTCTAATAAATTAACCCATTTTTTGAGCAGCATGGGGAATGTCCTGAAGGGCTTCCTGCTCAGTGGAAGTAATCTCTTTCAGAGTATGGGTTTTCGTTATTTTGGTCCGGCTGATGGTCATGATGTGGTAAAACTTGTTGCCATATTGCAGGCATTAAAAAACATTTCCGGTCCTAAATTATTACATATTATTACAGTAAAGGGGAAAGGTCTTAAACTTGCAGAATCTGACCAGACCACCTATCATGCCCCGGGAAAATTCAATCCAGACACCGGAGAACTCATTGAAAATTACAGTCCTGATACTCCACCAAAATATCAAACAGTTTTCGGAGAAACAATTCTTGAACTGGCTAAATTAAATGAAAAAGTTGTTGGCATTACTCCTGCCATGGCAACCGGTTGTTCTTTAAACATTCTCAAGGAACATTATCCTGACCGCATGTTTGACGTAGGGATTGCGGAACAACATGCCGTTACTTTTTCTGCAGGACTTGCTGTTGAAGGATATATCCCTTTCTGCAACATATATTCATCTTTTTTACAAAGAGGATATGACCAAATAATTCATGATGTTGCCTTGCAAAATCTTCCAGTTATATTTTGTATTGATCGAGCGGGGATTGTTGGAGAAGACGGCGTAACTCATCATGGAGCATTTGATCTGGCTTTTCTTCGTTCGGTACCCAATATGATTATTGCATCTCCTTTGGATGAAATTGTTTTACGGAATTTATTATATACTGCCTATCTTAATAAAACTAATCCTTTTGCTATCCGTTATCCCCGTGGAAGAGGTGTTCATAAAAATTGGCATCAGCCATTCCAAAAAATGACCATTGGTAAAGGCAATATATTGAGAGACGGTCAAAATATGGCAGTCATCTCCTTAGGGCCAATTGGAAATAATGTTGCTGAGGCAATTGACATTCTTGAATCTCAGGATATTTTCCCTGCCCATATTGATATGCAATTTCTTAAACCTATTGATGAAGATCTTTTAACTAGAATTGCAGAAAAATATCCAATTTTGGTTACCGTGGAAGATGGGACTGAAAAGGGAGGTTTATTTTCAGCCGTAGCAGAATTTCTTGAAAATCGACATTATTCCAATATTTTGCATCCTATTGCAATTCCCGACAAATTTATTGACCATGGTGATATCCCTAATCTTCATAGTGAGCTGGGATTTGATGTTGAAAGTCTTGTTTCTCAGCTAAAAATTTGGAGTAAAGCATCTAACAAATAACTTCTTAAATTATTATCAAAAATATATTATCTTTGCCCTAGTCTATTATACCGATTCAATAATTTTGTATTAATATGAAAACTTACCTAAAAGAAATTTTTATCATAACACTCACGGTTTTAATATTAGTATTTAGTGGCTCCTCCTGCAGGAAACAAAAAACGCCTCCACCGACGGAGACATTAACGGAAACAGTTGATTACCCTATTACCATAATTTCTAATACTATTGCCACATCACTTTCTGATAACTCACCTTTATATCCTGTCAGTGAAGATTTTTTACAAGAATTTATCAGACAGGCAAACGATTTTGAAGGAGAACCTGTTCGAACAAAAATTGACTTTCCAAATGAATGGGGTGTTGTTTGTATTGAAAGATTGCCTGAAGGCAGAGAGTTGTGGATGGTACAATCAAAAAGTAGGGAGTGGATTTATTTAGTGATTACTTCGGGACTTGGAACACAACGAATTCTTGACCTAATTCCCGTTGCGGTTAATCTTGCAGTCCAAAACCAAAATGTACTTGAAACCGAAGTGTGGACTACCCGTCGTGAATCAGATGGAGCTTTTGTTGTTGAAAAATCCTATGAATGGATTAAATCTGTCGTTGATGTTACTAAAACAGAAATAGAAAACGATCCTTCCGCATTTCAAAAATCATATTTCGTTATGGACAAGTATTATATTAATGAAATGAGTAGATTTGAACATGTTCAACAACAGGATAGTGCCAATTACAATGCGGTAGTTTTTTATTATAATAAAGAAAACAAACCGGAAGAGTGGGATGAGTATATTCCCATTTTACAGTCATATTGTGAAGAAAAAAATATTTACTTTGAAGAAGTCTATTCCGGATACTCTAATATATTAATTCGTGATTACAAAATGAACGAAGTGGCCGAATTTGATATCACTCCTTATATTTCCACCAGCGATGCCGGAATGGTTATGTTTAAAAATGGAATCGAACCAAAAAACGTTAGTTTTGGCAGCAATGAAAGAATGAAAGTTGAAATTAAAAGATATTTCAAGCTTTTAAATCAATAATATCTCTATTTTTGCATACTATTAGTTGAATTTATATATAATATTAATAATAAACATTCTGAGTTATGAAAGAAAACATTGCATTAAGTCTAAATCCCTTAGTCATCTTTTTAAAGAAATCTCCCAAAGAATTTACAAAAGCTGACATAATTAAGTATGTTGAAGAGAATGAAATCAAAATGATTAATTTTAGGTATGTTGCAGGTGACGGAAAATTAAAAAGCCTGAATTTTGTCATCAATAACCGCGACTATCTTGAACAAATTCTATCTGCTGGTGAAAGAGTGGACGGTTCTAATATTTTCCCAGACTTTATTCATGCAGATTCAAGCGACTTATATGTTATCCCCCGTTTTAGTACTGCCTTTATAGATCCATTCAGCGATATTCCTTCTTTATGTTTTCTATGCTCCTATTTCAACAAAGATGGAAAACCTATGCAGAATTCTCCCGAATATATTCTCAAAAAGGCATGTAGTGCTTTTACGAAAGTTACCAATATGACTTTCCAGGCTATGGGTGAATTGGAATATTATGTCATTGGAGAAAAAGATGACCTTTATGAAACCCCTGACCAAAAAGGATATCATGAATCTGCTCCTTTTACAAAATTTGAACAATTCCGGACAGAATGTATGCTTAGTATTGCAAAAGCAGGAGGTCAGATTAAATACGGACACTCTGAAGTCGGTAATTTTACTTTAGACAACAAAATCTATGAACAGAATGAAATTGAATTTTTAGTTTGTGATGCTCAGGATGCCGCTGATCAGCTGGTAATTGCAAAATGGATTATCAGAACTATGGCCTATCAGTATGGATTGAATGTTACTTTTGCCCCAAAAATAACTACCGGAAAAGCAGGAAGCGGACTTCATATCCATACTAGAATTGTGAACAAGAATGGCGTCAACCAAATGGTTACTAAAGGAAAACTAAATTCAATTGCCAAATCTGCCATTGCCGGATACATGACTTGTGCATCTTCTCTTACTGCTTTTGGCAACACCAATCCAACCTCCTATTTTCGTTTAGTACCTCATCAGGAAGCCCCAACTTCTATTTGCTGGGGAGATAGAAACCGCTCTGTTTTGGTAAGAGTTCCTCTGGGATGGACTCACAAAAATGATATGATTGCTGAGGTAAATCCTCTTGAAAAAGGAAACTCGGAAGACCTTACTCAAAAACAAACTGTTGAATTCAGATGCCCGGATGGTTCAGCCGACATTTATCTTTTGATTGCCGGTCTTGCCGTTGCTGCTCGTTATGGATTCGAAATGGAAAGTGCACTTGACTTTGCAAAATCAACTTATGTTGATGTTAATATTCATAGTCCTGAAAACAAAAGTAAACTTCTTAAACTTGGACAATTACCTGCCAGCTGTTGGGAATCTGCCGACGAATTATCAGCCCATCGTCATATCTTTGAAAAACATGGTGTATTTGATGCTGAAATGATTGATGATATTGTAAAACATCTTAAATCATTTAATGACAAGAATATTAGAAAAGAAGTAGAATTAAATGCAAAAAAATTGTCAGAATTGGTTCATACCTATTTTCATTGCGGTTAATCATTAAACATATTTTTTTTATATTTTAAAATTACGATTTTATGGAAATCTTTTGGTATATTATTGGAATTGCTTTTGCCGGTGCTGTGGTTTTTTTTACTGCTTTTTTTTCAATTAAATATTTCTTGGAAAATGATCAGAAAAAAAGAATTCTTGAACTTAAATATAATTCTAAGTCATTGATTACTCCCATTAGGCTTCAGGCATATGAAAGAATGGCGATGTTTTTAGAAAGAATAGAACCAAATCAGCTCATTCAACGTTTAAATAATCAGAATTTGACTTCTGAGCAGTTCAAGACAATCATGTTAACATCTATCCGTGCAGAATTTGAACACAACCTGTCTCAACAGATTTATATTTCTTCAGTCGTTTGGGACCTTATTGTTCAGGCAAAAGAGGAGACTATTCAACTTATCAATCTTTGTGCGGGAAAATTGGACGATAAAGCTACGAGCATTGATTTAGCTACTTCCATATTAGAAAAAGTATCTGCTAAATCTCCCGGAACTCTTGCAATGAAAGCACTTAAAGAAGATATATCAATTTTATTTTAAACAAAAAAAGAGAGGTCAGTTGACCTCTCTTTTTTTATGTTAAGTTTAAAATTTACTGTAATGTAAATCTAATAGGAATATTGTAGAAACAACGAACCGGTCTTCCCATTTGTTTTCCGGGTTTCCATTTAGGCATACTTTTAATAACTCTCATAGCTTCCTGATCACAATCTGGGAAAAGAGAGACCAATACTTTTACATTACTTGGACTTCCGTCTCTCTCAATAACAAATTCAACAAGAACAGTACCCTGAATTAAATTTTCTTTAGCCAAATTGGGGTATTTCAGCTCATTGCTCAAAAATTTATACAAAGCTTCTTCTCCGCCAATAAACTCAGGCATCTCTTCAGCAAAACGGACAGGAGGAGTATCGTCAACTGCTCCCTCAACGATATCAATCGGTGTATATTCTTCAATAACAGCAGATTCATCAAAATCCTGACTAAAATCCCAATCTGTAGTAACTTTAATATTGTCTTCCACAATATTGATTACAACTTCTGTCTGTTGCTGTACTGCAGGAGCCGGTGGAGGTGGCGTTTGGTCGGTGGCCAAAACATTCTCATCCATTATATCGACATATTCTTCTTCCTCTACAGTCATGACCTGAGATTTTTCCTGTGTTGCAAAAAGCTCAAATGCAACATAAACAAGGGCAAGAACTAAAACAAGTCCTATTAATAGGAACATATTCCTCCTGCTTTCCAAGTCTCCTTTTGGCGATTTTTTGATTATCATATCTAAAGTTTTTAGATGTTAATATTCTATTATTTTAAGAACTGCAAAAATAACAATTTATTACTTACATCCATTTTTTTTGATAAAAAAAAGAAGTATTAAGTGACAATTTTTATGCACTTAATACTTCTATATTGGAAAAGAAAATTTTTATTCGCCAATTAAAGCTTTATAAGCATCAGCGTCTAACAAATCATTCATTTCCGAAACATCGGTAGGATTAATTTTTATAATCCACGCTTCGCCATAGGGATCTGTATTAACCAATCCGGGATTCCCTTCAAGTGCTTCATTAAACTCAATAATTTCACCACCAATTGGCATAAAAATATCAGATACAGTTTTTACTGCTTCAATTGTTCCAAAAACCTCTTCTTTGTCGAGATTATCTCCAACTGTTGTTACATCAATAAAAACGATATCTCCTAACTGGTCAGCTGCATAAGCAGTAATTCCAATGTAAGCAATATCTCCTTCGATTTTTACCCATTCGTGGTCTTTTGAATACTTTAAATTTGTTGGTACATTCATAGTTTTAATAATTTATACTGTCATTATTTCTTTTTCTTTGGCTTCAGCCATTTTATCTATTTTTGTTATATACTCATTAGTAATTTTCTGGATATCATCTTCCAGTTTTTTAGTATCATCCTCGGGAAGTCCGGAATCTTTTAATTTTTTAGCAGTTTCATTTGCTGAACGCCTAATATTACGAATGGTAACTTTATTTTGTTCAGAATCTTGTTTTATTTTTTTTACTAGTTCTTTTCTTCTCTCTTCGGTTGGAGTTGGAACCACAATTCTAATAAATTCTCCGTTATTTTGGGGTGTAAAACCTAAGTTGGCAGCTAAAATTGCTTTTTCAATTGCCGAAAGCATATTGCGTTCCCAAGGTTGAATGATAATCTGACGGGCATCAGGCGTGTTGATATTTGCAACTTGTTCAACAGGTGTTGGGTTCCCGTAATAATCTACTTTTAGCCCTTCAAGCATCTGGGGAGTTGCTTTTCCGGCATGAACTTTTTGCAACTCTTTATCAAAAAAAGTTATAGTTAGATTCATTGCTTCTTTAGCCTGCTCAAAACATTTTTTGGATTCTTCTGTCATAGTTATATCTATTAAAAAAATTCTAATTACTTTGCTGACTATTGATTTTTTTTTGTCTTTCTATTCTCAGTTTTTCCTCATTTGCCTTATTTTCTTTCAATAATTTATTCAATTCCTTTTCAACAAGCGTTTTGTTCCACCTATATACCGCCAAATAATGCCCCACTAACAATAACAGCCATACAATGGTAAAGAAAATTAAAGTTTTTAATATTTTAATACTTGTCGGATCGAGGGGTTCACTTTTAATGATAAAAAACCAAATTAACCAAAAAATCAGATTAACTATAACATAAATGGCGAGATGAATTTTAAATGCAGCTCTTCGGGTAGCTTTTTTGTAAAGTTTCTTATCAACCATCTCGGAATTATCGGGATTTGGTGAGGTAGAATCCACTTGGCTATTATTGTCCAAATCAGAAGTTACATTTTGAAAATTGGTCATCTTTTCATCCATAATTCACCGTTTAAAATTGTTTTTAAAAATCCGGAATTATTTGACAATTGTGCCAATTTTTTCTCCGGAAGATAGTTTCAAAAGATTTCCTTTAACATTGACATTAAAGACACAGATTGGCATATTATTATCACGACAAAGAGTAAAAGCTGTCAAATCCATTATATGAAGCTCTTTGTTATAAGCATCCATAAAGGTTAATTCATCAAATTTAATGGCATCAGGGTCTTTCTCAGGGTCGGACGAATAAATTCCATCCACTCTGGTTCCCTTCAATAACACGTCAGCTTTTATTTCAACAGCACGAAGGGCAGCTCCCGAATCGGTTGTGAAAAAAGGATTTCCCGTTCCCCCGGCAAAAATAACCACATATCCATCTTCCAAGTAGCGAACAGCATTTTGATAATAGATTTTTTCACCCAATCCTTCGATGGCAAAAGCTGTCATAACTTTTACCTTTACAGCCATTTCTTCTAACACTGCTTCCAAAGCCATAGAATTGATGACCGTTGCCAGCATTCCCATATAATCTCCCTTGCGTCGGTCAAAACCAATGCCGGCTCCTTTTACGCCACGAAAGATATTTCCTCCGCCTATCACAACTCCAACCTGAATGCCAAGATCGGTAACAGATTTAATTTCACTTGCATAGTGTTTAACGGCCTGATAAACCAATCCATAGTTCTCATCCCCCATTAAGGATTCACCGCTTAATTTTAATAAAATCCGTTTATAGTTCATTGCTCTTATTTGGCGCAAAAATACAAATTATTTCATACGAAAACCAATCTTCCCTGCACATTTTTATAACCCATTTCAATTAAAAGAGATTTATACTCTTCTAGCTGTTCTTGATACTTGGAATTTTCTTTTCCCGTCTTATAATCAATTACCATCACTTCATCCGATGTTATAACGATCCTATCCGGACGTCGTACCGAACCGTCTGATTTTAATATTGAAATTTCATTCAACACCTCTGCCTCAGTAAAAAAATAAGGTTTGAGGGTTTCATCGGCAATAATTTTTTTCAGAGCACCTTTAACCATTGACTTTTTTTCTTCATCCATTGCTAAGTCCATTTCTTCAATTTCCTGAAAAGTTTGTGGAAATTTAGTTAATGAAGATAAAAAATCGTGAACAAAAAGGCCGATCTCTTTTTCTTTGGTCGATGGTAAAGAAAACAGTTGATAAGCAAGCTGCTTTGATTCGGGGGTAAAAGACGAAGTGTGCATTCTGGAAATACCATGTTCCGATTGTATCTTGTCTTCCTCTTCACTAATTTTGCAATAGTCTATATCTCCATAAATAATACGGATATTTTCTAAAAAGTGAAAGAGTGGATTATCCCTGTTTTTGTCACAAAAATCAAATAAATACTTTGAATAGTTACCTTTATCCATTTTTCCGGTAATAATATACATACCATCATGGGGTCTGGTTTGTGCAACATAGAGCACATTTAGATTATCCAAACTTGCCAGTGCTGATTCATTGTCATACAATTCTTCGAGAGAAGTCCCGCACAATTTTTTGGAAAGTGATATCGGCACGTATGGCAATCCAAATTTATCATTTTCATTTTTATACCAAAAAAGCTTATTGTTTGATTTCTCTTTATATTGGTTTATAGGAATAATGACTATACGATATTGAAGGCCTTTTGCTTTATGAATTGTAGTGACAGTAACTGCATCATTTTTATTCGGGGAGGTAATAGAAAGTTTTCCCTCTTGCATTCCCCACCAGTTTAAAAATTGAGTCAGATCGCTATTGTTTTTAGAAGTGTATTCAAAAACCACATCCAACAGCCCAACAACAAAGAGATCGGATTCCAAAAAATCATATAAAATAATGATTTCTTTTATTAAGGTAAATAATGGAAATGTCAAAAGTCTCTCTTTGGAAATCGTAATATTGAAAAAATGCAAAAAAATCGAGAAAGAGTCTTCATTTTCCAAATAAGAATATATATCCTCAATATGATTGGTGCTATTTTTAAATTTGATTAAATAATTGGCAATAAATAGTTTGGATAATTTATCATCCCTATTACTAAGATATTTTAAAGTGGCTATAATCATATTCACTTTATCGGAGTTACTCAACAGCAACGTATCAGAAGATATTACCGGAATATTATTTTCTGATAACATCTGCCCCAAGCGGACTCCCCTTTCCCTGTCTTTTGTCAAAACAGCAATGTCTTTAAAACTATATTGCCTAGTTAGAGCATCCTTAACAGCCTCAAGTACCTTTTCTTCTTCATATTTTTCTGATTCTCCGGAATTAAATTGAATGGAAACAAAACCTGATTTGGCAGCAGGTTTTATCTCTTGAATTACATCATCATAAAGTCTTTCAGCCCTTGGAAAAACAGGGAGTTCTTTATTTGTTATCTGCTTTAGATAAGTAAAAAATTGATTGTTAAAATCAACAATATTGGAATTTGAACGATAATTGGTTTGCAAAGAAATCAACTCAAACCTGCTATCATCTTTTTCATGAAAACCAAACTCATTTTGATAGCCTTCAAAAGAAGAGAGCTTATCCAAAAGAGCAGCATCCCCGTTCCTGAAACGATAAATGGCCTGTTTCACATCTCCAAAAATAATAGTTTTCCCCTCTTCATGATATTGATTGCTGCCGGAAAGTGCATTTTTCACCAAAGGAAATATATCTCTCCACTGTAAATGAGAAGTGTCTTGAAATTCATCAATTAAAAAATAGGAATAACGGTTTCCCAATTTTTCGTATATATAGGGAGCTTCCTCATCTTTTATCTCATCATATATTTTAGCATTGGTTTCACTGAGATAGAAAAGATTGTCCCTCAACTTAATATCGTCCATAATCTTTTTTAAATCAAAAATGAGCATTAATGATTCAATATTTTGAGACAAAATGGACGCATAAATATAAAGATCGCGGGCTTCGACAGTTTTATAATACAACTCCACCAATTGTTGGTGTATATCGTCCGGCAATTCGCCTTTATTTTTGGTAAAGGATTCACGTTCTATAGCTTTTAGCATATACCCCTGAGAAGTAGAATCAGGATTTTTAGCCAAATTTAAAAACCATGAATAAGGGCCTCTATTTCCTTGATAGAAATTTGATTCCGGAATTGAGCTGCTTTTAATAATATCATCACCTTCTAAAGCCAATTTTATAACATCTTTTCGGAATTTACCAGTAATATTTTTATGAATTTTACATTTCTGAAGGAATTCATCTTCTTCCAATTTATTCAATTCTTTCAACGGCAAATAAGAATTTTCATCATATATGGAGAGCAACACCTTCCTCAACTCTTCTTCAATATTACTTCTGCCACTGATATCCATCTTATTTTCCATCAAATACAACACTCTGTCAGTTAGACCGGAATCATGGTATTTTTTAGAATTTCGAGAAATTTTATTCATCAATATATCAATAGTCTGAGTAAAAAAATCATCTAACTGAATTTCGAGATTATAATTAAGATTCAGTTTCAAATCCAGTGCAAACGACCTCAGCACACGTTGAAAAAAACTATCAATAGTACTAATTGAAAAATTGGGATAATCATATAAAATCAACTGAAGGAGTTCCTTAGATTTTTGACGAAAATAGTCCTCATTTTGTCCTTGCCCCAAATGAAGATTTTTAGAAATTAAATTCAAAATAGCTTTATCAGAACCTTTTAAGTTATTATAGTCAGTTTCAAAAACAAAATTTTGTAACGTGCTGATAATGCGCTCTTTCATTTGTGCCGTAGCATTATTAGTAAAGGTTACAGCCAAAATATTGCGATACTTATGCGGATTTGAAAAGCAAAGCGATAAATATTCCGCAACCAGATTGGTTGTTTTTCCTGACCCGGCAGAGGCTTTATAGGTTTTAAACATTCCTTGCACTATTAAGTGAAATGCAAAAATAGAGAAAAAAATTATTTTAAAAAATATTAATTCAATCATAGAAAATGAATTAATAACATGCTTCTTCATAAAAAAAGAGGAGATATTATTCTCCTCTTTCAACCTTAAAATAATTTATTGACTAATAATCGGTGTTTTGCGGATCAAAGTTGCACCATGTGTCGGTCCAGTCTGTAGTACCGAAAGCACCGATATAATTCACATTATCTAAACCGCTTAGATTTGGATCAGAAAAATTTGCCCCTGACAACAAAGAACTTGATGAAATCAAAGAAAAATTTGGATTATTAAGATTTGAAATCGAGCTAATTCCCAAAAGATTAACAGTTCCGATTAGCTGATTAGACAAGGCACTTTGGTTAAAATAAGTTTGATTGAAATTAGCACCGCCGGCACCTGTAGCATCTTCTTTAAAGTTTTTTTTCATTCCGGCCAAAATACAATTTTTAACCACTAATTCACCGTTTTGAGCATTTGTTTGAGCACTTCCTTTTCCACCGTCTTCAATAAATAATCCGTAAGGCCATCCCGCAAAGACGGAATTATAGACTTTTAGTTTGGTATTTCTGCGTAGATGCATGGCAGCCTGAAAATCGCCGTTGCCACCTGTCGGAACATAAGAAGTGTCTGATAAAGTTTGATAGGGTCCTATAAGCGTTACATTTGAAAAAACGGGAGAAGTGAAAGGAGAGTTTGAGGAGCCGTTGGCATCGTTATCGGATTCAAATCCGTTGGATTTAGACTTGTCTGCCACATCTTTATTGCGCAAACCGACAAGAAACTGTAATTTGCCGCTGAAACCGTAGTCGGTGTCGAATTCATCATCCCATCCTCTGTAGGCAACCAAATATTTTGCAGTTACATTGCCGCCGAACCATTCAAAAGAATCATCGCCGCAATAGGACACCTGAATATGATGGATAGTAGTGCCACTGCCCACTCCACCAAGTGTAAGGCCGTTAATTTCGTTATCGGTGGCATACTCAATACCGGCAAATTCTATACGAACATAAGTAAGAATTCCCGAATTGTCGTTAACAACGGGATTTGTACCTCCTCCAAAGAAAGAACGGGGGCCTCCTTCAATTTTGGATTCACCGGTCGGAGTATTTACAGGAGCTTTTCCGCAAATGATAACGCCGCCCCAATCGCCGTAATTTCTCTGTCCCTTGCTTTGGTTTGAAGTAAAAACGATAGGTTTGGCAGCCGTCCCCTGAGCTAAGATTTTTCCGCCTCTCTCAATAATCAGAGTTGCTTTGCTGGCATCGTCTCCTTTCAGTATCGTGCCGGCAGGGATGCTAAGGGTTGCCCCATCGGTCACATAAACAAAACCCTCCATCAGGTAGGTGGTGTCTGCACTTAATGTGCGCGTTCCGGTAATTTCTCCCGACAGAACGGCATCTCCTTTCTCGGGATCTTCCGTTTCTTCCGGTTTACAGGAATTAATAATAAGCAAGGATGTAAAAGTAACACCCAACATTGCAAGCATGATAATCTTTTTTTTCATTTTGTTGTTGTTTAAAAAATTCTTTTTCATTTTTATTGGTTTTAATTATTCTTCTTGGTTTTATTTACTTTGGGCTGATTAAGTTTAACGGATATTCCTGCCGTTATACGGATACCGGTTTTGACAACTCTTGTATTTTGAGTATAGGAATACTCATTCCCATTTTCGCTGACAGTTCCGATCTGTGACAATACTGTCTTTTGATTCAGCATATTTTGAACTCCCAGATTGAGGGATATTCTGCCGAATTTTTTTTGAATGACAGCATCCAGCGAGTGAAACGGCATCTCATAAGTGTTGGGAATATCTTCATTTGAGTTCTGATTGCTCTGACCCACTGCAACAATGCGTTTTCCGATAATGTTGTATAAAATACCGAATGTCATATTAATTTGGGGATTGTCATAGTATAATCCGGCGTTGATAATATAGGGCGATTGTCCTTGCATGGGGCGGTCTTTTTCGTTGCTTCCATCGGGAAATATCACTTCACTTTTTATCAAAGATGCATTCAGCAACAGACTGAAATTCTTTAATTTTATGAAGTCGAGAGATTTTCTTACTTCCAACTCCAATCCATAACTTTCTGCCGAGTTGGCGTTTATAAAAGTATATTGAAGCTCACTGCCGGCATAGTAATAAGTGATTTCTATCGGATTGATAAATTTTTTATAGAATGCCCCGAGGCTAATTATTTCATTGGCAGTTCGGTAAAACTCGTATCTGAAATCAAGATTATGAATAACGGCATTTTTAAGATCGGGATTTCCTTCAATAAAAGAGAAAGATTCAAAATCATAATAAACATAAGGAGCTATTTCTCTGAATTCGGGTCTGTTGATAGTTTTCCCGTAAACAACTCTGAATACGTGTTTTTCTTTAAGAGTATAAGAAAAATTTGCCGAAGGGAATAATCCGAAATTGTGCTGTCTGATATTTACCGGTTTCACTCCGTCAGACTCATAACTGTCAAGTTGAAGATACTGATATTCTTCCCTCAGACCGCCACTCAGCTTAAATCCGAGGTAAGCCAGATTAATGGACAGGTAAGCAGCATTTATCAGATTTGATGAAAAATAAGAATCTGCCTTTCCGGTATTTTCTGTCAGATAAAAACCGTCCGGTCTCAAATATTGCAGGTCAAACATCTCTTCGTAAGGCAAATAGAAATATCCTTCGGGCAAATCATAATTCAGACTTTTTTTGTAAGTGAAATTCCTTGCATCAAAATGTCTGTTTTTATATTCCGAATAAATACCCGTTTTAAAAGAAGGTTTGAAAGTGCCAAAAAACAGATTATGGCAGTAATCTATGGACAGAGAGGCGCTGTGTTCTGTGAGTTCCTGAAAATAGCGTTTGATGTCATTATCCATAGACTTATACTGTCCATAATAAATACTGCTTTCATTTTGTTCCATTCGTGCATCCATTACTTTTCTATCGGGTTGGTTATTATTCAAATAACCGTATCCCAATGTCCAGTAAATCATATTTGTGTCTTTTCTAAGCTGGTGACTTCCAGACAACTGAGAAGAGTAGGTGAGTTTGTTGCTATAAAGATATTCTCTCGATTTTTCGATATATCCGTTACTGAAATTTTCCCCTTCTCTGAAAGTAATCCGGTCATTTCCGATATTCTGCAAGAGATTTTTAAAGGCAATTTGAGTGCCGTTATTATTTAACAGGGTAACATTATAGGCAGCACTGAGTTTGGCTTCGGAAACATATTGAGTGTCGATATATTTTTTACTGTAAGAAGACTCTCCTTTTGAATAATTATAAATGCCATAACTGTTATTGCTTTGAGTATTTTTTTCATTTTTATAACTATAGCCCACATAGCCGCTTTGTCCCAAAGTGTAATTTTTGATTTTCTTTCGGTGAGCAAATGATAGAGACAGGTTAATGTCCGGAATGGCTGTCCGGTTCTTTATCGCCCAGTCGTTTTTCAGAGTTGCCACCTGCCGACAAGCCTCTTTCGAAGTGACGTCATCTAAATTCGAAGGAAAAGAAGAACCGAAGTCTCTTGTCAAGGTTCCGGCTCCGAAAAAATCGGCAATATCGTTAGCATAATATTTCACCGTGCTAAATGTTGTATTGGTGCTGAATGTGCTTGAATAGGAAAGAGCTAAGTTGTTTTCGGAAGGAATATCGCGAGTGATGATCTTAACAAATCCTCCTGAAAAATCCGCAGGTAAATCCGGCGAAAGGTTTTTATAGATAATTATATTGTCAATCAAGTTACTCGGGATAAAGTCAAAAGAAAAGGCTCTCGAATCACTTTCGGAAGCGGGGGCAACGGCATTGTTAATCCAAACATTGTTATAGCGCTGAGAGAGGCCCCTCACCACTATAAAACGCCCGTTCATAATAGTTACGCCGGGAATACGCTTTATTACTTCAGAGGCATTTTTATCGGGAGATTTGGCAATCTGTTGCGATGATAATCCGGAAGCAACGTTTTGAGAATTTTTAATTTCATTCAGAAGAACGATATCCGAAGCAATTGTTTTTTTTTCTGTAACGGTCACTGCATTCAGGGCGGTTTTATCCGGAACCAGCGAAATGTCGATATAAATTGTTTTGTTATCCTTAATTTCTACGGCAATCTCTTCCGGTTTATAAAGCATATACGTGATTTTCAGTTTATAACTGCCCTTTCCAAGAGTAAGATAATAGTTTCCTTTCGCATCGGTCATTGTGCCGACATTTGTGCCGGGAATGACAACATAGACATAGGGTAATCCTTCTCCAGTTATTTTATCAGTGATTTTACCGTAAACATTAGGCAAATTATCACTAGCATAAGAATCAATTTGAATAAAAGTAAATAGCATCGAGAGGATCAGGATAACTATAAAATTCATTGAAATACACTTTTGGAAGTTGGAAATTTGATTCATACTTTATGTCATTTTTTCTGATGCAAAAAACAAAAAACAGAATTGCAAAATCAATAAGATTTAATTACATTTCAATTAATTATAACATACTAAAAAAATAAAATATGTATTCGGAATTGAATATTGATTTATTCTATTTTTCTTCACAATGCGCTACTCAAGCCAGAGGAAAGTCATCTAACTTGATTTAGAATGGTGATCAAAAAAAACATATGGATATAAAAAAGCTTTATCCTTGCAAAATTTCCTCAGATAATAAATAGCTGATAATTTCACAAACTCGATAAAGCTAAAGTGGATTCTAATAATTGCTATTTTTTGAGTAAAATCAATTTTTTTGAAAATTTAAAATATGCTTTTAATATTTTCATTTCACGCCTATGAAAATTTTCAGAAGATTTTTATACTTAATTTTCAATTAATTATATTATTAGAGAAACAATAATTGTGTCTCTAATAATACGTTAAATCTACAACATTATTCAACTCTTACGGAGTTTTACTTACTTGCAGTGAAAAGATTACAGGCTCTCATACTTACTCATTAATAGGAACTCCAGCCTCCGTCAACTACAAGAACTTGTGCATTTACGAAACTGGAATCATCGGATGCGAGAAACAGAGCAGCAGTAGCTATTTCTGAAGACTCCCCGGCTCTTGGATTAAGAGCCAATCCCGTCATAATTCTTTCGTTTACAAGAGGAGTGATTTTACTAAAGTCAATAGTATCGGCTATACTTGTATTAACAGCACCCGGAGCAATAGTGTTACAGCGGATTCCTGATTTAGAATAGAGATAGCCGGTATTTTTCGACAATCCTACCAAGGCATGTTTACTTGTGGTATAGGCGGCACCTGCAACACCACCCTTCAATCCCCCAAGAGAGGCAATATTAATAATGTTTCCACTTCCTTTGGCAAGGAATATTTTTATAGCGCTGCGCATTGCCTTAAACGGACCTTCAAGATTTACTTTCATAACCTTTTCCCACATTTGGTTATCTAATTCCGCAACGGGCTGAAAATTATCCATTATACCGGCATTGTTGACTAAAATATCCAATGTTCCATATTTTTCAACTGCAACATTAATCATCTTTTCAATGTCATCTTCTTTTGCCATATCGGCAACGAGTGTTGTTACTTCGCCCCCGAAAGCACTAATTTCTTTTTTCAGTAAATCAAGTCTTGTGGGGTCAATATCTGTAGCTACCACCTTACTTCCTTCCGAAGCAAACAGAATGGCAATGGCTTTTCCCATGCCTGCTCCAGCTCCTGTAACGATGGATACCTTATTTTCTAACTTTTTCATTGTATTTATATTTTATATTGTTATTTATCTATAAAACAAATAAATTCGCCTATTGTTTGTCACTATTTCTTCGCTGGTTATAATTGGATTTAGCGAAAAAATTTTCTTGTAATTAATGCGGAAAGCAATCCGATTGATTATTTTTCGGATAAGAAATGAATAAAGGAAGGTATTATGGATAGTCCTAGGCTTTTTAGTATTTAAATATGCCCAACACAGGATAATGGTCTGAAATGTATGGAACTCCGTAATTTCCATTTAGGATCCTGAATTCTACCGGAACAGGCTTTGTAAACCAAATATGATCAATGACCATAGGTGCCCCATCTGTTTTTCCGAAATTGTTAAAGGTGAAACTTTTATCGGTTACAGGGGCAACATCACGTGCCGATTTGAAATATTTTTTCAGCGGCAGAAAAATCGAATCCTCGCTGACAGTATTGAAATCCCCGGTAATAAAAATATTATTTTCAAAGCAGTAGGCCAATTCTTCAATTTTTTTGAGCAGTAACAATGCCGACTCTTTCCGGGCTCTTATGCCGGCATGGTCGAAATGGGTGTTGAAAAGGTAAAATTCATTATCCAGCAGTGTATCTTCCAAATGGACCCAAGTGACTATTCTTTTGCAGGCGGCATCCCATCCAAGAGCAGGAACATCCGGCGTTTCGCTGAGCCAGAAATTTCCTGAATCCACAATAACAAAACGCTTTTTCAGAAAATAGACGGCTGCAAATTCGCCCTCTTTATTGCCGTCATCTCTACCTACACCCACACGCAGGTATTGGCTGCAATTAGCGTCAAGATATTGCACCTGATCATAAAGGGCTTCTTGAAAGCCTATCACATCAGGAGCCGCTATGTTTATCATTTTTACAATAGCTTCTTTTCTAAAACTCCAGTGATTGAGACTGTCCTGACCTTGACTATATCTCAAATTGAACGACAGGATGGAAAGCTCACCTTCCGTTTGTGAAAATAGCGTTATAGAAAATGTGAAAAGTAAAAATGATAAAATTATCTTTTTCATAAAAATCCTGATTAAAAAGGACAAACATACAAAAAAAATTAATTGTTATATTTGAATAGCATGTATTCTCTGGGTAATCATATTTTCCCTTTTTGTATCTTTGTTTTCGATAATTCTTCTCCATTATGAAAAAAGCATTTGTTCTCTTTCTCCTTTCAGTGGTAATCTCCGGAAATTCATTTTCTCAAAAAGAAAGAGACATTATTGTTCCTAACTATCTCAAGAGTGGAGATACTATTGGACTGTTGGCACCATCCTATAAACAGAATATCAACGAGATTGAATTTGCCTTGAAATGGCTGGATAGCCTTGGGTTTAAGGTTTTGATCGGGAATTGTATGGATACTAAAAAAAGCAGCCTCTATTCAGGGACCGAAGAGGAACGGCTGGCCGACTTTCAGTCGATGCTTGACAATCCGTCTGTCAAGGCAATTATGGCAACCCGTGGCGGTTATGGTGCTCTTAAGCTGATAGATCGTCTCGACTTTACTCGTTTTAATCAACATCCAAAATGGCTTTGCGGATTCAGTGACATTACCTGTTTTCACTCACACCTGAACAAAGTTTACAGAACTGCCTCCATCCATTCGGTAATGCCATTCATAATCACTCCCGAAAATTGCAACAACGAAGCTGCTCAATCGCTGATTAAGGCTTTGAAAGGAGAGCCTCTCCAATATGACATTTCTCCCAATTCCTATAATCGTAACGGTCATGCAGAAGGCGAACTTATCGGCGGAAACTTATCGCTGTTGGTCTCCCTAACCGGATCAATATCTGAAATGGAGTTCGACGGGAAAATATTAGTTATTGAAGATTGTGACGAATACTATTATCATATTGACCGTATGCTGACTGAATTGCGGCGTGCCGGCAAGTTAGAACATCTGGCAGGCCTGATAGTGGGCGAATTTGTGAGATTAAAAGAAATTCAGACCGATGGTGTGGTGATGGGAAAGAAAATTGAAGAAATCGTACTTGAAAATTGCCGAGACTATCACTACCCTATTTTGTTTAATGCCCCGGTTGGTCATGTGCGGAATAATTACGCTTTACGTTTAGGCTGTCTCTGCCAAATGGAGGTGGGAGAAAATTGTGTTATACGAGTTGAAAACAGTTCTTCCTTAAATAAATAGAATTCTATTTCTCTTACAGAGCAATTTCTAAATTAACACGAACCAAACCCTCAATTTTTCCTGATTTGGTAATTTCCATTTGACAATTTGGAGCAATTTTAACATATTTTATAGGGCTGTATTGAAAGCCAAGAAATGCAATTTGTCCATCCTTTGCAAGATTCCAATCATTGTTGGAAAACAGATAATCCCAGCGACCGAAAAGTTCAAAGCTCTTAGGCAGTTTTATTCTAAAATAGAGAGAACTTCCGTATTGATGTTTGGCATTGACAAAATTTGCATTAAAAAGGTCGTTCCATTCTGCGCCGACAGAGAAATAATCATTTTTTAATCCTAAAAACAGAGAGAGGTTTTCTTGTGCTTTCCCTAAAGTATCCACATCCTGATGGTCGGCTCTGTCGTAATAAACTCTGAAAGTCAATAATTTGCATGGGTTAAGAGTAATACCTGCTCCGTATCTGAATTTATTATCTGCTTGCAATTTCTTGTAGCCTTCGCCATTAATAAAGGTAACATCGGCAGATACCCAATTGGCAAATTTATATTTAGCCACAATTCCCATATCTGCAGTGGTTCCGAATTTATATTCATCCTGAAACGATTTCATTATATATCGATAACCGAAAAACTTCTCTTGTAAACTAACTTGTTCCAATCCGACTAAGCCTGCATTCAGCGTAAATTTTCCGGGGGTCCAACTAATCATAGCATTTTTAACATAGGCAATTCTTTCCAGATCAGATCCTGACAACTTAGGATTTCCAATGTCAAAAACCACCTTTGCAGACCAGTCCGAAGAAATATTAAACTGATAGCCGAAATATGATCTTTCCAATTCAAAGCCAGTATTTCCCATAGCATTTGCAAATCCATAGTGAAAATTTGTATAAAGCAACACAATTGGTTTACCAGAAAATTTAAATACCTCTTTTTTCAAACTATCACCCGGACGTTTATCATTAGAGGCGGTTTCCTGACTAAATAAATTCAGGCATAATAAAAGGAACATTGCAATAGCGAGATTTTTTTTCATTTTAAATAGATATTTAATTTCATAATAATTACAAACTCAATTTCTTTTTACAATGCAAAAATGATGGATCAAAATTACCATAATTTTAAATTTATATTACGATGTGGTTTTTTTTTCAATCAAATTTGGGGTTGTTAAATTAATAGATTTGTAATAACTTTGAAACGAAATAGAAATAGATTATGGTTTATTTTGTATTCGAAAAAAAAGAACAATAAATATCAATTAAAAAATGAAAACAATGAAAAAATTAATGATTATTCTAAGTATTGTCGCAGTTGTGCTATCAAGTTGCAACAGCTCCGGCAAAAAGAAAATTGACCTTTCAGGTGC
>Ga0209099_1000234_pt1 | contig 65060 bp, 61 predicted proteins | sample AD_JPNHW2_MetaG_FD_184430 | JGI IMG/M metagenome (GOLD analysis project Ga0209099, IMG submission 184430) | Active sludge microbial communities of municipal wastewater-treating anaerobic digesters from Japan - AD_JPNHW2_MetaG (SPAdes) (version 2) | ecosystem: Engineered > Bioreactor > Anaerobic...
GCTGTAAAAGTAGGTGGAAAATGGAGGTTGACTGAGATCTCAAAAAAACAGAGAACGATATTCGAAAAAATGGGGATTGGAGTTCCTGTCGAAGCCAATCTGGTTATTAAAAAAGGCGGAGTTTAGGTTTAGGGTGGGGTGGCCGCGCGCAGTTTGATTTGATTTGATGCATCTCATGTGAACTAAAATTATTTAAATTCTAAATAGTGCAGTAGCAAATATAATCTTGCAAAGAGCAATTAATGAATAAATCAATACGACCAATACTATTGTCGATTTTTGCTTAAATATACAGACTATTGATGCTAACAAAATCATTATCACAATCCCAAGGAATTCTGAAATTCTGAAGGCGAAAACCGGGAGAAAACTGAAGAACGGAAAAGCAAATACGGATAATCCTAAAATTTTAATCATTATTGTATCTAAATCGGATTCAAATCTATCTATATTTATAATACTAAAATAATAAATAACGACTAATGACATATAATATAAATTAAATACGTTGATATAATTCAGTTCGCCCTTATAATATAAATCGATGTATAGAATAATCTTATGGCTTAAAAAAGAAGGTATATAATTAAAAATGAACATATTAGTGGTTATAATGTCTAAGATATAATCGCTTAAAAAGGAGAAAGCGAGTCCAAGTATAGGAATGACAAAGTAAAACCATTTACCAATCTTTGCATTGATTATCGGATACAACAATAGCATGATAATTGCTTGATAATGAAATAATGATGCTATAATAGTTTTAATAATATATTTATTTCTCTTCTGATTGACTATATCTGGTATAGCAAGCAAAAAGATCGCTGAAGCTACACCTGTCCTAATTTGCGTCAAATCGTGAAGAGGATAATAATAACATATATAGAAAAAAACGCTCAATAATGGTATCCGAGATAATCTATAAATTGCTAGCATTTTTAGCGCGACTCCTAACAATGCATAGATTATAAAAGTACCACGTATCGCATCATCAAATATCCAGTGTGATAAATAAGAAATAATATAAAATGATGGTTCTATATTATTAAACTGAAGATAATTGAAATTGGATAAATCCATAGATTCGATAATGCTAGCATAATTTGGAGAATCCGGATCAAAACCGATTTCCCTAAATCCTGCAAATAATATTAGTGCGAGCATGATAAAAAAAAACGTCGTATGTTGCAGAATAGTAAGGGTATTCTTTGAAGACCAATTGTCTAGCTCTTTCATATCTTCTTGTATCCTCATTTAAACCTGCTTCATTTTAGCGCAATGCCCTTCAGCTTGCTGTGATTGGGATAAAGGGCATTCGAATTCGATTTGCGCCTTGTATCAGATCAACCTATCTCCAGTATCATGTAGCAGCGGCTTGGGCGCCCTACCTCTTGCGGCGTGATGCTACAGTTTACTCTCTCGTATTATGCATATCCATTAAAATTATCACGATTTCCTACCTAATCAGTCTTAGCTTTAAACTCGTCACTCTCCATACGCATTTGGCTATAGATAGGGCGCACAATGCTATAGCAGTGGCCATTGAGATCAGCTGTTCGTCAAACAGTCTTTTATATGTATCTAATTCTCCCCATTCCATTGCCCAAATCTGGCCGCTCATTCCTCCAACGCCATATGGCGCTTTATAAAGGTATGTCATATCTAAATCAATAAAAGCAGCTGGTGCTCCAGCGCAAATAATGCGTAGCCATAATAGGTAATCTTCCGAATGTCGTTTGGCGGGATTAAATCGAAATCCTATATCTCTTTTCAGCATGACTGTGGGCGTTGCCAAACGGTTTGATATCAGCATCTGCCACTGAAAAATTGGTCCTGCGGTGTAACGCTCAGAAATGCGGGGGGCAAGATGTCCTTCTCGAAGCCAATACCAACGATGGCCTGTAATACCTATGTCTGGATGGGCTTGCATATATTTCAGTTGAATTTCCAGTTTACACGGATGCCATGCATCATCTGCATCAAGGAAGGCAACATAGGGCTGTGTGGCAACATCCCACCCGGAGTTGCGGGCACAAGCCGGGCCAGTATTTTGTGAGAGATTAATAATTTTAATCCAATTTTCTCCGTATTTTGCTTGAAGGTTTTTCAGAATTTTATCGGTATCATCCTGACTGCAATCGTTAACCAATATCAGTTCATAGGGCCTTTTCGTTTGCTCTGCAACCGATCTTACTGCCCTCATAATTGTTGTTTTGCAGTTATAACATGGGATGACTACACTGACTGGAATCGTTATCGATGATGAATTTTTAAGCATAGTAACCATGAGGGCCGACATCTCCATTAATTTACTCCTCATTAAGAACCAATTGAGCGAGGACCATATCGTTCTCTTTTCAAGGACATATTATTTTCTCATATTTTTCACAACATCGTCATGTCTGCGCCATTTGCCATAATGATTAAAAATGAAATCATAAAATATATCAATGCAAAAAATATAATAAGGCTTATGATATCTCATTGTGAAAAAAAAAGATTGTATCGATTTGTAGGGAAAATATACAGAAAAAAACAAAATTTGGTTAAGGCTTGATAGATAATTATGCCTTAGAACGAGAAGGTTTCTGGCGGAATAATAGTAAGTGAGAGGGCTTATGATGCCTAGTGTTCTCCCAACTTTATGATAAATTATCGATGTCGGAACCACCGCTAATTTATAGCCGGCCTTGGCTGCCTTTAATGATAGGTCCCATTCATCGCACCAAATAAAAAACCTTTCATCATAACCACCAATTTTTAAAAAGACTGCCATTGGAATGAGCGTCATGCAGCCGCTAACCCAGTCCGTTGGAAATGGCTCTTTAAGATGTTCCTCCGCAGGTTGATTTTGATGCAGGTACTCGAATTTAAGCCATTTATTGGCGCTTCCGCCCATCCACCAAATCCTTTTTGGATCTTCAGCGTAGCGGATCTGGCCACTAATAAGCCCTGCGTCCTGATGGAGCTGAGCATAATCTGTTAAAGAAGAAAGGAATCCTGGGTCGACCAACGTATCATTATTTAGGATAAGTGCGTAAGGAATGCTGTTGGCCAAGGTGTGCCTTAGTCCCAAATTATTGCCAGCGCAAAATCCGATATTTTCCTGTAGCGAGTATAAAACGACTCGCTGCAATCCAATTTGATTGTTCGATGATTCTTCAGCTGCTAATTTCTGCTCTTGCGGCTGAGAAAATTTAAATTTTGGAATATTATGCAACTCGATCCAGTTATCGATCATTTTTACTGAGTCATCGGATGAACCGTTATCGACCAACACAATTTCAAAATTGACGTCTTTTACCATTAAAAGTGACTCCAGACAGTCTATCGTATCCCTCCATCCATTCCAATTCAGCAAGACGACAGCCACTTGTGGCAACTCTTTTTCTAAGTGTTCCTGCATCTTCATATCCCCTAAATCGTCGCCACCATTACCAACTCTTCGCCTACCTTTCCACACCGGCACAGACCATGCTCTATTGCCTGAAATGCCAGCCCTTGTAGCCTAAGCGAAGCCACTGGCGTTTCAGTCAAGTCGCCCTTACGCGTTCCGTCCCGTTTGATGAGGTTGCTTTCAACCAAGACCCCGCGCGCACCCTTCGCAGTCGTCCTCATCTCCAGAATAACCAATCCTGCCAGTTCGGCTAACTTCCTTAGAATCTCTGATGAGAAGAGAAACAGATGGCGTGGCGGATCCCAATGCAACCACGCATTCCCAAATACGCGTCGTCCCAGGCTCTCAATATTAGGTGTAACCACCACCAACTTTCCGCCTGGTCTTAGAATGCGACGACACTCCTTCAGCAACTCCAAAGGATCAGTCGCATGCTCGATAACATGGTTCATGGTAATCGCGTCAAAGTGTCCATCCGGAAACTTTGCATCTTTTAAGGATCCACAAAATACTTCAAGTTCGAGCTTTTCAACGGCTACTGAAGCTGCTTTTTCATCAGGCTCCACGCCTACTACCTCCCAGCCAAGTCTCCTCATTTGATCTAGGAACAATCCGTTTCCACAGCCTACATCCAGAAGACGACCTATCTCGCAGGCTTTGAGATAAAGCACACCACCTCCTGCAATATCCACTAGCGGCCCAATATTACTCAAGATCAATTCTAGCATCCTATTCGAGCCATTCATTTGATATCCATAGCTTGCCTTCAATATATTTGCCTTCAAGGTCTCACGAAGGCCCATCAACGCTCTTTTGTGAGCACAAAGCTCTTCATGGGTGAAGTAGCGAGCATAGAGTTTCCCAACATCGTCGGAAATTGGCTGCGGATTGAGCCAGACTAACTGACACTTGGAGCATTTCATTAGCGACCAAATGCCCGGCGCGCCGAAAAGGCGATCTCTAAGGTCACTGTACAACTGCACGCCTTCACCTCCACAGAGCAAGCAGCAGCGTGCTTCCCTTACTCGAACGCCACCATTTTCGATCATCACATGATCTCCCGTTTTTCCTTTCTATTAATTATATTGAGAATCGCATTGCGGTCTGAGCTATCTAGAACGTTGTTCCAAGCGATCCAGGCAAAGAGGAGCAGAACTAAAGCAACCAATAGTAACTGAGAATAAATGGAATAAGCACCTTCTGCCATCTTCAGTCCGTAGCCAATGATCGCGAGGCTCATAAGAGATGCGCCAGCAAGCATCGTGCCATTCTTTGACAATAGATGCATCGAGAATCCATAAACTTTAAATGTGGCACCAAATAGCAAAAGCGCATCTAAAGCCACACGTAACGTCCATGCTTCTGCAGCTCCAGCTAAGCCAAATTTGCTCACCAAGATCCAAGCCACGACAATATAAACAGGGAGCTCTATAAAATGAAACTTCGCTGGAAGGTCTGGCCTTCCCACGCCCTGAAGGAAGGCAAAAGGCGTATGAGCAAGCGAGTTGATCAGAACTCCTATGGCAAGTATCTGCAGTACCGTTGTACTTTCTGTGGCAAAGTCTGAACCCAGCCATATCTGCAATAAATCCCTTGCGAAAAGGCATATCACAACAACAATCGGTCCTGTGGTCAGAAGAATGTATTTAACCGAGCGAGCAAAGAGCATACCAAGTCTCTGGCTATTCTCTGCTCCTTCCAGAGTGCTGAACGCAGGGAACAATGTCATGGTCAGACTGGCAGGAATAATCCAGAGGCGTGTTATCGCCTCATATGGTGCAGTGTAGTATGCTACGGCAGCGATTGTAAGGAGCGAGCCTATCAAGAATCTGTCCAGATACACCAGAATAGGGCTAACGATACTGCTTACCGTAATCCATCCACCATAAGCGAAGAGACTGGCCAATAATGAATACGTAGCTGAAAAATATCTTAACTCAGGACGCATGCGCAGGTTCATTGCCACAAAAGCAACTAGCGCTGCTAACCTGGCCAGTATAATAATGGCGACAATGCCGGGCAGGCCAAGCCCAAGAGAAACCCCTATTAATGGAATGAGGTAGCTCAGAATGCTGGATGGAATTCTTACTGCATTTATCAGATCAAACCGTTGAGCAGCCTCTAAGACACCGGTAAATGAGCTAGTTATCAGGACAACTGGAATGGAGAATGCAAGCAAATGGAATGTAACCTTAGCTTCGCTCCAAAGTTCTGGCGGGATGCTCAGGACCCTGTCTACCAACAAGTCAGTGATTCCAAGCAGAACAATGGCGCCCGCAAAACCCATGATTGCCTGCACAGTTATTGCTGTCCAAATGATTTTCGTGATCTTAGTTTCCTCACATTTGCCCAGAGCCTCAGCTACATACTTGGTTGTAGCGCGTCCCAGACCCAAGTCAAAAATGGTGAAATAGCCCATAATCATCCAGGCCATAGAGAGAAGCCCGAATCGATCTGTTCCCATACCCCGCACAATAAATGGGATGGATGCTACTGCCACGAACAGAGGCACTGCCTGGCCAACCATGTTCATAAATGCATTGCGAGCAATCAGGCGGCTGCTGATCTTGGCATCGTTGCTACTCTTTTTTCCATCCACTGGCTTGTCCCGGTCTGCCATATCGCCTGATATGCGCGTCACTTTATCTCCATGCAAGCTGCAAAAGTACCTCTAGCGCTTGCCTGGTTCCATCCATGGATCTGATATTCACTTGGCATGATCATTCCGCCTGCCTCTCATGCCCCTCACGCAGAAATGCCGCAAATATTCCTATCATCAGTCCCAGTATCCCACCAATTCCTATAATCAGGGCTTTGCGAGGCCATATGGGGCTGATCGGCTCCTTTGCTGGTTGGATGACCTTCAGAGTTCTTAACAGCTCCAATTGCTTTCGTAAATCCTGGCGACGATCTAATAATACTGAGCGCTGGGACTGCATGCTATTCAGACGATCCAGAGTGCGCGAAAACTGCATTTCGCCCTGCACCGAAGATGTGCCTATTGAATCCTGTATGCCCTGCAATGCTTCTTTTGTTTGATTTATTTCCTGATCTTGAGTATCCAGGCGTTCTAAAGTGACCGCCAATTGATCTGAAAGGATTTTTCTCTGTCTTTCATAGCTCTCTCCGCTGCGATTGGCATAAAGCTGTATCATCTTATCAACTGCCTTCATGCCCTCTTGTTTCTTTTTCGTTTCGAGGGATATCTCAATGAGCCTATCGCTGTCTTTAGCAGGCTTTACAGTGACGTCATCTTTGAAAGTTTGAAAATCGCTTCCCGTCCCATTTGGATTGATCTCTTCGAAGACTTCCAGCAGGAATTCATCACTGAGCATTACATTCTGTATTGAAGCTTGGCTGGCATAGACTGGATCATCAAAATTTCCGGCTGTGATGATGGCGGAAATTTTATACACTGGCGGCATAACGAAACAAATCACGCCTGCTAGCAGCACAGCTGCTAAAAAGACGCCGATGATCAGAAGACGCCTCTTCCATAGAACACGAAATATATCTTGAAGATCAATTTCATCATCCATTGCTTTACCAACCTCTAATCATCGATCTCTTTCGGTCAAGCTGAGAATTCAAGATTTCAGCACCCGCCAATAACTTATTATAAACATTATAAACGCCGTAGCTCATAATATTGACCGTATAATCGCTATCCAGATCTCATTCACGGACCGCATTACATCCATCCATTAAATATACTTTTCCTTCTCTGGGACCTCAATCATCAGGTGTATCATATGAAATATACCTTTGCATGTCATAATCTCATCTAAAATCTCGCGAACATAAAAATCGCGATCAATCCAAAGATGGCCTCGATCCCTATCAAGGATAATACCAGATTTTTCTCAGCCACCCCTCCGGTAAGCTTCATAATCCATTGGCATAAGCCTATCGGCCCGGAGTTGGGGCAGCATAGCTTTCCGTCTTTGTAAGTACCCCACCAGCCTTTGCTTGGCAGGCCATTGGCTGCCTTTATGATCAGATCGATGAAGTAGGGCACGATCACGATGGCTCCGGCGCTTTCGAAATTGCCCAAAATAACTGCAGTTGCGATCACAGCTCCAATCATTAGGGTTCCAACATCTCCTACTAAGATCCTTGCCGGATACCAGTTGTAATAAAGTGCTGCCAGAAGTGCTCCAAGCATGGCCAGGAGCAGGACTAAAGAGGTAGTTTCGTTGATCGTATAAGCAATAAAGGCCAATGATCCAATGGCTGCGATTCCCATCCCCACTTCCAGGCCGTTGAATCCGGCAAGCATATTTACTCCATTGGCCGCGCCTGTAATGCCCAATGGCACCAAAATCAATGAGTATAGAATCCCGAAGTTAACCTGCCCATAAAATGGGATTTCCATCACTGTCTTTCCCACCTTGACGGCTACCAGCGGGAGGGCGGCAAACATCGGCAAAATCGACTTAAATTTATGATTAATCCCAAACAAGTCATCCTCTATTCCAATGATAACGATGATCAAGACCGTCGCGAGAGCGGCCAAGAGACCCACGAGGTTAATCTTGAGGGCTTGGTCAAAGAAGCTGTCTATGGCAATAGCCAGTAGTATACCGCTTCCCAGTCCAGCCACAATCCCCAAACCGCCCATCTCAGCCACTTCAGGTTTCCCTGGCTTGTTCACGTCCTTTCCAGTAATCCCTGCTTGTAGCAGTTGGGGGATTAGCCGAGATATCGTTAACCATGAGACAATAAATGAGACGAGAAGAATCAAGAAGTATATCTCCACAAAAACTACCTCACAACAGAGCGCAAATCAATTTTAATCACCATCAGCGGCATCGCGGCAAAATGTGTGAAGGTCGTTTTCTGCCATACTTTAAGCCCCATGCTCCATCCCAGTATGTCGGCCACAACGCTGGTTATGCGCATTCTGAGCATGATGCAGAGCACGGCCTGAATCGCAATATTAATTTTTTTTTGCAAATAGATCGTTAATAAATCCCTTTCCGGTGCCTTTCGAATCCATTTCCTGGCAACTATCCAGGTGGCAAGAAAACTGGCAAGCACGCTCAGAGAAATCACAAGCTCCATAATATCTGCGCGCAAGTTGGTGTTACAGTATATTAAGCTTGTCCCATCTCTAAAAGATGACGGCTTAAGGTACAAGCCCTTTAATTGCCGATTTGGTGGGCTGTCTCCCGTTCATTCTCTCTTCAGCCGCTGGCAGTCAAAAACTCCTACTGAAAGGCTTTGGACCGGCAATGGCCCTGATAAGATTTTGACACAGGATTCTTCTTTCAGGACGCGGGGCGCCCGCGGGCGAACCACTGCCACAATGCATTCCACATGAAGTGTTCTCCTCCCGTTCGCGAAATGTCTTTCTATGTAGCCGCAAGCCTCGCTCTTCATGGCGCGATAATTGGCAACTATGATATATCTCCTGGTCCTAATGGTGCAATGATGGATGCGATGCAGACAGTTTTGCTGGGATTTCTCCAGGGGGTAACAGAATGGATACCGGTTAGCAGCGAGGGCCAGACAATGCTCGTCATGATGAAGCTGTTGGGCATCACCCCGGCGGAGGCCCTTTCTTATTCCATCCTTCTCCATATCGGCACAATGTCTGCGGTCCTGATCAAATTCAGAGGCCAGTTCCTGGAGGCGCTAAAGAACATAACCTCGCCGATGGCCAGAATACTGGTTATTTGCACGATCTGCACAGGCATAACCGGAATGCCGCTCTACTTCCTTTTTAAGGAGAGCTTCAGCGGAGGCCGGGAAGCTACTCTACTGATAGGCGGACTGCTGATCCTTACCGGTCTGCTTCTCAGGTTCAAGGGATCCGGATCAAGGAGCATCGAAGATATGAAACCGGTGGATATGATTCTGTTGGGGCTTGCTCAGGGCTTTTCCATCTTGCCTGGGGTATCTCGATCCGGCACCACGCTTACAGTGCTTCTCATGAGAAACATCCGCCAGGACATGGCTCTGGTCATCTCCTTCATGATAAGCGTGCCTGCCGTACTGGGCGCACTGGTCCTGGATCATTCCATTGCGGCAGTACCCTTCGGGTCCGTTATACTTGCGATCCTGGCGTCCTTTGTCACCGGATACCTTTGCATGGACCTTTTAATCCTATTCGCGGAGAAGGTCAACTTTTCAAGGTTCTGCATCGCGATGGGACTTATTACCCTATTGTTAGCGTCTCTATTCTGAGATGTAGCTCAGCGGCAACGCCTTATCGAATGCCTGAAAGGCTATTCTCTTTTTGAATATCTCGAATTCGATACTTTTATGAATAATCGATCCCTTTGCGGCTTTGATAGGACCGAAGGCTGGCATAATCTGGAATTCTGTAACGGCGTGCTTGCCAGCTGGATGAAGGGAAATGCAACTCTGACCATCTATTCTGATCGAGACCGAGAGGCCACTTTGAGCTTTTTCGCCCAGAGCTTATTTGCAGAAAGAACCTTCAAACATTCTTCTAGGACAGGCTCGTGGCCGAGGCAGTTGTGCCAACCAGTCCCACTGCCATGCAGATTCCCATCGACCTCAAGCACGGAAATAATCAGATATGCTTCTGTATGCCTGAAGGCTGAGAGAAGACCTGTGATCTGCCGGATCTCAACAGCAGCGATTGCAGATGCCTGAGCGTCGCCGCCCAGAACCTGACTATCATGCCATAGATAATATCTAGAAAGATGCACGACGCATCAATGCTTATCTTACATGCCGATTTTGGCTTTAATGCGGGAAATATCCTCATCCATCTTGCCCAGCCTGGCGTCAAGATAAGATCTCAGGGCGGCATGGGAATCTCGCAATTCTACTGAACCGCGCTCTCTGGATTCTCTAATTTCTGAGACAATGGCATCGGTTGAAGATCGGATCTCCCCAACTACATTCTGGCCGACATCCTCCAGCTTATCAATCGTACGATCTTGTTTTTCAAGCATCTGATCCTGTTTCCCGAGCATCTGGGTCTGCAGATCTATCATCCGATCTTTCTTTTCTTCTATTCTTATTATGGAGCTTATGCCTTTCCTCAATTGCCTTGCCTGGAATCTGGCGGCAAAAACATCAATGTCTTCCACCTCGTCGCTGCCTTCTACGAATGCAATGGATGATACCACCGCTTTATCTGGCCTTTGCATTTGTGCTATTTTTTGATACTTTTCCATAGAAGACTCATTGCCCTCCAGGTAGACAATAACCGCTTGCATGCCATCTTCTACGGTATTTTGTGCAAAGAATCCCCGCATTCTTAGGTCTTCTGCAGCTTCCAGGAGAAATGCTCTGTACCCCACATCGTGGACCTTTGTGCCGGAAATCTTGAGCGTGAGCTTCACTTCAATCGTCTCCGTTGTTAACAGATTCTTGGGCGGCTGAGATGAAATAATTTATGTCCGCGGTGCGCAAGTGATCTAATTGTCATAAACCCTCTCCGCCTGGTCGCAGGCCCTCTCCCAGTCATACTTTCTTGCCTCTTCCATGCACCGTCCTCGCATCTTTTTCCTCTCTGGCAGCATGCGGCAAATCGCCTCGGCAATAGCCTGCTCTGTCGGCGGACAGACGGCACCTGTTTCTTTTGTGACCAGATCCATCACCGCATTCATTTTGTGCACTATGGTTATCACAGGAAGCCCGCAGGCATTTGCCTCCAGAGCCGCCATTCCAAAGCCCTCTCTGATTGAAGGTGAGACAAATATGCCAGAAGATTTCATGAGTGCCAAGGCTTCATTGTAGTCTTCCAGAAAGCCACGGAACAGCACATTTTTTTCCAGTCCCAGTTCAGAAACCAAGGATTTCAGCTTTCCGTTCTCCGGGCCATCGCCTACAATTATAGCCAACACATCTGGAATATCCGCTTTGACCATCTCCAGTGCCCGGATGAGCAGGTCCAGGTTCTTGTGCTCGACGAGTCTGCCCACGTAGATAATATCCGAATGAACGGCAGATGCTTGCACCTGGTTTATTCCCTGCCAGTCAATTCCATTGGGCACAACCTCAACCTCTCTGGCCCCCAGGCTCAACAGATCTCTTTGCGTCCTCCTTGATACCGCGACATTGTGGTCCGTCAGCCGGGCGGCAGCCCATTCAACCGCCTGGCCGGCTCTGCCTTTTTTTCCCAGGTAGCTCTGCCAGTAGTCGCCCCAGACCTCGTGCCAGGTGATGAAGAGTTTCTGGCCTCTGAGTCCTGCGAGCAATTTTGCCGAAAAGCATGGTAGATACGGGAAGTTCTGGCAGTCCATTACATCGCAGTCGATCCTCTGGGCGAGGAGCTTGCCCGCGAAGAAGGCTGCCTGGAATATCGATCTCCTGCCATTGCTGTAAAGGGGCATGGGCGGGCAGATGCCGTGCAGGTGCACCTCGCCCTGGTGGATCTCGTCTTCTCCAGTCCACCATTTCATGCCATAGCAATGAACCTCATGCCCTCGCTTCGCCAGGCGGCGAGAGAGTTCATAGATCCTTTTTTCCGCGCCTCCCTTCACCCAGGGATAGACGGCATCGTAGACATAGGCGATCTTCATCGAGGTTTTCATCCTACCGGATGGTATCTCGTCGCTACGGGGTTATGAATATGGCGGAAACGGGCAATTATGTCGAGATCAGGATATCCCGTCTCAGTGCTGCTTGACTTTTGATCTCTTGCCTCTTGGTCTATTTACGCATGTGGGTGGTACCATCAGTGCCTCCTGGACTGCTTTTGCCGACTTGGGGCCAATTCCCGGGCAATCGTCCAGATACGTATCCGGTTTTTTTGCCACCAATGAGACAGAAAAATTTTCCAGAATGCCTTTGGCCTTAGCCGGCCCCAGGCCTTTTCCACATAAAATAGAAAGCCCTATGGCCTGTCTTTCATTCAAAGCCGGTCTCGGTCGAAAGACTGTCAGATCGCCGCCATACAAAATCCTCATGATGCATTGGAGCAGTCGGTTCCAGGGGTCGATCTTGAGCCTCCATATCTGAATATTCATGCCAATGCAGTTGGCTTCAAAGTCCTCAAACATAGAAATATATTCAATGATCCTGTCCTCAGCTTCTTGACCATTGATGCCTCTATTGATTACGATCTTATTGATGGCCTGAATAACGTCGGCATCATCGCCGAGCACTACGATGATAAGGGGATCTTGCAGCTCCCGGCCAGCAAGGACTTGCCGGTATAGATGGCTGCTCTGATTGACAATCGAGGCCACATAGTCGCTCTGAGACCCACCTGTTCCTGTGAAGTCCTTCAGCTCTACATTGATTGTCTTGCCTTCCCATTGAAAGCACAGATCAAAGGGACACCTTTTGGGGGGATTTAGGAAAAAGCGATCATCTTTTAGGACCGCGGCTTTGATTTTTCTCGCTCTTTCTCGATGGACTTCGTTGATATCCATTGAGACCATTATAGGCGAGAATTGCTGCATATCTTCCACCAACAGTTTCTATTTATTGCGAATCGGTGGGCAGGAGATAAATAATCGAGTATTGCGGAGCGAAAGTGTTCTTATGCATAAAAGGCATTAGATACAATTCAGCTCCCTTAGCCTCTCCGGCCTACCCATCAGCTCGCTGCCCACCAGGAGAGCATCCCCGCGCCCGCATCATGCGCAGGGCATCGCGAAAGCTAAATGTACAAAGACCAACTATTATATTCTCTGGTCAATTGGAGCGGATCGTCTTTGAGCCTGATGAGGAATGTTAGCGGCAAGGAAGCTGTTAAGGCTTTTGTAAGGGCAGGCGGAATTGTTCGCCAGGGCAAAGGCGACCATATAAATATCAAGATGCCAAATGGCCAGCTCATAACCATTCCTGTATCAGGCGATCTTAAGATCGGGCTGCTTAAGTCGGCAATACGAAAAGCAGGACTTGACGATGAGGAGTTCTTGAAGCTCTTGAAAGGTGTTTGAAGATGAATTATACAATATTGATACATCCGGCTGAGGAAGGTGGCTTCTGGTCCGAGGTTCCAGCTCTTCCGGGCTGCTATTCACAGGGAGAGAGCATCGATGAGACCCTGAAAAACAGCAAAGAGGCCATAGAGGCTCATCTGCAGGCAATGAAAGAGGACCTGGGAGCCGCTCCCGCAGAAGAGAGCCTTTTCATAGGCCAGGTCCAGGTTGAAGTCATATAGATCTCGTCAGGCCCTGATAAAAAAAATCAGGATCGGTTCAGCTCCCTCAGCCTCTCCGGCCTTCCCATCAATTCGCTGCCCACCAGGAGAGCATCCGCCCCGGCCTGCATCATGCGCAGGGCGTCCTCATGGCTGTGAACCCCGCTCTCTGCCACCAGAAAGACTCCTGCCTCCTTTGCCAGAGGCGCCAGATGCTCGAAGGTTTTCAGGTCGACCTCCAATGTATTCAGATTCCGGTTGTTGATGCCGATGATCCTGGCAGACGTATTCAGCGCCGCTTTCAGCTCCTGCTCGGTGTGAACCTCTACCAGCGGCTCCATTCCATAAGCTCTGGCGGCACTCACGAACCGGTTGAGGTCGATTCCAAGAGCGGCGATGAGCAGTATCAGGTCTGCCTGAACCTCCCCCAGCTGCCCCTCGTCGAAGATGAAGTCCTTTCGCAGGACGGGAAGACCTGCCCGGCGGGCGATGAGAGCGTTTTGCAGAGATCCTCTGAAGTTGGTGGGCTCGGTGAGAACGGAGACTGCGCAGGCATTGTTCTCGCCGTAGGAATCCGCATAGAAAGCCACCTCATCTGCAGTGAGCGGCCGGCCCAATGCCTTGGGCTTGATCTCGGCGATGATGGGGATGATGCCCCGCCTCTTCAGGGCCTGAGCAGAGCTGACAAGGTCCCGTTGCTCTGACCTCGGCCAGGCGGCAGCCGCGGCAAAGCCCCTCTCTCGGGAAGCTGCCAGGATTCCGTCGATCAGCGAGTGCATGTGGCTACATCCTCTATCCAGTTGCTGATCAGCTTCTTGCCGGAGGGGGTGAGAACCGACTCGGGATGAAACTGCAGTCCAGAGTGGAGTCGGCTCCTGTGCCTGACGCTCATGATCACCCCATCCGCCGTCCTGGCGGCGACCACAAGTTCAGGGGACAGCTTTTCGATGGCCAGGGAGTGATATCGCCCTCCGACGATTGGATTTTCCACTCCCCTGAATATTCCCAGGCCGTCATGTTCAATCAGCGATGTCTTGCCGTGCAATGGCCTTGTGTGGGATATGGTTCCGCCGTAAGCGATGTTCATTGCCTGATGGCCGAGGCATACTCCCAGTATGGGTGTGCTGCCGAACTGCTTGATTATCTCCAGGCAGCTTCCGATATCCCTCGGGTTGGCAGGATGGCCAGGTCCGGGTGATATTACTATTCCCAGAGGATTCATGGCTGCTACCTCTGCCAGAGTTATGCGGTTGGACCGCACCTCGGTCGCTTCATAAAACTGGGAAACATAATCCACCAGATTCCAGACAAAGGAGTCCTGGTTGTCCACAAACAGGATCGGTCGGACGGTGCCTGCCGTCATACCGCTACCCCCAATGCCCTCTTCATGGCCGCCATCTTCCTTTCCGTTTCCATAAACTCTTTTTCCGGTTCCGAGTCTGCCACGATCCCAGCTCCCGCCTGGACCGTGGCCACCCTGTCCTTGATGAGAACGCTTCTGATGGCTATGGCAAAGTCGGAGCTGCCGTCTATGGAAAAGTAGCCTATACCGCCGCCGTAAATGCCCCGGGGCGTGCCCTCCAGGTCGTCGATGATCTCCATAGCCCTCAGTTTGGGCGCTCCGGAGAGAGTTCCAGCTGGAAAGACAGATCGGGCGGCATCGAACTGGTCGCACTCCTCTCTCAGCTCCCCTGAGACGGTGGTCTCAATATGCTGCACATGGGAATACTTGAGCACAGACATGAAATCGTCTACCTGAACTGTGCCGGAACGGCAGACGCTTCGTACATCGTTTCGCCCCAGGTCCACCAGCATGACGTGCTCCGCTCTCTCCTTTTCGTCCCCAAGCATAATCCTCGCATACCTGTCGTCTTCCTCTCTCGTCCTTCCCCGCGGGCAGGTGCCGGCGATGGGATTGACCCTCAGTTTGCGGTCGTAGGTGTTGAAGAGGGTCTCAGGCGAAGCTCCCACAATTGCCAGGTCGCCAAACTCGAAGAGATAGGTGTAGGGGCTGGGATTGATGCTGCGCAGCTTCCTGTAGAGTTTGACCGAGTCAGGGCACTCTATTTCCGTCGACCGGGCCAGTACTATCTGGAAGATGTCTCCATCCCGGATGTGCTCCTTTGCCTTGCGCACCGCCGCCTCATACTGCTCTTTTCCGCCTGCTGATAGCACCCGGCCTGCGACATCCAGGTCCTCAGCCTGATCATAGTCGGGATCTATTCCCCCGATGGTCTCAATCAGGTTCACCTTGGGTCCGGGCAGGATGGGTGCGATGGTGAAGTAGACCTTGCGGGTGAGGTGATCGAAGATGAAGGTGCTTTCAGCCAGGCACAGCTCGGCATCAGGGGCATCGGACGATGATTTTCTGCCCAGACGCTCTTTAACCAGATCGTAGGCCAGATAGCCGATTCCTCCTCCGGTGAAGACCTGCCTGCCGAAGCTGTTGGGCATGCCCCGGCTACAGGGAATCGCTTCCCGGAGAGCATCAAATAGATCGTAGCCCTCCTTTATGGGCCCCTCCAGGATCGATCCATTCTTCTGCACATCAGCGCAGCGGCTGAGCCTTTCTTCGATTGGGCCCATGCCGCCGCTGTAAAACTGCATGCGCAGGAAGCGATTCTTCACTGAGACCACCGCGGAGGGATCTGCTCCCACGAAGGAAAACCTGGCCTTCTGGCCTGACTTTTCCACAGACTCCAGAAGGTAGGGATACCTCCGGCTTCTCAGAGCCAGGTAAAGGGAGAGTGGGGCGTCCACGCTGACCTTATCGGTCACGTCCACATAGATCGGCTCTACTGGAGAGGTGGACATGCTCTCACCTCCCGGATGAATGAGACGATCTTTTCCGGGTCCTTCCTGCGGGATGTCTCAAGACCGCTTGAGGCGTCCACCGCGTAGGGACCAACCTTCCTTATAGCCGCAGCCACGTTGGCGGGAGAGAGGCCCCCTGCCAGTATCACGGGCACATTCAGGCTCCTTACAATCTCGGCGCTCCGGTTCCAGTCATGAACTGCTCCCGTCCCACCCAGCTTTCCGTTGCACAGAGTGTCCAGCAGAATGGCGTCGGCGCTGGCGGCGTATTTCGCTATCTCCTCAAGGCTCGAGTCTGCGGCGACGGTTGCCACCAATTTCTGGGACACCCTGCCCTTCAGCTCCGCCATCTCCCCGGTGCTCAGGGTTCCATGAACCTGCAAGACATCCGCACCGGTCTTTTCCGCCAGGTGCACCGCCTTTCTTACGCCATCCGGCGCGATCACAGCAACGCTTTTAGTGAACAGAGGAACCTTTTTTATCAGATCCGCAGCATCGTCTGCAGAGAGGCGGTGCCTTGAGTCGTCTATCTCCACAATGAATCCCACTCCATCCGCTCCTGCGAGTGCCGCCTGGGCGAGTTCTGTGCTGTTCATGATCCCGCAGACCTTTATCCTGGTCACAAAAACCGCTCCAGCTTCTCCGGCTCTCCATTCATCTCCGTCATCCTTTCCAGGAGACTCAATGCTTTTCCGGTATCTATTGCCTCTTCTGCCATATTTGCTCCCTCTTTGAGGCTCATGGCCTTTCCGGAGACGTAGATTGCCGCTCCCGCGTTCATGGCGATGATGTCTCTGGCCGGGGACTGCTCCCCCTTCATCACCGCCACAAGCTTTCTGGCGTTCTCCTCAGGCAGGCCCCCGGCAATATCCTGCTGCTTGCAGAGAGGATAGCCAAGATCCTGGGGCATGATGCGGTAGCTTTTCACAGCTGCGTCTTTCAGCTCGGAGATCATCGTCTCGCCGGTGTTGGTGATCTCATCCATGCCCATGCCGTGCACCACGAGGGCCCTTTCTGCTCCCAGCATCAGAAACACCCTGGCAAGCTTTTCGCAGAGAAGAGGATCGTAGACACCCATGAGCTGCGCTTTTGCCCCTGCGGGATTGGTGAGCGGCCCCAGGATATTGAAGACGGTGCGCATTCCTAATTCGCGCCGGATCGGTGCCACGCGCTTCATTGCCGGATGAAAGACCGGCGCCAGCATGAATCCGAGCCCCAGGATCTCGATCATCTCAGCCACTGCTTCAGGCTTGGGGCTGATGTTGACCCCAAGCTCCGAGAGAACATTGGCGCTGCCGCATTTCGAGCTCATTGCGTAGTTTCCGTGCTTTGCCACAGGGACGCCGCAGGCGGCGGCAACTATCGCCGCTGCCGTGCTCACGTTGATGGAGTTAGAGGCATCTCCCCCCGTGCCGCAGGTATCGACGAGAGTGCCTTTGATATTGGGGCGGATGCCTATCGCTGAATTTCGCATCTTTCTGGCAAAGCCAGCAATCTCTGAGATGGATTCGCCTTTCATGCGCAGAGCAACCAGGAGAGCGCCTATCTGGGCGTCCGTGGCGCTGCTGAAGATCTCGCCCATGAGGGCTTCGGCCTCCTCTTGAGAAAGGTCGCGCCCTTCCAAGATAGCTTGAAGGTAACTCAAAGTAATCACCAGATCCAATGTATAATTTTGTACTATACTGAGTTAAAAAGTACATTGTATTTAAAGATTATGCGATGTAGATCAAAAAACGGCAAATCGCATATTGAGTCAAGCTAATGGTGACGGCTAATTAGGGGCGCACGTCGCTTAGAAAAGCAGAAAATCGGGACGCCATGGCTTTTCTTTTTGTTTTCGTATTCGATATTCAGTCTGTTCTTTGTCTAATCAGCTCTTTGATTAATCTGTTCTTTTTTCACTCAGCTCTTGTTTCAATCTGCTCACTATCCTCGCCGGTCTTTTTTCTCGCCTTGTTTTCCCTCTCTTCTGGTCTTTGCTCATCGATATCCGACAAATCCGCGCCGCACATGCTCACTGATTCTTCTCCCCGATCTATAAAATTGGCGTTTTCCGGGCACCGCAAAACCTATTATCCCAGGGATGATTTTGACTATCCATGGCGAATCTCAATGTGGCGATCCTGGGGTCCCTCGAATATGGCAAAGAGCTTGGAAAGAAGGGCACCGCCAGCGACCTTACATTTTACAACCTTAAAAAAGGACAGAACACAGTCACCTTCATAGAGCCGACGCGCTATCCTGAGAGGCTGGCGCCGCTCTTCTACGCGGTCTCCATGGCTCAGAAGGCCCTGCTGATTGTAGAGCAGATCAATCCCGCTTTCGGCGAGTCGGTCATCATGCTGGACTCGATAGGCGTAAAAGAGGGATATGTGGTCCTGAAAAATTACCTCTCTCGCGATCAGATCGCTCCTTTCATCAAGGGAACGGTTGTGGATGGCTATGAGCTGCTGGAGGACGACAAGAACCTTCTGCGCGAGAGGCTCATTGAGGATGCGAGCAAGATCGATTCGCCGCAGGGCGCAGAGACGGGAACGCTGCCGGTGGACCACTTTTTCAATGTGCGCGGCATCGGTACAGTCGTTTTGGGCTCCATTGCCGAGGGCAGCATCAAGAAGCACGACGTTCTCATGGTCCTGCCTGGAGAGAAGACCGCCCAGGTGCGCTCCATTCAGAAGCATGACGAGGACTTCGATACTGCGGGCATCGGGGAGAGGACGGGCATAGCCCTCAAGGGTGTCGAGGTAGAAGACCTGGACCGGGGGACCATTCTCACCAATGACAAAACCATCAAGCAGGTTTCGTCGATCTCTGCCAGGGCATCGCTCGTCAAATACTGGCCATCGCCTCTGAAGGAAGGGATGGTCCTTCATATCGGCCACTGGATGCAGTATGTGCCGGCAAGGGTTGAGGCGGCATCAGCAGAAGGGGACTGGCACAAAGCGGAACTCAAGCTAAAGCTGGATAAGATGCTCGTCTACCGGCCCGGTGCAAAGGCGGTTCTAACCTATCCTGAGGGTGGAAAGCTCAGAGTGGTGGGCACGATCGACCTGCCTTGAGATGAACAAATATGAATAATAGCCGCATGATTCAAAAGGTCGTTGCGCTGGCGATGGTGCTGGCGGGCTTGCTCAGCATGCTGGTGGCCTGGCAGCTCCTGCTGGTATCCGACATCCATAGCACAACCGTCGTCGTCCTGGAGATGGGGGGGGTTATAGTCAGCATGGCCGGATACTTCCTCTGGCGGAGAGCTAATGCACCGGAAAGCGTGGGAAAAAAAGCAATGAAGTAAATTGAGCATTTTCCTTCTTGCTGAAGAATGCCAATCTATTTTTCCGATTTATAATTGATGAAAAAAGTGTCTTTTGGGCTACGATCTTACAGCCCAAGAGTGGGGTTGATTCCCAAGACAAATACCACTACGAAATACAGGGCGTTAAGCACCAGACCCATTGGGACTCCAAGCTTGGCCCACTCGCTGCTTGTGATGCCCAGCTTTCCGGCAGAGATGATGTTGGGGATGTTGCCGGGGATGAGCATGCCTCCAGAGATTAGCAGACCGTAGAGAGCGGCATTGATCTGCTTCTGGGTCAGAGCCTTGGAGATCTCGGCTGCAGTCAGGGTGGCATTATCCAGAATTGCTGATACCATGTTCACCCAGAACAGGACGTAGTCCGGAATCTTGGTGAAGTACTTGAATATGAGTACCTCCATTCCTGCGCCCAGAAGGAAGAGTGCAGCTACGAATGCATATACCTTGAGAGTTCTGATGATAACCTCTTTGATGCTTCCCTCTTCACTGCTTCCCATTATTTCCACCTTGCCAGTTGTTGGCTTGATGTAGTACATGGCAAAGAGGGAGCAGATCAAGACTCCGATAACGATCAGGATGCCGAGCTGATCGAGTAGGTAGAAGAAGCCTGCGCAACAGGGTCCGCCTTCATAGAGGGCCGGGCCAGACAACTTCGAAATGGCTATAGTTGATAGAGGCTCGCCCAGGGGGGTAAGAACAGCGCCAAGGCCTATGGCAAAACAGGCGATGATCACATAATTGATCTTGTTTTTTCTGTCCAGAGGCAGGGTATTGGCGATCTCACAGAGGAACAGTGATGAGATGATGGCGGTGATGACTGAGCATATGAGTCCCAGAATTAATGTGGAGACAAAGACAATAACTCCCACGTTCATCTTCTTAACCAGGCCGCCCATGAAGCTCTGGAATGCCTTCTGACCATAGAGGAATATGAATCCTGCTATCAGGACGGCAGGCACAATGCCCTTCATTACAGGCTCTTCTGCCGCAGTCATGATCACTTCTGTCGTCCACTTATTGGTCACCGTGACAGCAGCCGCACCCATGATAAATAGAAATACTTCCAAATTATGTTCGACAACTTTGACTTTAAATGGCAATACCAAAACTAGCAGGGCTATAACTGCCAATAGCATATCTACTTGCGTTACAACCTCACCCAGTACAGTAACCATTAGACCACCTCTTTGCAATTAGACCTACATCCCCTCTCTGGGTGTAGAGTCTGCTAGTCGGATGCGTTCCCGATATTAAATGCTTTTGGCTTCTATTTGGGTTTGTTTTGGCTATCATGCATCAATATATGTGTATTAGGTCAACATATGCGTGATTGCTAAATTATTATTTTGGATAATTGCTTTTTTTACCTTTTACCAAAAGAGTTAAAAACCTTTTAATCAATGAAACCTGAGGTAGATAATGGATGGGCAAGCAATGGGCAATGGATTCTGCTTTCAAGGACTTTAGACCGCCTCTCAGGCAGAATTTTGGCCACAATTTGGCCACGATTTGCTCCTGCTCAAATTCATTTGTTCTGCCCCATCTTGCGCTTGGGCGATTGACATACGTGGTTATCCGGTAGGCTGGCTATGGAGAATGTACTGCCATGTGGTTCGCTATCAGGTCTTTCAATTCAGGCCTGTTTGTGCCGACGGCTAATTTTGTATCATCAATGGCCACTTCGCCGATCGATATCATCTGTCTGTCAGGATATATTGATGACTGGTGCTTTATTTAATCTTATTTATAACCAATTATATCAAGCAAGATGGCAAATTAAGGAGGAAAGACTTACCGAATTTTTGCAAGAGGGTGCAATTAGCTCAATCGCGCTCCTCAGAAGGGTAAGGGATCTGTGCCTTTGTGGCATTTGGTCGGCAGAGAATCTAACGATCATCGACATCGAGTATTTCGTTGAGATTGGAGGGAATAATTATGCAGTTTGACCCACTAGACCTTGGCCTATTGGCCATAGTGCTGATTGTGCTCGTCGGACCGTTCATGGTCAAAAAGATTGAGCACAACCTTGAGGTATTTCTGTTCGTTATGGGAATATTGGCGGTAACCATATCCAGCTTTTATAACAAAGAGACACTAATGGCGACCCTGGGCTACACAGAACACCAGGTTGAGCTTATCGGCTGGAATAAGGAGATCATAATGGAAGCTATTGAAGAGCCGGTCATCAAGGGAATCGTTCCAGCGGTTCTGGTAGCAGGCCTTCTCTTCCATTATGGAAAAGCTTCCGTGCAAAAGGCAATGAACTCCATCACTAAAACTGTTCCCGTTAAGATCATTGTATTTCTGATTGTAGCTATTCTGGGCCTGTCATCCAGCGTCATAACGGCGATAATTGCTTCTCTGCTCCTGGTGGAGCTCATGAACTGCATGCCCTTTGACCGGCAGACCAAGATCAATCTGATCATCATAGCCTGCTTCTCCATTGGCCTTGGCGCAGTTCTCACTCCGGTAGGCGAGCCACTGTCCACGATCGCCATCACCAAGCTGCAGGGAGAGCCTTACCATGCGGCATTCTTCTTCCTCTTTAACCAGCTAGCCATCTATATCATACCCGGTTGTCTGGCTATGGGCCTGCTCGCCATGTTCTTTACCGGCAAGGCCAAGGCAGTGGAATGCATGGCAGCGCAGGAGGATGATGGTGGCCTGAAGGATGTTGTCATCAGGGCCCTTAAGGTCTACGTCTTCGTCATGGCGCTTCTCCTCCTGGGCGGCGGCATGAAGGTGGTAATAGACAAGTACATTCTCGGCATATCCCCGGAGATTCTCTATTGGGTGAACATGATCTCCGCCATCCTGGATAATGCTACCCTGACTGCGGCTGAGATAAGCCCGGCCATGAGCATGGTTCAAATTCAGGCGGTTCTGATGGGACTGCTCATCTCTGGCGGCATGCTCATCCCCGGCAACATCCCCAACATCATCTCCGCCGGAAAGCTGGGCATCTCCAGCAAGGAATGGGCAAAGCTGGGCGTTCCTCTGGGCCTTATCCTGATGGCGGTATACTTCGTGTGGATCTTCTACATACCCTTCCACATTGAGTTTCATTTCTAATTGGCGATGATCCACCTCATCTCCCTATTTTTTCCGAATTCATACCGCACATCATTCAAACAGCACATTTTAAATGCCTTCAAATCCACAAGGCCGGATCACGACGATGGGATTATGAGGGCGCAAGCTATGCCAAGCACCAGGTACACGAGAATTGAGATCACCCAGGAGGCTTACATGGGCCTTGAGGCGGAGGCGGTATTGCAGGGCAAGACCCTCAAGAAGCTCGCCTCCGATTTGATATTGAGTGGCATATCGGCAAAAGCCTTGAATTTTGTGAGGCTCCGGAGTGAATCGATTCCCGGTGACGAGGCCAGCCTGAATAATGATGCCCATGAGACTTATCGGGCTGGCGAGCAGCGCTCAAGGATATCAGATAACCAGGAAGCAATACAGAAAATAAAGGATCTCTGGTCTCAAAACCCCAGGCCGTCACGGCGGGAGATTGCCAGAATAATCGACTACCCTGCTTCTTCCACCAAATATCAGATCAAGAATATGCTGGAAAGGGGAGAGCTCAGGGAATAGCCTTCTATTTCTTGATGCATTTTACATAAACCCGGTATCCCAGGAGGTTGAGCTTTTTCCTTCCGGGCAGCACCCTGCGCTCCAGAAAGGCGGAGAGCCTCTCCTGAAAAAAGCCCGGATCAATAATCCTTCGCCATGGGCTCAGGAAGAGGTATCCCTGGCAGGGCTTGAAGTCAAAGCCGCGGCAATCAAGGACTGCAAAGCCTGCTTTCTCCAGCTCTTCATAAAACTCAGAAGGAGAGACGTACTCAGGCGGGTTGATCGGCTCCCGGAAGAGGTGTTTTCTTATCATGGTATAGTGGGAGGTGCGGGAGAAGAAGTCCACAGCCAGGGTACCTTCCGGCTTCAGTACCCGGTAGAATTCCCGCAAGGCACTTGCCGCTGCGGAGGTGTTCGGCAGGCAGGTCAGAACGCCGCTGCTCACCACCCGGTCAAAGCTCTCATCTCTAAAGGGCAAATCTGTCACAGACCCCTGCAAAAAAGCTGCCTGGCATTCGCTCCTCGCCCTTTCAGCCGCCCTGTCAAGCATGTTGGCGGAAAAGTCCATGCCCACGACATCCAAGGCCTGATGGGCCTGAGCGTCTATTTTTTTCCGGGATCTTTCATCGTTGAGCGCTCTTATGAGCAGGTTGCCGTTGCCGCAGCCGGCGTCAAGCACCCGGCCGTGCGCCCCGGAAAAGCAAAATTTCGCCGCTTCTTCTTCGAAGTCGCCCATCATCCTCAATATGAAATCGGGCGTATCGTCGGGCAGGTCGCGTGCCAGCTTGAGGTCGATCTCTTCTCCGCACCTCTTCTGGCTCTCCCAAAACTCCAGCTCTTCCGGATCCAGATGGCAGTCCATATCTAAGGCACCCTCACTATCACGATAATAAAATCCAAATGCGTGGCTCTAGAGCCAAGTCCAGGAGTCGATCCTCTGATGTGAGAAATATTTATACTTTGCCGGAGATACTCTGTCCGGCAAATCCGATCACTTCAATAATCAGTACCGAAATAATACCGACATCGATACCGATATGGATACCGATTTCAAGACTGATATCAAGTCCGATGGAGCCAGAAATAGTGTCAGAGCAGGTGCGGGATGAGGAGCTGCTGGAGATCGCAGCACTGGTTTTAAGGGAGTTGGAAGGCCTTCTCACCACAATGGAAAGGGCAGCGGAGCGGATATCATCCGGCTATGAGCTAAAAGAGATCGACGATGCCGGCTATCATCTCTATCTGGCAAGAAAAGATCCCAAAGACCACGGCAGCCGGGCAGAGGCAGTGATGAGCAGCATGCAGTACGACCGATTTATCCAGATCGTCGAATCGATTGCCGCCCAGAGGGGCCTGTGCCTTGAGGAGGAGACAAAGCTGGAGATAGATCTGCCTCTCGCGGAATTTGAGGAGAATATGGTCACTGGCGGCTTTGAAAGATACAAGGGCCTGGCGGTCGAGCATCGCAACAAATGCCTGGAGGAGCTGGTTTCCGCGGTTTGCCGGGTCTTGAAGGAGCGCGGCCTAGCTGTGGCCTGTGTGCCCGACGAGGATGTGATCTTTTACTTGCCTTTCTAGACCAGGCCTTCCCATACAGCTTTTTGCAGCATGGCAACAACTGGCAGCCTGATGATCACCGCCAGCCTTTCGCCACCCATCGTCCCTACTACTATTGAGGAGCGCTCGTCGGCAATCATAAGGCCGTCTATGCTGCTCACTGAGCCATCTATGATATAGTCCTTGAAGAACTTCTCCGCCACGCCCCTCATCTCCTGAACATCGTAGCCCAGGCCTCCGAACTTTCCCTTCTTGTCGACCTTTATCCTCAAGTTCGGCACCTTTTTTAGCTCAGCTCTGTGCTCAATAAGGAGATCAGGGGTGCGGCAAAAGACGATCAGCTCTGTTTCAACCCCGCTGAGGAAATCCCGGATGCGGTTCTTGATCCCCCATTCGCTGCGAACGCACCATACCGGAGAGCTGCCGTGAACCTGCAAATTGAGATTCAACAGCTCGCTGGTCGACCGGTCGATGGACGCTACCAGCTCATCTTTCAGCCGCTTCATTACCCGATCAGGCTCAACGGCCCGGTAGTAGGTTGGAGAGCCGTCCACAAACTCCACAAAGCCCTTGCCCTCCAGCTCTCGAAGAATGTCGTAAATTCTCGTCCTTGGAACGGCGCTCATCTCGTGAACCTCTCTGGCGGTGGCTTCGCCCATGCCTACAAGCGTCGCATACGCTCGGGCCTCGTAATCCGTAAGCCCCAGCTTTCTCAGGCCTTCAACGATCTCATCTTGCATTGTAACTCATCTTCATCTGTAACTTCATCCGTAACTTAATCTGTAACTCACCTAGTTACAACAATGTTATATAGATTGTTGCCAGAATATTGCCTGGATCATCACGGCTTATCATCCACCAGGGAGAAAAATGCAATGGCAAAGAAATTTCCGGGAGAAAGTCCCTTTAGGTTTTCCGTTCTGGCAGCTTTCATCTTTGTCCTGACACTGACCTTCGCCTGCGTTTCAGTCGCCTTCATTACAGCGGTGCAGGCCACCGAAGCCGGCGCGCCCGTTCCGCCTGAGCAGTTCGGGGACGATTACTACAAGGTGTACGGAACGCCCAATATCACACTCTCTCTGGAGAAGGATCGAGTCTATCAGGGCGAGGCTGCTTCACTGTTCCTGACGCTGACCAATCTGGGAAGGATTACCTCTTTTCAGGTCAATGAGGAGCCTGCAGCTAACAAGAGGGAGGAGATCCTGGCTGCACAAAAAGAGCAGGAGCTGGAAAAGCAGAGAACCGTGGCCCAGGATGTCTCAGTCCACCTCTACGCCGAGAACGGCAGCGCCATAGACATAAAGCGGGCGGTGGCCTATCCGGGCAGCATCCGGGAGGGCCAGACCTCTGCCAGGCTGGAGTTTCCGGTCGACGTCTACAAGAACACCCCTCCAGGCAGCTACCGGCTTTTTGCCGTGGTCAATTTCACCTACCAGAGAGACGTGGCGGTAAAGGGAGATGAGGACCACCCGGAGAGCCCGGATGTCTTCTACTGGTACGAGGGCATCAGCCAGAGCATTCCCATAACCCTGAATGTGGAGCGGAGGAGCGGCGCAGAGTTTGCGGTGACCTATGTCAGCCCCCAGGCCCTTGCTGCGGGATCAGAGGATAACGTGGTCAGGATCGGCATAAAGAACATAGGCCACGATACTGCGAAAGACCTGGTGGCCCGGCTGCGGCCTGAGAGCGGCATGTACGTCAGCGTGGACGAGTCGCCCATCGAGTCCCTGCCGCCTGGGCAGGAGGAGGAGCTGGTCTACAGGATGGATGTCTCCAAGGACGCCGTGCCTGGCAAAAACTACCAGCTCCGGGTTCTCTTCGAGTTTTCCGATAGCAAGAGAGATGACCTCTCCGACTGGGAGAATGCCTACATAATGGTCGAGCCCGCGAGCGCTGGCCGGTCCTGGGCCGCTCTGATTATCATCATCATTGCCCTGGCGGGAGCGCTGCTCGTCGTGGCAAAGAAGAAGGGCAGGATCTGAATGCATCCGGCAATCTCCGCCCGTGGAGTGGTCAAGAGCTTCGGCAGGCAGCGGGTTTTGGACGGCCTGACTGTGGACATACCCTCCGGCGTAACCTACTGCCTCTTGGGGTCGAACGGATCAGGCAAGACCACCTTCATCCGGACCGTCGTCCGGCTGCTGCACCTGGACGGGGGAGAGATGAACGTCCTCGATACTCCCGTCTCAGAGGTGGACGGGATCTACTCGAAGATCGGCTACATGACCCAGCATAAGGCCCTCTACCCTGATCTGACGGTGGAGGAAAATATGCAGTTTTATGCCGGGCTCTACGGCATAGGCGGGCAGCGGCGGGAGAAGAAGATCGGGGAGCTCTTAGCTATGGTTGACCTTTCCGGGCACCGCAGCCGCCTGGCCGGGGCGCTCTCCGGAGGCATGTACCAGAGGCTCTCTTTAGCCTGCACCCTCATCCACGAGCCGGAGCTGCTCCTGCTCGACGAGCCAACGGTGGGCGTCGACCCGCGGCTGCGCCAGACCTTCTGGGAGTACTTCGGCCGGCTGACAGAGGAGGGAAAGACGGTGCTCATCACCACTCATCTCATGGATGAGGCTGAGAAGTGCCAGAGGATGGGATACATGCGCGCTGGCAGGATGGCTGCTGAAGGCAGCCCTGAGGAGATCCTGCGCCTGGCGGGACTGCTGCCCCGTCTTATGCTCTGGCTGGCGCAGCCGGACAGCGACGCGGCCCTTCTCCGGCGGGAGGGCTATGAGGCTGAGGTTTCAGGGGGAATCGTAATTGTCCGCCTGGAAAGCCACGCCCGGATCAAAGAGATCCTGGCTCTCGTCTCGCCTCTGGACATGAGGCTTGCCGAGCCGCGGCTGGAAGAGGCATTTCTGCTTCTTTCGGAGGGAGCATGAGCCCGAGCCCGACTCGCGCTGGCGTGGTGGCCCTGCGCGTCATCCGCCAGCTCAAGAGAGACCGGCGCACCATCGGCCTGATAGTCTTCGCACCCATTGTGCTCATGGTTCTATTCGGCTATGCCCTCTCCGGAGACATGAGCGGCGTGGCCCTGGGGCTGGTCGACGGGGGCGGTCACGATGCCCTGCGGGATCACATCGAGTCGGTCAAGGACTTTAATATCCTTCACCTGGGATCGGAATCCGATGCCGAGAAGCTCATCGGCGAAGGCAGGCTGGATGGAGCAGTGGTGCTCCTGCCCGATGGAGTGCGGGTGCTGCTGGATGCCAGCAGCCTGCAGATCGCGGGAGCCATCGCCGCAGCGGTGCAGGCAGGAGCTGTGGCGGAGAGCGCAGTTAAGCAGACTGCCGCCCCTCAGCAGGGCGCAGAAAGCTCCGCGAAGAGCCAAATCGTTACGCGCTACATCTTCGGCTACGACCTGGAGATGATGGACACCGTCGGCCCGGCCATCCTGGGACTGGTGGTCTTCTTCTTCACCTTCATCAACGCCGCCATCGCCTTCATCAGGGAGAGGTCTCAGGGGACGCTAGAGAAGTTTATGGTCTCGCCGCTCAGCCGGGTGGAGATGATATCCGGCTACGTCCTGGGCTTCTCCCTCTTCACCGTGCTGCAATCGGCCACTACCCTCTTTGTGGTTACCTCTGGCTTCGGCGTTCCCCTTCACGGCAGCAGCCTGACGGCCCTTCTTGTGGTTCTGATCCTGGGTGCAGGCGCTCTGGTCCTGGGCTGCTTCTTCTCCAACTTCGCCCGAAGCGAGTTTCAGGTGGTGCAGTTCATCCCCCTCATCATCACTCCCCAGATTGTGCTCTGCGGCATCTGGTGGCCTTTGCAGTCCGTGCCTGAGATCATCCGGCCATTCTCCTACATGCTTCCTCTGACCTACGCCGCCCATGCCCTGCGGGCGGTGATGCTCAAGGGCGCAGGGATCGGCGATATTCTCTATCCGGATCTTCTGGCGCTGGGGCTATTCTTCCTGATCTTCTTTGCACTGGCGACGATGATGCTGAGAAGAGATGTGGATTGATTCTAATGAATTCTTCACCCCAGGAGGAGCTGCTGGATATAATCCGACCAGAGTCTACGGATGAAGTTGAGACAAATTGCAAAAGCAAAAAAGTAATCTAGGTCAGCTTGCTCTTCACCTTCGCATAAAATCCGTCCCGTCCCACCTTCACAAACCTGGCCGGGGTCTTGGCCTTGCTTATGATCACCGTGTCCCGGGAAGATATCGTGGTCGAGCTCTGGCCGTCCACCACCACAAGCGCCTCCTTTTCCGGCAGCTTGAGCCGGACCTCGATGACGCTGTCTCCGGGAATCACCCAGGGCCGGGATGAGAGCTTGAATGGAGCCATGGGAACGAGCACAATCGCATCCACCCGCGGGTCTACGATCGGACCGCCCGCGGACATGGCATAAGCGGTGGAACCCGTTGAGGTGGCGATGATCACCCCGTCCGCCCGGAAGTCCTCCATGAGAGCGCCGTCCACGATGATCTCAAACTCGATCATCTTGGCAGGGCTTGCGGTCATGAAGGCGATCTCATTGGTGGCACGGGGCTGGCAGACCCCGTTGAGCAGCAGCTTGAGCCGGCTCCGCACGTCTACATCAAATCCTCCGAGGAGGCGCAGTAGAGTCTGAACGGCATCTCTGGGCTCGACATCCACCAAAAACCCAAGAGTTCCCATGTTTATGCCCAAAATGGGAGCAGGGTCCGCCATCTTGTGAATGGTGCGCAGAATCGTCCCGTCTCCTCCCACAGAAACTATGAAGTCCACCTTCTGCCGCTCCATCTCCGGGACTTCCGTCCCCGGTCTGCCCAGCTTCTGGGCCAGGTCCTCATCCACGAATATTGTGACGCCCTTCTGGCTCTCGATCTTCTCGATGAGCATCTGCGCCAGCTGAATTGATGCCGGCTGCAGCCTGGAGACAAAGCCTATCTTAATTTCTGCCACCACCTATGAGCCCGAGCAGGTCTGCATGCCTCTGGCCGTTTGAGCCGATCAGATCCCGCCTCTGCCACATGTTGCCGTCCAGGTGCAGGGCTTCACCGAGAGAGTCGGTCACCATTCCCCCCGCCTCCTCGATAATGAGCTTTCCTGCCGCCATATCAACCACCCGCATCCTCCCCCGCAGGTCTACGAAGGCATCCAGCTTTCCTGAGGCTACATACGCCATCTCAAGAGCAGTGCTCCCCAGGGTGCGAATGCGTCGCACAGTGTCTCCGATGGCCGCTATCCTGCCGGTGTGGGGCCGTAGAGTGTAAGCGGAGATGCTGAACCTGGACAGATCTGCATTGTCCGACACATGCAGCCGGCCGCTCTGATCCGAATAAGCCCCACGCCCAGCTTCGGCATAATAGCTCTCTCCTCTAGCCAGGTCTGAAATGAACCCGAGATGAAAATCGCCTCGGCTCAGGTAAATGGAGACCGAATAGAATGGAATGCCGGCTATGGCGTTGAATGTGCCGTCCAGGGGATCAAGATGCAGGAAGTAGTCTGGCTTTTCGCCGATCAGGACCTCTCCAATCTCCTCGCTCAGAACCCTGAAGCCCAGTCCGGACCCTCGCAGAGTATCGAGAACTGCATCCTCAGCCGCCCGATCTATCTGCTTGGTGGGCGTGCCGTCTGCGCCCATCTTCACCATCTCGCCGCCGGCTGCTTTATTCGCCATATCTCCTATGGCAGAATGCACGGCTCTGGCCGCATTGTCGCAGAGAGCCAACAGATCGCTGCCCTGGGGGGAAAGTTGCGTCTTCATCACACATCCACAGGCGGGCCCACTATAAAAGTTTCTCACTTTAGACCAAAAAGCTTTATTTAATGCTAATCTGCAACATGCTATCACGTAACAAACATGGAGGGATTCTATTTGATCATTGGTTTGCCTACTGATACCTTTGTTGGGGTGATAGTTGTGCCATTAGCCATCTCGCTACTGCTTTTGATATGGGCTTTGAGGTGGTGATAAGATTGGACCTAATTGGTAGCATCATAATTGTGCTCTATTTCGTTGGCCTGGTGGCCATCGGTGCCTTAGCCTCCAAGAAGATCAAGAACTCTGAGGACTTCCTGGTGGCAGGAAGAAACCTGGGATTCTGGACGTTTACCCTTCTGGTGGTGGCCAGCATTTGCAGCGGCATGACCATCCTGGGAGTCGCCGGTCTCGGTTACGCCTCTGGCTGGCCGAGCATCTGGGAGCAGATCTTCGTCCCGCTCTCCGCATCGGTCTGCATACTGTTCTTCGGAACCAAGCTGCACGCCGTCGCCTCCAGGACCGGATATGTGACTGTGCAGGACTACCTTGCTCACCGCTTTTATAGCCCGAGGGGCATTCGCGGCACATCGGCGGTGATCGGCATTCTGATATCGATCATCTATCTTGTCGGCCAGTATATCTCCATCAGCATGGTCCTGTCATGGCTCTTCAAGATCCCCTATGAGTGGTCTCTGGTTATAGGCGCGGTAATCGTCATGGCCTACACCATCCTGGGCGGGCTTTACGCCATAGGCATGGCCTCGCTGGTGCAGGGAATAATGATCCTCGCCGGAGTTTTGCTCGTGGGACCGGTGGTGATCGCCGCAGCGGGGGGTCTTGAGCACATCAATATCGTCCTGGCGGGCATAGATGTGAATCTGACTCATCTCTGGTATCCGCAGGTGCATCCGCCTTATGCCAAGTACTCTTTCATGACGCCGGAATACCTGGTTTCGTTCTTCTTCCTGCTCACCTTCGGCCTCGCGGCTGCTCCGCACGTCGTGAACAACGTCCTGGCAGCAAGGGACATCAAATACTTCAAGTGGTCTCCCCTGGCGGCCTTTGTGGTCTATGCGGTTGTCATGTACCTGTGCAAGATCACGGGCTTTGCAGCTAGATCGATGGTTGCCGAGAACATGATCGCTCTCCCGACCGGCGTTTCCAATCCGTCCGACTACAGCTTCATCGTAGCCGCAGAGTACGTGTTCCCGGCCATCTTTGCCCCCATCGTGGCCATAATAGTGCTATCAGCAGTCATGTCTACAACGGACAGGCTCATGCTGACCATCGGCAGCTATGTGAGCTGGGATGTCTACAAGCAGTTCGTCAATAAGGATGCCTCAGAGAAGTCGATAACTCTGCTCAGCCGGGCAGCCATTGGATTATCTACTATCATTACTCTCTATCTTGCATGGTCCAATCCGCCGGAGCTGCTTGCCTGGCTGATCTGGATGGCCATTGGCGTCATGCTCTCCTGCTTTGTAACGCCTCTGTTTGCCGGGCTTTACTGGCGGCGAGCGACGCGCGAGGGAGCACTCGCCTCGATGATAGTGGGACTGGTAGGAGTATCCGCTTTCAGCTATTACGCCAAATTCATCGCTCCCATGCCCATGCATCCCAGCATATACGGATTTGCTCTCTCAGTGGCGGCCATGATCGTCGTCAGCTTGATGACCCGGAAACCGTCCGAGAAGCTGCTGGATGAGACAGCTACGGGCATGTTCATCAAAGTGCGGAAAAATGCCTGAGCGGATGGCTCCGGTCAGGCTGCTATTTTTTCTTTCTTCCTCAGTGTCCATTCCCAGTGCCTATTTCCAGCGTCAAATCCCAGCGTCATTTCTCAGTTCATTGCATTCGAAGCAACCTTCCTGCGGCTCAAACCTGGCAAAAGCATTTAGATCCGGCTGAAGAAATTGCCAGACAATGCGCCTGAAAGAGAAGCTGCACGGCCTTGTTCCTGAAGAGTGCATGAGTGGCCTGTCAAATCGCTTTCATGTCATCGGCGATATTGCCGTGCTCTCTCTTCCTCGGGAGGCAGAGCCCCACAAGAAGGTGATTGCCGGTGCCGTCCTTTTATCCGGCAAGAGCATTCGCGTCGTGCTCAATAAGACCGCTAAGCTGCAGGGAGATCGCAGGGTGGCTGCCTTTGAGCTTCTGGCGGGCGGCAGCGGCACCGTCACAACCCATAGGGAATTTGGATTTTCCTACCGGCTGGATGTCTCAACCGTCTTCTGGAGCAGCAGCCTCAGCTACGAGAGGATGAGGGTGGCCCGTCTTGCCAGTGCGGGTGAGGAGGTTATCGTTCCCTTCTCTGGCGTGGGGCCGTTTGCCATTCCCCTGGCAGCTCGGGGGGCTCATGTTCTGGCGGTGGAGAAGAGCCGCGAGGCATGTCTCTATCTGGCAGAGAACGCCCGGATAAACCGGGTAGCGGATCGGATCGCGATAGTAAATGGAGATGCCTTCCGCATAGCAGAGATGCTTCACAGGGATTTTCACCGGGCGGTGATTCCCGCGCCGTACGGAGCAGACGAGATTCTGGAGAGGATGCTGCCCCTGGTGAAATCCGGAGGCAGTCTGCACTTCTACACATTTAAGAAGCGCCACCAGATTGAGATGCTCAAAAAGAGCTACGAGGATCTGGGGCTGGAGGTCGGATTCTGCCGCAGATGCGGAAATGTTGCTCCTGCCGTCAGCCGGTGGGTCTTCGATCTGGTGAAAACCTGAACGCTGCTGAAGGCGAAAATTTTAAATACGACAATTGACGTATAGATAGGATGGCAAAGGTCGAAACCTCATTTCTTTCCCTCCTATGGCTCGTGACTTTTGCCTCCCTCCTATTCACAGCATCTTCTTCCGGGCTTTTTCTCATTCTCTTTCTCTGGCTTACATCCACGCTACATCAACTTTCGTTTGGGGCTTCTCGGAGCCCATCAAGCCGGCCACATTGCAGCCAGAGCAAAGGCCGCCAGGCCCAGCAGGCTGAGGGGCAGAGTGTAACCGAGGATGGTTTGTCGCAAGTCTGACCCGGTGGAGTCTTTAAGCAGCCAGAAGAACGGATCGGTGATGGCAGAGAGCATGAAAGCTCCTGATGCTATGAGCAGGACCAGAGTTGTTGCTGGCAGAGGGTAGCCGGCCAGGATCTGCGCCGAGACTGTGGCAGTCACCACTCTCGATCCCTGGGCGAGCTGCAATACGGATGAAAGCAGGAACGGCAGGAGCAATGTGGGCAGGAAATGGCCCAGGCGGAAGATCTCCTCGGGCAGGCCGCTCTGCGCCACCACATAGCCAAACGCCCCAGCTCCGCACAGGTCAAGCAATATGACGCCAGATCTTCTTGTAGCGACATGAATCAACTCCAGCATCTTCTCTCTCTCCAGGACCAGGCCGAGCATGGCACCAGCAAGCAGGGCTACTGCCGGATCGGACAGGACCCGCGCCTCATCCGGCAGGATGCTGCCCAGCAAGATCAGGGCCACGGGCAGAAGCAGAGGCGCCCAGGCAGAAAGCCTGCTCATCCGGGGCGGCTTGGCTTGCTCTCTGCATTCCTGTTCCTCCTCGTCTCCCTGATCTTCCTGATATTCTTCTTTCTCCGGGAAGATGCTTCTCATCAATGCAATTGCCAGGAGGAAGAGGGCCAGCGAGATGGGAATGCTGCGCATGAGCAGATCGCGCGGTGCTGCCCCAAGACCCTCGGATAGTATGATCATTACCGGAGAGGGATAGATGAGGTTGAAGGAGATTACGGAACATGCGGCCGTCATGAAGAAAGCCCTCCTTCGGCTCCCGCTGCTCTTGGCTGAGAGGGCGCTTACCAGCGGCTGCAAGATCATGTAGGCGGTAATGCTGCACATCACAGGAAGGGAGATGAGGTATCCGGCCATTCCGCTGATTGCCAGGCTCCTGTGAGAGAGGCGGCTCAGGTCGGCAACGATTCGATCCAGGCTCCGGGTGCTGCGCAGGAACTCCGCCAGCAAGGCGCCGCTAAACACCACAATTGCCAGGGAGGAGAAGACCCGAGAGAGGCCCGTGGATACGTATTCCTGCAGCTCTCCTCCCATGCCGACCAGAAGGCCGAAGATGATAGCGGAGACGATGAGGCTCAGGAAGGGGCCGAGCCTGGGTATGATCAGACTGACGAAGATTGCGGCTATCAGAAATGCCAGGAACGGATCCATTCTATCTCGCATATCCTCGTGGCTATAAAACCATAATTATGACATTGCTCTATTTTTTCATTAAACATCCGAAACGCATTTATAGATAGAAATATAAAAAAAGCCAAAGAAGGGATCTAGTCTTATTTGAATCAGCCCGAATCGTGAAGATGGCGATTTCGGCAAGGGATAGTCTGACAGGGGAATGAAGGGAGTAGTGCCATGAGCAGAGGTAGCTTTAAGAGCAGACTACCTCGGGGGAGGCTTGGCCATAAGGTAAGTCCGGCACTCCTGGGCGTAGCCATGTTTCTTGTTATCCTAGTTCCATCTCTCTTCTACGTATTCCCGCATTCTCCAGCCACTTCTCTGTCCTCTGACACTTCTTCCGCCGGCACTCCTTCCTGCTCTGGATCTCCGTCGGGCCTCTATTCTTCTTCAGAAAAATTATCCCAATTGTCATCCCGTCTTGAACTGGAATCCGTCCCCGTTTCCCGTTCAGCTAATCTCGATATGGAGAATAACGTTGCCAGCAGCTCCCTGCTGGATGCTTCCACAGGCAGTGGATCTCTTCTGGCCACGGTCCGGCAGTCGCCCGAGATCTCTCAGGTCTATCTGGAGAACACCGGCGAGGAGGAGCTGCACGAGGTGAAAATTGTCGACTCGGAGAGATCTCTTGGAGTGCTGTCAGAATTGGCCTGCGGCGAGAAGAAGGTGCTGGCTGTAAGCGGTTCTCCCGAAAATCTGCTGGTTATTGCTCTGGACCCATCCAACAAAAAGGTGCAGGGCCGGGTCCAGTATGTCCCGTTAGATGCACCAGATGCAAGCGCAAAGACCACGCCCATAGTTTCAAATGATGTGCGGCTGGAGACCAAATCAGCGCCTGGAGCAGAGATGGCCGCCTCAAGCGCTTCTAATTCACCTTCTCTTTCACCATCCCCATCCCAAGGAAAAGATGTCTCAGAAAAAAGCCCTCTGCTGATTTCCATAACTGCCAATAGGTCGGAAGGCAGGTCCGGCGAGGTCGTGGGATACAGATGTCTGGCGAAAAACCTGGGACCTGCCGAGCTGTCGGATATCAAGATCTTCTGTGCCGGAAAGATGGCTTCCACAAAGTTTCTCCCGCCTGGCAAGGAGCTGTTTCTGGACGGCGTCATGCTGATTGAGAACAGCAGCCGGCTGATGGCTGTGGTGCAGGCCAAAGACGCCAGTGGCAAAGCCTACGCAAACAATACTTCTCTTGAGATCAGGATGATCTCATTCTTCTTGAAGCTGCACGTGTCCCTGCCCGCGCGGGTGCATCGGGGCGAAAAGGTCGCCATGCAGCTTGCCATTGAAAACATGGGCCGGGAAAAGCTCACCGATATTCTTGTCAGGAATAGCTGGGGCGAGATCGGACGGATAGATCTCCTTGAGCCTGGCGCCACCAAGATGCTGCAAAAGGAGATAGCCTTCTTCAGCAGCCAGGATGATCTGTTTTACGCTCTTGCCCGCGGCTCTGATGGAAGCGAGGTCTATGCCAGCGAGAGGCAGAGCATTTTGGTGCTGAATTCCTCTCTCTCGATACGGGCCGATCCCAGCCTGGTGGAGGTCTATCCGGGAGAGCCGGCTGAGGTTAAATGGATCCTGAGCAACAACGGTGAAGAGGTCCTGAACAATGTTACCCTGGTGGGCGATGGAAAGAGGCGCATCCTCAAGGAGCTATTGCCAGGTCAGGATGTGGAGATGGCAGCCATCTACACCAAGAACTCCACCACATGGATCAACGTCACTGCAACGGGATTTGATGGCAACGGCTTTCCCGCGGTCAGCACCGCCGGCGTGCTCTTGAGGGCGGCAAGGCCCGGTATTACCATCAAACTCATGCCACCGGAGGTGGAGGTCTGTCCGGGCGAGTCGGCAGAGGTCACTGTTCTGGTAACCAATACCGGAGACGATCCCCTGGATAACGTGGCTCTGACCTTGAACGGATCGGCGCTGTCATCTATGGGCAGCATTCCTCCTGGAGAGTTCAGAGTGATCGATTCCAAGACTGTTGTCTCTGACAATTGCACTATTCAATTTGAGGCCCGGGGAAAAGACAGCCGGGGCATGATCTTATCGGATGCGTCAGAGGTCAGGGTCTCGGTCGTCATCACCTCAATGAAGCTGTTTGTCAGCGCATCGCCTCCTGCGATAATACCGGGCGAGAAGAACCGGATAACCTGCACCGTAGCCAATACTGGAATTGTTCCACTCTACAGCATATTTGTGATCAGCAAGAAGCTGGGCCCTCTGGGCAGCATCGATTATCTCTCGCCCAAACGGCAGATGATGGTTTCTGCGGAGAAGATGATCGATCAGCCTCTCGATGACCTCATAACCGCAGAAGGCTTCACTCAGGACAAGAAGCCCGTGCGCTGCACCTTCGGATTGAGCCTGAAGCCTCTCAGCACTCCCGATCAGGCTCAGGATGCTCCAGAGGAAGAGACGACGCTGCCGACGGGCGTAGCAATGGCTTCGGCCAACATCACCTTCGGCAATATGAGCATGCCCTTCGACCTTCCTGCCCAGGAGGAGACTGAAAGCCGGGTCTCGGGAACCATGGCAGGGGATGTGGACCGCTCCGCAACCGGGCAGAACAATGCCGTCCTGGAAAAGATCACAGGCCTGCTGCGCTATGTAGAAGACCTCCTGGGATTAGGTGAGGGCGAAAAGGCAAAAGCAGGCAGCTCAGGGGAGGGCGAGACCCCGGCGACTGGGCTATCTCCGGCGGGAAAGGATAGCCGGGACGGATCCAAGAATTATGAGCTGTCCATTGAAGGAGTAAAGGGCTCAGAGCACGGAGCGATCACCATTCTGGATGTCAATGCTCAGCCCACAACGCCTGCGGCCAATGAGCCGGTCAAGGTGACTGTGCATCTGCAAAGCCCGGATGGAGTTAGGTCCGCCTCGGTCAAGTACGGCTTGTCCGAGATGCCCCTCACCAGAAATGATATGCTCAGCGTTGACAGGGTCTATGACTGCGCCCTCAGCCTGGAATCAGGCAGCCTCGAAGACGGCTACTGGAGCGGCACTATTCCCGGCAGGGGAGCGGGAACCTACATGCCGCTTTCGGTAGTTATCGCCAGTGATTCAGGCAGCGCCGAAGGCGGGCCATATCTGATCCACTGGAGCACAATCAACGCCAACAAGCAGAAGACCGTCGTAGCGCCCTCGGGAAACAACGGGATGCTCTTCATTGAGTCATCATCAGTAAAAGGCAAGGGCGAGGTCACCATTAAGGATACCATATCCGGCTCGACGATGCAGTATAATGAGAAGATCATGGGCAACGGCTCTATCAGCCTGGAGACTCTGCGCACCATCGACCGGAGCGGTGGTCAGGACAATTTCACCGAGAAGAAGGACCTGGTCTTTACCGACGGAAGCCTCAAAGGCCATAAGACTGTGGCCTCACCCAACTTTCAGGGAGGATTGGGAGCTTCGGTCACAGAGAGGTTCAATCTGAGCCATGTGGACAAGAGCGAGACATCGAGCGTTAAAAGCGCCAATTTCGTCAATAACACCCTGGCCTACAAGACAGATCAGGCCTTCGATGGCACCTGGAACATTCAGACCAGATATGCCAAGTTCTACAAGAAGATCAAGGCAGATCAGCAGTATACAGGATCATTCCAGACCCAGAAGGATATCACGTTCACGGATGCTGGGCAGAAATAGAAGCAGAAATAAGACGTAGGTACTGGAAGCGAAAATTGCAGACAGAAATTGCAGAAAAATTGTACCCGGAAAAGGAATTCTCTTTATCCCCGTCTCGCCCCTGCCGCCTTCCGCCAGATCTCGTTGCTATCATCGATTGACTCGATCAGGTCGTGGATATCGATGCGGTGCTGTACCTCCGCCGCCCGCAAGCGGTCCTCCATGGAGCGGCGCAGCATCTCCCTGGAGCTCTCCCGCAGCTCTTCCGCCTCCATCCAGAGCTTTTCGGCCTGCTCAGGATCTGTGGGCCTCGTCTCCACCGACCGGGTCCTTAGCTGCATCTCCTTTTCAAGAGCGGCGTCATGCTGCTCTTTCTGGCTCTTGGCATCCTTTAGCAGCTCTTCGACCTCCGCTGCCATATCCTCGACGCTTCTTTCTACCAGGTCTTTTTCCGAGAACATCTTCATTCCTCCAGCATCTTCAGGAATATCTGATGAATCCTTGGGTCCGGGGTCAATTCCGGATGAAAGGCCAACGCCAGCAGGTTTTTCTGCCGTGCCGCGACCACCGTCTCCCCGATGCTCGCCAGCACCTGCACGCCTTCGCCCACCTCTCCGATGGCCGGAGCGCGGATGAAGACTGCTCGGTATGGCTTGTCCAGTCCCGCTACCTGCAGGTCCGCCTCAAAGGACTCTTTCTGCGGCCCGAAGGCGTTTCGGTTGATCTTGATGTCCATGAGTCCCAGGGGTCTCACGCGGTGGTCGTTGCCACCTATGATCTCCTTAGAAACAAGCACCAAGCCTGCACAGGTTGCTAAAATGGGCTTGCCGGAGAGGGCGGCAGCCTTCAGCTCTTCTGTGAGCCCGTGGCTCTCCAGTTGGCGGCAGATGGCAGTGCTCTCCCCGCCCGGCAGAACCAGAGCATCACACTCCTCAGTCTGGCCCCTCTTTCTGACCAGCACAGCCTGAACCTTTCCACTGCTCGCTCTCTCCAGGGCTAAAACGTGCTCAGATACGTCTCCCTGCAGAGCCAGAACGCCAATCTTCGCCACTTGCTTTACCAGCCTCTGCTCTGCAAAGCCTCGGCCTCGGGAATGGTTGAAGCATCAAGCCCCTTCATGGCCGCGCCCAAGCCTTTGGAGACCCTTGCCAGGAGGGCAGCATCGTCGTAATGATGAACCGCCTCAACAATGGCCTTTGCCATCGCCGCTGGGGTTTCCGACTTGAAGATGCCCGAACCCACAAAAACTCCGTCTGCACCAAGCTGCATCATCAAAGCAGCATCAGCCGGAGTAGCAACGCCACCTGCGGCAAAGTTGACCACGGGCAGGCGCTGCATTCGGGCGCACTCTTTAACCAGATCCAGATCTGCCTCGATCTCCCGCGCCACCTTCATAAGCTGAAGATCATCCATGCCCTTCAGGCTCCTGATCTGGCCCTGAATCATCCTCATATGCAGGACCGCCTGGCTCACGTCACCAGTTCCCGCTTCGCCTTTGGTCCTGATCATGGCCGCGCCTTCTTTGATGCGTCGGCAGGCTTCTCCCAGGTTTCGAGCGCCGCAGACGAAAGGAATGGTGAACTTGGTCTTCTCGATATGAAACTCATCTGCAGGAGTCAGCACCTCCGACTCATCCACCATGTCAACGCCGAGCGCCTCCAAAACCTGGGCCTCGACAAAGTGGCCGATCCTTGCCTTGGCCATGACGGGAATGGTCACCGCATTGATGATGGCCTCGATAATTGCCGGGTCTGCCATCCTGGCCACGCCTCCCATCTTTCTGATATCGGCAGGCACGGCGTGCAGGGCCATTACGGCCACAGCACCAGCTTCTTCAGCTATGACGGCCTGCTCCGGGGTTGTGACGTCCATGATGACGCCCCCCTTCTGCATCTTTGCGAAACCGCGCTTGAGCAGTTCCGTACCAAATCTCAGATTTTCAAGCTCCATGAATTGCCCCAAGCCTTCTTAAATGCCCGGCTAATGCAGTGAGAATAAATAAACTTTTGGGCAGGCGGGCAGCCTGCCCTTATGCCTCTTATGGCATGTAGTTTTCGTAGATATAGATATCCTTGTCACCGCTCCGATCATCGGTCCAGACGATTCTTCCCGTCTTGATGCGCGGCTGGGTCTGGTTGCCGGCATCGGTGCAGATCGCCTTCTCCTTCTGAACATTGCGGTCGTAGACATAGATATCCCAGTTGCCGTTGCGGTTGTCCTGATAAACAATGACACCGTTTTCAATATCCGGATTGGTCTCATCAGCCTGGCTATTGGTAATCTGGACTTCCTTGCTGGTGTTCTGGTCATAGGCAAAGACATCCCAGTTGCCATTGCGGTTGTCCTGCCAGACCACAGTATGCCCGTCGGTAGCAGCATTGGTCTGGTCGCTGGCGTCGCTTGTCAGCGCCACCGGACTGCTTCCCTGTTTCCACATCCAGATGTCCCAGCTGCCTTTCTTGTTATCCTGGTATACCACATAGTCTCCTCCAGCACGCGGTTTAATGCCGTTGGGCGGATAGTCTGGGGTTACCTCCTTTTCGTAGAGCGGTCTCACATAGACCATCCAGCCAAAGTAGTTCTTTCGCAGGTAAGCCAGGTAATCCTTGCTGAGGGAGACGGGCGTGACATTCTCCAGGCCGTAAACCAGCTCAGTTGAATTGACAATGGATATATCAAAGGTTCGAATGCTCCAGTAATCCTCGATCTTATACTGATTCAGAGGATTGCGGGATATCCAGGCTATGATGCTGCCGTCGATATCCGGATACATATCCTCATAGGGGCCAGCGGCGATGGGCAGTTCCAGTTCCTGGGCCAGGCTGTAGACATAGATATCCGGTTTTCCGGTGCGATTGTCCATCCAGGCCACATAGTATCCCACCTGGTCATTGCCTCCCACAACCGGGTAGCTCTGGTCGCCAGGCGCCTTGCAGATGATGCTCATCTGTCCCGCGGCTACGGGGACTGTCCTTGGCCTTCCGCTGTGGGTGTTAAGCCAGACCAGCTTTTCATCCATGTTGGGTTTGACCTGGCCGGGTCCCACCTGAATCAGCTCATCCTTCCAATTGGAGAGATCCAGCTTGCGAATGGAGGTATCCGGATCAGTGCCATCCACATAAGCGATGTATTTCCCAGATACTACGGGGTTTGTCTGCTCACCCGGTCTGGGGTAGGTCTTGCCCCACTTCTTATCCCAGAAATAATAGGCGATATCTTTGCTCTTGGCATCTTCCCAGGCAATGGTATTTCCGGATACATCTGGATAAAGCTGATCTCCGCCTTCCGTCAGCCGGGTCTCATTTCCAGCTACCAGATCTTTGACATAGACATCAAAGTCGCCTTTTCTGTTATCCTGCCATACGACCAGATTGCCGCTAATAACGGGATACATCTGCTGGCCTGCACCCTTGTAGATGGCAACGCTCTCATTGGTAGCGAGATCCTGCACATAGATATCCCAGTTGCCGCTGGAATTGTCCATCCAGACTACCTTGTCCCCGGAGATCGAGGGCCAGGTCTGATCTTTCTTGCCGGTAGCGATAACCGATTCAGCGCCCGTGGTCATATTCTTTAAATAGATATCTGCATCTCCATTTCTGTAGTCCGCCCAGACAACTTTGTCCCCTGAGGCTTTTGGGTAAAGCTGATCCCAATCTCCTTTGGAGATCGGCTTTTCGGATCGTGTGAAGAAATCAAAGCCAAAGATGTTCCAGTTTCCTCCCCGATTGTCGCTCCATACCAGCAAGCTGCCGTTGGTGCTGGGGTAATCTGTGGAGAGCAGAAGCAGCGGATCGGAGTCGATGTATCTCCACTTGATCTGAGTGTATCCGTTGCTGTTATCCATCCAGACAACTTTATCTTTGCTCAATATCTTCGAAGAGCCATAAGGCTTGACCCGGTATGGGTCACCCTTTCCGTCGTTGGGCGACTGGATCAGGGGCAGGGTTGCGATTGGAATCTCTACACCTTTAACCAGATCATAGAGGTAGATGTCCGGATCTCCTCCGCGTTCATCAAGCCAGGCAATATATCTGCCGAAAACACATGGGGAGCCCTGGTTGGCCGTATTTGTGACAATGGCTCTCTCCGTTTTGGTAGTGAGGTTATAAGCATAGATATCCCAGTTGCGAACGCTGCTGTTGGGCGCATTCCTGCCGTCCGCCCAGACTACGGTGTCTCCATATATCCAGGCTGGGACCTGGTTTTTTGGCTCCGTGCAGATCGGTGTTTCTTTATTTGTGGTCAGGTTGTAAAGATATATATCCCATTTGTCGGTTCGTTTGTCTGCCCAAGCCACATTCTCCCCGCTGACTACAGGCGAGAGCTTGCCGCCCTTGTCATTGGTTAACTGTCTCTGCTCGCCCTTTTTAATGTCATACAGATATATCTGGTCGTCTCCTGTGTCGTTGTTCAGCCAGATGACATAATTTCCATCGATCATGGAATATCTGTGATCTGAAGTGCCTTCTGTTATCTGCTTCTCCTTTCCTTTTAGTAGGTCATAAAGGAATACATCGAGATAGCCGTTTCTTTTGTCAGTATAGATAACATAGTTGCTGCTGATGTCGGGGCTACTATGATCTATCTTGTCATCAGTGATGGCCCTTTCTTTGCCTGTGGTGGTGTTATAGAGATAGACGTTGTAATTGCCATTGCGATTGTCGGTCCAGACTATGTCGTCTCCGGAGATGGAGGGATTGGTCTGATTATAGGGACCACTGCTTATGGACATATCCGCCAGGATTTTGAAGTCGTACATCGTGATATCCGGATCATCCGGACCCCGTTTGTATTCCGTCCAGACTACACCACGACTGCCGATGGCCGGCTCCATCTTTATTGTTCCCGGCGCCAATTGGAAGTCTTTGCCAGTATTGATATCATAAAGGTCGATATCGGTGTGGTTGTTGAGGTAGGCTATGTAGCCACCGAAAACCTTGGGGTCCGTCTGCATCCCTGGTTTAGTAAGCGTAGTGGTTTTCTGAGAAGCAATATCCATGAATGCTATATCGGACTCCCCGGTGCGATTATCCGCCCAGGCCACGATGTTGCCGTTAATAGAAGGAAATGACTGATCATTCGGTCCGGTGGAGATCGCTGACTCCTTTTCGCTGGCAATATCAAACATATATACGTCAAAATCACCAGAGCGCTTATCCATCCAGACAATTTTATCGCCATTGATTCTGGGCTCAATCTGCTCACCCTTTCCGGCGGAAACGACGCTCTTTTCCTTAGTTATCATGTCGTAGAGATCGATTCTATAAGTGCCTTCTTGATCATCCGCCCAAACCACCCGGTCATTGCTGATGTCTGGCTGGGTCTGGTTGCCTTCATCGGCAGTTATTACCGATTCGGTGCGATTGACTGCATCGTACATATAAATGTCCGCATTGCCGGCACGCATGTCCTGCCAGACGATGCGCTCTCCGGATACCGAAGGATTGATCTGGAAGAAGGGATTGATGCATACCCATCTTTCCAGTCCGGTCTCCAGGTCGTACATGAATATGTCGAAGTTTCCACTCCTGTTATCCGACCAAGCCACAATATGTCCGTCTATGGCCGGCTGCATCTGCTCCGAGCCTACTAAGATGGCTATGGGACGCTCTTTTCCATAATCCGCCCCAAAGGCAGCGCCAGCAGAGAGAAGTGCTGCCGTTATGATCATAATGGATATTACCTTGTGCATCATATCACTCTGTGATCGATTTGTTATCTATCTCGCAGGGTTCATCTGGCGAACCAGTATAAGGACTTTTCTCGACGTTTGTCGTGGGAGCTCATTTGCATATCTATTTTTAATTCATACTAATTTATCGGATCATGGTTCTGCCCAGCGTTACCAGAAAGATGGCTAAAAGCAGCCAGCTTAAAAATCAACTCTACCGTTGCAAAATATCTGAATATGCCTACTGGATACCATTTTACCTGGGTCTTGGCTGTGAATACCATGGTGCTGAAATAGATGTTATCCAGAAAGTTGAGATCCCCCTGTGGGGTGAGGTTTGGGCTCTCTGTGTCTATCTTCTCTACGATTATTCCGTTGCCCAGCCAGAAGATGAGGGAAAAGACCACAATGATAAAACAGCTGAGAAATACCATGTGCCTGGGCCGGATGCCATAGCCGCATGAGATCCAGGCAATTCCATCCAGGAGTTTGGACCAGTTGATCATAAGATGCATTTTTTCCCGGTAGACCAGCGTATTTTCTGCCTGACTCATGCGACGATAATTGTAGTAGCAATCGTCTGCATCCTCGAACCATTCCAGGTTAAAATTTGCCGTACCTGCAAATTGAGCTCCCCGGAATAATGCTTCTTTGCGGAAACGGGCGCTTCGAAAGTCAGCCTGATTTAAAAAAAAAGAGACCTCGAGAACTGTGCCTCTCTTTCGAAGGTCACTTGCTCGAAGATTGCAGGTCTCTTGAATTTTCCCAGGCCGAAAATTGCCTCCTCCTGAAAGAATGCGCCTCTTTAGCTGGCTTCTCGCAGCCGATGAGGGGCAGGTCCAGCCTGGAAATATCGATATCGCCAGCTATTACCACATGATCGTAGATAAGCGGATCGCCATTTTCGATCCTGGTCAGAAGCTCTGTGGCTTCGATTACGGGAAGATGCGATTTTCTTGTGATAACTCTCGGCCTCTGCGGATGATAATTGTACACTTCGGGCTCAAATCAGCAATGACTATATATTCCTTGTGTCAACCCCTTAACCACACCGGGGGAACAAAGTTGAAGGATTATCTTATAATGGATGATGTCAAGCTTGATAATAAAAGGGTCCTGGTACGAGTGGACTTCAACTCTCCCATGGACCCGAACGGAAACATTCTGGATGATAAGCGCATAAGAAGCCACCTGGATACTCTGCGTGCGCTGGAGGACTGCCGGGTGGTTCTCATGGCGCATCAGAGCCGGGCCGGCAAGAAGGACTATACCACTCTGGAGGCCCATGCTCGCCTGGCGACTCGGCTTCTACGTCGCGATGTCACCTACATAGACGACATATTCGCTTCTCATGCCCAGAGCGCCATAAAGTCGATGATGCCGGGCGATATTCTTCTTCTGGAAAATACTCGCTTTTATGCAGAAGAGAACATGAACAGGAGTCCTGCCGATCATGCCAAGAGCCACATGGTGAAAAAGCTGGCACCGCTATTTGATATTTTCATAAATGATGCATTTGCGGTATCTCATCGCTCTCACTGCTCAGTTGTGGGCTTCACCGAGGTGCTGCCCAGTTTCGCCGGGCTGCTCATGGACAAGGAGATCACGGCACTGGATAAGGGCTTGAAGGGCAATGAGCACCCGACGGTCTTCTCGTTGGGTGGGACGAAGGCAGACGATTCCATCAAAGTCACCCAGAATGTTCTCGGTCGCGGCGGCGCTGACAAGGTTCTCACCTCGGGCGTCGTGGCCACGGTCTTCATGATGGCGGCCGGCATTGATGTGGGCGAGGCTAATCGCAAGTTCGTGGAGGACCAGGAGTATCTGGACCAGATCCCCATTGCGGCAAAGCTTCTGCATGACTATCCTGGCAAGATCGAAATGCCTGTGGATGTGGCTTTGAACCAGAATGGCGAGCGGGTGGATACTGCCGTCAGCAAGCTTCCTACGGCTTTGCCCATTGCCGACATTGGCCTGGAGACCATTGTCGTATATTCCAAGTATCTGAAGGAGGCCAAGGTTACCGTTCTCAATGGGCCGACGGGCATCTTCGAGAAGGAGAACTTCCGGCTGGGAACAGCTGAGCTATTGAAAGCGGCTACCGAGTCAGGCTATTCCATTGCAGGCGGCGGTCATAGCGTGGCGGCCATTGAGCAGCTGGGCCTGGAGTCCAAATTCACCCATGTGAGCATGGGTGGCGGTGCGTCCATCACCTATCTCTCCGGTGAGCCATTGCCTGGAATTGAAGCTCTCAAGAAAGCGGCTCTCCGGGCACGAAAGGCCTGATCGCTTCAGGGCAGGCTCTCCAGCAATCTTTTTCGGCATGCATTCAGGATGGCAGAGGGATCGCCAGTCGCCTCCATGGCGGCAGCCGACCTGTGTCCTCCGCCATCGCCAGCATGGGCTCTGGCTACTTCTCCCAGGAGCTTTGCCAGGTTGATGCCGCTCCGCGTAGCGCCGCGGCTGGAGCGGGCACTGATGCGGACGGTATCGCCCTTTCCGTGCCGTCCCGCCACGAAGGCCACGTCTGCACCCAAATCCACCAGGGCCATGGCAGCGGAACCCTCGAAGGAATTGACCTCTGTGCAGGCAACAAGCCAGTCGCCCTGGCGCGTCACCTCGGCACGGGAAGCTGCTTTGAGTAGGGCAATTCTCTGCGATAGGTCCACGGGCACGGAAAGGGCCTCCTGCGCTTTTTCATAGTCGACCTCTCCTGCCTTCAGTATCTCGGCTGCCGTCAGGAAGGTGTCGGGCGAGGCGCGCTTGAATCGGCCAGTGTCAGCGATCAGGCCGGCCATGAGCCCCAGGGCAATTCTCTCGTCGATCTTCATGCTGTTTTCTTTTAAAATAGTCCAGACGATCTCTGCTGTGGATTTGGTGGGCTTTTGAATGAAGAAGAGGGCCCCATCCAGCAGTCCCTCGTCCAGGTGATGGTCTACCAGGGCATAGCTTGCCGGCAGTCTGTCGCCCAGCTGAGTCTTCACCGAGGTGTCCACGATGACTACCAGGTCGTAGTCATCCATTGGCGGATTGATCAGAATTCGCGCGCCGAGGATATTGGCCAGGGAGGCGCCTGTGCGGCTCAGATCATCTGTCGCGCCGATTGTCCCCCCAAAGGCCCGGCTCAGGGCAAAGCTGCAACCGATGGCGTCAGGATCGGCGTTTCTGTGGCAGAGGTAGAGGACATTTTTGTACGGGCGGATGCAAGCACCATACTGCTCCTCGCTGATGTGCATGGCTGCTATCTAGAGCAGTAAGAATTGATATAGATTTTCCAGATGATGCAATCTAGCATAATAATCGATCCTGCTATTATCTCGAACTGTAAAAAGATTTAAATAGTTTGGGTGGAGAATATCTTAAATTAGATTCTGGAGAAGATATATGGAACTGCCAATTTATGCGGAAAATGCGCTGACATTAATTGGCCTGATCGGCTGTCTGATTGGTTCGATTGTAATGCTGGTCAGCATTATAAGGTTAAATTAAGTGGGCTTCTCATCCCTTCTTCAATCCCTGTGGCCCGCGGTGCTCTCATAGATCTCACGCAGCCTTCCAGCGATCGCTGGGGTGAGCCTCCTATCGACCACATCAAGAAATGTCTCTGCGCATTGGGGAGCTATGCAAAGCAGGCATTCCGATCCGTCCATGGCCCGCTCTGCAAAATACTTCAGGTCATCATCCGGTAGCTTCTCCAATCGGGACAGAAAATCATCTCTATCGTTTATGCAGTAGCCGGAGAGCGCTGTGAGAATGCCCCCTGCGGTCTCAGAATCGCTGCATGGCGCAAGCTTCTTAATTATCGAGATATCCTTCTGGTTGAGTTTCTTCATGGTTATCTCTTACTGACTTCTATTTCATTGTTAATGGGGTTTTCGGCCCGGGAACATTGACCGGGGAGACTGTCTGCGTTGGCTCTCGACATAGCTCGAAGGATCTCGGCAGACCGGATGAATGACTTTAGGGCTTGAATTTCCGAAGGATTAAATTCATATGATCGCGGCAAGATTTATATGCAGATGGCATTCAATTAACTATTGTGATGTGAGGATAAATGATCGCTGATTCGAGGGTCCGATGCAATTGAAATCCCCATGCGAGCAGATCGTCTGGGACGTATTGCCCAGCATCAGGGCGGCAATCGCCGAGGAGCTGGTCCAGAGAGGAATAACCCAGAAGGAGATCTCCAGGATGCTGGGCATCACGCCTCCGGCTGTGTCCCAGTATGTCTCTAAGAAGAGAGGCTACAATATAGAATTCAGGGAAGACATCCGCCAGTCCATTGCAGTGCTGGCTGAAGATCTGATCGCGGGAAGTGTGGAAGGCAATGCACTTGTGCCGAGGATCTGTCAGATCTGTCGAATGCTGCAGGATGATGAATCGGCTTGCATTTCCACCAAATGCAAGGGAATTTGAAATGGATAGGGCGGAAAAATTCGAAGACCTGAAGACCGGTATTGCAGCAAAAGAACGGGTCCTGGTGGCTTACTCGGGAGGCGTGGACAGCAGCCTTCTGGCGGCAGTGGCGCATGATGCTCTTAGGGGGGATGCCCTGGCGGTGATCCTGGACTGCGATACCATGCCCAGACGCGAGCTGGAACATGCAAAGGAGCTGGCGGAATTGCTGGGGCTCAATTATCGGGTGGCAGAGTTTCCGATCATGAAAGAAGAGCAGTTCTGTGGCAATCCGGCCAATCGCTGCTACATCTGCAAGAAAAGGTCCGCTGCGATTTTAAAGAGCATCGCCAGAGCAGAAGGGATAAGCTGCATCGCTGATGGCGTAAACCTCTCAGATTATAATGATTATCGGCCCGGAATTGCCGCCTGCGATGAAGAAGGAATCTGGCACCCTTTTGTGGATGCTGCCATCACCAAGGAGGATATTCGCATCCTGGCGAAGGGCCTGGGACTGCCCGTCTGGAATAAGCCTTCTGCAGCCTGCCTTGCTTCCAGAATACCTTACGGCCAGCCGATTACTCAGGGGAGCCTGAGAATGGTCGATGAGGCGGAACAGTACCTGATGAGCCTGGGCTTCCTGACGCACCGGGTGCGATGCCACGGCCGCCTGGCAAGGATCGAGCTTCTAGTGCAGGATATGGCCCGGGCCATGGTCTGCCGCGATGAGATCGCGAGAAAGTTCAAAGCGATCGGATTTGACTACGTTGCCCTGGATATGGAGGGCTTTCGCAGCGGCAGCATGGACGAAAGCCTGATGAAAGATGGACCCGCAAAAGAGGCCTTATGGACGTCAGGGCGATAAGAGAGGACTTTGCTCTCCTCAAAGATGTAATTTATCTGGATAGCGCTTCTACCAGCCTGACTCCGCAGCCAGTTCTGGATGCAATTTTAGATTACTACCGAGGTTACAAGGCCAATGTGGGCCGGGGAGTCTACCGCACTGCGCAGCTCGCCGACCAGCGCTACCGGGATGCTCACCGCAAAGCAGGCGATTTCATAGGCGGGGGCATGGATGGTATGACTGTCTTTACCAGAAATGCCACCGAATCCATCAATATAGTTGCCAGTGGCCTGAAATGGAAGAAGGATGACCGCATCGTCACTACTCTTATGGAGCATCACTCCAATCTCCTACCCTGGATGAGGCTGAAGGAAAAGGGCCTGAATCTGCAGATCATAAAGCCGGACCGGACGGGGATGATCGATCCGGCGGATTTTGAGAGGGCGATTACAAAAGATACCCGTCTGGTGGCAGTAGGCCAGCTGTCCAACTCCCTGGGCACTGTCCTCCCGGTAAAGGAGATCGGCAGGATCTGCCGGGAAAGGGGGGCGGCGCTGCTGGTTGACGGCGCCCAGTCCGTGCCTCACATGCCAGTAGACGTAAATGAAATATATTGCGATTTTCTCTGCTTTTCCGGCCACAAGATGCTCGCTCCAATGGGAAGCGGCGTTCTCTGGATGAGAACTGATGAGGAGGTAGAGCCGCTTCTGGTGGGCGGAGGCATGGTGCAGGATGCCTCTCTAGAGGGGTACGACATCAAGAAGGGCTATGAGGGCTATGAAGCCGGCACGCCAGACATATCCGCGGGCATCGGCCTGGGCACAGCTGTGGACTACCTTGAACGGGCTGGCATGGAGGAGGTCCACAATCACGAGCAGAAGTTGACTGCAAAGCTTCTGGCCGGCCTGGCTGAGATCAGGGGGGTGCGGGTTTTTGGCCCAGACTCAAGCGGCTGCGGGGCAGCGCACGGCGGCGTGGTCTCCTTTGCAGTGGAGGGCCTCTTGCCTCATGAGGTGGCGCTCATGCTCGACCAGGCGAGCAGCATTTGCGTTCGGTCCGGCCATCACTGTTGCATTCCCCTGATGAAGCATCTGGGGCTGAAATACGGCACCGTGCGCGCCTCGCTTTACCTGTACAACACAGAGACGGATATCGAGAAGCTGCTGACGACTCTGGAGCAGATCGCCAGGATGGCTTAAGAAATGCAGGAAAGGGCAGCATGATGATCAGAGAATACCGGTGTCTGAAGGTTGATGGCAACACCGTCAGGGAAGAGAGCTGTCCGGTGGTAGAGGAGGTTCCGCTCTCCATTTTCATCAACGGCCGGCATTTCGCAACTGCCATGACCAGCCCGCAGATGAGGCGGGAGTTTGTCTTCGGCCACCTTTTTGCCGAGAGGATCATAGGCGGTCCGAAGGAGATCGAGTCACTGGAGATCGAGGGCAATGTGGCCCGGGCAATCGTCTCCAATCCCATTAGGGCCATTGTCCCCCGCCGGCCAATTGTGAGCGGCTGCGGAGGAATTGCCTCATTTCTGGACGAGTCAAAGCTTCCCGAGATCAAGTCGGACCTCACAATCCGCAGAACTCAGGCCCAACAGGCCATGGGGGCCATCTCCCTCTCCGAGACGCACATAGCCACGGGCGGAGTGCATTCCGTGGGACTCTTTGCCGGGGACGGGCCGATCACCATCATCGAGGACATAGGCCGGCACAACGCTCTGGACAAGGCCATCGGCTATGCTCTCCTTCAGAGCCCGGTGCCGGACCTTCGCCGGACCTTTGTGGCCTGCACCGGCCGGGTCTCCTCAGACATGGCTCTCAAGTGCTCTGTTGCCGGAATTCCTGCTGTAGTCTCCAGGGGAGCCACAACCAGCCTTGCGATCTCCATCGCGGAGAGAGTTGGCCTGTGCATCATCGGTTTTCTGCGGGGAAAGAGGCTCTCAGTCTATACCTGCCGGGAGAGGTTTGTCATTGACTGAAGGCTGCCCATGGGAGGAAGGCCGTGATGCCTCGGGCGGCAAGTGTGCAGAGGCACTGAGGCGCAGCAGGACGGCAAAGCCTGGCAGGCGGCATAAACAGCTTCTGAGGCGGGCATGATCTGCTCATTGTGCGGCGAGAGGGCCATTTTATCCCAGCGCCACTCTGGACAGCATCTCTGCCGGGATCATTTCATCCAGGATTTTGAGAGACGAGTGGCAGAGACTCTTCAGAAGAGCAGCATGGTGGGAGAGGGCGAGCGCATTGCTGTGGCGGTGAGCGGGGGAAAGGACAGCACTGCTCTTCTTCTCAGCCTGAGCCGGGTGCTGGCGGGAAGGGACGCCGAGCTGGTTGCGGTGACCGTGGATGAGGGAATCGCCGGATACCGGGATGATACAATAGTAGCTGCAAAGTCCATCGCCGCCCGGCTGGCCATTGAGCATCATATCGTCTCTTTCCGGGATGAGTACGGGCTTGACCTGGACGGGATGGTTTCCGGAAAGAGGGTCGCGCCCTGCACCTATTGCGGTGTCTTTCGCAAGAGCGCCCTCAACCGGGCTGCCAAACGCCTCGGCGCAGACAGGGTCGCCACCGGCCACAACCTGGATGATGAAGCCCAGACTGTGATGATGAACTACCTGAAGGGCGACATTGAGAGGCTCCTCCGCTTCCGGCCCAGGAGATCGCAGAAGGGGCTGGTCGCCCGCATAAAGCCCTTGCGGGAGATTCCTGAAAAGGAGATCGCCCTCTACTGCATGGTAAATGATGTCTTTGTCCAGTCCAGGGAGTGCCCTTATGCCAACCTGTCCCTGCGGGCGGATGTGAGGGACATGCTCAGCGGCCTGGAGAGGGAGTCGCCTGGAACGAAGCATTCGACGGTGCAGGGATTTGAAAAGATCCTGGCGATGGCGCAGGGCAGTTATGCCCAGATGGAGCTAGCCGCCTGCCAGAGGTGCGGCGAGCCGTGCGTCAAGGAGCTGTGCAAGGCCTGCGAGCTGCTCGGAGAGCTTAATATCTCTGGTTTTGGCGCCCAAACGATGTTTATAAGGAGTATCTAAAAAATTTGAGTAACCTAAATAAATTATGGCAATGTAATCAACTTTCAATCAGATCGAACGAGATACCATTCGATGCGCCTCCCACATTCACATTTGTATTTTTAATTTTTATAGCGTATTCGACGATCTTAGTATCTATATTAAAATAGCCGGTTGCCGGCCCCTTTTCCGGCATTTTACCCCCTGATAATAAAGCAATACCTGTTTTAATGTCGTCGTATACAATATGTTTTATCCAATATTTGCCTATTATTACTTCAATACCTTTTTGACAAATGGATTTTCCCTCGCCTTTAGCAATAATTTTGCTCACGTCTGCTTGGCACCAGCATTTTGCCACATCATCCTCCCAAAAATTAATTTCATCAGTTGCCGAAACAGACAAATGTGGATCAACTATAGCATTCTTCTCTGAGTGATCGCATTCTTGAAGGGTTTTCGACACAATATTCGATAATTGTAATAGTATGCGTGATTGTACCCGTACAGTGCTTAATATCTCGTTTACCTTATCGTCAATAGTCGCTTTTACTAATGGTGTATTATTCATTTCATCTAAAATAGTTTCCAGCTCTTTTTCTATTTTTGGCCAGAATGCCTCATAGTAGGTATTAAGATGGTCTTCCGGTAGGGCATCAGCGCCTAATGCACTATTTATCGAGTGTATGAGAGCATTTGTGCCTTCCTTATCCGCTTTAGCGCATTGAAATTGTGCTAATGGCCCTTTCATATCAGTTGGGTCCAGGTCCAGAAGGTAAGGGCACACATTGGCACCCTTAGTCTTGCAGAGTGCTCCTGCTTCAAAGAGAAGCCAATCAGAACTTATATTTTCCTGTGTCAAGCATATGATTCCAAAATTTGTTTCCTCTAATTGTCGTGATAATTCTAAACTCCATTTTACTCCCATTTCCAGATCAAGCTTAGACATCCATGGTTCAACCGATGGAACAATGATTTTAATCCATTTCCGTAAAGCTGTTGCAGCAGCTTGGCTTTTCAACCCTGACCAGCTTATAAGAACTTTCATAGCAATTCACCCGTTCCAGTGTCAGTCATGCCTATTTTTATCAGATCTTTCATTGTGAATAAATCTATTCTCATGAGATTAAATTCCATTATCTTTTATTTGCATCAACCCATGGATAGGATTGATATGAAAATGGGCCTCACGCATATCGGTGCAACCGCTCATGCATGCGATTAATGTTTCAGGAATGCCATCAAGTCACAATCCATTTCATGCTCATGAGTGACTGGCCAGGCATGACGGTTTCAATCGAAAGAATACCTCTCGAACGAGGGTTTAATCCTATGATGATCTACACCCTATTCAAGTGCTCACAGCATTCATTAAGCTCTATTCTGAACAACAATGTCCTTGCGATATCTGTCATACCTTGAAATGCTCATTCTATTATCATCAACACATCTCCTGACACCACGATTTCACCTTCTTTAATGCATATTTCCTTTATCACGCCATCTCTATTGGCTATTATATCATGTTCTATCTTCATAGTCTCCACAACGGCTACAGCATCTCCTTTTTTCACCGTATCACCTATGCTCACCCAACATTTGATGAATATACCCGACATGGGAACGGTAATTCCATCGCGAATTGGGCATGTATGCTTAGATTTCTCAATGACCATATTTGCTGGGGAAACCTCAACTCTATATGTCGAATCATCTACTTCTACATGAAATGCAATTGGACCGGTCATGGTATTAAATGTCTGAACCGGCTGAGTTGGGATTGTTTTTCTAAAAGTAAGGCTTTCCTCTACGGATAATCCCTGAAAGAATTTGAGTGCAACCTGAGGATATAGGATATAGGTCAAGTAGTCTTCATCCTTCCTGGCTAAGTTTATAGCATCGAGCTCTCTTTTCGCCGCTTCCCATTCTTGCTGCAGGAGATCTGCGGGACGCACGGTGATGGGCTCCTCGTCGCAGAGCACCTTCAGCCTTACCTTGGGATCGACCATGGCCGGAGACTTTCCATAAAGGCCCTTGACATAATCCTTGACCTCTTTTAGGACCATCTTGTATCGGTCGCTTGTGATTACATTAAGAACCGCCTGGGTGCCTACTATTTGGCTCGTGGGTGTTACCAGAGGAGGATAGCCCAGATCTTTTCGAACCCTCGGTATCTCTGCCAAAACATCCTCCCATTTGTCCATTGCCTTCTGCTCAATTAGCTGGGAGACAAGGTTGGAGAGCATGCCGCCCGGAAGCTGATAGATCAGGACATTGGTATCCACCCGTGCCGTGATGGGGTTGAAGACCGGAGCATAAATTTCTACAATCTTCTCGAAATACCTCTTGATCTCAGTGAGCAGCTCCAGATCCAAGCCCGTGTCGTATGGTGTCCCTTGAAGTGATGCCACCAGGCTTTCCGTAGCTGGCTGAGAGCTTCCGCTTGATAGCGGGGAGATGGCCGTATCCAGGATATCGACTCCAGCCTGGCAGGCGTGGAAGTAGCTCATCTGAGCTATGCCGCTGGTGCAGTGCATATGGAGGTTCACCGGCAGGTTGACCTCCTTCTTAAGAGCGGCAATCAGGTCGTAGGCATTCTTAGGAGTTATCAGTCCCGCCATATCCTTGATGCAGATCGAGTCGCATCCCAATTCCGCCAGCTGGACGGCAAACTGCGCGAAGGCCTCGTTGCTATGCACGGGGCTGATGGTATAACTGATTCCGCCCTGAACATGCGTTTCCATTTTTTTTGCTGCTTTGATAGACCGCTCCATGTTGCGAATATCGTTTACAGCATCGAATATCCTGAAGATGTCGACACCGTTAATGGCCGCCTTTTCCACAAACTTGTCCACTACATCATCAGCATAATGCCTATACCCGACCAGATTCTGCCCGCGAAGCAGCATCTGCATCGGAGTATTCGGCATGGCCTTCTTTAGAGCCCTGAGCCTCTCCCAGGGATCTTCGTTCAAATACCTGATGCAGGTATCGAACGTAGCTCCGCCCCACGCTTCCAATGAGAAGAATCCAACCTGGTCCATCTTCTCTGCTATGGGAAGCATGTCCCGGGTCCTCATCCTGGTAGCCAGAAGAGACTGGTGGGCATCCCTAAAAGCGGTCTCAGTTAGTTCGACATTGCCCATAAAATCGTTTTGTCTCATAGCTCGTGGATTAAAATACTTTTTGATCGTCGAACACATAAGTAAGAAATTCTTTGCCAATACCATTAGAAAATTCCGGGGATTTTATAACACACTAAGGCATCAAAGATCAAAGTAAACGAATCTAATGATATTCATCTTTTTCCGTTTTCCTTCGCATGATATTCAGGAAAGTCCTCTACTAATGGGAAAAATGAAACCGTTTAGTGTTATGTTTGATAAAAGTCGATCATTTCATTAGCGTTCAACGAAATCTGCTGGAAACGACCATTGATTTAAAGGCTGCAACGAAATCCCTTTTAAAGATCGTATCGAAGTACAGCATATGTAACCGTTTTTCTCGCATGATAGGTGATTTCCTTTGACACTGTCGGGTACCTGGCCGAATTAACCTGCTCTAAAAAAATGGTTAATACACCGTTACCCTCTTCACGCCCTCAATCTCCATGAGCAGGCGCACCAGGTCGCCGGGAATCTTGCCCTCGGTGATGAGGGTCAGCTTTGGGCTCTCCACAAAATAAGGATCGTCGGAAACCGCCTGGCGGATGGACAGGCCGCTGTTGGCCACGGCGCTGGCCACGGCGCCGAGCAGGCCGGTCTTGGCAGCATTGACTGGAGTGATCTCGATTACACCCAGGCCCAGGATTGGGGCCACATCACCCAGAAATGTCATGGAATGCACATTCTTGAAGATCCTCCACAGTTTTTCATCATCGCGAATGGCCTGCGCAGTGGTGTCCACGACGCGGCGGTCTACATCCAGCTCCTTGGCGATCTGGGCATGAGGAATCTCTATCCGTCCCGAGACCACGCGAGAGTCATCATTGATCTGAAAGCCCCTCTGCAGGATGAGACGGATGACCTTCTCCTGAGCCGGGAACCTCTTGAACTTATCCAAAATCTCCTGCCACATCGTTGGTCCTTTCCTCCAGATTAGGAGAACATCTCTTTAGGAGGCTGACGGTACTCCTTTCTAGCCCTGGCGATGGTCTCTTCCAGATGCCTCTGTGTGATATTACAGTCATCCATGATGGCATGGTGTAGCGCAGCCTTGAGGACCTTCTCCACCAGATCCCTTCCCGAGAAGCCCTCTGTCTGGCGGGCTATCTCTCTCAGAGATACGTTCTGCATGGGCACGGGCATGGTGGCGGCATTCTTTTCCAAGATGACGAGCCGCTCCTCGTGGCTTGGCAGCTTGAACTCTATCTCCTCCTCGAAACGGGAACGGACCGATGCATCCAGAAATTCAATCTGGTTGGTGGCCGCGATGGTGCAGACCCCCTTTCGATTGGAGATACCATCCATCTCCGTGAGCAGAGAGTTGACGATCTCCGAGACATCGCCTCTCAGATCCTGATACCTCCTGTCGAGGGCTATCGCATCCAGCTCGTCGATAAATATGATGCATGGTGCGCTTTCGGCAGCTTTTTCATAGAGGCTGTGAATCTGCCTGGCGCCTTCTCCCACGAACTCTCCGATGAGGCTCGTTGACTTGACCGCCAGCATCGGCACACCTGTCTCGGCAGAAAGAGCTTTGGCGATCATGGTCTTTCCGGTTCCGGATAGGCCGTAAAAGAGGATGTTGCGCGGCGCCCATCTCCCAAATTTCTCCGGATCGGCCAGGAATCTCTTTACGATCTTGACCTTGCGCTTGGCCGTCTCCTGGCCGACAACATCATCAAAGCTTACATTATAAACTACTGTCTTCTTTGGCTCCTCTTTGGCCTCCACCTTGACGGTAGTCTGCGAGCCCATCACCGAATGCCTGGGATGGACTTTGACTACCTGGAAGGCAAAATCCGGATAGAGCCTGCTATCAAATAGATAGCTGCCAGAGAGCAGCTTTTCCCCGTACCACTGTTCCTGGGCATAACGCTCGAATAGCTTGGAATCGGAGACGACAGGATGCTCCTGAAAGACGCTCTTGAGCGGATAGCCGGCCGGGCGCAGGAGCACAAACCTTGCGCCGATTGCCTTTCGCTTCTCAGGCTTTGCCCCCTGTGCCTTGCTCTGGCTCTTTTGGATGGATCGCACGGCATAAATCTTGCCGGTATTGATAGTTAAATGTATTGGCCTCTGGCCGCCTCTAGCCTGCTATCCCGAGGATGTGTCTGTGGAGTCAGGTGGATGTGTCCGATAGTAATTAATATTACCTCTTCCAAGGGTGTAGCCAAAGGATATGCAGTAGGAGGATATTTATGGCAGGTGGAAATGGGCTGGCAATCGGTTTGATGATAATTGGATTCGTAGTACTATTCTTAGTGCCTCTCGCCTTCTTAACAAGCTTGTTCAACGTTTGAGGGTGCCGTCAGGCGCATTTATTTTTCGCTTAGCTTCTATAGCTTCCATTTTAAGATTGCCTTATCTACTGGTTAGTGATTGGCATTTTTTGCAGTAAGACGGATGAGGTTTGTCTCCCGCCGCGCATCGGCCGACGCTTTCGCACTATTTTACTCTCACATAAAGAAAAAACAATAAATCTTTATAGGCGCGAACCGTTATTTAATGCGGAAAACAAAAGGGTGTCGCCGGGATATAGGCAATTTGAGGTAGAGTTGAGAGGATATCTCATTCTGATATCATTGCTACTGATTCTTTTCGCCTCAGCCTGCCAGGCGTCTGAGGAGAATGATTTATGGCTGCTGCTGTCCAGCTATGAGGATCTCGGCATTACAATCAAGGATTTGGCATTCTTTCTCGCAACGCATGGCTATGACGCCCAGCCTTCACCTGATCAATCTTACGTCATTGTTAAGATGAAGGCTGGCAAAGAGGTTTATCTCACACCCAACGGCGCATCACCAAGGCTTGCGGATCTGTGGATGACCGCTCCCACCGCCAAGACCGGACCCGTCCAGGTGATAGCAAGCGATGCCATCCGCATCAATGCCACTTACAACATGACCGACGATGCCGAATTCATCAAGAAGATCAGCAGGTACACCATGTTTCCAGTGACGCCGCTGGGGATGTGCTATGACGGTTCCCAAAAGCTGGATAGCACTTACAGCGATTTTGGCTACAAGGTTATATTCCTGTACAATCCCAGCGGCTTTGACTCTCAGGGTCATATCTGGGTGGCTGTGGAGGACAAAGACCATTCGAATACCTGGCTTGCCGTTGATAGCTACTACGGAGTAATGAAGGACTCAAAATACTATTCTGCACCCTACAGCTTCGACGAGTTTCAGTATCTTGATGCGATCAATCCCCAATGGAGGCTCGCCTGAACCGGTGCGAAATCGTCAGTGAGTATTATTTATTCCAGGAGCATTATTTATGATTGAGTGGATTGCGAGAAAACAGAATATCCGCGGCATTGAGGTTATGTTCGATGCAGCCAGATATTTCGCGGCGATGATTGCCATTTCAGTCTTCTTGGGAGCTGCGGCTCCAGCCTACCAGATAGCGCAGCTGCATAATGGCTCTAGCCTCGACCATCTCGACCTGCATGGCGCAAATCTCACCCGGGCTCACCTCGACCGCTCCGATCTGAGCTGCTCGATTCTGCAGGGATCCGACCTCTCGCTATCGCAATTGGTCGGCGCTGATTTATCATACATCATTGCTAAGGATGCTGATTTTTCCAATGCCATGATGAACCGATCTCGATTAGTCGGTGCAGATCTTACCAATGCGAATCTCTCCGGAGCCAACCTCAGAGGAGCAAATATCATGAATGCAAATCTCAGCGGTGCCGATCTTTCCGATGCCATTCTACAAGAAGCGAGAATGTCCGGCGTCAATCTGACCGGCGCAGATTTGAGGGGCGCGATTATGAATAGCGTCAATCTTTCGGATTCAAATCTCACCGATGCTGATCTGAGCGGAGCCTTCCTGGCCGGGTCACGCATGCCTGGTGCTATTCTTGCGGGCGCATCTCTTGTCAATGCCGATCTGACCGGGGCGGATTTGGATTCCGCAGATCTGGAACAAACGGATTTAACCGGTTCACTGTTATTTTCCGCGAACCTCATGAATGCTCGCTTGAGGGGGGCATTGCTTGATGATGTAAATCTGATTGCAGCCCGTTTGAGCGGCGCTGAGCTGATGAATTGCAAAATGTCTTACAGTCAGCTCTCTCGATCAGAACTCTATCGCGCAAACCTTAGCGGTTCCGACCTTAGTGGTTCGGATTTCACCAGAGCCTACATGATGAGGTCAAACTTAAGCGGGGCCAAATTGGATAATGCAGATCTGTCTTATGCGGATTTGACCGAGGCCGATCTTTCATCCGCTTCTCTGAAGGGGGCAAAAATCCCCAACTTTGACATTACAAGAGCTGATTTTTCTGGAGCGGATCTGACTGGAGTCTCCATGCTGTTTACGGAGCTAGTGGGTACCAACCTGCATGGCGCAATAATGAAAAAAGCTACCATAAGCCGTGTCGCCATGCGGGAGGCGAACCTGAGTGGGGCTGACCTGTGGGGGGCAAAGATATCGGTATCGCTGATGGAGAAGGTGAATCTCTCCGGAGCTGACCTGAGGGACTGCAGCCTGGACGTCGTATATATGACAGACACTGATCTGAGGGGCGCAAATCTGGTGAGGGTCAAATGCGATCAATTCACTCTGCCATATCTGGCTGCATCTATAACTGAGGGCGCATCCATAGATGAGGCTCTCTTCACTCAGATTAACGGCTCAAGGAGTATCACCAGAAACTAGAAATGTCATTAAGGAAGTGATAATAGGAGAGATATGAAAACCGACTTCAAGATGTCGCACGCATCTATTGCATTGATGTTCGGCACATTGATTGCGGCATGCTGCATCTCTGCAGCTCAGCCAGCGGACCTCATCAGTAAGATCGCCGACCGGGCCGATCTGGCAAATTTGGACCTCATGCAGATGAACCTCTCCGGCATGCAGCTCAATCAATCGAACCTCTCCGGGGCAAATCTATCCGGATCGAACCTCAGTGGCACTTACATGCGTTCAGCATGGCTGATGAATTCCCGCCTCCTGAGGACAAAGATGGCAAAAGCGGACCTGACGGGAGCTGTCCTCAGCGGCGCAAATCTGAGCGAAGCGGATCTCTCTCAGGCTGTCCTGTCCTATTCAATAGCGTCCAATGCCAACCTTAATAGTGCTGTCTTGAAGATGACGGATCTCACAGAGGCCGACCTTTCCGATTCGAATCTGGAAGAAGCTGATTTGACCGATGCCAGACTATTTCGAACCGACCTTACCGGTGCCAATCTCAGGGGCATCTATCTGATCGGTGCAAACATGATTGGAGCCCATGTGAGCTGGGCGGACCTGAGTCATAGCTATCTCTCTAAAGGCCAGTTTTCCCGATCAGAGCTTTACAGCACCGACCTGCATGGTGCCGACCTCTCGGAGGCAGATTTTACCAGAGCTTATCTCATGAGTGCCAATCTTGCAGGAGCAAACCTGAAGTGGACAAGCTTATCGTATGCGGATATGACCGAAGCAAAACTCATGCAGGCAAACATGAACTCCGCAAAGATGCCTTTTGCCGATCTGAGCCGCGCGAACCTCACGGGAGCCGATCTTTCCGATGCCGACCTGACCTCGGCCCGGCTGACGGGATCGATTCTCAGCAAAGCCAGGTTCGATCGAACCAGGTTATCCGAGATGGATCTGAGGGGGGTAGACCTGACCGAAGCATCCTTCCGGGGATCGAGTCTTGCCCTGGTATATCTGACCAATTCCAAGATGAATGGGGCCGATTTGAGGGACGCCACCTTGGACCGGGTGGAGATGACTGGAGTGGACCTCACCGGTGCCAACCTGGAGCGAATTAAATACGACCAGTTTACCCTCTATTCGCTATCCGGTGCCAAGATGGATGGCGCAAAGATCTCCGACAATCTGAAAGCGGACTTAAGCCGCATCCAAAATGATCCTTTGTCGGTATCCCAGCTATAGTCTCGGCAGAAATGAGGCCTGACAGGAGATGCTCAAAGACATGATGAAGAAAATGCCCTCAATTTGCATATTCTGTTGTCTGGCGGCATTTTTGCTGGCCACACTCGCCCAGGCGTCGGTGATCTCCCTGAGGTCGGGACAGAGCATCCAAGAGGCAATTGATGGAGCTTGCGCAGGAGACATAATTGAGATAATGCCCGGAGATTATAACGAGAGCATCATTATCACCAAGAGCCTGGCCATACGGGGCATCTCCGGCAAAGACCGGCCCGTCCTGGCGGCTGTGGACGGAGGCAGTGCCGTCCAGATTATTGCGGACAATTCACGTTTGGAGAATATGATTCTGACCGGTGCCACAGGCTGGTCTATGGCGGCGGTTCAGGTGCATTCCCAAAACAATATCATCGCCAACAATACCTTAAAAGGCAATGCACTCGGAATTCTTATGTCTTCAGAAAATAACACAGTCGACTCAAATGAAATAGATGACAACTATCTGGGCGGGCTGGTGATATTTTCAGCAGCGAATAACATTATCTCGAATAACCGTTTCTTCGAGAATAATCAGGTGGGCATTATGATCATCAATTCCACCGATAATGCAATTATTAAAAATAATGCAAGCGAAAATATGGGCATAGGTATCAAATTGTTCCGGTCTAGAGATAATCTTGTGGAGAATAATGCGGTTATCACCAACGACTATGGCATTGTTTTGTCAAACGCTGTTAATAATTCCATATGCAACAACACTGCAGTCAATAACGATTATGGCATTTATCCGTATCTATCACAGGACAACGAGATCTCCAATAACACCGCATTCAAGAATGATTACGCTATCTATCTTTGGGACTCTTCTGGCAATGCTGTCAAGAACAACAATCTTGAGGACAATGACGGAAGTGCAATCACGCTGTATTATTCCAATGAGAATTTCCTGGAGAACAATGATGCAGACCTCAATGATCAATATGGCGTTCACCTCATTTCATCCGATAATAACCTGATTTTAAGAAACTCCTTCTGCAATATCACCACAGGCAGTGGTGCATACTTTGAACAATCGTCTCAAAACAGCTTTGAGGAAAATCAGGTGTTCGGCAATTACGATCTTGGAATTCTGATCGATAGATCCCGCAAAAATATAATGAGGAATAACGCTATTCATAATAATCCTGGGGGGGTCGCATTCACCGGCAGCAGCGAAGAGAATCTGCTTACTGGGAACGTCTTAAGCGGATGTAATTTCGCTGTATCGATCGCGGAGGCGAGCAACAACAACACCATCGCCGAGAATACTATCTTCAAGAATTCCGTTCGAGGCATATATCTCAACTCCACCCAATACAACACCATAGAGAGAAATAACGTCTCAGGCTGTCCAGTGGGTATTCTCCTTGATCACTGCATGAGGTCCCATCTCCTCTTTAATCATCTGCATGGCAATGATAATGGCATCCGGCTACTGAGCTCAAATCACAATAACCTCAGCGAAAATATTATCCTCAGCAGCGATACGGGCATAAATCTGGATCGGTCCTCCTACAATATTTTGCAGTCCAACGATCTGTCAGCGAATGATGTGGGCATAATCATTGCTTCTTCTATGCAGAATACTTTGCAGAAAAATATAGTGGCCAGCAGGGATTCGAGCATCGGCCTTACCAGCTCCAGATGGTGCAATATCACAGAAAACATTGTCCATAGCTCTCGTCAGGGCATAAAGCTGGTCAATTCCAGCTTCAATCAGCTTCAATTAAATGAAATTCGCCAAAACAGCGAGGGTCTCTATCTGGATGAGGGGATATATCCTCAGCAATCCAGTGATAATATACTCTATTTAAATTCGTTTATGAATAACTCTCGGGATGTCAATTCGTTTATTTCCACCAACTCCTGGAATTCTCCTCGGGAACTTTCCTATCGATTCAAGGGAAAGATCTTCGGGAGTCTCATGGGAAACTACTGGCAGGGGGCGCGAATGCAGGATGATAATAGCGACGGTATCAGCGATCTGCATCACAACATAGGCACCGATATCGATGAAAATCCTCTGATGGAGCCTGCGGCTCAATATGCGATAATCTGATCTGCTCTTTTTCAAAAAGATAGGATAACTTTAAGACCTTGGCGCTTGTTTTAGAGTAGCGGAGGTATTAGGAGAATGGGATCTAAGTGTGCAATAATAGCTCTGGCTTTAGTGGCATGTCTTTGCATGACTGCCCTCGCCCTGGGCGCAAAGAACGGAGAAGTCGAGGCGGATTTTCCTACGCAGGATATGTCCGGAAACCAGATTTATCAGAATGTTCAGGAAGTTGGTCCTTATGATAACCCTGCGGACTCTGCTCTGTCTTTTAGAAACGAAAGCCTGTTTACAATCAGAAAGGACACCGGCATGAGTCCACACGTTCCGGGAGCGGGCGTAAGAACGCCGGTTGTCGCAGTGGGAATTGCATCGGCAGCAGGAAGCTGGGCTTTTACCCTGAATGATGTTGGTAGAAGCTATCTCAAGCTGGACCTCTACCAGATTGCTGATGCAGTATCCGGATCCGGTGAGCTGGCGGCGAACGGTGTGGTCACGCCCGTTACCGCAGGGGGCAGCGTACTGGGTGACAGATTGGCATTGTTTGTCGTGCCGACCGGCAGTCAGAACCTGTATCGCTTAAGCCTTACGATAAAGCCCGGTACAATGGATGGAGATTACATCTTCACAGCACCGGGAATAAACCAGCCTGGTATAGCCTTTGGCAGCCTTCTGTCACCGCTGGTCACCACGGCTTCTGCCCAGCAGACCGTTCAAACTGCTCAGCCAGGTCAGGCTCAGCAGGTCGCTGCCAGTCAGCCGGTGAACGGACCCGCAAGTGCGTAAGAATCCGGGACGATCTTCTTTTTACTTGAAACAAATCGGGAAACAGGATGGGGTGCGAACTTGCATCCTGCCCAACCCCTTTATTCGCCAAGCACCCTGCCTGATGAGCGGCTTTTCAGGAACCTTTTCTGCAATTGCCCTGGTATGCCCGCAAAAGATCTTATATTGCCAGGGCATAAACGAATATATGATTGGAGGTGATGAGGCTGCTGGAGATTGAAGATCTTTCGGTAAGCATCGGCGGTAAACAGGTTTTAAAGGACTTCAACCTAAGGATCAGTCGGGGCGAGACCCATGCCCTATTTGGCCCCAACGGCACCGGCAAGACAACTTTGCTCAATGTCATCGCCGGAATTCCCAGATACACCATCGATGGTGGACGCATTGTATTCAAAGGAAAAGATATCACCCATATGTCCATGGATGAGAGGGCACGCCTGGGCATCGGCATGGCATTTCAGCGCCCGCCCGCCATTCGCGGCCTGAGGCTCAAGGATCTCATCAAGATCATCAACCCAAAGGCAGATGCACTTTCTATACTGCGGAAGATGGACTTTGAGGCCTTTGCAGACAGAGATGTCAATCGCGGCTTTTCCGGTGGCGAGGTAAAGCGCTCCGAGATGGTTCAGCTCCTGGCGCAGCAGCCTGATTTCGTCATGCTCGATGAGCCTGACTCCGGAGTGGATCTGGAAAACATCAAGCTCATCGGCGAGGCCATAAACTCTCTCACGCAAAAGGACCAGCGTCCCAGCCTGAGGACCAAATCCGGAGTGATCATCACTCACTTCGGCCATATTCTGGATTACATGAAGGCCGACCGGGCCCATGTCATGCTGGGCGGATCGATCGTATGCAGCGGCAATCCGGGCGAGATCCTGGAGCAGATCAAGAGAAGCGGATATGAGGGGTGTGCAGGATGCACGTGTCCGGTATAGAGGA
>Ga0209099_1000237_pt1 | contig 64856 bp, 58 predicted proteins | sample AD_JPNHW2_MetaG_FD_184430 | JGI IMG/M metagenome (GOLD analysis project Ga0209099, IMG submission 184430) | Active sludge microbial communities of municipal wastewater-treating anaerobic digesters from Japan - AD_JPNHW2_MetaG (SPAdes) (version 2) | ecosystem: Engineered > Bioreactor > Anaerobic...
TCTTTAAGAAATATAATTAATCCCTTTTAACCTGCATCTCAGGCTTTTTTTTAGACCGGTAATACCGGGTGCATCGCTGCCAACGCCCCGTTCCGTCACCGGGTCCTCAGTTCCTCCCGTACGCCTTCATATGAGGGCGACAGGCCGAGAGCGGCAAAGAACCGGTCGGTAAAAGCGAGGCATGTGTTTACCCCCCATTCGGCACACCCGTGCCCGAGACACTGGTCCGGAAAAAACGGCAGGTTTTTTGGCGCAAACGGGTTTGGGGCAAACCGGTCTTTGAAAAGCTGATCCAGTCGCTCTGCATGGGTCTCTGAGTAGACACCGGGTGCCTGATCATCCCGGATCACCACCCATTCTCGGCGGTAATGCATCAGGTAGTTGCGGATCCCAATCAGGTCCCTGATGCCGGAAAAATCCGGGTCGTCATCGCTGAAAACAGGTTTATTGCCGATAACAAGCACCTTCTGGTATTTCGCAGGCAACGGGGTCCGGTCAAAATAATTCTCGTTGTTCCATTTCTCCCCAATCGTACGGAACAATGCTTCGGTCTCCATGTCGGAAAAGAAATACGCGTTATCCGCCGCGTCCGACCAGAGCTCATTAATTGTGGATTCGAGAAATGCAACCGATGAGAAGAGTGCGTTCAGGATATATGCTTCATGGCTGAGCCGCTGCCCGGAATAAAGGACACCGGTTTTTGCATAGTTTTGTTCTATTTCGTATCCCAGCCGGCAGAAAAGAGCGGCGGACTGGATGTACTTTACCGAAAAACAGTCCCGGTACCGGATGGCCTCAACCTCATCAGGGATTTCCCGGGGATCTTCTTTCATTGTACTCTCCCGTTTTGTTTCGTACATCAAAAAGATGAGGGCAGGTATACAGGCCACCGCCGTTTATGGTTCCGGTAAGGAAACCCTAAACCCATTTCCGATCAACATGTTTTTAGTATCCTATTCCCGTGGAGCACACATGGAACAATCACGCTGCGACATCCAACAATCCCACGCTCCCCAAAAATACCTCGGAGATCGGGGACTCATCCTTCTCATCGCGGTGCTCTCCGCATTCGTCCCGCTCTCGACCGATCTCTATCTCCCGGCCCTGCCGGGTATGAGCGAATATTTCGGTGTCACGGTCGATCTCACCAACCTGACCCTGATACTTTTCTTTGTCTTTTTTTCTGTCGGTATGCTCTTCTGGGGGCCGCTTTCCGATAAACATGGACGCCGGCCGGTCCTTGTCGCGGGACTTGTCATCTACATTGCCGCAAGTTTTGCCTGCGCAGTATCGTGGGACATCTGGCACCTGATCTTCTTCCGCATCCTTCAGGCTGTTGGCGGCAGTGCAGCTTCAGCGGTCGCAACTGCGATGGTAAAAGACCTGTACGAGGGACGGAAACAGGAGTCCGTGCTTGCGGTTGTCCAGTCCATGGTAGTCATTTCCCCTGCGGTGGCTCCGGTGCTTGGAGCGTTCATGCTCCCGTATACCTCATGGAGGGGCCTCTTTGTCGTGCTCGCCTTTATCGGAATTGTCTCACTTGCCGGCGGACTTATGCTGACAGAGACTCTTCCAAAACGATATACCGGCACCCTGCTGCAGTCAATCCGCCGGTTGGGAGTCGTCCTGAAAAATCCCGGGTTTACCTCGCTTTTAATTGTCTTTTCACTGGTCAGCATGGCATCGCTTGCGTTTATCTCGGATTCATCGTATATCTACGAGAACGGTTTCGGGCTCTCGGAACAATGGTTCAGTTTCTATTTTGCAACAAACGCTCTCGCGATGATATCAGGCCCGCTCCTGTACCTCCGGCTGTCCCGTTCCTTTTCAAGAAAACAGGTCATCATGGCCTGTTTTTGGATCATGATTGCCGGGGGAATTCTTATCTGCCTGTTCGGCAGCCGTGGTGCAATTGTCTTTACCCTTGCGCTGTTTCCGGCAACCCTGATGGGCAGCTGCGTCCGGTCACCCGGCGCATTCCTCATGCTCGGGCAGCAGAGGGAAGACACCGGTTCCGCTTCCGCACTTATCAACTGTGCCGGTCTTTTGTTTGGCAGTGCCGGTATCCTTATCGCCTCCATTGACGAGAGTCATCTCATCCTGGTTCTCGGGCTGCTCTACGCGGCCGTCGGATTCCTGTGCCTTTCGGGATGGCTGCTGATTGGCAGGCTGAAGATCGCAAAAGAAGTGCCGGATATCGCGGGCGTACCGCGATAAGTGGGGGCCGGCCACAGATACCCTTAATGGCAGCCATTGCTATCCCCCCCAAAATATCTGTTTCTTCATTGTTCCCGATCCAGCCCGGCCCAAACACCACCAAATGAGGGGGGGTCACACTATGATCATGTATGACCCCCCCTACCCTTATTACACCCAATCCGGGCGCAATCACTCATCATTCTACGTTATAAAAAAGCATAAAAAAATAACAAAAATCCCGCCCAAAAAACTAGTATGGGTTGGGGGGTCGTACCATGTTTCAGATACGGACCCGGCCCATGAAATCTTCGCGAATCCTGCGATCCGTATCCTGACAGGATCCGGTCCAATTTTTCTTCGTAAATGTCCGCAAAATTATCCTGCCGGAACCGGCCAGAAAACCGGATCCGCATATAGCAGATCGGGCCGTATTTATCTCACTAATAATTGGGGGGGTCGTACTTGTTTGCGGTGCGACCCCCACTTTTCTTACCCATACAGTTAATTATCCCTCGCCGCCAATAGTAGAACAGCACTTTTAATCAGGTGCTGACAGATGTAAGTCCGACGTGCCCTTTGGCGGCACGGCCTCAAAACTTGGCTTTGGGATTACAGAGAGTCAGTAAGCGTACTGCACTTTTCTGGACTTACATAACGTAACTGGAGGTATAACTATGGCACGAATGCACGCCAGAAGAAGAGGCAAGTCATGCTCTGTGCGGCCAGCACGGAACGAGGCGCCTGAATGGTCCAACACGGACAAGGCAGCGATCGAGAAACTTATTGTCGATCTCCGTAAGGAAGGCACATCGAGCAGCATGATCGGTCTCGTCCTGCGGGACCGCTACGGCGTCCCTGATGTCAAGATGGTCACCGGCAAGAGTGTCGGCGACATCCTGGAAGAGAACAAGATCAGCTCCGAGATTCCCGAAGATCTCCGGGACCTCATGATAAAGGCACTCGGGATGCGCAAGCACCTGGACGACAACAAAAAGGATCTGCACAACAAGAGGCAGCTCCACCTTGTAGAGTCCAAGATCCGCCGGCTCGTGAAATACTACACTGGCACAAAGAAGCTGCCCGCAGATTTCACCTACAAGCCGGAGACCACAGAAATCCTGCTGTCCAGATAATCCTGTATATTGTCTACCGGTCACCATGTCCCTTGAAGAAGCCGCAAAAACCGTTGCAGACCAGATCCGCCGCCAGCAGTACGTGGAGATATACACGCACCATGACGCGGACGGCATCGCAGCCGGGGCTATCCTCTGCCACGCGATGCTCCGGTCCGGCATACGGTTCCGGCTCCGGGTCTGCCCTGAAATACCCGCATCAGGGTTCTCCCACGATGCGGCATCGCTCCTCTGCGACATGGGATCCGGGATCGAGACTCTGCCTCCGGAAACGATGGTGGTAGACCACCACCTCCCGCTTTTTGAAGGCGAGTTCCACGCAAATCCCCGTCTTGAGAAGATCGATGGCGAACGGGAACTTTCCGCTGCGGGCATGGCCTATATTGTTGCCCGGCAGATGGGAGACAACCGCGACCTTGCCGGTCTTGTGATACCCGGAATCCTTGGCGACGGCCAGGAATTTGCAGGGAAAAACCTTGAGATCTTCAACGAGGGCGTAGCAAACGGGATCATTGTTCCGGACCATGGCATTACGCTTCCCGGCCGCGACATGGCAGAGAAATGGCTGATCGCAACAAACCCGTACCTCGAAGGGATCAGCGGCGACGATTCCGCTGTCGCTGACCTGCTGACAGAGGCGCAGGGCGAAAACGGTCTTAAGACCGATGTGCTGATGAGCCTTGCCGTGCTCAAATCATCCCGGCAGACAACCGCAGAAGGTCTTCTGCGGCTCTACGGCGACACCATTCACCTCGAACGCGAGGTGATTGAAGACGCCCATGCACTTACTGCCGTCCTTGACGGGTGCGGCAAATCCGGTCGTGGAGACCTTGCAGCATCACTCTGCCTGCGCACATCAAAAGAGATCGAGCAGGCATGGGAGATTGCCCGGCGGCACCACCTCAACGTCATCGGTGCGCTGAAATCGTTACAGCCTGACGAGGCAAACGAGGTCTACGAATGCCCCGACGCAACGCTTGTAAGCGACATTGCGGATGTGCTGATTCGGGACCGGCCCCACAAAAAACCGTTGCTTGTCTATGCACGTTCAGGTGAGAACTGCCGGATCACGACGAGAACGCCCCCGGGTGTTTCTCTCGATCTTGCGCCGCTGTTACGGACCATTGCTACCGCATGTGGCGGAAACGGCGGTGGGCACCGTTCCCGTGCAGGAGCAACAATACCCTCCGACCGGATTGAGGCGTTTATGAAGGGATGGCAGGAGGCGCTTGCTGCATGATGCAGATACGAGGCCTTATCACAACCATGCACACGGACGCCCAGTGCGTGGCTTTGTCACTGGCACCGGATAACCTCAGGAACATGATTACAACAGCAGACGGCGACCGGGTCACGACCGTTATCCACGGCACGCAGCTCCGGTCTGTCATCGCATCGGTAGATGATTACCTGATGAACCTGGCAATTGCGGACGACACAACAGCAATTCCGCAAAAACGACAGGAAAAAAACGAGAATGGGAATTCTAAATAGAGAGTTGATACTATGGCAAAGAAAAAACAGGTTGGAAGAAGAGTTGAAGGCTGGAAAGCCAAGAGCTGGTTCAAGGTATACACCCCCGACAACCTCGGCAAAGTGTATATCGGAGACACCATTGCAAATGACGCTGAATCGGTAAAGGACCGGATCATGCAGTCGACCCTCGGCGAGATCACAAACGATTACGCCAAGCAGCACATCAAGATGAAATTCAAGATCGCTGAAGTCACCGGCGATGCGGCATACACCGAGTTTGCCGGCCACGAAGTGACCCGCGATTACCTGCGGTCCCTTGTCAAGCGCCGCAGCTCCCGTGTGGACTGCCATGCGCTGGTTGTTACAAAAGACAACAAGAAGGTCCGGCTCACCATCTGCTGCTACACCTTTGCACGGGCAAACATCTCGCAGGAACACGCGCTCAGGAACGCGATCTTTGCTGCCCTTGCACCACAGGCACAGGCATGGGACTTAACGACCCTTGTAAACGGGATTGTATCAGGCGAAATTTCCCGCGATCTCTTCAAGGCAGTAAAGACCCTTTACCCCACCCGCCGGGTCGAGATCATCAAGTCAAAGGTAGAACCGGGCGCAGCACCGGTTTCCACCAAGTAAATTTTTTTTTGTTTTTGGATCTTCCCGATCCCTTGTCAGGTTTGTTCACTGCCGGATCGGCACGGTCCGCAGTTCCGGATTATTCTTTCATAAAATAGCTGCCGGCAGGATCCGCCAGGGACGGGTCTATTCCCGAACAATTACCGGGAAATATAATTACTCCGCGCGTCCAACTATTCATAATAATGACCGCTCATAAGATCCTTTTTCTCGTTATTGATGGTTTATCAGACCGGCCCTGTCCGGATCTCGGAAATCTCACACCTCTTGAAGCGGCGCACCACCCCACGCTTAACCGGCTTGCGGCAGAAGGCGTGTGCGGGATTATGGATACAATAGCACCCGGCATCCGGCCCGGGTCTGATACCGCACACCTTGCCCTCCTTGGCTACGATCCCCACACGTATTACACCGGCCGGGGCCCGCTTGAATGCGAGGGCTCCGGGATCCACATGGAACCGGGTATGATCGGTTTCCGGTGCAACTATGCGACAGTCTCCCCGGAAGGTCTTGTTATTGATCGCCGTGCCGGGCGGATCCACGATACAAAAGCCCTTTCACAGGCAATCCAGGATGGAGTAGACCTCTCAGAGTACGGCGTCGAGTTTATTTTCCGGTCCGGCGCCGGCCACCGGGCTGCACTTGCACTCAAAGGCGAAGGGCTCAGCCATTGTGTCTCTTCAAACGATCCGAAAAAGGACCACGTTGCACCCCTTACCTTTAAACCGGTACGGGACCGTGAAAAAGACAAAAAGACCGCAGATGTCTGCAACGAGTTTGTGAAGCAGTCAAAAAAGATCCTGTTCGAACATCCGGTCAATAAGGACCGGCTAAAAAAAGGTGAGAACCCGGCAAATATTGTCCTGATGCGGGGCGCCGGGGAGATGGGTAACTTCGAGCCGTTCGATAAAAAATACGGGTTGTCCGGAAGCGTGGTTGCCGCTGCAAGCCTTATCACCGGGATCGGGAACGCAGTCGGCCTTCCACGGGTGCCGGTTGACGGGATTAACGGTTCGCAGGACAGCAATGTCAAGGGAAAGATTGCCGCCGCAATAAACGAACTGAAAACAAAGGATTTTGTCCTCGTCAACATCAAGGGAGCGGACGAGTCAGGCCATGACGGGCTCTCCCGGCAGAAAAAAGCGTTTATCGAGAAGGTCGATGCGACGCTTGAACCACTGCTTGGCCTCAAAGACACCATCATTATCATCTGCGCCGACCATTCCACGCCGTGCTGCATCAAGGACCACAGCGCCGACCCGGTGCCGGTGCTTATCCACGGCGAAGGAGTCCGGGTTGATGATGTAACGGAATTCGGGGAACGTTCCTGCACGAAGGGTGGGCTCTGCCGGATTACAGGCGCCGGCCTCCTGCCGACAGCAATCGACCTGATAAACCAGGCTCACAAGTACGGGGCGTGAACGGGACAGGGGTAATCCCGGATAAGAGGAAGAACAATGAGCGGAAAACCTGTAAAAGACTGGCACAAGCACTGTCTTCTCCCGGACGGGACAGAACTTCAGGAGCACAGTATCAAGACCGAACGGGATATCGTTGTCGGTGAATTCTGCCAGATCGATTACGGGCTGCGTGGTGCTGACGTCTACGTCGGCGAATCCACAAAAATCCGCGAATATGTCTGGGCAAACGGCGACGCCCGGATCGGGAACCTCTGCGAGATAGGAAGCGATGTCATCGCAAAACAGGACGCCTATATCGGGGAAGGCGTCAAAATTAACGGAAAACTCAAAGTGAGCGGAGCGCTCGATATCGGCGAGAAAGTGGAAATTGTCGAAGGGTTCGAGGCGACCGGCGAGATTGCAGTCAGGAACCCGATGCCGGTCCTTGTCTTTATTATCCTCTACCTCATGACGGTCCTTAAAATCGAGAACGAGAAGGAACTTGACCGGATCCTTGATAACATTTTTTCCGGCGAGGAAGAAAAAGTGGAGATCCCGCTCATGATCCCCGCCCGCTCAAAACTGGATATGAAAGTCTTCTCGGTGCCATCGACAATGAAAATCGGCAGGAAGTGCCGGCTGCATGGCAATATCCGGGCCGGCTCAATCGATGTGCTGGAAGATACCGTCATCTTCGGAAGCCTCCGGGCACGCAACTCAATCAGCGTCTCGGGAGGGACAACCGTGCACGGAAATGTTGAAGGCGGCGGCAAGGTCTACGTGAAAAGTGGCGCCCATATCCTTGGCGACGTGATCGCAAAGGAGATCTACATGAACGAAGATGCAAAGATCGACGGGACGATTGAAGCTCCTCACGGGCTGCACATCGAACGGGGGGAGTGACCCTGAAAGCCGCTGAAATCTTTGAAGTTGAGAACCTCGCGTTTATCGAACCGTCCTTTGCTGCCCTGACAGACCCGCTTTACACAGACCTGCTTGCCGCTGACAACTGCGACGAGGGACGTCTTCTTGTTGACGAGCATGATGAACCGATTGCGGTTGCGTTCCAGGAGAAAGCCGGCTGGATTGCCGGATCATTTCTCTGCCGGAAGCCAAGCGTTGCACTGATTGACGCGTTCGAGCAGGTAAACGGCGAGATCTACCAGGAAGACCGTGCCATCTGGGCAACGGCGGTCCGGGAATATTTCTCCCTGCTGCTCGCAAAACAGGTCCCGCCTGCGATGGAAGACCTCAACCCGGCCCGGAAGGGAATTCTTACCGATGTAATCGAAGGTGTCTGGGGAAAAGGTTCGGGAGAGACCTGCATCGACTGCGGGTGCGGTTCGGGTATCGGCTCGCTTGTGCTCCGCGAGCTCGGGTATACTCCTCTCTCGTACGACAACGACCCGGCGCTCCTTACTCTGGGCTTTGAAAAAGGCCGCCTGCGCCCGGAGGAAACGATGTGCATCGACGCGACGCAGGTTTCCGCATATACCGAGCCGGTCCCAAAAGCCATCAGCGTGATGATGGGAGAGATTAATTCGTTCTCCGCAGATATGTGGCACCAGATCGCAGCCGGGCTCTTTTCTGTAAGTAAAGAGACGCTCATCACGGTCGGGACAGAACCCGAGACGCACCTGATTAAAGAATGGGGAGAAGAGGCCGGGCGGACGGTCGAGGTACGCGAGAGTCCCGGTGATTTCTTTTACGATCACTGGGTCTGCGTCGCACGGACCGATAAACAATAAACCCGGAAATCGTGTAACGGCCAGCGTTAACCGGACCGGGTCACCCTCCCTTTCTCGGCACTATTTTTTCGCTGTCCCACTCATCCCCCGCCATAATATTCATCATATGGACCGGCCGATCATCTCCCTGTACAAGCAGGAGCCGGTAATCCTTTGTGAAATGTTCTGTCATTACCGGGCCGGTCTTTAAATTCCACGACTGCCCGGGGCATATTGAATGCTCTGACCGCATCAGTGCAATCATCGGACAACTACCGGCGGATATCCCGGTCCGAGAACCCGTAGCTGCAACAGAAGAGGACCTTTCACGCGTCCACCTGCCCGGCTACCTTGCATGGCTGCGCCGCCAGTGCAACCGTCGTTCCCGCGTATATGAAATGACCTCCCTCGAGGGGTCTGCCGGGGAACTTGTCACGGCCCGTACCTGCGTATCGGGATTTATCGACGCCGATACCTATCTTACCCCCCATTCGTACGAGGTCGCGACCTATGCCGCAGGTTCGGCAATTGCTGCAATGGAGGAGGCACGGGACGGCAACAGTTGTTTTGCGCTCGTCCGGCCGCCGGGCCACCATGCTGCATCCGGCTGGGCAATGGGGTTCTGTATCATTAATAATGCGGCAGTCGCCGCGGCAAAGGCGCTCAATGCCGTGGACCGCGTGGCAGTTATCGACTGGGACCTGCACCAAGGGAACGGGACGCAGGCGATATTCTACCGGAGTAACCGGGTGCTTTACTGTTCAGTCCATGCAGAGGGTTTCTTTCCCCGTACCGGAGCTGCTGTCGAGACAGGTGCTGGGGACGGTGCAGGATACACCGTCAATGCCCCTCTGCCTCCGGGAAGCACGATTGGCGATTATGCACATGTTTTTTCCGGCCTGTTCCTCCCGGTACTTGAACGGACACGCCCGGACCTTGTCATTATCTCGGCCGGGCAGGACGCCCTTACCGGGGATCCGATAGGAGGGATGGGCCTTTACCCGGAGGATTACGGCACGCTTACCGGCCTGCTGATCGATGCAACCGGCCTGCCACCCGCCTTTGTCCTTGAAGGAGGATACGGGCCATTCCACCCCGCCGCCATCAATGCCATTCTTGGGGCTGTGGCAGGCCGGCGGAATTTCGGGCCGGTGCCGGAACCCACGGACGCGACCCGGGCACGGGTGCGGATTTTCCGTAAACTGCATGGCCTCAGTTCGTGAGCTGTGTTGATTTGAGGGTTCTCTACCAGTTTTTTACCAGGTTGTCACGGCCGGGAACCGGAAATCCGTCTTGTCATCCACGAGCTGATCTTCCAGTATATCCACGTCACAACAACACCGGCAATGAGGCACAGTATTGCCCGGAGACGGGTATCGATCTTAATTTTGCCGGTGACTACAAAGAGCAGAAGGCTGACGGCGAGCAGGACAACCGCCAGCGTAAAAATGACAATGTATGAATTGGCACGATTATTCTCCTGCTGGATCACATAACCACAAAAATGGCACCGCGTGCTGTCTTCGGGCAGCCGGGTCCCGCAGTTTGGACAGATCATTTTATTCGTATCTCGTTTTACCGTATAATCTGTTAAAACTGTGGGATGCCGGACTGGCTTTTATATCTGAGAGATTTGTCTTATCGGACACAAGGGATAACCGCCCGGTTATCGTTTCCCGTAACCCCACTCTGCCATCGTACCTAATCCGGGCTCAATTTGAGCCCCGATCCGCCTTCCGCTTCCCAAAAAGACGCCCGTATCGGGCTCCGATTCTAAATACCATTAATTCAGCCGTATTTTGCCAAACGGACAAATTAAAACGGGCTCGATAATGAGGTTGTTTTGGCCGATCCGGTATCAAACTGCCAATGATATGATCCGAAAAAATAAGGCCGCCAAAACGCGAATGTGGGGCGGCAAAAGGCATTATATGGGGCTCAATTTGAGCTTTTTTTCTAAAATAAGCGGATTATAATGGATTTTAAGGAGGATAAAATATTTTTCCCGAAAGACTTGAAAAATTGGTATGAAAGGAGACACGCGCACAAATGAACGCTATAATGTGCGACCAACATTCCTTTGTCTCGCATCGACAACTTAGGGGGTTCGTGTTCATCTCATTTTTTCAAAAATACTAACCAGTTCCCCAAAACTTTTCGGAGTATATTTCCGGAATTCCTCTTCACGTACCAACAGCCATCGATAAGTAACCGAAGACTGGATTTTGTTGATATCCTTACACCATTGGTCTAACCGGGAAATTTTTAATTCAACATCAACATCTTCGAGCCCTTTTGTCTCTACAATGAAAATTTCTTTTTCCGATCTCTTGATGATGAAATCCGGGTAATAATTCGAAATATCGCCCTGATGGTTCTGGTAATCTATCTTCAGGTTGACCGCGAAATAATTCTTGACATACGAGATAATATCCTCGCAGTTCTCAAGGAAACCCGCAAAATCCAATTCTAACTGGCTGTCTCCAATGATTTTGTTGAATACGCTCTTTTTCGGCAGCAGGTATCCCTGATCTTTTGCAACGAATGGCCGGCACTGGCTGATCCTGATGTAATCCCGGATCTCTGCCTCCCCCTTCTCCTTCACGGTAAGTTCGTTGATTTTCGTTTTAAACGTTTCAATAATGGTTTTCGTGACTTCGACTTCACATAGGTTACGTAAGAGATTTGGATCCTCTATTGAGACTTCGTGATCGAAAAGTCCGGTGCGGATGAACGTTTTGACTTTTCCATACAGGATATCATATCCGCTGACGAGCCGGAGTTCTCTCATAATCACCTGCGAGAAATAGCCGACAACATTCTGGTAGTTTGCAACAATGGTGTTATCGAGCAGGGTTTTGTGGGTAATTTTTTCCGTGGTGATGTCCCGGAAAATGATCTCGCGCTGCTGTTCCTCCGTGAATTCTTTTACCGGGAATTTTTTGTTGCCAAACCGGGTGATATCGAGTTCGGAGAGATTCCTGTATTCCCGAAAAATTCTTGGCGAGAGAACCGGGATCCGTATATCAAGGCGATCAATATCTTTTTTCGTGTTTTCCCGGTCAACTTCAATCACGAGCGGAGCTTTTGGTGCCGTCCCTTCTCCCATCTTGCGCCGGTCAAGCTCGACACCCTCGTTCTTGATAGATTCGACAAAATCCATGAAAGCATCGGTGCCGATCACGCTCACCATCTCTTCGAGATGTTCCTCGCCCCGGTACATCCGCCTCAGACCCCGGCCCAGTGTCTGTTCCGGTAAAATATTACTTTTCGAACTGTATGCCCGCAGTCCTACGATGGTTGTGACGTTTTTCACGTCCCAGCCTTCTTTCAGGACAAGAACGGATACAATTGCTTTGTACCGGTTGTTGTCTGAGTCGACTTCATTCGCGGCCTTCCGGAGTCTGTCGAGTTCGTCGTCCTTCTTACCGGAACTTGATTCGGAGATGTACCCGTTATTCTTGGTATGGATGACGAGAACGGCACCGTTCAGCTCCGGATACCGGTTTTCCAGATAGGCTGCGACTTCATCACAGTTCCTGGTATCATCGGTCATTACGAAGAGGACTGCTTTCTTCCCGAGTTTCTGGTGCTCATCGTAGACTTTTTTCCATTCGAGATAGCCAAGGTGGATGTAGTCCTCATACTTCTCGGAATACTTCGAGCTTTTCTTCTCGCTGAGCTTCGCCCTGCTCGCTGCATCGGGAAGGACCGGGTGCTTGACAATATTCTGAGAGATTGCTTCGACAAGCGGGTAATCGGATATGGTCTGGACAAAGATTGTTCCGTTTGTGTGGCGCGGGGTTGCGGTGACATCGATCTGCATTGCAAGCCCGCCGTCTTTCTGGAGGAGCCGGTTGTGGATGTCCTGAATGGATTTGAACCACGCGAGTTTCTCGTCATGGACATGGTGCGCCTCATCGTTCATGACCAGCAGTTCGTCGATGTCCCGGACGATGTCACCGAGATCAAGTTTTGAATCGGTGGTCGCGCCGACCGGTTTTCTCCCAAGGAAATATTCCATCGTGTCTTCATCATCGGACGAGGGTTCCTTGTTGTTGCTGTCATAAACCCGGTGAATGTTTGTCAGGAAGATATTACCGGTCTTTCGGGTGATGTGAACATTATCCTGGATGTGGAGCGTGAGCTGGAAATCGTTTTTCCAGTCCTGCCCGGCATAGCCGTTATCCGGGAGGACCGGATCTTTGAAGAAAATTTTCAGGCCGTCGAAATCTGCCCGTATCCGGTCGAGCACAATGATGTTGGGGGTGATGATGAGGAAGTTCCGGGCGAGGGTTGAATCTTCTTCGTAGGTTTTGTGGAAAAAACTCCACGCGAGGAGGAGGCCCAGTACTTTTGTCTTGCCACTGCCGGTTGCCATCTTGATGACATACCGGTTCCATGTCTCAGTGAACATGCCTGCCGAGACTGCACCGGAACTGTCGTACCGGAGAAGATCGTACTTGTCCTTGATCTTTGCAATCTCATAGAGGTAGATAATTGTCTCCACGGCTTCGCGCTGCGCGAAGTAATACCGGAACGGCGTTAAGGTTCCATCGGCCTGCTCATCGTAATGATCGGTTGCGAACCACCAGTTGAGGAGCGCGGCACTTGTCGCACTCGCACCTTCATACCCGCTGTCCCGCCAGGTCTTGACTTTCTTCCGGAGTTCGGCAACGAGCGGCGGAAGAAGTTTTTCCGCCCCCTGCGCCCGTAAGGTTTCATCGGCTGGGAACCACCGTATTGCCGGGTCGAGTACAACGTAGGGATCGGCAGGGAAACCGGGATGGAGCGCCATGTTATTTTCCCCCGCTGATCAGTTTCACGCTGTCATCCTGCGTGAGAAGTGTCATCTGGTGGATGGCGATGGCGTTGAGTTTTACCAGACGCTCTGCCTGCGGGATGTTGTCGCCGATGAAATGGGCATTAAGGTTTTCGAGGTTTGATAGGCAGACGAGTTGCGAGATATCCGCGTAGTCCCGGATGTTGCCTTTTTTGTCCGGGTTTGCATCGCGCCATTCTTTTGCTGTAACGCCAAAGAGCGCCATGTTGAGCACATCGGCTTCTGATGCATACACCCGGTTGACCTGCGATTTTTTGAGTTCTTTTGGGATCAGGTTCTCCTTGATCGCGTCGGTGTGGATCCGGTAGTTGATCTTTGCGAGGTTGCGCCGGATGTCCCAGCCGAGCTGTTTATGCTCCTCCTCCTTGAGCCGCTGGAATTCCTTGATGAGGTAGAGTTTGAATTCTACGGAGATCCACGAGGCGAACTCGAACGCGATATCCTTGTGAGCGAATGTGCCGCCATACCGTCCCGTTTTTGAGATCAGCCCGATGGCATGGGTCTTTTCGATCCATTGTTTGGGCGTGAGGGTGAAACTATTGAGTCCTGCCTGTTTTCTAATCCCGTCGAATTCGACGGGATTAAAATCCGGGTTGTTGAGCTGCTCCCAGATACCGAGAAACTCGATGGTGTTGCGGTTCCGTATCCAGCTCCTGATAAGATCGTCCATGTTGTCGGCATTCTTATAGCGTGCAATGTCGGTGATGCAGATATAATCCTCATCGTTCTGGACGACAACGGTGACTTCCTTGTTGAGGACATTGATCTTCGCCATTATTTTCCCCCGATATTCACATCGATGATCTTCATGGTGTCGTTGCCGAAGATATCCACAACCTTGACGGCGATCTTCCTTCTTCCCGGCCGGCATTCCTTATAGATGCTGGTGAGTTCGAGGCTCCGGTCTTTCTTGGTGCGGAACGATTGCCACTCGTTTTCGAAAATGTAATCGCCGGTCCAGTGCTCTTCGTACTCCCCATCAGTGTTTTTGATCCGTATGACCTCCTGTTTGCTTTCAAAGTCGAAGTCCACCGACCAGTAATCGATCCAGTCTGTCCACGATTGCGTGAGCTGGACGTTTCGTACGATGCCGCTCTTGTCTTTGCTCACTTTGATAATCTGGCCGTTCTCGACTACGATTTTATTAGCACCATCCTTGAGCGAGGCAGCAGCATTCTCTACGGTGTCCTGGTTGTAATGGACGGAGAAATCGGCGAGTTCGATAGCGATGGAATTTTTCTTGTAGTGCGGGGTAACTTCGATATACGAAACGTCATGGAAGACTATCTGGTTCTTCTCGACTGCCCGTTTGTCAAAGACTTCCCGGGGGATGTACTTGATAGCGAGATCGATGCCTTTTGTCTTGGCCTCTTCCTGCACGGCGGGGAAGAGTCCCATCTCGAACTCGAAGCCGAGGATATCGATTTTAGTGAGGTATTTCTGCCGGCATTCGCTGATGACTTCTTCGACAAAAAGCCTTGTTACCGGAAGGTTGACCGGGCCAACAGCTACAAGCCGGTTTAATTTTTTGCCGCTGAAGGTTTCGAAGTTTTTCACCGGTTCTGCACGGTAGGCGCGGAGGATGAGATCGACAAACGCCTGCTCTTTCTTTTCGAGTTGTTTGCGTTTTTCCTCATCGCGGAGGCTCTCGTTGATGCCGATATAATGCTGGCGCTCGTACTTGCCGAGGTTGAGTATTTCGAAGGCACGGAAGTCTTTTCCCGCGTTTTTCATCTCCCGCTGGACGCCGATCATCCGCTTGCGCGTTGTGTGGATCGCGAACTTGCCGAGATCTGAGCCGATCCATTTCCGCCCGAGTTTCTCTGCGACGGCAAGGGTGGTGCCGGAGCCGCAGAAGAAATCGGCGACAAGATCGCCTTCGTTAGAGGAGGCGTTGAGGATGCGTTCGAGAAGGGCTTCGGGTTTTTGGGTGGGATAGCCAACACGTTCTTTTGCAGATGAGTTTAAAATTTGAATCTCCCACACGCTGTCTAATGGTTTACCACGTGCAATTACATCATCAACATAGCGTTTATATCGCACATTCCCCTTACCGCCGTCAGTCCAAATAAATTCCCTATTATCCTCATCTTTCATTACATCATGACGATGTTCGATAAATTCCTCTCTAGTCCATTTAACGGTGGATTCGAATATTTTCGCATTTGGTTTCGCATAAAAAAGGATCGTGTCATGTTTTCTATCAAAATTTTTAGTTCTCGGTTCTGTCCGCTGACCATAGTACCAGACAATTTCATTTCTAAAATTTTCTTTCCCAAACACTTCATCCAATACTAATCGAACAAATCCATTTACTCGCCAATCGCAATGGACATAGATACTCCCGTCCTCCGCGAGCAGATCCCTCATCAGCACCAGACGCTCGTAGATCATCGAGATAAAACTGTCAGCCCCTCTGCCCCATGTATCCCGGTACGCGATCTCTTCCAGAATCCCCGGTTCTTTCGTGAGTGTCTCGTCGCCGATCTCAATATTCATCGAGAAGTCCGCCCCGACATCGAACGGCGGATCGATATAGATCAGTTTTATGCCGCCCTGCTTCTCGATCTCTTCCCGGAGCGGGCCGTTTTTCAGGCTGGAGAGGATGAGCTTGTTGTCACCCCAGATCAGCTTGTTTGTCCAGCCCGCAAGCTGACGGCCCCGCTCATCGTACCCGACATCGAGCGTCTGCTGGATCTTCGTGTCTGTTTCCTTCCGTGGTTCGTCCACCTGCTCGATGATCTGGAAAGGAAGAACAACATTGCAGACTTCGTTTGTTTTTCCGTTCCAGACAAGTTCAACTTCGCGCTTATCGCCAAAGAGGAGGAAGCGGTAGGAATCCGGGAGGGGTTTTCCGGATTCGAGGTACCGGTTGATGTCCCGAATTTCGTTATCGGTGAGTTTCATTGAGGATTCTCGTATGATCGATATATCCTTGGGATTGTCGAAAAAGGTTCTGACTTGCACTTCCGGTCTATAAAAGAGACGAGGATGATGTCCCGAGCGATGACTCCACCCCGCCCGCCTGACCCGGTTATTCCCGAAGCGTCGGCCATATGACCCCCGCCGTCCCAAACCAGACACACCAGAGACCTCGTTTTAACCTGCGGGTTTCCTCCAGGACCCCATTGACCCGATCCAATCCAGACTCAATTTGAACCCCGATCCCTCTTCCCCTTCCCAAAAAGAAGCCCGTATCGGGTTCCGATTCTAAATACCCCTAAATCAGCCGTATTTTTCCAAACGGACAAATTAAAACGCACTCATATTGAGGTTTTAAGGCCCGAAAATTGATCCGGATGGGTTTTCGATTGATGAAGAAAATATTGACCGTTACAGGGCCGCTATGGAACGGTAAAAGGCATTATATGCGGCCCAATTATGGCTTATTTTGGCAAACAGGGACGCATACGCGGTTAAATTTCACCATTCCGGATCGGACTGCATTACAGGCTCGGATTTGGTGGCATACAAGAATTTGAGGGGAGCTTGCTACGACAGCAGAGAAGGGAGACCGGCCTTTTTTCAGACATAGAGAACCTCCCTCATCACGTCATCGCGAATAAGCGGGTGCAGACCATCAGGTGTGACCAGATCCACCTTTATCTTCAGGCGTTCCATAAGCAGGTTCCTGAGATGGATAAAAGCAAACATACCTATGGGACGTTCGAATTCCACCATAAGATCAAGGTCGCTTACAGGTTTCTGGCGGCCCTGGGAGTACGAACCGAAAATACCAATCCTCTTTACATGATATCGGTCATGGAGTTCCTGACGCATTCCGTCAAGCTGCCGGATGATCCCGCTTGTGCTCTGCATTTTCCCTGAATTGAACTATTGGAAGTGCGGGTATATGAGGGATTTGTAAATCAGGGGTTTGTAAAACCTGCATTATACCAGATCCGGGGGATAGAATGCATCAAAAATTGCCATACAGGAGACGATAAAAAAACCCGGTTACCGTTTCCCATGCCCCTTCTTTCCCCCGTGTTGCTTTCCGCCCCGCTCTTTTCTTTTGTCCTCTTCCTTTTCGATCTCCTGGCTTTCCAGTTCCGCGATGATATCGAGCGGATCATCCATCATTTTCGTGAGCCGGATGATCTCAAGCAGCCGTTCGATGCCGATGAAATGCTCGGACATCACGCGGGCAAGAGGGGAAAGGACAATCTTTGTTCCCTGTTTATGCACAAGTTTGTGAGCGACAAGATCAGGCAGTACGGGCTCCATGCTCCCCACCATCGTTGTGTTGATCCGGGCAAGATCCGCCTCCTCGCCGCCGCAGGTAACCGCGTTTGCCACATATTCCTCTGAACTCTGTTCGAGATCGTGGACGGGGGCAACCTCTTCCATCTCTCCTTTAAGGAGTTTAAGCGCAATCTCCTCTTCAGTCCCCGGGTATTCACGCGAGTAACTGCCCCCCGGCTCGGCAAGGAGCACGACGCGGCCAAGGTCATGGAAGTCCGGCCGCCCCGCCCGGCCCGCCATCTGGTTAAATTCCTGCACCGAGAGCCAGCTCCGGCCCATCGCAAGGGCGTCAAAAATCACCTGCGACGCAGGGAAATCGACGCCTGCACCCAGTGCCGCAGTCGTTACGACCGCCATCAGTTTACCTTCAAGGAACTTTGTCTCGACCTCGCGGCGTTCCTGCGATGAAAGCCCGGCGTGGTATGCCGCCGCCCGCATGCCGAGCGCATCGGCAATCGTGTGGCACCGGGCGCGGGCGTTTGTGAAGATAATGGTCTGGCCCCGGAACCCCTTCGACGATGTATTCTTGTACTCCTCGGTCGTCAGTTTCTTGATTGTCGGGATTTTCTGCTTGCGTTCAGTGAACATGAGGAACCGTTCGAGCGCGACCGGCCGGTCATCGTACCGGACAAGCTGGCAGTCAAGTTTCTTTGCAAGCGTCTTTGGCGACCCGATCGTCGCGGAGAGATACAAAAACTGCGCCTGCGGGGCGAGATACTTGAGCCGTGCGACAAGGCCGTCCAGCCGGTGGCCCCGGTCCGGGTCCTCAAGCATCTGCACCTCATCGATGACAACGGTCGCAACGTTTGACATCTTCTGGCCGCACCGGATCATATTGTCCACCCCTTCGTAAGTGCCGACAATGATCGGAGCGTGCGGGTTCCGGTCGCCAATCTTCCGGGTCTCAGGGAGGTTCAGGCGCGATACTCCTGTCAACAGGCCGGTCTTTGCAAAGGCACCGTAACGCTCGGTAAACCGTTCATACTTCTGGTTTGCGAGCGCGACAAGCGGGACAAGAAAGAGCATCCGGCCCCGGCCCGCAAGGTAATTTTTCATCCCCGCCATCTCGCCGATAAACGTCTTTCCGCTTGCGGTTGCGGCAACAACCAAAAGGTCTTTTCCGTACAAAAGGCCGGCGTCAACTGCCATCTGCTGGGCAGGCATGAGGGACTCGACACGTGAGGCTACAACAAATTCGTGCGGGAGCGGCAGCTCCTCCAGTTTTGCGGTCAAAGCCACAGGGTGCGCCTCAATCCGGTCGAAGAGGGCAGACTTCATCGACAGTTTTTCGGGCTGGACGAGCGCAAGCACCCGGTCGAGATTCCGGGTGGTAACCAGCAGCTCCTCGAAATGCCGGAGCGTCTCCCGTCCCATATGCCCTATCGGGGCCAGTTCACGACGGAGTTCCCGAAGGCCACAGTCAAGGCAGATCTTTTCGCTTTTACCAAATAATACAGAATTATCCTCGTTAAGGGGAGTGTACCGGTCATCAAGCAGGCAGATCCGGCAGACGTCAACCGGGCTTGTCCGGATCTGGAACGCTTTCAAGAACTCCTCGAACAAGGGATCGGGTTTTACCATCCGCACGTCGCCCTCGCGGAGCTGGGCGATAAGATCCTTTGACGGCGTTGCCTGGTACTCTTTGCGGGAGCCCCAGCGAAGCCGGTATTTTGACGGCCGGGGCCCCTTTGGAGTGTCGATCATCTCGGCAATGCCAGTGCCGTGGACGTGCCTCCCGTCGTAAAAGAGAAGTTTGTAGGTACCTTTGACCGGCTGGACGATGATCTTCATGGGGCAATCAGATCGACAATGGTATACGAGAGCCCGACACCTTCAAGCCTTTTTAAGAAATCCGTGAACTCTTCGTCGACGATTACAATCACGCAGTCGATCCCGTGGAACGCTGCTTCGATTACGCCTTCACGTGCACCGAAAAACAGGTCCGGCTTGTGACCGGCAGCCTTGAGCGCGATGAATGCTTCAAGCCCGACTGCGGCCACCATCCCGGCCGGGCGGATGAGTTCCAGCAGTTTGTCCCTCTGCACCCGGCGGGAACCCCCCTGCTGGATCCGTGGCACCTTGCAGATGGTAATCGACCCTTCCTTATGCTCGATAATGCCGTTCAACCGGGCGACACCGACATCCTCGTCTTTTCTTGCATCTGCGACAACCGAACCGGTCGCCTGCTGCGGCTTTTTTGAGGCATACAAAAAACCACCTTTCATGAAAACCCCGACCTCGTCCCCGGCCCGGAGGTTTTCTGCAGCGATAGCTGTCCAGACAGAGACCTGCTGGATGATATCGCGGCGGATATGGCGGGCGTAGGACTCTAAGGACTCGGCGTTTGCAAGCACCCACTCGATACCGGTCTTTGTTACCTCGTAGTTGCCGCGCCCGCTTGCAGAGACCATTCCTTCGTCTACGAGTTCCCGGATATACTCAGAGATTGCCTGCGGCGTGACGCCAAGTTTTACGGCAATCTCCTGCTGGCGCACCGCCGGCTGGTGCTCGGCTATCTCGACCAGTATTTGTAACCTTGAGACCTCGCGCTTGCTGCGCAGGATGGAATACAGGGGATCCTTAACGTCCTGTATCAAGCAGCACCAGCCCCTGTCCCTTCACATCAAGTGCAGGGATTCGTTTTGCAAGTCCCTTAATGAACACCGGACTGACGCCAAATTTCCTTGAGAGATCGCTGATGGAGGTGTTGCCATTTGCAAGTTCTGATTCTATCCGTCCGACAATGTCGCGGAGGTTCTCATCGTTTGAGAGCGAAATATACAGGATATCCGAAAGATCCTGCAGGTTGCACTGGAAATTCGCACGGAACTTGTTGTAGGTCCCCCGGAATTCCCGCTGCGGCTTCTCGCCCGGCTTAGGCATCCTCCACTGTTCTTCGACAAGGTTGCCTTTCTTTAAGACCTGGATGCAAACCTGAACGGATTCGTCATTTACCTGCGCCTGGAGTTCTTCCTCGGTCATCCATGATTTGCTCAGCAGTTCGTACACTTTCTTGAACGCAGGACTGTTGAACGTCATGAGGAGCGGAACAAGTTCTACGGGATCGTTGACAATTCTGATATGACCCGGCACAGTAAAAACCCTATACTTATATGGCGGTATAAATCAATAAATTTATGCGGCTCCACCATGCAAAAACAGGGCAGGATCTCAGTTCGCGGCATCGTCCAGGGTGTCGGGTTCCGCCCTTTTGTGTATGCACGGGCCTGTGAATTCGGGATCGCAGGCTCGGTAAAAAATCTTGGCAGTGAAGTTGAGATATATGCCCGGGGCGAGCGCTTCGACGATTTTCTGGCAGCAGTATCGCGTGGCCCGCCAATGTCCCGGATCGATTCTGTCGACGTGACAAGTACATCAGAAAAAATTCCCGACGGATTTTTAATAAAAAAAAGCGGCACCGGTTCGTTTTCCGGCATGATCCCTCCCGACATAGCAATATGCAATGACTGTATTGCAGATATTTTTTCACCGGGCGGGAGGTACGAAGGCTACTGGGCAACATCGTGCACGAACTGCGGGCCGAGATACAGTATCATTCAGGAAATCCCCTACGACCGGGAACGGACGAGCATGGATGCGTTCCCTGCATGCAATGAGTGTTCGGGGGAATACAACGACCCGCGCTCCCGGCGCCACCATGCCCAGACAATTGCCTGCCATACCTGCGGCCCGGAGCTCCGGCTCCTGGACAAATCCGGTACTGATGTCCCGTGCAACGACCCCATCCGGGAAGCGGCGGCCCTGCTTGATGCCGGAAAGATCCTCGCGATCCGGGGAATCGGAGGGTTCCACCTTGCCTGCATTGAGGAATCCAGTGGGGAACTCAAAAAACGTCTCGGCCGGATCGAGCAGCCGTTTGCGGTGATGGTGCGGCCGGGGATTATCGACCGGATCGCCATTGTTTCAAAGGAGGAACGGGAACTGCTGGAGAGTCCCATTCACCCGATAGTCGTGCTGGAAAAACGCGACCATGCCTCGCACAGTACCATCAGCAACCTGCACACGATTGGCTGCATGCTGCCCTATACCGGGCTTCACCACCTGCTCTTTTCCTACCTTAAACACCCGCTCCTTATCATGACAAGCGCGAACATGCCCGGTTACCCGATGATCACCGGCACTGATGTGGCGCTTGTAAAACTCGCAAAGGATGCGGATTATTTCCTCGTCCATAACCGGACCATTGTAAACCGGGTGGATGACTCGGTCGTCCGTGACGGGTACATCCTCCGCCTTTCCCGGGGAATTGCCCCGAAACGGACAGCAATTGACCTCGGCCCGCGCTGCATTCTCGGCGTCGGCCCGGAGCTGAATGCAAACGCGACGATCTACAAAAACGGGTTTGCCGTCACATCCCCGCATGTAGGTAATGTCCGGAACCCGGCGACGCTCGAATACCTTCAGGAGACTGTCGCCAAGCTCTCCCGGCTGCTTGGGGCACGGTATGACGTGGTCGCCCATGACCTTCACCCCCAGTTCCTCTCCACCCGGTTTGCAAAGGAGATTGCAGCCACTCAAGGAGCCGAACTTGTGCCGGTCCAGCACCACCGGGCGCATATCGCGGCGACAACAACAGAGCCCTGTATCGGGATCGCCATCGATGGCGTCGGGTACGGGGACGACGGCACGGTCTGGGGCGGCGAAGTCTTTGCCGGGCAGGTGCCGGACCTTGCCCGGGTCGCCCACCTTGAACCGGTGCCGATGCCGGGCGGCGACCTTGCCACAAAATTTCCGGAGCGGATGCTCTACGGCATCCTGCCGGATGACGAATGCCTCGACCTTCTGGGTCGCCGTGGCTGGTCCGGTGTCGAACTCGGCGTGATAAAAAAACAGGTCGCAACGCAGTTCAACGTCACGATGACAAGCAGCACCGGCCGGGTGCTCGATGCGGCTTCCGCCCTGCTTGGGATCTGCCGGGAGCGCACCTACGACGGCGAACCGGCAATGAAACTTGAAGCGGCGGCTGTTGGAGGGACGGCCGAAGTATGGGACCCGGTCTTCCTGCAAATCGGCGGGTGCGAGTGCCTTTCGACAAGGGCGATCCTGAAAACGGCTTTTTCGCGGTTTTCCAGTATACCAGCCGGGGATAACCATGCAGTCCGCGACATCGCGGCATCCATTCAGCACAACCTCGCACGGGGAATTGCTGCACTTGCCATCCATGCGGCAGAAAAAGACGGCATTCCTCTCGTGGCTTTAAGCGGGGGAGTTGTCGCAAACCGTGCAATCCGGGAGACCATCCGTGCCGAAGTCTCCCGTGCGGGACTGGCCCTTGTTATCAACGACGCATACCCCCCAGGAGATGGCTGTGTCTCGTTTGGTCAGTGCGTGTACGCGGGAAAAATATAAAAAAAACGGCCGATACTAAAATCGTCAGCTAAAACGATAGCCGGTTATACAATAGTTACAAGAAAACCCCTGTCGTCGATCAATCCTGATCGTAGCCCCTGACGCAGGCATCACACGATATTTTCGTATAACCAGCGCATGACCCGGGTAACCTCCCGATAAAACAACCATTTTATCTAAACGCAATTCCAAGATGAGATCATCTGAAATGAACCCGCAGGATTCGGTTCAGGAACAGGAAAAAAAGATCCAGAGCCTGGAGCAGGAACTTGCAGAGCTCCGCCAGAATCTTGCAGCAGTCGAGGACTATTTTCTCCAGGTAAAGGCCCTGACAGATGCACATGAAGTACGTGCAGAACTCGACAACGAAATAATAAAGGCCTTTACTGACGAAGATGCCGAGTTCGAGGGTATCTGGGACTTCCACCAGCAGATCCTCGTGGCTGATCCCGATGGATCGATCCCGCTTGATACCATGTATGAAACATTTGCCCGTTTCTGCCGCGAGCACGGGAGAAAGCCGCTGGACAAGGATGCCTTCGAGTACCTGCTCCCGCAGATGGAAAATCCCCGCCCGGAAATATTCAGGGGTAAATGGCAGGGATGCCGGTTCCGGTAAACGGTTACCTCACACGGCGGGCATGGAGACAACATGGTTCATGTCCGTATTACCGCCCGCTCAAAAATCCCCCGTGTCGGATCTCTCTGGTTTGGCATAATTGACCGGGGAACAAGCCTGTTGCAGGTCCGCCCAAGCTGTCTCTGAAACTTAAACTGCCCCTTCTGTTCGGTCGATGCCGGGCCGTTTTCAAAGACACGCAGAACCAGTTATGAAGTTGACCCTGACTATTTCCTTTTGGCGGTGCGGGAGATTGCGCAGTTCAAGGGACCGGGTGTCGAATGTCACATCGATTCACCGGGCGAACCACTCATGTATGCCCGGCTGCCCGAACTTGTTGAGGTCTTAAAAAAAATCGCAACAGTAAAAACGGTCTCACTCCAGACAAACGGTACGCTCCTTTCCGATGCATAGATCGCGGAACTTGCGGCAGCCGGGCTTGACCGGGGAAACCTTTCGCTTCATGCTCTCGATCCCGGTCTTGCACGCCGGCTTGCGTGAGTGGACTGGTATGATATCGATAATATTACCGGTACGGCAAATGCAGTTACAAAAAGTTCCATGGACCTGCTCATTGCACCGGTCTACGTGCCGGGCATCAACGATTCCGAGATCCCGGAAATCATACGGTTTGCACAGGAATGCGGCGCCGGGAAATGATTCCCTTTGCCGGGGATCCGGAATTTTGAACGCTACCGGTATGGCAGGACACCAAATGTCGTGAAATTCCAAGAGCTGGTGGCAGTTTTACAACAATAGTATCCGGAAATGGGAGAAAGAATCCGGCCTATCTCTCCGTCTCGATGCCGTGCAGGACTTTGGGATTGTCCGGTGTCCCTCGCTCCCTGAGGTATTTAAAAAAGGCGAAACGGCGATTGTGGAGATCCGTGCCCCCGGCCGGATTAATGGTGAACAACCGGGGGTCGCACGGAACCGGGGGGTTTCGGTATCCGGATGCAGGAAAGAGTCCGGGCAGGTCCGGGTAAAGATCGTCGCGGTAAAAAAACAATATCTATGTAGGCATCCCGGTTTAAAAGGTGCAGGGAGCATTTCCCATACGTGATCCATTGAAGGGCATTACATAATCACATCAGGACTGCACGACAGGTCAGGACTTTGGGGCTGTTTTTTCAGGATTCCTGAAATCTCCGCTTTTTACGGCCCAGTCGAAGGTTCGGATGAGGAGATAAATCGTGTTTTTCCCAAGCGACGCTTTGGGAATAACACAAAAAGCCCCCTGCCGGCAGGCCTCTTCCTTGATTTTCCGTGAATTGTCTGAGGTAAAGAGAATAAACGGGGTTCTGTTCCCCTCTGAGCGCAACGTCTTAAGGAAAGTAATCCCGTCTATACTGCCAGACAGGGCATAATCGGATACAATAACATCTGCGCTAAACCGGGACAACCATTCGAGTGCAGCCTGTCCGGAACTGAGGATCTGAACCGTGAATGTCCCCATTCTTTCGCAGAATGCATTAATGATCGCGCAGGTATCCGTGTTATCATCGACATATAAAAGCCGGATCATCGGGACATCTCACGGTTCTTTGGTATTACGTGATAACCGGCTGTGCCGGACTCCCCGTTATTTACGTGACATTGACAGGAGGCATGGGATGAGGTGTTTAAAATATCCGGAACTCTGTCATTGGCTTTGCTCATGGTGTTCCCCGGCTCTTGTTTTATTCATGCAGGGATCGCCTGGATCCCTGGCTTAAAAACAATTACAAAATCCGGGCGTGGGTCAGACGGGATAGATCTCACCGTAATGCCCGTGTTCTCTTCATGGGACTAAATGCTTCTGATCGTTATTGCGGAAGAACGCCCCGGGTCCTGCATTAAACGACACTAGAGAGGGTAAGAGTGCCGGATTACTGGTGTTCTACAATGGCACGTGTCGCGTTGTTGGGCTTGCAGGCCCGGGGGAACCCGCGGGATCCGTGTTCCACGTCCCAATTTATAGTACACACTTTTACTATATTAAACTATTCTTAAGTTAGTTGACCTTTAATTCAGGTCATAAAACTAAACGTAAATTCAATTATAAAAAATACGAAAACGGTTCATGCCGTGAATCAGTCCTGAAAACTGTTGTGGCGTAAAAAGATCATTGCTGCTGCCCCGATATTGCATTCGAGTCTGAAAATCACCGTGACACTTAAGCAGTCACGCGAAAAAAGTCGGCTTAAAAGATGCACCACATAAAATTTCAGGATCAGGATCGGATTATGGAAGAATAAATACAGTTTTGCCCGTATCCCAAACGGGCTGCCTGAAAAATTTGAGGGATTTAATAACCATTAAGCTCGGCCTCAACCTTTTGCAGGTTTGCTATGCGTTTATCGAGCGCAGGATGCGTTGAGAACAACTCCAGTATCCGGTTTCCCGTCAGTGCAGGAATAATAAAGAATGCATTTGCACCCTCAACCTTTGCCTTGGGTTCGGCTGGAAGTGCATCCATCCTGCCGCTGATCTTCTTTAGTGCCGAGATGAGGGCCTGCGGATTCCGGGTGATATATGCACTTCCACGGTCCGCTGCAAACTCCCGGTACCGGGAGATTGCCATGATCAGGAGCTCTGCGACAAAATACACAACAATTGCTACAACTCCCACAATGATCCAGGGAGATATACCTTCGTTATCCCGGTCAAACAATGCCCCGTACAGGAAGTTCTGCATGATGATAGAGGCAAGCATGGCAACAAAACTTGCAAGGGTCATGGTAAGGATATCCCGGTTTTTCACATGCGAAAGTTCGTGTGCAAGAACGGCTTCCAGTTCGTCTTTTGTTAAAAGGCGCATAATCGAATCCGTGCACGCAACCAGTGCATGCTTCGGGCTTCGGCCGGTCGCAAACGCATTCGGCACCGGGCTTGGCATAATTGCAATCCTTGGCATTGGCAGATCCGCTTCCTTACAAAGACGGCTTACCATCCGGTATAACTCCGGGTATTCGTTTTCCCCGACCACGCGTGCTCCGGTGCTCCAGACCACGAGTTTTTCTGAGAAGAAAAATTGTATTGATGCCATTACTACTGCGAGCAGAACAACAAATACTGCCGAAACACCCAGCTTCACCAGAACTGCCATGAAGACGAGGTAGACAGCAAGTAAAAGGAACCCTGTCAGCCACAAGCGAAATGTAAGCTCCCAGTCCCGTTTCCATTTCATAAGTACAAAAGTACAGTTTTTACCATATCAAACTATTGTTCAGTTGTTTGAATATAAGTTCAGGTTAAAAAACAAAAGGTGAATATACTAAAAAAATAAAGACTTGTATAATCATGCCGCGAATCAACCCCGGATATCACGATCATGCAAAGAAGAAAATTATTGATGCCACCCTTGAAATTGCAAAAGACGGCGGTTGGAACACGGTAACGCTTGAGACTGTTGCGCGGAAAGTCGGCGTGACAAAAGGTGCCCTCTATACATATTTCGAGAACAGCGATGCGCTTATGGATGAGGTGGCCTTTGAACTGGCAAAGCGGTTCCGGGACAGATTCCACACAGACAGGTCAGAAAAAATTGTCGGGATTCATGAGCTGCTCGAAGATATTGCCGAGTTTGTTTTTTCCGACAAGGAAGCGGTGGCGCCGCTCTTCATGCAGGCACTGGAACGGGCAGTACAGGATGCTAAGTTCCGGGACCATATGGCAGAGAAGTATGATGATTCGATCCTGCAGTTCCGGGAAGTTTTTATTAAAGCGCAAAAATCAGGGCAGATCCCAGAGGAAGTCAATATCACGATGGCCGTCCAGGCCATTTACGGACTGACACTTGGTCTCGCTTTCATTTACCAGATGCTTGAAAAGGACCAGAGCGAAGCAAAACAGCTCTGGATAGGATCTGTCGAGCGGATCCTGCATATCCATAATCACAAAATTGAGGGCAGTAATTTATTTACCCCGCAGCCAAAGCCGCAGATTTTTTAAAACGACTTTTTTTAATGCCGAAAGCCCGGACAAAATAGATCTGCAAAGTGGCTTTAACGGGACAATACCGGATTAAAACAAGGTCCAATTCGTTTTGTTGAAGAATAAGAAAAAAAGATTTAGCCGAACAGGGCACCGAGCCCTGCCATGCCGCTCTCTTCTTCTGCCTTCTTGTCTTCTTCCTTCTTCTCTTCCTTTGCTGGTGCTGCTGCGGCTGCTGCGGGTGCTGCGGCTGCAACGGCGACCGGTGCTGCGGCTGCCTTGCTGATGGCTTCCTCAATGTTTACGCCGTCGAGGGCTGCAATGAGCGCCTTGACACGTGCGTCGTCTGCTGCTACACCTGCGGCGGTAAGGACTGCCTTGACGCCGTTCTCATCGATCTTCTTACCTGCCTTGTGCAGGAGAAGTGCTGCATAGATATACTCCATCTCTGATTCACCTTTTTTTAATTATTATTTTACCAGGGTCTTTAACGCCTGGCTTTCTCTCTGGGCTTTACCAATAATCGCATCGACAACGTCCTTCTCGTAGACTGCCGCCTCGATTGCAAGACCGCGTGCATCCCTGACTGCCTTTGTCAGGATCGGTGCCATGGTCTCCTTTGTCGGGATTGCAGCGTTAACCGACAGGTTGAACGCCTGCTGACCGGCAAGCTGGAGCTGGGCGAGTAACTTTGTCTCGTCCACTGCGAGCACGGACGGTTCGTAGATTGTGCCTTCGTGGAGGGCTGCCTGAAGGGCAAGCCCTACATCCATAGGCTTGATGTCAAGCTTGACAAGCACTTCGGCAAGCTTCGCGGAGATGACTGCGCCTTTCTTGACGACCGTCTTCGTCTCCCTGATCTTGACCTTGCCGCCTTCAATCGCTGCCGGGATGCCGGCCTGCTGGAGCTCACCGACAATCGGGCCTGGCTTGAAGCTCGTCGGACCCTTTTCGACAACGATGTCCTCTGGCGCGGTTTCGCCGGCCTTTGCGGCCATCTTTGTCTTGGTCTTCTCGAGCTGCTTGTAGAGCTTGAACGGGTTGTCGTTCGAGAAGATTACCGCAGAATGACCTGATATATACTTGACGAGGTTCTTTGTCTCCCCGCCAATTTCCCCGAACGCATGCTCGATCAAGGTGTTACGGGTCACCTTGATGACGGCCTTGCCCCGAAGGTTCCTGCGGATCTGCTGTACCTGCTGTGCGGGGATGCCGTACATGTCGACAAGCCCGATAAGCTGGTACTCTTTTGCGTGCTTCTTGATCTCTGCGACCTCGTCCTTCTTCCATGCGGGCAGGTGATGGGTATAAATTGCCATTATACCAGCCTCACGGACGGACCCATGGTGGTCTTTACAAAGATCGAGCGGACGTTAAGGTGACCCTGTTCAAGAACAGATTCGATACGTTTTACAACCGCATCGATATTCTCAGCGACCTGCTCCGGCGTCATTGCCGTCGAGCCTACCTTTGTCGAGAAGACAGTCTTATCCTTGGTCCTGATCTTCACCGAGTTACGCAGGCGTTCGACAATCGGGCGGATATCGGTCTGCCCGGGGATCGGCATCGGCATCCTGCCCCTCGGACCGAGCCGGGGACCCAGGAAACGACCAACCTGCGGCATGACCGCGGTCTCGGCAAGGAAGTACTTGTAAGTACTTGCGACACGGCGTGCTTCACGCGGTGCGCCTCCAAGCCGTTCTACCTCTTCAGGGCCGATAATCAGATCAACCTTGGCTTCCTTTGCCTGCGTGACGATATCCCCTTTCCCGATAACACAAATACCGGTCTTTTCTCCGGTACCGTTGGGAAGAAGAATCGTCTCGTCGATACGATTTTTCGGCTGCGCCATATCGATATTCTTGAGATTGATAGTAATATCGATGCTTTCGGAGAATTTCCGTTTTGGCGCCTTTTCAATCGCCGTTTTCACGGCTTCTAAAATCTTGGCCCTTTCTACCATCAGATTCCTCCATAGTCTGCGACCGAACCTTTCGATCTCCTATGGTGTTCTCCTGATTATTTCAGAAGGACGCTGTCATACTTGCCAGCAGCGATGTCGGCGAGCACTTCTTTGGGGCGCTTGCCGTCAACGTTGACACCCATGCTCACGCACGTGCCCACGACCTCTCTTACTGCGGTCTTGAGCTCGTAGGAAAGCATACCTTCGAGTTTCATCTTGGCAATTCTGACTGCGGCCTCGAATGGCAGGTTGCCTGCCACTTTGGCGTTGGGCTCTGAGGAACCTTTCTCGATACCAGCTTCTTTCTTGATAAGAGCTGTCGTCGGGGGGATACCCACCGTGACCGTGAATTGCTTCTTGTCGTTGACTTCGACTTTTACCGGGACCTGCATTCCATTGAATGTCGCGGTCTTGGCGTTGATCTCATCGACAACTGCCTTCACGTTGATACCGAGTGGTCCGAGCGCGGGTCCTAATGGCGGACCTGCGGTTGCCCTACCGCCGGGTACTAAAACCTCGACCACTTCTGCCATAGTCTTTGCACCATGCCGTCCCGTATTTACGGGTTCCTAGCTTGGGTCTGTTAAATTTGACGTAAGAGAAAATAAATGTGATTGTGGGAGGGAAAAAACCGGGCCGTTCCCTACAGGCATGAGAGGATCTTCTCCCGCTGCCAGGCCGATCCGAGTACGACAGCGCCGCCATCAGAGGTCGGGACAATCCGGATGACCGAATGCCAGCCGGAAGGTACCGGAGTCTGCCACGCAAACGTCCCGTCATCCCTCATCCTCACGATAAGATCTGGGGTGCCGTAACCGTATGACGATCCGGCATCCTTCACGCGGAACCGGGCCGCAAGGTATTCCTGCCCGGCACTTTTCCTTAATCTGACCCCTCCTTACCATTTCACGTATGCAAGCCCAGCAATCCCATTTAATTTTCTCTCGTAAAATCTGCCCGGATCCCGGCCTGAATCAGGGCAACAATGCAGTATCCATGCAGGGGGTCACATGATCCCATTTTGTTTTTTACAGCAGCGGGCAATCCGCATCCCCTTTGTTTTTCTGACGTGATGAACCCGGATAGTTCCCGATATGGCAGATCACTTTTACCATTCATGACCCCCTCATGCCTGTCCGGGACCCAAACCCCCGTATCAATATCGTTGTGAGGAACACTTACCTGTCAGACCAGCAGAGCCTCAGGGACGCCGGGGCTGATGTCATCCAATCTGATGAGGGGAAATGGAACTTTTTAGTAACGGAATTAATCTTAAAAAAAAGTTCGGCGCGACACCGGAACAAATCGACCGCGAACGCGAAAAGGGTACATAAGAGCATTTCCCGGACATCGCTTGCGGCAGATGGGAAAATTATAAAAATCCGGGGTTTATCCACCTTATTGCCGGGCCCGGAATTCCTCTGCAAGCATCCCGTAATACCGGCTCGACCGCCAGTGGTCCCGCAGCCAGACATGCTCGCGGAGCGTGCCCTCGTACACAAGGCCGCCCTTCTCAAGGCAGTGGGCAGAGGCCGTGTTGAGCTCGTCGCATTTCGCATACACCCGGTGGAGACCGAGCGTCCCGAAACCGAAACCGAGCAGCGCCCGGACGATCTCTGATGCATACCCGTTCTTCCAGTATTCCTGCCGCAGGATGCACCCCATTTCGGCAGTCGACGGCTGCTCCTTGTCAGTCTCAAGGAGTACAAAACCGGCAAAATCCCCGGTCTTTGGGATCCGTACCGCAAGGATGTAGCCCTGCCGGTCCGGCCGGGCAGCCTCTTCCATCGCATGGCGCACAAAACCGGTAACCTGCTCCTCGTTTTCAAGCCATATAAAGACATACTTCATGATGGCGGGATCGCAGGCCATATACCGGATATGATCGATATCCTGCTTGTTTAAGTCCTCTAAAATAAGCCGACCTGTGGAAAGGGAAAATACCATTGGGATGCTCCGGGGAAAAACCGGTGAACGGGCTCACCGGACCGTTATGTTCCGGTATTCGTTTCGGGCGGTACCGTATAACGCTGGCGATTATCGTGTTACCTCACACGCACGTATCGCAGATGCCGGGGGAACTGTATACCAAGAGATACCACCATCCGGATGCTTGCCGGCGTGCTGAAACACGGATGCCTGAAAAGATTAAAAAAAAGCCGGGGACTTTTCCCGGTTTACTTCCTGAATACTCCTTCAAGGAAATCACCGATAAAGACACCGATGATAAAGAGGATGACAAGGATGATAATCGAGATAAATATGCCAAGTCCGCCCAGCAGTCCAAGACCAAGTCCAAGGGCACCGGGAATGACAAAGAACGAAAGAATTCCAAAGATAAGCCCGATAACAATCCCGATAATGGCTCCCGTCTTTAAAAGACCCCACTTGTCTTCCTTTCCTTTGTGAAGGAAACCATATGCAATACCAATAACCAGGACCAGTAATTCAAACCACATGTGTATACTCCTGAAGTCCACATGTTAAATTACCGGAGGTAAATATTTGCCGAATTACATCCTGTTTCCCGGAGTTTACCGTCCCGTGTGACGGGGGAAGGCTACCTGTGGCCGCCGGGTGACAAACGATGCCTCAAGATTTTTTACCATCCGCACGGCCATCTCCGCCGGGATCCCTAGTGCCATCATCTCCGGCGGGAGGGAATGGTTCTGTGTCGGGTCCTGCGGCCCCATGAACGCGGTATTTTTGGGCGTGTTTTCCGCAAGGCCCGCCGGGAAGGTAATAAATGTCGAGCAGGCAGAGCCCCACGGGACAATGACCGGCAAGAACGGGTCATCCCGGTCAAAATGGATGAGGGCTGCCATGTTCCGGATCTGCTCGCCGTTCCCAAAGATACAGAGGGAACGGACCTTGGGCAAGGGATCAGGCAACGCCTCGCATGCCTGCACGACAAGGTATTTACCCGGCGGGCGGATCGGCCCGGCTGCCGCCGTACAGCGTTCGACAAGACCAGGACCTGCCTTCAGGTACTCCGCTGCCCCGCCACGGACATCCTTCCTGCCGGTCGAGACAAAATACCGGATATCATCCGGCATTGGGATATACCCCACATGGTACAGTCCCCCGGGGCAGCACCCCTCGTTTACCCCGTCACCGAGATAGATTGCCGGTATCTCGCGCCCTGCCGCCATCCGGTACATTGAGACAGCAAAACAGCGGTTCACGTCGGCCATCTTCGGTATCCCGGCCGGAAGCGTATCGGAACCGTACACCGCCAGAGGGCGCGTAGACAGCCGGAACGCCGATGCAAGCCTTGCTCCTGTTTCCCGAAAATCCAAGCCTGTCATACTACATCCCGGTTCTTTTTTGGTTTACTTCATCCAGCCCATTTTTTCATACCATTCGTACTCGTGGGCAAACCGGTCTTTGTTGTATTTCACAAGCTCGCAGAAGTACTTCCGTTTCTGCTCGTGCAGTTCATCCTGGTCCGGATAGGTAATTTCGCCACGGATTGCCTTTGCAAGCGTCTTTCCCAGTTCACGGGCTTTTTTCTCGGCTTTCCCAAGCGCTGCCGGGTCGCGCCCGATTGCCACACCCACGCCCCCGACAATGTTTGCGCCCAGCGTCGAGAGGACCTTGTTCATATATCCGACCACCTCGTTCTCACCTGATCCTCCGGCTGTGCAGACCGAACACCCGAACTTACCGGTCAGCATCTGGCAGTGGATCGCATCCGCCATCCGGTCAAAGAGCGCCTTCATCTGGGCCGGCACGGAGTCGACATAGTTAGGGGCGCCAAGCACAATCCCATCGGAGTTCAGCATCCGGTCAAAAATGTCGGAGAAATCATCAAGGAAAATACAGTCTCCTGATGCGTAACAGGTCCCGCAGGCCGTGCAGTGCTCGATCCGTGTTGCGTAAAGATCGATCAGTTCTGTTTCTGCCCCTTCTTTTTCTGCCCCGGCAAGAACCGCATTTGTCAGTTTCAGGGTACTGCTGTCTTTCCCGCGGGGGCTCGCGTTTATTCCGATAACTTTCATTTCCAGCTGCTCCTGTAAGGAGGGGAATCGGAGAATAATGATAATAAAGGTATGGGCCGGGTTAACCGGGTTGCTGATGAATTTTACGGGATGGTGCAGCTAAAGAGTCGTCCTTATTTTTTTTCCAAACAAACACACAGTAAACTGTCACTTTTCTGAATCAACCGCCCTTTCGTACGGGCAGGCCGGAGGCACGAGCACTGCCCGCTCCGCCATGCGGTAATGGCGGCTCTCGTTCGGTGGGGGCGGTGGGGACAGGCCCCCGTGGGGGAGGCGGCTTGCCGTCCCACTACACGGCATCCTGGTTTCCATCGAATCCATTATCTTACCTCAATTATAATATCCCGCGCTAAGCATGAAACACCCAAAAAACGGATGCCGGCCAGCAAACGGATATGCCCCGGACAGGAAATGCAACACCCGATATGAGGTGACCGAGGGTGGTTCTTGTCATGAGAGGTGATCTCTCATGCAACCCCCTGACATAGATTCCGTCAAAGGTTTGACAGAGGCAGAAGCTGCCGAAAAGATCCGGACCGAAGGTTACAATGAACTGCCGGAACCTGAAAACCACGGCATTTTTGGCATAATCGCGGGAATCGTAACAGAGCCGATGTTTATCCTGCTTGTCGCTGGCGGCCTTGTCTATTTTGTGCTCGGCGATATGACCGAGAGCCTCATGCTTTTGGGTTTTGTATTTGTCATTATCGGCATCACGGTTTACCAGGAAGAAAAGACCGAACGGGCTCTTGAAGCTCTGCGGAACCTCTCAAGCCCCCGTGCACTGGTTATCCGCGACGGAACACAGAAACGGATTGCCGGCCGCGAAGTAGTAACCGGCGATATGCTCATCCTTGCCGAAGGCGACAGGGTCCCGGCTGACGGCATCCTTCTTTATTCAAACAATGTCACGGTTGACGAATCGCTTCTCACCGGGGAATCGGTACCGGTAAGGAAAAAGTCCGGGACTTCCGGGTTACCTGCCGGGCAGCCCGGGGGGGAGGACCAGCCGTTTGTCTGGTCCGGCACACTTGTCGTGCAGGGACAGGGCCTTTGCAGGGTCACGACAACAGGCGCCCGGACCGGGATGGGGAAGATCGGCACCGTGCTCAAAACCTTAGAGCGGGGCGAAACCCGGCTTAAAAGTGAAATTTCCCTGATCGTTAAGACAATTGCCATCGCCGGCATTTTCCTGTGCAGCATTATTGTAGTCGTCTACGGGCTGACACGGTATAACTGGATCGAAGGGCTCCTTGCCGGGATAACACTTGCGATGGCAATCCTTCCCGAAGAATTTCCTGTCGTCCTGACGGTGTTTTTCGCGCTTGGCGCATGGAGGATTTCCCAAAAAAACGTGCTGACACGTCAGATACCCGCAATAGAAACCCTGGGTTCGGCAACGGTGCTGTGCGTGGATAAGACGGGCACTCTCACCGAGAACCGGATGACCGTCCGGTCATTTTTTGCCGGGGGGCAGTTCTGTGAACATGACGCCACGGGTAAAAATTCCGTACCGGAAATCTGCCACGAACTGGCCGAGTTTGCCATTCTCGCGTGTAAAAAAGATCCGTTTGATCCCATGGAAAAAGCACTTCTCGAGCTCCGGGACGGGGATTTCGGAACGACAGAACACATCCACTCCGGCTGGACGCTTATTACGGAATACCCGCTTTCCCCGGAACTTTTTGCGATGTCAAATGTCTGGCGTTCGCCAAAAGGACATGACTATATCATCGCGGCAAAAGGAGCCCCCGAGGCAATAGCCGACCTGTGTCATTTCAGTGCGGCACAACAAAAGGGGCTTGCCGCGGATATCAATACGCTTGCGGCACAGGGGCTCCGGATCCTTGGCGTTGCAAAAGCATCGTTTACCCGGACAAACCTTCCCGACGGCCAGCACGATTTTACGTTCACGTTTCTTGGCCTTGTAGGATTTGCCGACCCGGTCAGGCCTCAGGTGGCACAGGCAATCCGGGAATGCCGGGCGGCAGGGATCCGGGTGATTATGATCACCGGCGATTACCCGCTGACTGCCAAAAAAATCGCCCAACAGATAGGCCTTGAGAACCCCGGCACCTGTATCACTGGTACCGAACTCGATACAATGAACGACGAAGAACTAAAAAACCAGTGCCGGTCGGTGAATGTTTTTGCCCGGGTGGTGCCTGAACAGAAGCTGCGGTTAGTAAATGCCTTCAAATCAGCCGGGGATGTTGTTGCGATGACGGGCGATGGTGTAAACGATGCACCGGCCCTAAAGTCCGCGGATATCGGCATTGCCATGGGAGGGCGGGGGACGGATGTCGCACGCGAAGCGTCCTCGCTTGTGCTGCTTGACGACAACTTTACCTCCATCGTTGCCGCAGTCCGGCTCGGGCGGAGGATCTTTGACAACCTGAAAAAAGCGATGGCGTATATCTTCTCCGTCCACGTACCCATTGCCGGAATCTCGCTTGTTCCGGTGCTTTTCAACCTCCCTCTCGTCCTCCTGCCGGTCCACATCGTCTTCCTCGAATTGATTATCGACCCGGCCTGTTCGATTGTCTTTGAATCCGAAAAAGAAGAAAAGGACGTAATGGACCGCCCGCCACGAAAAAAAGACGAGGGGATTTTCACAAAAAAGATCCTCGCGATAAGCCTGCTCCAGGGATTTGTCGTGCTGGCGGTCATCCTTTTTATTTATATAAATGCGCTGGCACGCGGACTTGGCGAATCTGAAGTAAGGACGCTCACGTTTACGACTATTGTTATAGCCAACCTCTGCCTTATCCTGACCAACCGGTCGTGGTCGGAGATTATCGTTACGACAATCCGTACACCCAACAGGGCGATGCGCTGGGTATTTGCAGGGACGATCATAAGCCTTGTCCTTGTCCTTTTCGTTCCGGGCCTTCGGGGACTTTTCAGGTTCGGCAGCGTCCCGTTATGGGACCTTCTGGTATGCACGATAGCCGGAATCGGGAGCGTCCTATGGTTTGAATGTTACAAATACCGGTGGTGAAGACGCGGTGAGCAAAAAGGCAGGGTTTTTAGTTAAAGGCCGGGGAGCACACCCGGATCATTGCCTGACAGGATGATGGCGAGGGTATCTCCCCGGGTTTAAAATCAGAATACATATTACCTGCCCGGTATACGGCTTATGTGTTCATCCGGGCCGGGCCAGCCACTACGGCGTTACCGGCAGGGTTTTTAAGGATACGTGATACTGGTGTCATCCGAAAATACGTCCACAGTATGTTGCCCGAAATGCAAAAGCCCGACAAAACCCGGGAACCGGTTTTGTGAATCCTGCGGTGCACAGATAACGGCCCGGTGCCCGTCTTGCGGATCGGAAATCGACCCGGGGGCGAAATTCTGCGGGAACTGCGGATCTCCTGCGGGAGTTCCACTGACAAGGATCGTACCCACAGGGACTCCTCCCGCCGGAGCTGTTCCGACTTCAGGGACAGTACCACCCGCCTCCGGCGAACAGATCCTTGGCGTGATCGGTTTTGCCCGCACCTCAAAAATGTTCGGCCTCGGTGGTGACACCTGGACGCTCGTCTTCACCGACCGCCGTATGATCCATGCAAAACTGACCCAGCAGATGATAAACGATGCAACCCGCGAGGCCAAAGAGGCCGCAAAAGCCGCAGGCAAAGGATTCTTCGGCCAGATGGGGGACCAGATGGCCGCGATGGGTGCATATACCCGGCGGTACCTTGCCATGTCTCCCGAAAGCATCCTCCTTGAGGTGCCCGGGAACAGTGCAATCGAGAACCAGCGGATTATGGCGGTAAAAATTACAATAAGAGAGTCCGAAGACAGCAAGGACACATATAAGCTCCTTGTCCAGTCAGGAGACGGGAAGTCGGAGTATGTTATCCCGGAGTACAACGAAGCGTCGGAACTCCTGAAAAGAGTGTACGGTGACCGTGCGGATGTCCCGGGCGGCGCCTCCAAAGGATTTTAAAATCAAACTTTTCTGATATTTTCCCGGGCATCAGGCGCATGCCGGTGGAACACGTTAAAAAAAGAGGATTTCCGGGATTACCGGTCGACGTTCTTGTCGACCACGCGGACATTGTCGCCCCGGACCGTGATCGGGATCGGGACAACACTCTCGTACAGTTCGACCGTGATCTCTTCCTTTGCTGAATCGACGCGCTTGACGACCGCTTTTTCACCCTTGAACGGCCCGGCAATCAGTTCGACAATGGTGCCTTCGTCAATACCGGAAACGACAGGTTTCGGGATCAGGAAATGCCCGACTTCGGCAAGTGATGTCTGGCCTTTTGCAAGCGCACGGGCATGGGCGGTCATCTCAACGAGCTGCTCGATCCGGTTCCGCTGCTCGGGAGTCTCAACAAGAACGTATCCCTGGAGTTCGTTTGGGACAATAATCGAGGTAACCTTGATATCGGTCGCCCTTGTCTCGATGGCCTTCAGGATATTGTCGGCAACCGTCCGCTCCTGCTTGGAGGTTGTCTTGATTGCAAAGATCCGGTTATTGAAAACCTCCGGCGCTGCGGGGGCTGTTGGCGCCGTTTGGGCAGGTGTTTGTTCCGGGGTTGTCATAGTTATCAGATCAGAACCCAAGAAGCGCCTTGTGGTCGAAGAACATGTAGATTACAAATCCGATAGCCCCGATAATAAGGACACCGGCTGCCGCAACGGTCGCAATCTTTGTAAACTCCTCACGGGTGGGAGTGCGCGCAAGTTTCAGGACACGGAGGTATTTGCGGAATAATTCCTCGTGCACGTCTACCTTGATATCAGGTTTTGGAAGTTCCATAATTGATCACTTGAGAAAATCGATCTCATACTGTTTCTGTACTTTGGGGGTAAGCTTCTCATTACGACCATATATTTGTGGCGACCGTACGCCCGTGACCACCAAAAGCGTCCGCATCTTGTTTGCCATCGTCGGGTCAACCTGGGCACCCCATATGATCCGGGCATTCGGGTCTACCCGTGAATAGACTTCCTGCACAACCCCTTCGGCTTCGGCCATTGTCATGTCCGGGCCGCCGACCACGTTAACAAGCGCGGCTGTCGCACCGGAAATATCCACGTCAAGAAGCGGGGACCGGATTGCTTTCTTCACGGAATCTGCTGCCTTGTCTTCGCTGTCGCTCTCGCCCATACCAATCATGGCAACGCCGCCGCGCTCCATGACAGTGCGCACATCGGCAAAGTCCAGGTTCACAAGTCCCGGCATCGTGATAAGTTCGGTGATGCCCTTGACTGCCCGCATGAGCACTTCATCGGAGACCTTGAATGCCGCCGACAGGGGGAGTTTGGGGACAATTTCGAGCAGGCGGTCGTTTGGGACCACGATGACCGTGTCTGCCACATCCCGAAGGCGTTCAAGCCCGGCTTCTGCGTTCTCCATCCGGATTGCACCTTCGGAGGCAAACGGCAGGGTAACAACCGCGATTGTTAGCGCGCCTTCCTCACGGGCAGCTTTGGCGACAACCGGGGCCGAGCCGGTCCCGGTGCCACCGCCAAGGCCGACGGTGATAAAAATCATATCGCAGCCGGAGACAGCAGCACGGATGTCCTGCTCGTTTTCAAGTGCAGCTTCCTCACCGATCTGAGGGATAGACCCGGCACCGAGGCCACGGGTACGCTGCCGGCCGATCAGCATGCGCTGGTCAGCGTGGGTCCGGATCAGGTGCTGGGCATCCGTGTTAATGGCGATAAGTTTTGCGCCGTGGATACCCTCTTCCATCATGCGGGTGACGGTGTTGGATCCGCTGCCACCGCAGCCGATCACCTTGATCTCGGTCTTGAGTTCGCTTAATATCTGGTCAAGATCCTCGTTATTCTGTGAGGGGGTTTCAGTCTCGTCCCTTGCCTTTGTGAGTGCCTCTTCTACAATCGACCTCATGTATTTTTCTCCAGTCCCGGGATGTGGATTTTTGTTTCTGAACGGACCGATACCATTTCCGGTAAAATCACCCGGCCATCATGTTCAACGGCATGCCCGGAGGCAAGCTGTTTGAACGCAGGTCCGGCCGAAATTCCCAGTTCGCGCGCTTTTTTGGGGTCGAACCGGACCTTACTGATGATCAGGTAATCGCGTTCCGTCGCTGTGATTTCCTTACTACGTATGATTTTTACGCACAACTTATTTAAAGCATTTATTAGTTCCGGAGAATTTTTCGAGAATACAATAAACTGCGGAAGCAGAACGTTGTTCCCGCTTGTCAAATGCACCACGGAAAGCGGCCCGAAGCCCCGGATAAGCGCAGGTTCATCGGATTTTTTTGCTTCCGCAAACAGCAGCGGATCAATGGAGATAACAGCAAGCGGGCCGGAACCTTCGAGTGCGTGGATATAGCACCGGGAGTCCGGAGAGATGGTGTCTGCCAGTTCCCGCACGACACACCATGTTTCCCATGACACGTGGCCAAGCGAGGCGATCTCGCTTTCGGACAACCGGGGGACAGCGAGGGAATCGAGGATGTCAGTGAGCCGTTCAAGATCCGGACCGGATACTGCCTTTCGGTCGATATAAGCGGCAACTGCCCCGCTCTGCCGGACCATTTCCTGTACCATTGCCCGGTCCAGCGCCGGGACCTGCAAACGGGAACTGGCGATATGCCCGAATGCTCCCCGGCTGGTAAGGGCAATAGAAGTCTCGCGGGGAGCGTAATGGGTCCCCCCGATACCGATAAGCGGGATCGCATTACAGGGTTCTGCATCAAGCACGGCTTCTGCAACCGCCTGCCCGGCAACCGGGTCCGCCCATTCCTTTTCGGTACTGCCAATCTCGACAAAAAACGAGGGGTGGGTAAGTGCAGTCGGCCCGTGGTGGGTGACCTCGTATGAGACCCGGTATCCCGCCGGGCAGTGCCGGGCGAGCGACCGCAGGACGGCATGCATCATCGCCGGCGCAGCAGGCGGGAGAGTGCGTGAAGTGCCTCCCAGATCTGCCGAGTTGTAATTCCCGGTTACGTGAACCGTAAGAACGGGTACGGGGTTGACGCTTGAGTGCCGCGAAAGAAAAATCACAAGGTCTGCATCGATACCGGCATCAACGCCTTCTGCGTGGATGAGCCGGCCTTCCACTTCGAAAAACTCGTAGGTCCGGTCACCCGCAGGGCCGGCACCGCCAAGTGCAGCAAGGCACTGTTCGATATGGCGCCTGATATTGCATCCCGCAATATCCTGGCGGGAATTGACAAGCGCTATTTTCATGCCGGAAATATATGCCGTACTTCACGAAAAGCCTCGCGGGGCGGCCGGGTGGTCCGGGTCCATGAGTGCCGCCTCAATCCTGCTTCGCAAATGCTTTGATGATGGAGCACACACCTCTCTGTTATTATGGACGAGAAAAAGATTGAGGCTGCGTTTGCGGAGGCAAAGATCCAGAAATCGATCACCTGTCCGCAGGCATTTGCGATTGCAGAAAAACACAAACTCACCAAATCGGAGATCGCCGATTACTGCAACAACCACGGGATCAAGATCCGCGCCTGCCAGCTGGGCTGCTTCAAATGAGCAGGTCAAATGAGCTTTTTTTTATCGGTTGTCCCGGTAAGTGAGGCCATTGCCGCAGTCCACCGGCTCGGGAATGCGATGCCGGCTGAGACAGTGCCACTTGCCGAAGCATGCGGCCGGGTGCTCTCCTATGACGTGCGGGCGGACGTGAATATTCCGGGGTTTACCCGGTCGGTCATGGACGGGTACGCGGTAAGGGCTTCTGATACAACCGGTGCCGGTGAATCGGTACCGGCAATGCTTACGTTCCGCGGCCGGATCCTGATGGGACAAAACGCAGACCAGCCGGTAAAGCCCGGAGAATGTTTCTATATCCCGACCGGGGGAATCCTCCCTGAAGGCGCCGATGCGGTCGTGATGGCGGAAAACACGGAACCGTTTGGCGATGAGATTCTTGTAAAAAGGTCCGTGGCGCACAACGAGAACGTGCTCCGGTATGACGAAGATTTCAAAAAGGGCGAGGTCGTCCTCCCCTGTGGCCGGCGGCTTTCCGTGCAGGACGTTGGCGTCCTTGCCGCTGTCGGGTGCGCAGACGTGCCGGTCACCCGCCGGCCGAAGATCGGGATTATCTCGACCGGAAACGAACTGGTGCCGGTGACTGAGACCCCAAAGATCGGGCAGGTCCGGGACGTCAACAGCTATGTGATCTCCGCATTCGTCCGTGAGCACGGCTGTATCCCGGTCACGTACGGGATTATCCATGACGACAGGGCTTCCTTTGACGCCGCACTCTCCCAGGCGGCATCGGAATGCGATGCGATTCTTATTTCCGGCGGCAGCTCAAAAGACGACCGTGACATGGCAGCAGCCGTAATCGCACAAAAAGGAGAAGTGCTGATCCACGGTGTTGCCATTGCGCCGGGGAAACCCACAATCATCGGGAGAGTTGGCACGGTCCCGGCAATCGGCCTTCCCGGCCACCCGGCAGCGACATTTATCGTCCTTGTCGCTATCGTCCGTCACCTGCTTGGGGATATGACCGGAAATTCCGGGCCGGAACCGGTAAAAGTAACGGCAAAACTGGCAATGAATATCCCCTCCACAAAGGGACGGGAAGACTATATCCGGGTCGTTGTAAAAGACGGAATCGCAACCCCGCTTTTCGGGAAGTCCGGTCTCTTAAATACTCTGGCAAAAAGCAACGGCATCGTCCGGGTGCCGGCGGAAAGCGAAGGCTTTGAAACCGGCCGCGAGGTGGATATCCTTCTCTGGTAATTTTTTACCAGGTCTTTTTTTCCCAGACTTCCTTTGGGTTTTCCCGCAAAAAATTATGACTCTTTCCCACCCTGCCGGTTGATCACCACCAGCCGCAGCGAAGACATTTCCTCAATTGCGTACCGCGGGCCCTCCCGCCCGGTACCGGACCCTTTGATCCCGCCTCAGGGCATCTGGTCAGCCCGGAACGAAGGGATGTCATTGATAATAACTCCGCCGACATCCATCCCGGCAAATGCTTTCTCTGCCCGGTTGATATCCTGCGTGAAGATCCCAACCTGAAGCACATATTCGCTGTCATTTGCCATGCGAAGAGCCTCTGAAAATGTATCGCAGGGTAAGAGCGGGATGACCGGTGCATAAATTTCTTCCGGCTGAGAATCCCGCTAAAATTCCTGTGTGGCATACACGGGTTGCATATTGCATCGGGAAATGCATCTAATCCCGCATGCCGGACGGGTACCCTCGCCAACAGTAAACCGGTGATCTCATAATTACTCCAGTAAAATCAAAAATCATCAATTACAATCGACAATTTTATCAGATATCATAGAGTATATTTGACAAATGGACCAGAGCATACGGATTGCCATTGAAAGCCAGAACCCGTGGTGGTTCGACAAACCGTTTACCTCAGGGGTGGACCGGTTGTCGTGGTTCCCCCGGATCCAAAAGTACCTCCCTGTGCGGGAAATCCTGCTGCTGATCGGTGCCCGCAGGACCGGGAAATCCACGCTTGTATACCAGATCATCCGTTCCCTGCTCGGTTCCGGCACCAGAAAAGAGGCAATCCTGTATCTCAACCTTGACGAACCCCTCTTTATCAGCCGTGCAAAAGATCCCGGCTTCCTCCGCGAACTCATCGAAGACCATTGCACACGGCATTCCGACATTAAACAGTTCACAATATGTATCGACGAGATCCAGAATTTTGAGCACTGGGTGGCAACGGCAAAAACGATCTATGACACACGTCCCGATATCAAACTGATTTTAACCGGTTCCAGTTCGACTCTCCTCCAGCGGGAAATTTCCACCCGGCTCTCCGGCAGGTACTTCTCCATCACCATCTGGCCGCTCTCGTTTAATGAGAGCCTTGCCTTTTCCGGCATCAAAAATCCCACAACAATCCAGAAACGGCAGCACGCCGCCTCATACCTGGCCTATGGCGGTTTTCCCCGCGTAGTTCTCGAACCGCAGGAAGACCTGAAAAAAGAGGTCCTGAAAAATTATTTTGAAACCATCTATCTCAAGGATATCATCTACCCGAACAACGTGAGAAACAACAGCGATTTGTACGATGTGCTCTGGTTTTTGATCTCAAACACCGGGAACCCGTTCTCCTACAACCGGATTGCAGACACGCTGCATATTGCCCCGGAGACTGTGAGGGAATATATCGGGTATGCCGAAAATGCGTTCCTGCTTTCGTCCGTAAAAAAATTTGATTACTCGGTGAAAAAACAGCTGGCAAACCAGAAGAAGATCTATTGCGTCGATACCGGTATCATCAATGCGGTTGCCTTTGCATTCTCGGAGAACCGGGGGAGACTGCTGGAAAACGCGGTATTCATGGCGTTATTAAAAATGCCCGGAGAGATCTACTACCACCGGGGCCGGTACGAGTGCGATTTTATCGTAAAGACAAACCGGAAGATAACCCTGGCGCTCCAGGTTATCGAATCCCTTGCCGGCCCGGATACCCGTACACGGGAGATCCGGGGGTTATGCGAAGCGATGGAAACATACGATCTTAAAGAGGGATTGATCATCACGCTGGATGAATCCGGAGAGGAAACTGTTTCCGGCAGGCACATCCGTATACTGCCGTTCTATGATTGGATGGAGTCCCTGAAAACCTGATAGAAAAACGGGTCTTTTTCGACACTTTGTTGCGAGAATATTTCCCCTCCTTGCGCCAGTTATTCTCACGTGATTAATGGGGAATAGAAAAAACGTGACCATGATCGCATCTGTCACATCGTCTTTGTAATTAAGAGATGACATGAACACAAAGCTGTTAATCGCCAAAAAGAGCGTCTGAAATCGTTCTGAAAGATTCAACAAAAAAAAGAAGAATTTTCCCCACTAAAATTTTAGCCCCTGGTCACCTTCACCGGTACCTGGTATACAGCCTCAGTTGTCCCTGTTTCTTTGCGGTCATCGATGCAGATGAAATAGTGACCCTGTTCCTTGACTTTGAGGGTAGCAGTCTTTTGAGAGCCGATATCGATGACTTTTACAATAGGAACAACACCCTCGTAAGCCCATGTCTTCTGCACCGAATCCCACGCGGGTTTTACCGTGCCAAGCTTGGAGTTGTCGGTCACGTCAAGGACAAGAAGGTTAGGGGTTATCGTGCCGGACCCGGGTGACGTTACATAAATTGTGAATTTCTCATCAGGATAGAGATAGTCTACACCCATCGTCTTTGGCATATTGATACAGTTATAGTCATTGTAATGGACGGAAATGGTGGTGTCAATAACATAACCGGATGTTGTCGCCGTGGATCCTGCCGTCCCGGTAGTAGCCTGATTCGTGGATACTGCCATTGGGGTAGCAGCCGGAGTCGTGGATACAGGTGTCGCAGATGTCGTGACACTTTTTGTCGGTGAAGATGTAGTACAGCCCGCAACACAGGCGACAATAATGACCAGTACTGCGATACTCAAAGCGGTAAGTGACTTCATAAAGATTTTGTTATATAAATCCATGTAAAGATATGTTGCGGTTTTAATCCGGCCCGGTTCCGGGACAAGAGAACCTGGAAGTACACAGATACCTGTTATTTTTCCGGACCTGCAGGAACACGTCCGGGAAAACCGGTACAAGAAAACTACTTTGTCATATACTGCTAACATATATCGATACGTTTGGGCATCCCGCCATCGTAACAGAGGGATTTTGTGAAGGAAGTCACCGCGAACTTCAATGCAAAGGATATCGAACGCGAGGTGCAGGAATACTGGCGCACCCATGAAACATACAAAGCAGTAAAGCAGCGCAGGAGTGCCGGCAAGGCATTCTTTTTTGTCGACGGCCCGCCCTATACCACGGGACAGATCCATCTCGGTACCGCGTGGAACAAGATCATAAAAGACTCACTTCTCCGTTACCAGCGGATGAACGGCCGCAATGTGATTGACCGTGCGGGATACGATATGCACGGCCTCCCGATTGAAGTCAAGGTCGAGCAGAAACTCGGCTTTTCCTCAAAAAAGGATATCGAGAAGTTCGGGATCCAGCACTTCATCGAGCAGTGCCGGGAGTTCGCCATCAACAACAAGAAACTGATGGACGACCAGTTCGAGAGCCTTGGGATCTGGCTCGATTTTAAAAACGCGTACCAGACGATCAAGCCCGAATACGTCGAGGCGGCGTGGTGGACGCTTGCCCGGGCACAGGAAAAAGGGATGCTTGAGCGCGGGTACCGTGTGGTAAACTGGTGCCCCCGCTGCGAAACGGCAATCGCGGATGCCGAGGTCGAATACTGGGACGAGACCGACCCTTCGGTCTTTGTGAAGTTTCCCATCAAAGGAAAGGAAAACGAATACCTCGTTATCTGGACGACAACCCCGTGGACGCTGCCGGCAAACGTTGCAGTCGCAGTGTCGAAGGATTTCGTCTACGCACGGGTCCATGCGGAGAAGAACGGCCGCGAGGAATATCTCTGGATGGCAGAGGACCTTGTAAAATCCGTGCTGAAAAAAGGGCGGTACCAGAAGTTTGTTGTACTGGAAACAAAGAAGGGCACGGAACTTGTCGGCTGGCAATATGATTCTCCGCTCAAAGAACAGGTCCCGCTCCAGTGCGATATTGCGCATAAGGTCGTCGCCGCTGACTTTGTCGCGATGGAAAACACCGGCATGGTGCATATCGCACCGGGCCACGGCTGGGACGACTACGTGCTCGGGACAAAGGAGAAACTTGCCATCGTCTGCCCGGTTGACGGCGCCGGGAAGTTCCGGCCTGAGGCCGGGATTTTTGCCGGGAAATTTGTCCGGGACGCAAACCAGGACGTGCTCGATGCACTCGGAGACCACCTGCTCGCGACAGAGAAGATCACCCACCGGTACGGTCACTGCTGGCGCTGCAAGACGCCGATCATCTTCCGGGCGACCTCCCAGTGGTTCTTAAAGGCGTCCGAGATCCGGGACCTCATGCTCTCCGAAGTTGAGAAGGTCACGTGGTATCCAGAGTGGGCGGGAAGTGCCCGGTTCTACGACTGGATCAAGGAAGCCCGCGACTGGTGTGTGTCCCGGCAGCGGTACTGGGGTATCCCGATCCCGGTCTGGGTCTGCAAAAAATGCGACAAGTACCGGGTCATCGGCACCATTGCGGAACTCGAAAAGGCGAGCGGGAAAGCTGTGCCCGATCCCCACCGCCCGTTTGTCGACGCGGTGACAATCCCCTGCGAGTGCGGCGGCGAGATGCACCGGGTCGAAGACATTTTCGATGTCTGGTTCGATTCTGCGGTTGCCTCGTGGGCGACCATCGGCTTCCCGGCAAAAACCGCAGACTTTGAAAAACTCTGGCCGGCTGATTTCATTACCGAAGGCCAGGACCAGACCCGCGGCTGGTTCTACTCGCAGCTCGGCGCAAGCACGATTGCCTTTGGGAAGGCGCCGTACAAGAGCGTCTGCATGCACGGCTTTGCGCTCGATTCAGAAGGAAAGAAGATGTCAAAGAGCCTCGGGAACGTGGTCTCGCCCGAAGAAGTAATCGCAAAAGTCGGCGTTGACGTGCTGCGGTTCTACGTGCTTTCCTCATCAGCACCGTGGGACGATTTAAAGTTCAACTGGGACGGGGTAGCGACTGTCAACCGTGCGGTAAACATCCTCTGGAACGTGTACCGGTTCCCGCTGCCGTACATGATCCTCGATACATTCGAGCCGCAGTCAAAGGACGGCGTCTGGGACGATGCGTTTGTCTCGGCACATCTCCGGAAACTCCCGGACGAGGATCGCTGGATCATCTCCCGGGTAAACACGGTTGCAGGCATCGTGGACGCGGCGACAAAGGAATGCCAGCTCCACCGGGCGACACGGGAACTGATCAATTTCATTCTCGAAGACCTCTCGCGCTGGTATGTCCAGCTCGTCCGGCCCCGGATGTGGCTTGAGGGAGAGTCGCAGGAGAAGGTGTTTGCCTACGAGACGATCTACTACGTGATGCGCCGGCTCATGGGACTCATGGCCCCCTTCTGCCCGCATATCACCGAGGAGATCTACGGCAACCTCCGGTGCAAAAACGATCCCGAAAGCGTGCATATGCTCGACTGGGAAGCCTGCGACGGTTCGCTCACGAACGCGGAACTGGAACACGCGATGGAACTCGTGCGTTCGTTTGACGACGCAGTGCAGAACGCCCGGCAGGCAGGGAAGCGGAAACTCCGCTGGCCGGTCGGGGAAGTTGTGATCGTGACTGCAAAAGACGATGTCCGGGAAGCGGTGGCACGGCTTAACGAAGTCTGCAAGGACCGGGCAAACGCCCGCAAGGTTACGGTCGTGATGGGCCGGTGGGACCGGATCGGCTGGCATGCGGAGCCGGTGATGAAGGCGCTCGGGAAAGGGTTTGGCAAGGACTCGTTCAAGGTCAAGGGGCTCATCGAGGCAGCAGACGGGAACGCCATCCGGGCCGCGACAAGCGCCGGGCAGACATATACGCTTGAAAGCGGCGATGCGAAATTTGAGATCGGCGCCGACCATGTGACCTTCACGGAAAGACTCCCGGCGGATATCTTCTCCGCCCCGATGGAAGATGCGACCGTCTACGTGGACGTGGCACTCACGGAAGATCTTGAGGCGGAAGGCTACGCCCGCGAAGTGATCCGCCGGATACAGGAGATGCGCCGGCAGCTCGATCTTGCGGTTGAGGACTTTATCACGGCCGATGTGGTTGTTGCAGACAAACGGATCTGCGGGCTTGTCGGCGGGAACTGGAAGGCCGGGATTGCAGAAGAAGTCCGGGCAAAGAGCCTCCTCCTGCACCTTGACGGAGAAAAAGCCGTGGCAGCTCACCATCTCGAAAAGGACTGGGACGTTGAAGGGGTCGCGATGAAGATCGGGATCTCGAAGGCGGTGTGAGAGGCCGGAAATTTCGTTTTTTTTGACGGGGACGGAAGTTCCTACCGGTTTTTTTAAGGATAGTTGGCAGGACAGAGTGCTAAAAACCCCCTTTTTCCCCTTTTCAGGAGCAGCAGTGCGATCCAAAACGAGATCCACCTCCCAAAAGCGTACATTAGCGTTTTACAAAAGCCCGATTTACCCGGAAATACGGTAATCAGAACGCAACCCGGCCGAATTTTTAAAATGTGTGTAAAACTGCACCATTTTTTGCACGTTTGCCCGACCCGGCAAGCCCGGGTAAGAGGGGGCGTGGCAATTCTCCGACGGAGACGGATTCGCAAAAACCGGGGAGTAGTCTGAAATATTTCATCGGACTTTGAAAGGTTTTTCAGGTCGCTTTCCTTCCGGGCTGTCAGGTTCCCGGGACACCCTCCCGTCGAATGAAAAATCCCCGTCGTGAATTCTCCTGGATGCCCTCCGGAGCACCATATCTTCGTTCTGTCAGATCCACGTCCACTGGCACCCTTTGAAAAATACCGGCCGCTGGAACGCTGCTATTAGCGGCCTCACTTCTCCGGCGTAAAAATGCCTTCCGGACATGCGATTAGTGCCGGTTTTTGGCCAATGGGTGCCTCAAAACCGGAAAATGCGGGTAATCGGAGCACGGATCAGAGCCGAAATACCAGTTCATATTTTATCCTAATTTAGTCCGATTCAAACTATTGTGGCTTGAGTTCACACCCGATGAAATCGCACATTTCAAACCTAATTTAGTCCGATTCAAACTCACCGTCGTATCGAATACCAACCACCAGACAATTGCATTTCAATCCTAATTTAGTCCGATTCAAACACACTTTGACCATTTCACGGGCTGCCGGGTAATAGACATTTCAATCCTAATTTAGTCCGATTCAAACTTTGCGTCTATTGGCATATTAAAATTATCTGGTTCATTTCAATCCTAATTTAGTCCGATTCAAACGATTAGAGTTTTAAATCTCCTTTCTGCCTTATTTGTATTTCAATCCTAATTTAGTCCGATTCAAACATCGACTCCGGAATTTCAAAGGCTGTCCGGTAATAGATTTCAATCCTAATTTAGTCCGATTCAAACATTGTTCAACGGTTTAATTTACCGCGATTTATACAATATTTCAATCCTAATTTAGTCCGATTCAAACGCTGCGCTCCGGCTGCGGCTGGTGGTGTGTTGGGGCATTTCAATCCTAATTTAGTCCGATTCAAACCTAAGGAGCTTGTCAAAGTTTGCGCGGGGGACTTCTGAATTTCAATCCTAATTTAGTCCGATTCAAACCTGTCGGGTCCACGGCCCCCGGTAAGCTCTTACCGGCTACATTTCAATCCTAATTTAGTCCGATTCAAACCAGGCGATTGTCGCAAAAGGCATGGGTGACGGCACCAGATTTCAATCCTAATTTAGTCCGATTCAAACTTCGGGTGCACGCTTACCGGATGGACGCTATTAGATTTCAATCCTAATTTAGTCCGATTCAAACTGCAGCACGGATGAGGGTTCAAGCGCGGTATATGGATTTCAATCCTAATTTAGTCCGATTCAAACTTCGTCGCCATTTATCTACTTTACTAATATACAAAATTTCAATCCTAATTTAGTCCGATTCAAACGGTTCGGCCCGGGGCGTCCGGGTCATTCTCTGGATCGCTATTTCAATCCTAATTTAGTCCGATTCAAACAATTTGCGGATTTCAACGCCAAAGACCAGTTCCTGACAGATTTCAATCCTAATTTAGTCCGATTCAAACCTAGGTCCCCATCGACCACCAGATCCGATACCCGGAATGGTATTTCAATCCTAATTTAGTCCGATTCAAACGGGGTGCTGGTCTGCGTGGTTGTGTACTCAGGGGTTTGTGATTTCAATCCTAATTTAGTCCGATTCAAACCGAGCCGGGACGAGCCCCGGGTACTCAGGAGGCATGATTTCAATCCTAATTTAGTCCGATTCAAACGCTGTGGAATTCGACAATCGTCTTGATGACCATGTCTGATTTCAATCCTAATTTAGTCCGATTCAAACGGGAGCATCGGCGGCGCGAATGCGTCGGCATCAACGATTTCAATCCTAATTTAGTCCGATTCAAACGGTGATCGCCGGGTTGGTAATCGCGCCGGATACAACGAATTTCAATCCTAATTTAGTCCGATTCAAACGTACAGGACCTGCAACCCCCTCGGAGGTGTGATCAATTTCAATCCTAATTTAGTCCGATTCAAACACGCCCGAACCCACGATTACATTCATGGCAGCGGGCGTATTCATTTCAATCCTAATTTAGTCCGATTCAAACCCACGGACACTCCAAGAATCTTGCCCCGGATGAAGATTTCAATCCTAATTTAGTCCGATTCAAACCCGGCACCATTGGGATCTCATGCGGTCACCTCAATTTTATTTCAATCCTAATTTAGTCCGATTCAAACTCCAGTTCCCACTATTCCTGAGGACAGATTTCACGAGATTTCAATCCTAATTTAGTCCGATTCAAACATTCACGGGCCCGGGCGATGCACTCGCACTGATAGAGATTTCAATCCTAATTTAGTCCGATTCAAACGACGTTCGATATCGGCGGCGATCATCGCTTCTTCATTTCAATCCTAATTTAGTCCGATTCAAACGAGGGACTGGATGATGATGAAGAATCAGAATCCTCCATTTCAATCCTAATTTAGTCCGATTCAAACACGCCCCAAAAACGGGCATTTTTCCCAACAAAGAACATATCCCTGCTGGTTCGATCATAGATAATCTGGGATCGCTAATAACGTTTTCATTATAAGAAGATCCCCGACAAAAGAGGGGGGGACTAGATGATAGTGCACTGATCGGCCTTTTCAATCCCCATATTCCCGACCTTCACCAGATCCTGCGACCGGATTATATAAAAACGAACTGAGTCCTTGTCTTTTTTTATAATTTTCTTCAAACCATACTCGACATCTGTAAACTGCCGGTCAGTCAGCTCGCCTTCGAATACTGAATTCTGCACCCATACCAAATAGCGACGGAGAAAATTACAGACCTTTGCAACACGCTCCACAGATATGTCATAGACAATAATCACGTACACCAAGCCGTCACCACCAGATCACAAACGGCTTGTATTCCTTCATGCCGGTGAACTGCTTACCAAGCTTGATACACTCCAGGTAGACCAAACGCTGGTACGAGACATTTCTTCCAAGATCCCGGTGCTTGATGGTTGTATCCAGCTTGTCGTTGAACTCGGCAAGGAAGATCCGTTTCCCCTTGTCATTGAGCAGGCAAGAACCGAGATCGGTCCTGAAATCGTCAAGGGAGATCATATCCTTGTTGACCAGCTTGAAGATAACGCGGTCGACCAGGAGTGGCTTGAAGATCTCAGAGACATCAAGTGCGAGTGAAAACCGTCGTTCCGAAGGCTCGTGGAGGAACGAAACAGTCTGGTCGAGCTGGGTTTTGGAGATCGCGTTGATCGTTTGGCCGTAAACCAGCGAGTTCCCGAAACTGATCATCGCATTGAGCGGGTTTTCCGGGGGCTGCCGGCTCCTGCCACCAAATGAAAAACCTCCTTTGAGGATCTTGTCAAAGGTACTGTAATACAACGAGCGAATATTTCCTTCCACTGCGAGTAGCTGCCCGACATTGTTGATTGTTTCGGACTGTTCCATGAATACCCGGATATCCGCTATCTCACCTGTAACGGGTTTTCCCTCGTTCCGGTAGTATTCGAGATTCCTGATGATATTTGCCGCTGAACCAGTTACAAACTTTTTTGCCAGCGCAAGCCTTTTCTTCGGATCGAGATACCACGACGCTTGACGGATATGCATCTCTCCCGACAAGAGTGAATCTTTAGGGATGAGCGTGCTCTCGTAGTGTCCGTAGTAGCCGAAGAAATGAACCGGAACAGAATATTTCGAAAAGAATGAGATCACACCGGAAGAGAGCGAAATTCTCCCGAAAGCAAAGATCGCATCGGTCTGCTCTATCGGGAGAGGGCGTTTCTCAAACTCTGGTGCGTCAGAAATATCCTCCGGTTCAAAGGGGGCTTCTTCGCCTTCATATTCCTCCAAAAACTCAGGTTTCTGCCCAGTGCCGGAAGGAGGCTCCGGAGGTTCCCCCTTTTTACTGACAAAGTAGAGCGTATTCTGTTTCCGGATCAGTTTCCCGTTTTTTATGAGGTAGAGGTTCTTTTTCATCAATTACACCCAGCAGAATTCCATGTAGGCACATTTCCGGCAGTAGGTCTTCTTTTCCGGTGGCGGTGGGCTTTCTAGACAGATAATTTCGGGAATGGCAGACAGGATCCCTTCAAGTTCGACCCGACTGGCACTGGTGAGCTCGACATGCACCCGTTCCCGGCTCTCGGGATAATCGAGAATACCATCCACCTTCGGGAGCCCTTTGACGGTCGCAAGATAATAGATGTAGTACAGGAGCTGGTACCGGTGCGCGCGCTCCATTTTTTTGGATTTTTTTACTTCGTGAACGGTGATCGTATCGCCCGATTTAATAAAATCGATCCCAACCTTGTTGTCGATGATTACATCCTTTTTCTCCCGCTCATATGAGGTTTCGTGGATGAACCGCCCCATTGCGACGAGATCGGAGCCGGATTCCATGGTGATGCGGTGCGTAAAAAGCCAGAGTTTGGTCGGGCAAATAACATAGTAGTTGACTTGCGTGCCGGTGAAAAGTCCCTGCGATGAGATGTCCACGAGGAGAGCGTCGGCACCAAGGATTATATGTTTTGTGTGAGAAGGGCAAGCCACGCGGGGATATACAGGATCTCCCCTTCCTCACTATTTTTCTGGTCCATCAGGTCTTTTGTGATGAGAATGCCTTTGGAAACCCGGTGCTCCTTCATGAAGTATCGGAGGTTTTTGGTATCGGAATGTGTGATCCCGGCCTGGTACTTGATTTCTATAGGCAGGAGGGCGTCTGGAGTCTCACGGACAACATCGACTTCGCGTTTATACTTGTCTCGCCAGAAGTACTGACCTGCAAAGAGCGTCTCAACATATGGCCCGAGCACCGGTTCGATGAGCTGGTTCCTGTCGTAGCCGAGCAGGGCGCACGCGATTGAAGGGTGTGCGACATAGAGTTTTTTGTTCCGCCGTGCCCGTTTTGCAGGGCTTGCGGTGTAGGATTCTGCAGTCTGTATGAGGAATGCGGACTGGAGGTACCAGAGATAATTCGCAATCGTTTCGGCATGGACGCCGAAATGCCGGGCAAGAGTCTGAATGTCGAAGAGCTGCGATGATGTGCTGCCTGCATACCTAAACAGGCCGAGAAGGATATCCGGCCTTCGGACCTCGAAGATTGACGGGATGTCCCGGTAAACGATCTTTTTGACAACAAGATCATGAATGTACTTCCGGATCACAGCAGGTTCTTTTTCCTCCACGAGTTCGGGGAATGCACCTTTCCAGAGATATTCGATAAATTCCTGCTCGAAATATTCCTTTCGGGTGAGGCACTCCTCGTAGAGCCGTTCCATAGACGGGTAATCGTCAAGCGATGCAGGCCCGCTCCCGGCGATCACCCCTTTGAGCCGCAGGTATTCGCCAAACGATAGCGGCGGGAGGGTGAAAGTTGCGATCCGGCCGGCGAGAGCGGCCTTGGCCCGGTAGATGTCGAGCGATTCGGAACCGGAAAGGACAAACTTGAGTCCTTTCTGATCGTAGTACCGCTTGAGTGTGCCCTCCCAGTCCTCCACGTACTGGATCTCATCGAGAAGAATGTTCTTTGCGTTCAGGGTTGTGATCGCGTAATCGAGCACAAAGACCAGTACCTCTTTTTGCCGGGTCTCTTCTTCGTCAAACGAGAAGAATACGGATGTTCCCGGCAGCCGGTCTTGGAGCTGGCGCATGAGCGTGGTCTTGCCGGTCCGGCGCAGGCCGGTGATGGCGATGGCCTGTTTTCGGGAGAGCCACGGCCCGATCTCATCGTAGAGGTCGCGCCGGGTCGGGGGAACGCTGTACGTCCGCCCTTCGAGCCCGGAGTTGAATTCCCGTATGAGCCGGATCAAGTAGTCTTTATCCACAGTATAGTATAGTTAACTCCGGAAATTAATAGGGTTATGGTAGAGATATGTTGCTGCTACGCTCCCCACGATTAATTCAGAAGATTTATGCTGGAATTTGAATATGGATTATCTGTGATGGAATGATCCCTTCGGAAAGTCCGGTTTTACCGGGACAGGCCAACGCCCATTCATCTGCACGTTATCCACTTTCGTTGACCGGGGATCCTTTTGTGGACACCGGCATTACGGCAATAGAACTAATGACCGGGAAATCATGGCCGGACATTCAGGAAGATGATTTCAAAAAAGCAGCGGATGACCTTATTAAATTATACATGACCCCCGCATGGTCAAAGGATCTCAATTCCATTTTTCCGAATAGTAGTTACATTCAATATTCGCCGGGATATGACAGAAAAGAAAAATCCCGAGAATTTCTTTTTGAATTAATTGACGGACTCAACGATCGACAATCAAATTCTCACTATTGTTCATTTTGTGGTGCACCGGCATTCACTCGAAAAGATGCCACACCTTTTGTAAAGGCTCATATCCCGCTAACCGGGTCGTCTAAATTTACCAATTTTTTCCCTTCATTGCGAAATGGTGTAACTGTCTGCGCCAGATGTGTTTTCGCCATTCAGTTTATACCCCTTGTCTCCTACAAAATACGCGGAAAACCTTGTATTATTTCCAGTAATAACCCAGAGATTGTAAAACAAATTGCAAAAGAGACAATTGATGAGATAAATAAAAAACGAATTCTTGGTGATTTCCAATCAACAGACACATCTGGCATAATTAATGAAAAATTTCGGAATCCTCAAAATGCGTTGTTCCATTTGGCGTATAAGGTAACCCAAAAATATAGTATTGCGGGAATTACTGGTGAAAACGAGGAGATCACGTTATATCATTTTGATAATAAAAATCAAAATTCATGGGGTGTAAGGATCTACACACTCCCCAATAATATTTTCAAATTCGTTGGTATCGTGATGAATAGTCCAGAATACAAATTGAAATGGTTCGCCCTTCTTTCACGTTATTATGACAAATCTACAAAAATACCGGATGATCTACCAATTTGGAAAGGCGCCTCCAACAAGATCTATAACCGATTGTTAAATGATCAGTCCATTCTCTGGGCTTTCAAAGATGATGAAAGTAAAACATTGACTGTTCCTTTCGTAATAGTAGAGCGGTACTTAAAATTGGTGAAAAAAATGAGTCAACAAAGAATTGAAAGGATTAAGAAACTAGCAGATAGAATCGCCCAAAGCATTGAAGAATCTGGTAAAGTTCGAAGGGTAAATGATTTACTTGTTGCAAGAGATCTGCCCTCGTTCCGAAACCAACTGCAACTTATTTTCAAGGATTGGCAGAAAATGGGTCATGAAGATCCGCTTATCTCGTTTGATGAATACGTTGATGTGATTATTCCTGGTGATTATCTCAGTTGGACGGAAGTACGAGATCTTATCATAATCCGGTTGTATGAAAAGTTACATCCGATGCTTGTGAAGGGAGAGAAAAGTGAACCTATTGAGGAGGAATCTTAAATGAAAACGGCCATAGGTGCATATTTGATTGATACACCATTCTCTGCATTAAATAACAGAGGTAAGGATCCAAGTGCAGCGTTTGATAACACAATCGCAACAAAGACAATTCGGTCGCCAGAAGGTGAGCGTCCCTATGTATCAGCTCAGGCACTTCGGTATTGGTGGAGGAATATTCTTAAAGACAGATATGAGTGGAAATGTTCCCCGGTAGAGAAAATATCTGATAAAAACCAAGCAGTTACTGAATCTGATCCGGTTACTTATCCGGATGATGATATTTTTGGATATATGTGTGCCAGAAAGATGGATACCGGTAAAAAAAATAGTAAAGGAAAGCCTGTTTTGGAAGATGCCACAGTAACTAGGGTTTCTCCCCTCAAATGTTCGCCACTTATCGGTTTTCCAATTAAACCCATTACAGATCTTGGAGTAATGAACAGAGATTTTGAGGGGGATCCTGTTAGATTTGATCATAGGTTTTATAGCAATATCTTAAAAGGCATTTTTGCTATTGATCTTGATGCTGCTGGAAAATTTACAGCAATCGACAAAGCGGGTTCAATGAATTTATCGACCCTCCGTAAACAGGAATACGAAAAACAGGGATTGAAATCTCAAAAAGTAAATGAAGAAAATATCTATTATCTTCCTGTGGAACAGAAAAAAATCCGAGTCACCCAGACAATCTTCGCATTGAAATATCTCAACGGCGGGGCGATGCAGACCTTGCATCACACTGATGTAACTCCAAAAATGATCATTCTTGCCGTCCTCAACGGGGGGAATAATATTTTCATGGATGTTTTCCCCCACCGCAGATATGATGACGGGCTTATCAACCTTGATGCCCTTAACGAAGTACTGACCGATTACAAACAGGATCTGTTATCCGGAGTTTATATCGGGAGAATGGCAGGTTTCGGCTCGGAAAAAGATAAGGAACTAGATTCATTTAAAGCCCCTGACGGAGTAAACCTGACTCTGACTACACCAGCACAAGCAATCGATGGATTTGTCGCAGAAATTTCAAAGAGCGAGAAAATCTTTGGTGCCTGAATATGGAATTCCTGCGTGTAGAGATATCAGCAATGACAGCGTCATTCCGGTATCCCATGTTCGTTGTTTCATACCAACCAACATATCCGGTTCCACCGGTCTCTACACTCTACGGTCTTTTATCTGCGGCCAAAGGATCAAAGGTCGCACTTGACACAGTGAATATCGGATATTCTTTTACCTCAGAAGGGAAAGGAATCGATCTTGAACGAATCTACGAATTTGGCGATGAGAGCGAGAAAAAACCTGTACATAATCTCGGGACAAATATTGTCCAGAGAGAATTTTTGTATAATTGTTCCCTGACGCTTTACCTGTCCGATACCCGATTTACTGAATATTTCAAGAACCCGGCATATACACTACTCATGGGACGGCAGACCGACTTGGCATATGTAAAATCCATCAAGAAAGTGGATCTTGAGAGAAAAACGGATGTTGAAATTAATCATACTATGGTTCCCTTTACCGGAGAAATTCCCGGACAGGTAATCTCACTCCCGTCTGATTTCACGGATACAGCACAGAGAAAACCCCTGAATGTAAGAAGTTTTGCGATAATTACATCCCCTCAACACATTCGCGATGGATATTTCGATGCAGAAAATGAGTGCGGAGTATTTATCCATGATTTCACCGGTACTGGCAAAGAAAAACGGTGAGACTCTCTGCGATCATACGCAGAACTGCCTTAGACTTTTTGTCATTTTTAAAAATCTGTTTCCCGGACTGGATCAAAAATGCGGTTATCCCAAATTTTATGATGATATTGCTACAGCATTGTTTTTTCACGATTTCGGGAAAGCCGCAATCGGATTTCAGAAACAGTTCAGGCCGGGCAATCCCAAATATCATTACCGGCATGAAATACTTTCAGTACCATTTGTTGCGTCCCTTCACCGACAGGACACGGAATTTATCAAAGAACTGGTGCTAACTCATCACAAAACCTTGGATAAACTCAGCGATTATGTGGAACAGGAAGATTCGATTGATCCAAGTTTCGCCGAGCGCTTATCCGAGATCAAAGAAAATCTCCCCTATTTGGACAACCTTATCGCTGACTTTCAGCAATTCCCCGGTTGCAGTGAAATGCTTCATGCACCACAAAAAATTACCTCTCTTGATTTTTCAAAAGAGTGCTGGGAAGATGTATTACGGTCGATGTACCGGGAAAACCGGGAGTCTCTTGATAAAAAAGACCGGTTAAGGAAGATTTTCGGCAAGGGCTTTGTCAACAGCTGCGATTACCTTGCATCTGCCGGGATCCAAACCATACCAAAACCTCTGGCCGATATTCACCCGGTCATTCCTTTTCACACACTCACATCCGTTCAGAAAACCGCAGGCAGGACAAAAGGTAATGCGATTATTACAGCACCTACAGGATCGGGAAAGACTGAGGCGGCACTATTTTGGGCGACATATAATCTGGATCCGAATTGGGGGAATAGAGTTTTTTACACACTGCCATATACGGCGAGTATCAATGCCATGTACCTCCGGTTAAAAAATATATTCTCCCGAGGATATGCAGAGGAGGACACTTGTGTTTCACTGATGCACGGCAAGGCCGCATATTATCTCTGGAAATTTTACGAGAATTCAGAACGCTTCGATTTTGTAAAATCCATCTCAAAACGGATTTACAGCCCATATAAAGTGATGACACCGTTCCAATCGATAAAACATTTTTTCTCTCTAAAAGGGTATGAGATGGGACTTTTAGAGATGTATCGGGGGCTATTCATTTTCGATGAAATTCATGCATATGATGCAAAAAACACGGCGCTTATCCTTGGCATGACCGATTATTTGGTCAACACACTAGATGCAAAAGTCCTTATCATGTCGGCAACATTACCAACGTTCATCCGTTCCCGGTTTGCTGAATGTCTTCATGTGTCCGAAGAGATTCATATGACAGTCCCAGAACTGTCGCGATATCTCCGTCACCACTGTGCTATCCTTGATGGAGAGATTTTCGATCACCTTGATTTGATTAAACAGAATCTTCGTGAAAAGAAAAAAGTCCTCATTGTCTGTAATACTGTCCAGCGGGCTCAGGATGTCTATGAGTCATTGAAAAATGAGACAGAGAACCGTGCACTCCTCCACGGGAAATTTATTCTGAATGACCGGGAGAGAATCGAAAATTCATTAAGCGAAAGAACATTGCTTGTCGGTACCCAGACCATCGAAGTCTCCCTTGATATTGATTACGATGTATGCTTCACCGAACCTGCCCCGGTTGACGCTCTTATCCAGCGGTTTGGGCGAGTGAACCGGAGAAAGAACCCAGACGGGACTCCCTTGAAAGGGATCTGCCCGGTTTTTGTTTTCACGAAGGGATCTGATAATGATCGATTCATATATCCCGAACAGAAGGTTACAAAAACACTTGACCTGTTCTCCGGTCTCGATCTTCTCCATGAAAACCTGCTGCAGGACATTACCGACCAAGTATATGATGACGGGTTTGGATCTAAAGAAGCAGAATTCACGGAAACGCAGCACCTGTTCCTCCACCTTGTCGAAGAACAGCAGCCATACTGCAGTTCGAGCCGGAGCGAGTCCGATTTTTACCGGCTGTTTAGTGCAGTCGAAGCCGTTCCTTTCCGCTATGCTGCCACGTATGACGAGTGCATCCAGTCTGGAAAAATCTATGACGCGATGAAGTATGTAGTGCCTCTCACGCTCGGGCAGTACCACAAACTGAAATCTGAAAACCGGGTAAGTGAGAACAGGGACCGGATTGTGATCGATGCTCGGTATGACACAGATACGGGTCTATTGATTGGTGAACGCGATCCAGCTGCGACAATCATATGATGTCGGTTTTATGATTTTGAGATTTGAACATATTCACCAACCTTAAACCCGAAAGGTTCCTCCCCAAGATCCCCCGGACACATTCAGTCTTCCGGTTTTTTGCGGGAAGATTGTTTCGACACCTTCTTCCGGCAGGGTTTCCGGGATTGGTTCATCGAATCCAGCCAGGCAGGGGCACCCGGGGTCTCGTCCCATACCTGCCGGTTCCAGAATGCATATTCAACCGCCTCGGTCGATTCCCCCCGGATTATATACCCCGGGGAATGTGCGGGGATCTTCTTTTTCCCGAGCAGGTACTGCGGGACAAACGGGTTTTCCTCCAGTGCTTTCCGTAGAAATGCCTCCGCCGCAGGGCTGCCCCCCTCCTGTCGGAATTTCAGGAGCGCACGCGAGTACAACCAGACCGCCGAACCGTCGTTTTCGTATTCTTTGAGAAGATCCTCAAGTGCTGCATGATCCCCCTTTTCCAGCAGGCAGGTTGTCAGCTCATAGCGGGCTCCCTGGTTATCGTTCGGGTTGAGTCTGAGGAGATCATTAAAGATTTCAATTGCCCGATCCCGCTCACCCATATCCTGAAGGAGCAGGGCAAGCGCGAACCGTACCCGCATGTACGGTCGGGTTTCGAAGATAAGCCAGAAATCTCCGACACACTCCCGAAACACCCGTTTCCCAAGCGCCCGCTCCCCGATGCGTACTCCTTCTTCGAGAAGCCGGAGCGCCTCTGCATTGTCCTGCTCGGCCTCGGCAAGAAAGACATACGCATCGGCACAGTCCTTTGAGATCGATAATGCACGGCGGGCCAGTGCCGTACGTTTTTTTCCCGATGCTTCACAGGCTGCGAGGATAAGCTCTTGTGCATCATCAGGTACCAGTTTCATGATTGTTTCCGCCCCTTTACCACGTTCACAAATCCGAACCCGAAACTGTTGCGCTCCCCGAACCCCGCATCGAATCCAAACGAGATAATCCTCCGTTGCATTTCATCCATACGATTCCAGGAAAATTCCCAGAGACTTCCTGCAGCACCATAACTTTTCCCGTCAATGATATACCGGGCATGCACGGTTTTTTTGAAGATAAACTCCTGGAAGAGCGGGAAACTGCCAACCGAGGTTCCATAGGTATCATTGTATTTTTTAACCATATTTTCCGTGAGCTGCTTAATGAATGCCTCAAATGAGATCTGCGGACGCCAGTATACATACCGTTGCCGGCGTTCCTCCTGCGGTACCGCATAGTGATCGTAATTATATTCAGGAATACGCAACAGGATCGGCGTTGCACAAATGATCTTGACCGGATCCTGCTCAAGCGAGGAATTGACAACTCTCACACTGTCAAGAATGAATGCACAATCGCCAATATGGATCTCCCGTGCTGCAGGATCTGAAGTCAGGTGCTGTGCAAGACGCTCAACGATCGTATTGCCCGGAGATGCAAATATAAAGTGCCGTACGTCCCCTGCTTTCATATCGCCGAAAGGAAAAATATTTGAAAAACAGAACGGCTTGTAGCCGGGCTTATCGTGCAGCAGTGGAAATCCCGATTCCGCCAAGAGTGAATAGACATATCCCTGTAGTTTGTGGTATTCCAGCGAGACATCTTTCTGATCGTTTCTTGCGAGAAGCCGGAGCAGGAGGCGCATGATATGGGATTACTATGTTCAACCCAAAGATAATCTCTGCGAAATATGTACAGATACCCTCCTCCGCCGGGAACGGGTTATCAGGCACCTTATTTTGAATCCGACAAAACCCCCCTTTTCCCATTTTTCAGGACCGACAGTCCAATCCAAAACATGATCCTCCTCCCAAAAGCGTACATTAGCGTTTTAAAAAAGCCCGATTTGCCCGGAAATACACCAATCCGAACGCATTCTTGCCGAATTTTTAAAATGTGTGTAAAACTGCACTATTTTTTGCACTTTTGCCTGACCCGACAGGCCCGGGTAAGATGGGGGATTGTCAATTTTCCGACGGAGAGATGAGTCATAAAAACCGGGGCATTGTCCCAAGTATTCTTCAGGCTTTAGAGGGCGTTGGGCCATTTATTCAGGACAGGGCAGGTTTTCCGGCCACCGTCTCGTCGAATGAAAATTTTCCGGCGTGAAGTCTCCCGGATGCCGCTCACAGCACCCACATCATACCGGTGAGATACCGACTCAACCAAAACCCTTATCGGGCATTGGTTCAAAAATGAACCATGTGGAACAAAATTTAACCAATGAAATTGTTGCACTTCTGTTAAGTGAGAGCCTTCATACAAGAGCTATAGCTGAACGTCTCAAGAGTAACCATGCCACGGTCCTTCGTAAACTCCGGGACCTCACTGATGAGAATGTTGTTGATTTCCAGATGGAAGGGAAAAACAAAGTCTTCTCGATCAAACGAACCATAGAAGGCAGGAACGCTGCAATGATTGCTGAAATCTACAAACAGTCATTAATTGTAAGCAAGTACCCCTTCCTGCGGGGGATATTTCAGTCAGTCCGGGAAATCCCCGATATCCCTCTCGCTATTCTCTATGGAAGTTATGCTAAAAATCTTGCGACAAAAGAAAGCGACATTGATATTTATCTTGAAACCGTTGATCCAATCTGGAAAAAACAACTCGAACAGAAACATTCACGCATCAGTGTCAAGACCGGTGAATTTGATACAAAGAACCTGCTTATCCGGGAGATAATGAAAAACCATGTGATTATCCGGGGTGTAGAGGTGTATTTTGACAAGACAGGGTTTTTTTAAAACTGCATAATGAAGCCTCCCTCCAACTAGTATCCCCCAGCGACGAAATGAAGACCGCATACCTGAAAAAATCGGAGAGCCATCTCATCTCTGCCAGGTTGCTCCTTGATAATGATCTTTACGAGCAGGCAGTATCCATGGCATACTACAGCATGTATTATTCTGTCCTCGCCCTCTTCTTCGCAACAGGAATCAAGTGCGAGAACCATACGGCTGCTATCATCCTGCTTAACGAGATCTTCTCTATCGATAACTCAGATCTTGAACATGCAAAGAGTGAGCGGATCGACAAACAATATTATGTTACCTCTGTTCCCGTCCGTGACGATGTTGTTGCCCTCATTCAGACAGCGGAAACGTTCAATGCCACACTTCTCGATGCAATTGATCGTCTCACAAACGAGAAGATTCAGAAATACCGGAAGAAATTCCAGATGCTGATCTGAAACATTAATCATAAGGGAAAAACGACGTGCAGATTTTTTAATGGCAGGAATCATCGATCGCCAATCATCGCAACTGGATCTGATCTCCAAATCCTCCTTTTCCCGGTTTCAGTGATCCATCTATCGATCTAGGAAGAGATCCTCCATCCAAAAGCGTACATTAGCGTTTTACAAAAGCCAGATTTACCCGGGAATACGGCAATCAGAACGCAATACGGCCGATTTATAAAATTGTGTGTAAAACTGCACCATTTTTTGCACGTTTGCCCGACCCGGCAAGCCCGGGTAATATGAGGGCGTGGCAATTCTCCGAAGGAGGGGAGTCATAAAAACCGGGGCATTGTCCCAAGTATTCTTCAGGCTTTAGAGGGAGTTTGAGCCATTTCTTCCGGGCAGGGCAGGTTCTCCGGCCACCTTCCCGTCGAATGAAAATTCTCCGACGTAAAATCTCCAGGATGCCCTCCGGAGCCACATATCTTCGTTCTGTCAGATCCACGTCCGCCAGCACCTTTTGAAAAATACCGGCCGCTGGAACGCTGCTATTAGCGGCCTCACTTCTCCGGCGTAAAAATGCCTTCCGGACATGCGATTAGTGCCGGTTTTTGGCCAATGAGTGCCTCAAAACCGGAAAATGTGGGTAATCGGAGCCTGAATCGGGACCGGAATACTTAGCCTCATATCATTTCAAAACACGGACGCCGGAGACGGGTGAGGTTTACCATGTAGTTTACTTCAGAAAGGATCTCATCAAACGTGCCCATCTTTTCAGCTTCTTCAACCGAACAGAATCAGATTATTTCCATCCTGCCCTGCCTGCAGGGATATTTATAATCAACAGCATAAGCAACTACCATGCTTCAGACGTATACTAATTGCCAATGAGAAGTTTTTAGTATTTCTACTAATTACTAATTAGTATGAACTCCCGGGAAACTCTGCGGCATCTCGTAGTCCAGCAGAAGAACCAGATTGAAAAAGGTGGTGATTTTACCGAACGGTCGATCCTTTCTGCGGTTCTGGATGCGTTCAGCGATAACCGTGTACTAATACTAACCGGGATCCGGAGATGCGGCAAATCAACGCTCTTAAGACAGATCATGCAGACCAAAACCCGGTACTGTTATGTCAATTTTGAGGATGAGCGATTGCTGAATTTCCGTGCAGAAGACTTTGAAACACTCAATGAAGTCCTCTTTGAAATATACGGTGTGCCTGACATCTATTTCTTTGACGAGATCCAGAACATCGACCGGTTTGAGACGTTTGTCCGGCGGCTCCAGGATCAGGATAAAAAAGTCGTAATTACCGGCTCAAACGCCGCATTGCTCAGCACAGAATTCGGGACCCGGCTCACCGGGCGATACAAACGGTTCGAAGTATACCCATTCTCATTTTTGGAATTTTTACGGTTTGAAAAAATCGACTTCACCCGGGATTCACTGTACCTGCCGGAAGAAAAAGTAAAACTGATCACCGCGTTTGACAAGTATATGAAATCCGGCGGGATGCCGGAATATCTCAAAAACAACGATACAGACTACATCAAGACGCTGTATGACAACATCATTTACCGGGATATTATAACCCGGTATTCCATCCGGAAACAACGGGTCATACGGGAGCTTGTCGGCATACTTGCGTCTACTGTGTCGCTTCCGTTCACATACAACTCCCTAAAAAAAAGTCTCGGGCTCAAAAATGCCATTACCGTCAAGGAATACATCACCTATCTTTCCGGCGCATATCTTTTCTTCGAACTGCCCCGGTTTGACTATTCAGTAAAAAAACAACTGAGCTCCCCGAGAAAAATCTATATTATTGACACGGCATTCGGCATTCTCAACGGATTTTC
>Ga0209099_1000240_pt1 | contig 64637 bp, 56 predicted proteins | sample AD_JPNHW2_MetaG_FD_184430 | JGI IMG/M metagenome (GOLD analysis project Ga0209099, IMG submission 184430) | Active sludge microbial communities of municipal wastewater-treating anaerobic digesters from Japan - AD_JPNHW2_MetaG (SPAdes) (version 2) | ecosystem: Engineered > Bioreactor > Anaerobic...
AGAACTAAATAAGAATTTAAATGGCTACACTAGAGAAACTAAGAACTCGCGCAGGTGTTCTTCTGGCAATTGTGATTGGAATAGCACTTTTCTCGTTTATCCTTGGAGATTTTGTTAAACCAGGTAAATCGATTTTTGCTAACAACGAGCATGAAATTGCTAAAATAGCAGGGAAATCAATTCCATATCAGCTATATCAGGGAAAGGTTGAAGAAATCTACGAGATTAATAAACTATTCTCAAGAACTACTAATATAGATGAGCAAACAGCAGAGGGCCTAAGAGAACAAGTATGGCAACAACTTGTACGAGAAGATGTAATGGACGAACAGTATAATAAACTGGGATTAGTCTTACACCCTGATGAACTTTTTGATATGGTTCAAGGCAGGAATATCCATCCAATGGTTCAACGGTTGTTTGGCAATCCACAAACTGGCGAAGTAAATAAAGCGGCTATCATCCAATTCCTAAAAAATATGGATTCTGATCCAACAGGCCGTCAAAAAACAATATGGCTATACGTTGAAAACGAGATCAAAGTCGATCGTATTTTTACAAAGTACATTAACCTCGTTCGCAAAGGGCTATATACTACTTCCCTTGAAGCAAAGAGATCGTTAAACGATAGAACCTCAAAGGTTGACTTTGAGTATGTAGTGAAGCCATTCAGCTCAATATCCGATTCATTAGTGAAGTACAGCGAATCTGATCTTGAAAATTATTACAACTCACACAAACAGGATTTCGAACAAAAATCATCAAGGGATATTGATTATGTAATTTTCTCTATTCGTCCATCACAAGATGATAATACTGTTGCTCAAGAATGGATTAATAAGGTAAAAGTTGAGTTCCAAAACGCTGCTGATCCAAAACAGTATGTAACTTTAAATTCCGATACCCCTTTTGATGGTAAAAATTACAAGAATGGCGAATTACCAAAGGAATATAACGATTGGGCTTTTGTTGCAAAAAAAGGCGACATGATTGGCCCATTAACCGATGGAAGCAGCTATAAGCTTGTAAGACTTGCTGAAATTAATTACCTCCCAGATTCCGTAAAAATACGTCATATCCTTATTTCTCCAAAAGAAAATACACAGGAAGCCGTAAACAAAGCTAAGTCTACTGCTGATAGTTTACTTGCAGTAATCAAAAAAGGTGGTAGTTTTGAAAAGTTAGTTATGCAATTCTCCGACGACCCAGGCTCAAAAAATAAAGGGGGCGATTTTGGTTGGATTCATGAAGGTTCACCATTTGATAACGCTTTTAAAAGCAAAAAAGGTGATCTTGAAATTATTGAAACTCAATACGGATACCATATTATAAACGTGGTTGACAAAGGCAAAGATGTGAAGAAAGTTCAAGTTGCTGTTGTTGAAAGAAAGATAACTGCAAGCTCTAGGACTATTCAAGCAACTTACACCGAGGCTTCTCAATTTGCAGGAACCAATAAAACAAGAGCTCAGTTCCTTAAATCGGCCGAAGAAAAGAAATTATCAAAGCGTATCGCTTCAAATTTACTTGAGAACGATCGTAAAATTGCTGGCTTAGATAACCCAAGAGAGATCATTCGTTGGGCTTTCAAAGTAAAAGCAGGTGAGGTTTCAAATGTTTTTGAATTAGGCGAGAATTTTGTTGTTGCTACATTATCCGAAATACGTGAAGAAGGAATTGCTCCACTTTCACAAGTTAGAGATCAGGTTAAGGTAGCCGTTATTCGTGAGAAAAAAAGCGAACTACTTTCTCAAAAGATTAAAGATGCTATGAAGAGTTCACAAAGCATTGAATCTTTAGCACAAACCCTTGGAACAAAAACCGAACTTGCTCAGGGAGTATCCTATAGCTCGTTTGCATTGCCAAATGCAGGTATTGAACCTACGGTAATTGCATCTGCAACTAATTGTTCCGAAGGAAAATTTTTAGGTCCAATTGTTGGTAAATCTGGTGTATTTGCGCTTACAGTAACTGCACAAAACAAAGAAGATGGTGACCTAAACGTAGAGAAGATGAGATTGAGTGGCTCATTTGGTTCAAGAGCTTATTATGAGGCATACGAAGCATTAAAGAAAAACGCTGAAATTAAAGATAAACGCTCAAAATTCTATTAGAATTTCAAAGTGTAACTTAAAAAAAGGAGGGCTTTCGCCCTCCTTTTTTATTTCTCGCTGTGAAAAAATTGATTGACATAAAATAAATCTCTAAATTTCATGGCAAATAACCATATCAACTACACGTGGTTATCGTAAAAGAGTAAAATTGAAATCTAATTCTATTAGATATATGAAAATCAAAAAGCTAAAATGGTTGTGTTTATTGCTGTTGAGTTTAACAGGATGTTACGATTTCTCGCAGTTTGATAATATAGCCGTTGATCCTGTTAACCCATCCTACGTATTCCCTTTGATGCAATCAAAGATTACCTTCAAAGAGCTATCGGAGAGGACTGGTACAAATACTGTGGTTGAGCAGCACCCTGGAAGTGATATGTATTTCGTAGAGTTTAGGGATACTGTTGATGTTGGATCGGCAAAAGAACTATTTACTATTCCTTCAGTACCTTTTAACGATAGCTATATAATACCTGGAGGCTCGATTCCTGGAGCATTTCCTTTCCCTGATTTTAATATCTCAAGCACTTTCGATAATACTTACAACTCTATAGCCGGGGCAGAGCTTAAAAGCATAGATCTTTCTGCAGGTACGCTGCAAATAAGTATAACCAATAATATCAATCATAATATTAGCGGAAACCTTACTATTACGTCGCTGAAAGATAAATTAACAGGGAATCCTGTAGTGCTAGATATACCATCTACTAGTGGTGGAGCAACTTACAATCATTCTATCGATATTACTGGAGATACCTTAGATTTACAACCATCAAGTGCTTACAATACTATTAGCTATACCTTAAATGCAACCATATCGTATGGAGGGTCGCCAAGTTTTACAGGGAATAGCATTTCGGTTAATGTATCGATAAATAATCCAGACTATTCGAAGATAACAGGAAAAGTAAACTACTCTTATGTTCATCCCGACGAATCCTACTCCATTAATCTTTTTGCTTCAACAATATTTGCTGATCAACATTTAGCCATGCCAAAGTTTAAGGTAAAATTCAGAAATAGCTTTGGAATACCTTCGGAAGTGGACTTTACAAGATTCGAGGTAGCAAACAACTCGGGCACCACAAATCCATTGGTAAATAGAGTTGTTGGAGATAGTACTTTACTTATAGGGTCACCAAACCTAATTAATCATGTAACAGGAAGCCAATCAAGTGCACTAACTGTGCTATGGTTAGATTCTCTTAATTCTAACATAGCCGATATGTTTGATATTGCGCCTAAATCCTTAAGTTTTGGTGCAACCTTTAACCTTGGTGATGCATCAGCAAACCACGATTATTTTATAAGAAGTGATAGTAAATTTCAGCTACAATCTGAAATTGAAATCCCTCTTATAGGATGGGTAATTACAAACGAAATTACCGATACCATTTTGAATGTGGATTGGCCCGATCTTGAAAAGGATTATAAAATGGTAGATGATACTACTATGAAAATTAAATTAAAACTAAAGTTTAACAATGATCTTCCCCTTAATATGTATCTACAAATAAAATTCTACGACAGTGGGGGAAATCAGGTAGCCCAACTCTTTGATAGCGATTCAAAATGGTTTATAAAGAGTTCTCCTGTAAATGCCCTAACAGGAGAGTCATCTGGGTCAACATTTGGATACACAAATGTAACGATCGACAAAGCAAAATATGACGAGATGAAGCAGTCACAGGATATGGTTGTCTTTTACAAGTTTACTACAGGGGGAAACTCACATCAGAATATTAAAATCCTCTCAACAAACTCTATCTCAATAGATATGAGTGCAGAGGTAACTGGAACTGTTGATACAAATAACCTATAAGCAGATTACCGTGAAAAGACTCATCATAATACCATTCATCCTTGGATTTGTATTTTGTGCAAAAGCTCAATCGGAGCTCACCTTGCCTTTTATGAATGATGTTTTTCAATCATCATATATCAATCCAACGGTTATACCAGAACACACTATAAGTATTGGGCTTCCTGGAATGTCATCTGTTTATGGACAAGCAGTTTCAAATGGGTTTATGCTAAAGAATATTACATACTTTAAGGATGATACAACCCATATCAATGCAGATAAATTACTTGCAGATTTAAAAGATAAAAACCTAATCTACGCTGGCAGTTCTGTGGATCTTTTTCACATCAGGCTTAAAGTGCGAAACGGGTATTACTGGATTGGTGCTAGAAATAACTTAAATACATCGTTCCAATACCCTAAAGACTTTTTAGCATTAGCCGTTAAAGGAAACAAACCATATCTTAGTAAAACACTTGATCTTAGCAATCTCAACATTGATGCAGCGCTTTACAATGAGTATAGCATTGGTATGGCTTTAGAATATAATCATTGGATAATTGGAGGTAGAATAAGTTTACTTCAAGGATTATCAAACATTCAACTTGATAATAAGAGCTTATATATCCATATCGATAGTTCAATGTACTCGGAAACTTATCATGCAAATGCAAGGCTTAATACATCGGGAATTCCAAAGAATAGTAATGGTGATATTAGCTTTGATCATGTGCAGGAGTTAGATTATATTACAGATTATCTTTCCAACTTCAAAAATAAAGGGTTAGCACTTAGTGCTGGAGTTACCTATAAGCTAAACGATCAGCTCAAATTTTCCTTCTCGTTTTATGACCTTGGATTCATAAACTGGAAAGATAGCGTAACAAACTACAACTTAAAGGGAAACAGTGGTTTCTCGGGGATCGACTTACTTCATGACTATTTAAACAACGAAAAAATTGATCAGAATGCAATTATAGATTCAATACTCGATGATTTTAACCGTGACACCATTCAGAAATCATACAGAACCTATCTTCATCCAAAATTCAATTTATCAGCAACTTACAATGTATTTCGCAGAACAATGGTTGGATTCTCTGCTTTTGGAGTATATAACAAAAAACTTTACCCAGCATTTACACTTGGGGTATCTCAAGGCATAGGAAGATTCTTTAACATTCTAGCAACAGTTTCCTATAACCAACGAACAATAAGAAACCTTGGTGTTGGATTGGTTATAAACTCTGGTTCATCACAGTTCTATATAGTTACAGATAATTATTATCCGGCAATAAATCCGAAGTATTTTACAAACACAAATGTTCGGGTTGGAATTAACCTTGTATTTGGGAGGGTTAAGCCTGCCGTTGGCTTGCCATATAGATAAATCGGTTAATGACTTTTACAATTATGACAAAAATTATGAAACATATAATTTCAATTACATTAATTCTTTTAGCCCTTGGGATTAACGTTAATGGACAATCATCTTTTTCTCCCCAAAATTTAGGTACAAATATTAATTCTGAGTACCCTGAAATTAATCCTGTGCTATCTGTTGATGGTAAAACCCTCTACTTTTCTAGGGTTAACCATCCCGAAAATACTTTTGGCCGTATTAATAGTCAAGATGTTTGGTATAGCACACTTAACGATGATGGAACATTGAGCCAAGCAAAACGACTACCCAAAGAGGTTAATATCGGACGCTATAATGCTATTCTTGCTGCATTAAATGATGGCAAAACCTTCATGATTAATGGTGTGTACAACAAACGAGGAACTTTATGGCTTGATAGAGGCTTTTCTTTTATCGAAAAGAATGATAGTACTTGGAGTAAGCCAATTCCTTTAAGAATTAAAGGATATGCTCGTAAAAACAGAGGGAAATTTGCTAATGCTTACATTACCCCTGATAAAGAATACATTTTTTTAGCGTTTGCTCCTGCAAACAACAGCTCAAAACTCACAATTTATGTATCAAGAAAGAGAAAGGAGAATCGGTATAGTAAGCCCAAGGAGCTAAAAGGGGGATTGAATAAGGGGAAAAGTGCCGAATCGCCATTCCTGAGTAGTGATGGGAAAACCCTATATTTCTCAGGGAATAACGGAAAAAGTGGTGATAACTTTGATATTTATAAGTGTACTCGCACCGATTCTACATACAAAAACTGGACTGAGCCTCAAAGAATTTCCGATACAATAAATACTACTAACTGGGATTCATACTACAAACTAAATGCAAAAGAAAGCTGGGCTTACTATAGTTCGGTTACCAACTCCCTAGGTAAATCGGATATTTATAGGATTAAATTATTCGAAGAGAATCCATTTATAAAGATTTCGGGGTTAATTCTAAATAAAAAGGATGAAACCCTTATGCTTTCTGATACTAGCTATCAAATACTAGTTAATGGACAACCTTTCTTGGGGTTAAAAGTGGATAAGGCATCGGCATCGTACGAGGCCAAACTTCCCTTCGGAAGCCTTTATACCATTCAACCAAGTCTGAAAAACTGGGAAGGTATATCCAACAGCATTGATGTAAGAGGCATTACAGAGTACTCTGAATCAAAGCTAAACCTTTACCTATCAACTATTCCTTTCGTTCTGGTTAAAGGGAAAATAATCAATATTAGAACTGGTGCGGCTATTTCGCCTGAGAAAAACCCAAAGGTTTTAATAAATGGCCTGATATCAGACTCCGTTAAATACGATCCATTTACATCAAGCTATCAAGTACTATTGCCCCTAGGTGCTAAATATATTTTCCAAGCTAAAGTTCCAAACTATACTTGCAATCCCGATACGGTTGATGTTCTGAAAGAAACAGTTTTTCAGGAACGACAAGTAGATTTTTATCTTAAAACCTATCCTTGGATAGAAGTAAAGGGAATTGCCCTTGACAATAGCTCGTTTACCCCTATTTTAGGTAATTCAAGTCCTAAACTTATTATTGACGGGGTAAAAGTCGACAGTATAAAAATCGATCCAGCAACCGGAGAATTCACAATAAGATTACCTTACGGAAAAGTTTATAAAACAGCAATAGCCGCAAAAGATTACGGAAAGATTGAAAGCACCCTAGATTTAACAGGATATGTGGAGTATACAATTGTTAATCATAATGTGTTTGGGGAACGGAGCGATGTTAATATGGCTATCCTAAGCGGTAAGGTAATAAATACAAAAACCGATAAACCGCTCGAAACTGGAATCCCTGTCAAACTGAAAGTCAATGGAATTATATCCCGCGCATTTAAATATGATTCTGTTAAGCTTGAATACACACTTAAACTTCCCATTGGTTACGTTTATGACCTAACCCCATCGGTATACAACTTCTATAATAAATATGAACCTCTAGATCTAACTAAGGTTGCATCAAGGACAAAGGTTCCTAAAAACTTCTACGTTACACCAATTGAAGTTGGTCAATCTGTTGATATTGAGCATATTTATTTTGAAACAGGAAAGGCTGAACTAAAACCTAAATCATTTAAATCGCTTAATGCCTTAGTATTATTCCTAAACGAATATCCTAATGTTACCGTTGAAATAAGCGGGCATACCGATAATGTGGGTTCTGCAAGTGTTAACCTTACCATATCAGAACAAAGAGCACTTTCTGTAGCTAATTACGTAATTTCAATGGGTATTCCTGCCTCTAGAGTGGTATCAAAAGGGTATGGTTTAACAAAACCAAAATACAACAATAAAACCTCCCAGGGAAGAGCAAAGAACCGCAGGGTTGAATTTACAATAACTGGGATATAAGAATATCTCAAAAAGAAAAAGGGTAGAACAACTACCCTTTTCTTTTATTATTTACCTATGAGAAACTAGCTGGTTGCACCAGTATCTTTTTTAGCCTCAATTACAGTTTGGATAGCTGTTGATACAGTTGATAAGAAATCGTAACCGGTTTTACTTTCAATATAATCAACTGTGGTACGATAGTAACCCCATGCTTGGCTGCTAACAGTTTGTGTATTTGGCATCCAAACGGCAATTATACGGGTTGAAGTAGTAATTCTTGAAACATCACTTGAACCTACAGGTAGTATTACAATAATCTTCCAAACATAAGAAGGAACAACAATACTCTTGCTAGAGATTGTACTTTTTGTTCCTGATGATCCAGTACCACCTTGTCCATAAGGCCCTGAAATGATATACAATTCATTACCAGCATTAACAAGTGTTCTGCAATAGTTTTCAAGATTAGCCCAAGTAACCTGGTTATTCTTTGGAGCCTGAGGAACCATGTTTGTCATCAAGAAAGTAGCCGAGTTATCGGTAGTTGAACCAGTTCTATCAGCACTTGGACACATATGTCCACGATCGAAGCCTGAACCAGAATAATCGGTACCGCCAACTTGTACCCAACCGCTAGGTAAGGAAGTATCATTTCTGAAATCATCTTGTCTTGCAGCCGAGCCAAGCCATGCTGTACTTAAATGCCATGATACCCAATTACAAGTCTTTTTACTGTTGTTGTAAGACATTGTGTACTGAGTTTTGGTCATTAAATAGTTATTTGGATAAGATGTACTTGTAACTGCACCAGAGGGGTTTCCCATTGCCATATTATTATCGCGAGTTGCTGTTGCAGTCGTTGTTGCTTTTTGTGGAGCATCAACAGGAATTTGAGGTTCAATACTTTCCTTTTCGCAGGAAATAACCATTGCAGCAAAAGCCAAAATAGCAGAGAATACTATAATTCTGCTACGTAATACTGTTCTTTTCATAAGTTAAGGTTTAAAGGATTAGGTTGACAAAAATTAAGGGGAAATGAATTTGAAATGAAATGTGATTATTAACAGAGAATGAACAAAATAGAAGGTTTCTTTAGTGCTTTTTATAAAAGCATTCAAAAACTATTTTTTGCAACCTATTCGTGGATTTTTCCAACATGCAGGATCAATATTTAGTCGTTTTTACCAAAAACGGCATTTTAAGTAAATTTGTAAAAAAGCTAAATTTTAGATAGCCATTAAAAGAAGTGATTATAATTCCATCAAGATTTTCATTATTTAAAATCTTATACTTTATTTTACACATCAATTTTTTAAACTATGAATGTAGAGATTGTTGGTATAGTAGCAGGGGCATTGTCGTGCACAACCTTTTTACCACAGGTATTAAAAACTTACAGGTCGAAATCAACAAATGGTGTTTCCCTATTGATGTTTATTATTGCAGCTGTTAGCACTGCTTTATGGCTCATCTACGGCATTCTTATTGAAAGTTTTGCACTTATCTTCACGAATGCATTTATTTTAATTCTTTCTATAATTATGCTATATTTTAAGTACCGATACAAAGCCAACTAGCAGTCACAAAAACCCATAAACTATTTTACTTGATCAACTTATAGTTTTTGTATTCGAATAAACGGTATCCAGTAACATCCTCAACAAAATGTAAGACCTTGTGTCTAAATTTCATGTTCGATTTGCTTTTATTGTAACTGAAGGTCCAATCAAGTTTAGAAATTCTTTCATGCATCAATATTGGGTGCGATCCATTGAATTCATCAAGTTTATCGCAAATTTCGTAGTTATATTCATCACCTTGCTTTTTGTAATTTTCTATCCACTTGTCATCAAAATAAAAACTTTTGAATAGAATCATCTTTTTCTGCATCTCTTTGGGAGGCCTCACCCGTTTATAATGAAATACATGTACTTTAGATTTATTCACCCTCAGTTTTTTCCCTTCCTCTCCATTGTTATACGCTTCAAGAGATGTGTACTTTCTAAAACCCTGAGAATCCCTATAAGATCTGATACCCTTTATGTTTCGGAATACTCTAATTTCATATCGATGTACACGACGAGAAGTCCAAATGTGCTTATAATCACCCCAAAAATGATAATAGGGTAAAAGCAAGCCTTCAATTTGGGAATCTTGATTGTGTTTTAGTATTTCATCCTTTAAAGTAGCCAATTGGTCCTCATGAATCAATTCATCGGCTTGTATATGGATTACCCAATCACCGGTAACACCATCCAAGGCGATATTAGATTGTTCAGCAAAAATCCTTCCTCCCTCTCTATTATTATCATCCCAAACAGTATCTATTATTTTGATTTTAACAGGGTCGAGATTCTGAACCGCTTCTCTTGTTCCATCGGTTGAGTTGCCCACGGCCACAACAAATTCATCGCAAATTGGCAACACTGACTGTATTGCCTCTAGAAACGGATAATCAACTTGAATACCATTTCGGATGTAAGAAAATCCACTTATTTTCATTTAAATTAAAATTTGCGCACAATAAAGATTAAAAAGCAGCAAAGTTTAAATGGTATAGACCAAAGCATATTTAATATCTACCAATATGTTTTTTTACCATATTTATTATATTCGTTGATTATTTTGAAAATCATTCCAGTTATATGGTTCCAAAGACTAAACAGCGGATTAAGAATGAGGAAATTGTGAATAGTTCTTCACATGGTGTTGGTATATTAATTGCATTAGCCTGTACTGCATTACTTGTAATTAGAGCAGCATACTATGGCACGGCATGGCATGTTGTAACCTTTAGCATTTTTGGAGCGGGATTGGTAAACCTTTATGCTGCATCTACCCTCTTTCATGGCGCAATGAATCCTAAATTAAAGTATAACCTCAACCGATTCGACCACTCTTCCATTTATCTTTTAATTGCCGCAACTTATACTCCTTTTGCTTTAGTTGGAATAAAAGGGGCATTTGGTTGGGTTGTTTTCGGGTTGGTTTGGGCAATGGCTATTGCTGGGGTTATATTTAAAATTTGGTTTTATTCACCAAAATATAGAAGCCTTTCGGCTTGGCTATACATTGCCATGGGTTGGACAGGAATAATTGCAATAGTTCCTATAATAAATAATGTACCAAACACTGCTCTCTGGTTTTTAATGGCTGGGTGTTTGACCTATTCCTGTAGTGTTATTTTTTATCTTGTTGAGAAAATTCCCTACGGTCATGGAATATTCCATCTTTTCATCCTAGGGGGTAGTATTTGCCACTTCTTTTCGCTTGTGTTTATGATTTAGTGATGTAACTTTGAAAAAATGCCTACAAGATGAGTAATGATTATAAAATAAAACCAGAGGATATTAAAGATTTAATAAATCCTATGGGATACTGCTATGCCTCCGATACCATCACAATTGATGGATTACCTGTAGGCTATATGTATCGCGAAAAATCAGAGGATGAAGAGGATAGCGGATGGAGATTCTACTCGGGAACCGAAACCGAGGAGTATGTAGAAGATGAACACCATTTCATGATGTTCGATTTGAATTATCTGGCTAATTGTGATCCAACAATTATCCCTTACCTAAAAAGCAAAAAGGGAATCGAGCTCGAACGAGTTGAAGGGACTGATAAGTTTAGGGAAATTAAAGAGTAATCCTCAATTACCCAGCTAGCATAGATTTTACTTTCTCCGAAATAGCCCTACCATCGGCTTTGCCGGCTAATGCTTTTGTTGCAACACCCATTACTTTACCCATATCCGATGGGGCTTTTGCGCCAACTTGCTCAATAATCTTTTTAAGCTCAGCGGTTAACTCTTCATCAGACATCATTTTGGGGAGATACTCCTCAATAACTAATGCCTCAGCAAGCTCTTTCTCGGCTAGCTCAGGGCGGTTCTGTTGCTTATAAATCTCTGCTGATTCCTTACGTTGTTTTACTTGCTTCTGTAGAAGTTTTAATTCAGTATCTGCAGTTAAGTTTTCTGCATGTCCCTTTTCGGTTTTGGCTAAAAGTATTGCGCTTTTTACAGCCCGAAGGGCTTCAAGACGTACCTTCTCCTTTGCAAGCATGGCAGCCTTGATATCGTTATTGATTTTTTCTTCTAATGACATACGTTTAGTTATTCGTTGATTGTTAATTGTTGTTCGAGTTATTTAGATAGTTGCAAGTTAATCCCTTTCAATCAACGATCAACTAACAACCATCAACTAATTTAATCTACATTATCGTGTAAGTAAGCATTATCCTTTCTTAAAAAGATATCGCCATCATCATCCGAAAGAGTAAAGCGAGAAACATTGCTTGATTTTGAGTGCTCAGGTTCATCAATCTTGATATTCTTTCTCTTGTAAGCAGGCACCTTCTCAAGCTGATCAATATTTGCCTTTACCGTTAAAGGAGAAGCGTTTTGTCTTGTTCCCTGCTTTGCAACCGGTTCTTTAACAGCTACCTGTTGTGGCTTTGATGATGTTACAATAAATTCATCATCAAAAAGACCCTTTTCAGTAGGCTTAGAGGTTACGGTAAAATCATCAAACTCAATCTCTCTTTGGTTAATTTCCTTTTCAGTGATTTTTTCTCTTTTATGCGGTGGATTTGGTTTATCCTTAACTTCAAATAAAGATTCTTTAACTACTCGGTTTTCGGCATGTTCGCCATCGAGCATAACCACATCAACCTGTTTATTGCGGATGTATAGCTCGGGGATACTACTAGTGCAGAAACCAGTAGCAATTATTGTAACGTTAAGCTCATCGCCAAGATGTGGATCGGTACCATTACCCCAAATAAGATCGGCTTCCTCTCCCGAAACCGCTTGAATGTAATCGGTAATTTGACCTATCTCATCCATAGTAATCTCCTCGTTGCCCGAAGTCACGTTTAGTAGGATATTGCGCGCGCCAGAAATATCGTTGTTGTTCAATAATGGTGATTGAAGCGCAGCCTTAACCGCCTTTATAGCACGACCCTCTCCCGAAGCCCTAGCTGAACCCATAATTGCCACGCCGCTATTGGTCATAACGGTTTCAACATCGGCAAAGTCAACGTTGATATAGCCATGAACAGTAATGATTTCGGCAATACCTTTGGCGGCAATCGCCAAAACATCATCGGCTTTTGAGAAAGCCTCTGAGATTCTAAGGTCTCCGTATATCTCTCTAATCTTCTCGTTATTAATTACAAGAAGCGAATCGACGTGCTTCTCTATAGCCTCGATACCCTCAACCGCTTGCGCGATACGGCGCTTCCCCTCGTTTCGGAAAGGTATGGTTACAATAGCTACGGTAAGAATACCTAATTCTTTAGCCGCTTTGGCAATAATTGGAGCAGCACCCGTACCAGTACCACCTCCCATTCCGGCAGTGATGAACACCATCTTGGTATTCTTCGATAGTACATCAGCCACATCCTGAATGTTTTCGATGGCAGCCTGTCTGCCAATTTCGGGTTTGTTACCTGCGCCACGCCCTTCGGTAAGGGATGAGCCAAGCTGAATTTTAATATCAACCGGGCTGTTAGCCAATGCCTGAGAATCGGTGTTACATACCACAAAGTCAACATCCTTAATTCCCAACCGGAACATGTGGTTCACCGCGTTACCCCCACCTCCACCAACACCAATAACTTTAATTATCGATGCTCGGTTCGATGGTAGTTCAAAGTTTATTAGGTCCTCGGCCATATCTTTCTGATTTAAGTTATTATTCGTTGTTTGTTGATGGTTGATGGTTAATCGAAAAACGATCAACTAACAACCATCAACTAATATTACATTTCCATATCTTTTTCTTCAAACATATTGGCAAGGGTTTTCTTCAATCCTTCCATAATGCTTGTTTTCTTAACGCTTTCGCGGATAACCTCTTTTTGCTCTACAGTTATTTCTACCTCCTTAACAGGGTTTTCTTGCTCAACCTGGCGCTGAATGCTTGAAACCTGATCGTAGCCCTTAAGAATTAGACCGATTGCTGTTGAGTTCATGGGTTGATTTACGTCCTCATTGCTATCGGCTGATAGATGCTCATTTGGATAGCCAATTCGAACATCAAAACCTGTTTTAAACTTAACCAGCTGCGAAAGATGACGGAGCAAAGCGCCACCACCGGTTAATACTATACCTGCACTCAATTTCTCAGCATAACCTGAGTTATCTATCTCAAAACTTACAGCATCGATGATCTCTTCCATCCTTGATTGGATGATATACGCAAGACTCTTGAATGAAATCTCCTTAGGTTCACGACCGCTAATACCGGGAATAGTAACGATCTTATCCTCAGGAGCCATATCACCAAGTGCAGAACCAAACTGAACCTTTAACGATTCAGCCTGACGGAAAAGGATTGAACAACCCTCCTTAATATCGTTGGTGATAACATTACCACCAAATGGAATAACGGCAGTATGGCGTACAATACCATCGTAGAAAATGGCTACGTCGGTTGTACCACCTCCAATGTCAACCAAAACAACGCCAGCCTCTTTTTCATCATCGGTTAGAACAGCCTCTGCTGAAGCAAGTGGCTCAAGGATTAGGTCGTTAACCTTAAGTCCCACGCGGTTAACACACTTTTCAATATTTTTGGCCGATGCAGTTTGCCCAATAACGATATGGAAGTTGGCTTCAAGCCTACGACCCATCATCCCAACTGGGCGAACTCCTGGTTCGTTATCAACAATAAAGTCCTGAGGTAGAACATGGAGAATCTCCTCTCCCACCTCAATAGGAATTTTGTACATATCGTTGATCAGCTTTTGAACATCTTCGGTAGTTATTTCACTTTCAAACGAATCACGGTTTATATAACCACGGTTCTTGATGCTCCGAATATGCTGCCCAGCAATACCAACAAATACATCGCTTAAGATGATACCTGATTGGGTTTGCACCTCTTCAACGGTTTGCTGAATAGAGGCAACAGTTTCCTCAATATTTAGAACTACACCCCTTTTTATCCCGGTAGAAGGGGTTTTGCTATAAGATACGACCTGAAACTTCCCGTTGGGATTCTTCTTCCCGATAAGGGTTACGATTTTGGTTGTTCCTAGATCGATAGCAGCAACGTATTCATTCATCTTTGCCATAATATTATAGTTTTGTACAAATTATCTGGTTAGTGTATTTTAGATTTATCATTTTATACTTATTCCAACCCTCTGCAGGGAGAGCCTTTTCGTAAAACAACTTCAACTTATTAAGCTTTTTCTCATAGTTATCGAGGTTCCCAAGTAGAATAACCTGCGATCCTACTCTTGGAATGAGCTTAATATTATTCGAATTCTCAACGTACATCTGAGTTATCTGAGCATTCCAGAAGTCGTTATCGCTTATAAACTTAGCAAAGTCGTATATCTTTCTAAGTAGTGGCTCGTGCTTATACTTTGATGTATCCCATTGCATTACATTCTGATTAGCCTTAAGCGGGAATTGCTCCTTAATTTCGCCACTCACAACAAGTACATGCGCAGCAAATTTCCCCGACAACGGAAGTACTAAGCCCTGCTCATCGATATAGTAGCTCTGGTTGTCGCTATTGAATATTCGAACCAACGGACGACGTTGTTTAACCTTAATTGAAAGAACCCCATCAGCTGTTTTATAGATTTGAACATCGCGAACCGACATTATGGTTGAAATTCGATTCTCTAGATCAAGCGTATTTATCGACTTTAACGTTTTCCCAATAGGTGATTTTCCCTTCTGATCGACTATCCGTTTAATATCCTTGCTAGTTATAAAGGCATTTTCAGAACTATCAACCACTTTTACCCTAATGGCTTTACACACCAACTCGTTATTCCGCTTGTTAACAAACCACAAACCGATAACCAGGTAGGCTATAAGAGTCAACCATTTAAGCGTTTTCAGTGTATATCGTTTCCAGCTCATTACAAACCCCTATCGGTTAAAATTTTAGTAATATTAGGGACAAGCCTATCAATATCGCCAGCTCCCATTGTTATCAAAATATCTATGTCTTCCTTTTTAATAATCTCAATTAGCTCATCCTTGCTGCAAAGCCTACGGCTTGTGTTTTGCATCAGCTTAAGAATTGATTCTGATGTAATACCTGGAATTGGCTCCTCGCGAGCAGGGTATATATCCAGCAATATAATCTCGTCGAGAAGATCGAGGCTTTGAGCAAACTCCAAAGTAAAATCGCGTGTTCTAGTAAAAAGATGAGGTTGAAAAATACCTGTTACCTTTCTACCCTGATATAGCTCCTTAACCGAGGTGATTGCAGCCTTTAGCTCGGCTGGATGATGTGCATAATCATCAATAAAAACAGCCTTCTTACCCCGATACTGAACATCAAAACGACGAACTACACCACTAAAAGAGTTTAATCCTTTTCGTAACTCCTCTTCACGAATACCTTGCAATAAGGCTGCCGCAGAAGCAGCAACTGCATTCTCAATGTTATAAAGTCCGGGTACTCCAAGTCTCAAATCGCCTACTATTCCGTTTGGTGTATTTAGATCAAAATGGTAGTAACCATCCTTAATCTTTATATTTGTTAAGTAGTAATCGGCCTGCTCCTTTAAGCTATATGTATAAACTTTAATGCTTGTGCTAAGAAGTGGCATTAACCCTAGACCCTGCTTTATTATTAGTGTACCTTCGAGTTTTATCTGAATTGCAAATGCTTCGTAAGCATCAATCACCTCTTCGTAGCTACCATAGATATCTAAATGGTCGGCATCAACGGAGGTTATTATTGCTAGCTGTGGATAGAGACTTAAAAAGCTTCTATCGAACTCATCGGCTTCAACTACCAGTAAATCGGAACCCTTATCGTTAATTACCAGATTGCTGCTGAAGTTTTTGGATATCCCCCCAAGAAAGGCATCACAACCAACCTTTGAACTACTTAGCAAATGAGCCAATAGGGTTGATGTTGTTGTTTTACCATGAGTTCCAGCAACTGCCAATGTTTTCTTTGCACTGGCTATCACACCAAGGGCTTGAGCCCTTTTTACTACATTGTATTTATTATCGATAAAATAGTTTAACTCCTTATGATTATGGGGTACAGCAGGAGTATAAACAACCAGTGTATTTTCCTTACTATCCCTGAATTCTCTTGAAATCAGCTGTGCGTCATCAGTATAATGAATATCAATTCCTTCCTTTTCCAACTCAAGGGTTAAGGAGGATTGAGTACGATCGTAGCCTGCAACAACCTTCCCTTGCTTAGCAAAATATCTTGCCAAGGCGCTCATCCCTATGCCGCCAATTCCTACGAAGTAAACTCGTTCGATCGTTTCAAACCGTATACTCATCTTTGTTCATTAAATTTTCTCGCAAAGAGCGCTAAGAATTCGCATGCGCTGAGTCCGCGAAGAAAAATATTCTTTGCGTTTACAACTTTGTGATCTTTGCGTGAATAATTCATTTAATTTTAAACTCTTAAAAAAGTAAATATTCAAATCCTCAATTTCATTCTTCCTGTTCTATCACTTCTTCACAATCCCCAATACCTTACCAGCAATCTCTTTCGCTGCGTTTGGCAAAGCCATTTTTGCAATGTTTGTTGATAGCACTTCTTGTTTTTCTTTGTTTGCCAAAAGATCAAACGCAGAAATAACGAGCTCTTTTGGTGCGTTAAGATCATCGATCAAAACAGCAGCATCCTTCTTTACCAAAGCCATTGCATTCTTAGTTTGATGATCCTCTGATACATTTGGCGAAGGAATCAAAATTGCCGGTTTGCCCACCAAGCAAAGCTCTGAAATTGTTCCTGCACCTGCCCTTGATACGATCAGATCGGCAATTGAGAAAGCTAAGTCCATACGAGTAATAAAATCGTAAAGACGAATATTCTTTGCATCAAACCCGGATAACTCATTCTTCAGTTCATCGTGGTAAATCTTTCCACATTGCCAAATCAATGTTGTATCGGTTTGCTCGCCTATCTCCTTTATAAAGCCTAATAAGCTCTTGTTTATGGTTCGTGCGCCTAGGCTTCCCCCTAAAATTAGAATCACTCTCTGCCCTTGGGCTATATCAAAGAATTTGAGGGCCTCTTCTTTTTTAGCTTCTAAGTTTATCAGATCCTGACGAACAGGATTTCCTGTCATGATTATCTTTTCAGCAGGGAAATACTTCTCCATTCCTTCATATGCTACGCATATTGCCTTTGCTTTTTTAGCAAGTAACCGATTGGTTACCCCAGCATACGAGTTTTGCTCCTGAATTAGGGTTGGAATACCCTTCCGCTGTGCTGCTTTCAGAATTGGACCACTTGCATAGCCACCAACGCCAACTACTACATCGGGTTGAAACTCTTTAAGCACCTTCTTCGCCTTCATCATGCTACGATAGAGCTTAATAAAGAATGTAAAACTCTTTACCGAAAGCTTGCGTTGAAAACCAGCAACAGGTAACCCAACAATTTTGTACCCCGCAATTGGAACTTTCTCCATTTCCATCTTTCCATCGGCTCCAACAAATAGGATATCAACGTCGGGTTGAAGCTCTTTCAGCGCATTGGCGATGGAGATAGCAGGGAAGATGTGCCCCCCTGTACCTCCGCCGCTAACTATTATCTTTAACCTCTTCTTCTCCATCGAATAATTCAGTTTTACCTTGAGTTCTGCTTATACTAAGTATTATACCAAATGCTGCGCTTGTAAAAAATAGTGATGTACCTCCCATACTCACCAATGGTAATGGCTGACCTGTAACCGGAATTAGGTTAACCGCAACGCACATATTGACCATTGCCTGCAGAACCAGCAGTAACGCCAGTCCTATTGCCAGAAATGCCGGAAACGTTCGGTTTGCTTTTTTTACAATCACTCCAGCCCTAAAAAGTATAACTAGATACATTAACAGTACAACTACTCCTCCAATTAATCCGTACTCCTCAACAACTATTGCAAAGATGAAATCGGAATATGGGTGTGGTAGAAAATTCCGTTGTGTACTATTTCCCGGTCCTTTCCCAATTATTCCTCCTGTTGCAATTGCAATTTTGGATTGATTAACCTGAAAGTTTCCATCGCCATTATCATCTCCACTTGCAAAGTTTTCGATACGGTTTTTCCAGGTTTGAACACGGTTTACCGTTTTGAACTGTAACGCAACTATAATGAATACAACCAAAAGAGCTATGCCCAAACCAGTAAATCCAAAAAGCTGCTTCAAACTAATTCTACCTATAAGCATAAGTAACCAGCAGGTTAATCCAACCAATGCTGCTGTTGAGAAGTTTGCAGGAAGAATAAGCAAACAAATTATTGCAACAGGAATTACTATGGGTAAAAATGCTCTCTTTAAATCTTTAATCTCATTTTGTCGCTCTGATAATATCCTAGCTACATAAATTACAATTGCCATTTTAGCAACATCGGATGTTTGTATAGTTACACCCAAGCCGGGAACAGCTAGCCATCGAGCAGCCTGATTCAAACTTGCACCAAATGCAAGGGTTACCAGTAGTAATGGGATCGAGAATAAAAGCAATGCTTTGGAAAGGGGGAAGTAAACCTTGTAGTTTACCATATGAACAATAAAAACTAATCCTAACCCAACTGCAATAAATACAAATTGCTTTAGGAAGTAGTACGCAGTATTCCCCTCCTGATACTTATAGGCCAACGATCCTGTTGAACTATAAATAGCAAGCAGCGATATGATTGATAAAAACAATACAATCAACCATATTATCTTATCCCCCTTAAAGTACCTTCCAAATACTGCTTCCATTTGTTTTTACCTTCTATATTCATTCCTGCGAAAGCAGGAATCTATTTTCTATCTATGGATTCCCGCGTTCGCGGGAATGTTATTTATTTACTGCTTGCCACTTGTCTACTTGTCAACTTATTAACTTACCCACTTGTCAACTTATTAACTTATAGTTCCCTTACTGCTTCTTTAAACTTTCTACCCCTATCCTCATAGTTCTCGAATAGGTCGAAGCTTGCGCAAGCGGGCGAAAGAAGCACTGTATCACCTGGCTCAGAAAGTTTATAGCTTTGCGCTACTGCTTCGGTTGCTGAATAGGTATCAACAATAACTGGTACCATTCCTTCAAATGCAGCATGAATCTTAGAGTTATCGACACCCATGCATACAATTGCTTTCACTTTTGCTTTAACCAAATCGAAAAGTGAAGTGTAATCGTTCCCTTTATCCTTACCTCCAACAATCCAAACCACAGGTGTTTCCATGCTCTCAAGCGCATACCAGGTTGAGTTAACATTGGTAGCTTTGCTATCGTTTATATATTGTACGCCGCGGACCTTAATCACAGACTCTAGCCGATGCTCAACCCCTTGAAAATCGGATAGGCTTTCCCTAATAATGTCTTTTCTAATTTTTAGAACATGCCCTGCAATGCCCGCGGCCATTGAGTTATAAATGTTGTGTTTCCCTTTCAGCGAAAGCTCATTTATTGACATTACAAAATCACTATTATCGTAGTTTACATAGATGCTATCGTTATCGACCCACGCCGTTTGACCAATCCTTGTTTGTTGCGAGAAAGGCAATTGTTGTGCTCTTAGCACAATTCGCTTAAGCTGTTCAACAGTAACATCATCGTCTGAGCAGAAAATAAAGCAATCATCCTCGGCTAGGTTACGGGTAATCCTAAACTTGGACTCCACATAGTTCTGCATCTTATAATCGTACCGATCAAGGTGATCGGGTGTGATATTAAGCAGAATGGCAATATCAGCCTTGAACTCGTACATATTATCGAGCTGAAAGCTGCTAAGCTCAATTACATAGTAATCAAATTCGTTTTCGGCAACCTGCAAAGCAAAGCTTTCACCAATATTTCCAGCCAAACCAACGTTTAATCCAGCCTTCTGCATCATGTGAAATATCAACGATGTAGTAGTAGTCTTTCCATTGCTTCCAGTGATACAAACCTTTTTGGCAGTGGTGTACCTGCCTGCAAACTCAATTTCGGAGATGATGGGAATTCCAGCCTCCCTGATCTTGTAGATCATAGGCGCTTTATCGGGAATTCCAGGGCTCTTTATAATTTCATCAGCATTAAGGATCAACTCCTCGGTATGCTTACCCTCCTCCCAAGGAATTTCGTGCTTGTTGAGCAACTCCTTGTAATGAGGCTTAATCTGTCCTAAATCGGAAAGGAAAACATCAAAGCCCTTTTTATGTGCAAGCACTGCAGCGCCTGCACCACTTTCGCCACCACCAAGAATTACGATTCTCTTCATCTCTTTTGAGTTTGTTTTATGTTAGCGAATCTTTAGAGTTACAACTGTGATCACTGCAAGCATGATAGCCACAATCCAAAATCGGGTAACAATCTTGGGCTCTGGATATCCTTTCTTCTGATAATGATGGTGCAATGGTGCCATCAGAAATATCCTTCTTCCCTCCCCAAACTTCTTTTTAGTCTGTTTGAAATAGCTTACCTGAATTACTACCGAAAGATTTTCGACAAAGAAGATTCCGCAGAGAATGGGAATTAAAAGCTCTTTACGGATAAGAATTGCGTAAACTGCAATCATTCCACCTATAGCAAGACTTCCTGTATCGCCCATGAAAACTTGAGCTGGATAGCTGTTGTACCAAAGGAATCCAACTGCAGCACCAATAAACGCACTCATGAAAACAACTAGTTCACCAGTGCTTGGGATATACATAATATTAAGGTACTCAGCATAAATTACGTTACCCCCGAGGTACGCAAAGACCCCGAGCGTTGTCGCTATGATTGCCGAAACCCCTGTGGCAAGTCCATCCATTCCATCGGTTAGGTTTGCTCCGTTCGAAACCGCAGTAACTACAACTATTACCATTACAACAAAAACTAACCATGTTAAAACCTTTCCTAGAGCACCTTTAAATGGAACCAGGTACTTATAGTCAAACTCATTATTCTTAAAGAAGGGGATTGTTGTTTTTGTAGTTTTCTCTTTTGGACCAAGAATTACTTGTCTACGTGCAGAATTCTCCTTCCCAATAACAACCTCTGTACCCATTGATGGGTTATGAGCAGTAACTCTTTCACGAATAACAACACTAGGACTTAAATACATTGCTAAACCAACAATTAAACCGAGTGAAATCTGCCCTAAAATTTTGAACCTACCCGAAAGTCCCTCTTTATTCTTCTTGAATACCTTGATATAATCATCGGTAAAGCCAACCACTCCCAGCCAAAGGGTTGTAAATAGCATAATCAATACGTAGATATTCATTAAATCACCAAAAAGGAGAACAGGAATAACCGTTGAAGCCAAAATTATAATCCCGCCCATGGTTGGTGTACCCTTCTTCTGCATTTGACCTTCAAGTCCAAGGTCACGAATCTCTTCCCCAATCTGTTTTATTTGCAAATACCTTATAATCCTTTTTCCAACAATTAATGAAATACCAAGCGAGGTTATAAATGCCATCGCTGCCCGGAAGGAGATGAATTGAAACATCCCTGCTCCTGGGAAATCGATCATGTCGAGATATTGGAATAGGAAGTACAGCATTTTATAAAGTATTAAAGATTGATTTAATTACCTCTTTATCATCAAAATGGTGCTTTACACCCTTTACCTCCTGGTATGTTTCGTGCCCCTTGCCGGCTACCAGAATTACATCACCGCTATTTGCAAGCATATAAGCGGTTCGGATTGCCTCGGTACGATCTACAATGGTTAGGACTTTACCTACCATCGATTTTTCAATACCTGCCTTCATATCGTTTAATATATCCTCTGGTTCCTCAAACCTTGGGTTATCGGAAGTAAGGATAACCATACTGCTTCCCTCTACTGATACTTTCGCCATTATCGGGCGCTTGGTCTTATCGCGGTTACCTCCCGCGCCAACTACAGTTATCAGTTTATTGTCAGTGTTGCGTATCTCGTTTATTGTGTCAATTACATTCTGTAAAGCATCGGGGGTGTGAGCATAATCTACAACTACGTTAATTCCTTTTGGAGATTTCAAATGCTCGAATCTGCCGGAAACAGGGGTCATACTGCTGATCTCGGTTAACGCAACCTCCTTTTCAACCCCAAGCAGCCTTGCAGTAGAGTAGATTGCAAGAAGATTATATGCGTTAAACCCACCAACCAAGCGTGTCCAAACCTCAACAGAATCAAGGTTCAGAAGCATACCATCAAAGTGGTTCTCAATAACCTTACACTTAAAGTTTGCCATACTCCTAAGCGAATATGTGCTAACCTTTGCCTTTGTATTTTGAACCATTACCCGACCGTTTCTGTCATCAATATTTACAAGAGCAAAAGCATCCTCTGGAAGATTATCGAAGAAACGTTTCTTAGCTTTAATGTACTCCTCAAAGGTTTTGTGGTAATCGAGGTGATCGTGGGTAATATTTGAGAACATTCCCCCGGCAAAGGTCAACCCAGCAATACGGTTTTGAACCACTGAGTGCGAACTCACCTCCATGAAGCAATGGGTACAACCAGCCTCAACCATTCTTGCCAATAGCTTATTAAGCTGAATTGAATCAGGGGTGGTGTGGGTTGCAGGAACCTCCTCGTCACCAATATAGTTTACAACAGTTGATAGAAGTCCCGATTTATGACCTAGTTTATTGAATAGTCTATATAAAAGTGTTACAGTTGTAGTCTTTCCATTTGTGCCAGTAATCCCAACCAGTTTTAACTTCTCAGTAGGATTTCCACAGAACGAAGTAGCCAAATACCCAAGCGCAAGCGTTGAATCGCCAACCTTAACGTAAGTAACACCTTTATGGATATTCGAAGGCATCTCCTCACAGATAACCGATGCAGCACCCAGCTCAACAGCCTTATCAATATAGGTATGACCATCGGCTTGAGTTCCGCGTATTGCAATAAAGCAATACCCCTTCTTCACCTGACGCGAGTCCATGGTGATATCAACCACTTCGATATCGAGGCTACCAACAACCTCAACAACATCCTCAGCCCTTAGTATTTGTTTTAACTTTTTCATTCTGTTCAGTACTCATTTCAAGAAATATCGTTTGTCCTTTTGGAGCCTTAACCCCCGGATCAATTGACTGACTTTTTACCATTCCCATGCCCTTTATTGATACCCTTAGTCCAACATTCTCAAGCAGGAATAGAGCATCCTTTAGGCACATCCCCTTAACATTTGGGACAAGGTTTTTAATCACATCGTTATCCTTCATCTCTAAATCATCATCGGTTCTGATAACTGAAACCCAATTCGAACGTTTCGATTTATCCTTCATTGGAATATCCAGTTCATCCAAAACTTCCTCGATATGATCCTTGTAGCCGTTCTTCGATTTTGGCATATCCTTTAGTTCATCAACCGATTTTACAATTGGAAACCACTCACTGCTTGTTGCAAAAACCTTATCGGATATCTCCTTAAAAATTGGGCCTGCCACTATATTCCCGTAGTACATGCTCTTTGATGGAGAGTTAACAACCACTATACAGGAGTATTTCGGGTCATCTGCTGGGAAGTAGCCAACAAATGATGCCTGATAAGTTTTCTTTCCTCCCTTTTTATATCCACCTTTCCCCATTGCAATCTGGGCTGTTCCAGTTTTACCCGCTATTTTATACCTTGAATTACTTAAATTCTTTGCTGTTCCCTCTGACACAACTCCTTCTAAAATTTCATGCACCTTTCTCAATGTTGATCTAGAACAGATAGATGAGCAAATTACCTCCGTGCCAAACGATTGGATTGTTTGACCATGCATTAGCAACGCCTTAATTAGATGAGGTTTTACCATTGTCCCATCGTTGGCAATTGCATTGTAGAATGTAAGCAGCTGCAAAGGGGTTATCTTAACCTCGTACCCAATACTCATCATAGGTAGCGATAGGTTCGACCAGTACCTTTCGTGTGGGTACTTAATATACGGTGGAACCTCGCCCTGAATTTCGAGCTTGAGGGGTTGGTTCAGCTTCATCCTGTATAGATGATCAATGAAACTCTCTTCTTTCCCTTTGTAGTATTTCATTACAAGCTTTGCAACACCAATGTTTGATGAGAGTTCAAAAACCTGCCTTGCTGTAATTTTACCATGTCCCTTCTCATCTGAATCGGTTAGAATTCTATCGTAAAGCTGCATCTTACCATTACCAGTATTTACAACCTCATTTAGATCCAAATACCCATCCTCAAGCAAGGCAATAAGCGAAGCAATTTTAAACGTAGAGCCGGGCTCGGCGCTTTCACCAATGGCATAGTTGTATGCCTCGGAGTAAACACCATCCTCATCGCGCTTTAGATTAGCAATTGCCTTGATTTCGCCAGTTGCAACCTCCATCAAAATAACTGTTCCCCAACCCGCACCATGCTTATCGAGCTGTTTGTGAAGTGCACTCTCGGCCAAATCCTGTAAATCGACATCAAGTGTGGTAATAACATCAGTTCCATCCTCTGGATCAACCTGATTTGGACTTCCAACATCAACCCAAATATTACCCGGAACCCGTTGCATTAGGCTAATACCCGTTTTACCCTTTAGCGCATAATCAAATGATCCTTCGATACCCACTGCAACACCTCCATCGTTTACTGTTCCTATTGTTCGTGCCGCTAAAGTTTGATGGGGTAAAATCCGCTTATTTACCTGTATTGCTATAAAACCACCCTTGTTCATTCCTAATCGGAAAAGAGGGAATTTCTTCATCTTCTGTAGCTCAACGTAGTCGATATCCCTTGTTCCAACTGGGTAGAACCTTTTATTTCGAGCCGATTTACGAGCGTTTACCAACTCAGAGCGGTAAGCCTTTGGCGATTTATCGCCATAGAATTTCGAAAGGCAAAGCGCTAGCGAATCAATTTTTTCGTAGAAAACTTCATTGGTTAGACCGGTTGCTTTAAGGTCCATACGGATATCAAAGTAGGGAACCGATGTAGCCAGCACACGACCATCGTACGAGCAAATATCGCCACGGTTTGGTATTATAGTGATGTCCTTATAGGTAATGGTTTTGGCCATCTCGCGCCACTTTCCCCCCTCAACAACCTGGATGTAAATAATCTTGGCAATAATGGCGACGCCAAGGAGTACAAAAATCAGGTACACCAAAGCAACTCTAACCAATATTTCCTTCTTTATCGACATTCTTTTTTCTTTTCATTCCTGCGTACGCAGGAATCTATTTTCTTTTTTAGATTCCCGCTTGCGAGGGAATGTTATATACTATTTTTCTCTTTCAAATCCTCTTCTTTCTTCATTCCGGGGCTTCACCCGAAATTTATATTTTGGATTCCCGCGTGCGCGGGAATGTCATTTACTACCTTTTGCTTGCCACTTCTCGCTTTTCGCTTTTCGCTTGCCACTTCTCGCTTTTCGCTTTTCGCTTGCCACTTCTCGCTTGTCGCTTCTCACTTGTCGCTTCTCACTTGTCGCTTGCCACTTGTCAACTTGTTAACTTGTTAACTTATCAACTCACTTTATCCTCTTCGGTGGCACAACACTCTCCTTCAGCTCCAAACCTCGCTTCTCGCAAAGCTTTGCTACCTCCGATTGCTTACTAATGAACATTAGCTGCGAGGCAGTGGTAATCGACTCTGCACGTAGATTTCGAACCTCAACCTGTAAAGTTTTTTCCTTCTTCACTAGCTTCTCGTAGCGATAGCGGTTTCCGATATAAATTACCGCAAGCAACGCCAGAAAGAAAATGTATGGTAGCTGCTTCGATACCATATCGCTGGTGAGAATGCTTCCAGTAAGAAAATCGCGAACCCCAACAGAACCCTTCTTATCCTTAGGCTCTTTGGTTTTCTCGGGTTTCTCCTCGATAAACTCTACCGTTTCGTCCTTTTCTGTCATAGTTTCTTTCCAATCCTAAGCTTTGCACTACGCGCGCGACTATTTATCTTAATCTCCTCATCGGAGGGTATTATCACTTTTCTGTTTAACTGCTCGTAGGGCGACGACACGTTCCCATAAAAATCCTTCTCCACATCACCCTCAAAATTGCCCGATCGCATGTAGTTCTTCACCAGCCTATCCTCCAACGAGTGGTAGGAGATAACCACCAAACGACCATCCTTTTTTAAACTCTTTGTTGCTGCAAGCAGCATCCCTTTAAGCACCTCCATCTCGCGGTTTACCTCAATGCGGATGGCTTGAAACACCTGCGCTAGCATCTTGTTCTGAGCGTTTGCAGGAAACATTGGCTTTAGCAATTCAGCCAGTTGCTCAACCGTTTCGATCTGCTTCTGCTCGCGCTGCTTGCAAATTGTGGTTGCAACACGTCTTGCGTTGGGCAGCTCACCGTATAGCGAAAGAACATTGCTTAGCTCATCGGCGGAGTAGGTATTCACAACTACCTTTGCCGAAATCTTTGAGCGCTGGTTCATCCGCATATCGAGTGGACCCTCGAAACGGAATGAGAAACCCCGCTCGGGGCTATCGAAATGGTGCGACGAAACGCCCAAATCGGCCAGAATACCATCAACCTCGGTAACGCCATGGTAGCGAAGGAAATTCCGGAAATACTTGAAGTTGCTACGGATTAGGGTGAAACGCTTGTCGTCGATTGCGTTCTTTAGCGCCTCCTCGTCCTGATCGAAGGCGTAGAGCTTGCCCTTTTTGAGATGTTTGAGTATTTCGGCGGAATGGCCTCCCCCACCAAAGGTGAGGTCAACGTATGTGCCATTGGGCTTGATTTCAAGCCCATTGATGCTCTCGTGGAGCAGAACCGGTACATGGTAAGCCATTACTCATCCCTTATAATCGACGACCCCATTATTTTCTCAGCAAGCTGGGCGAAATCATCCTCAGTAGTGCGAACCCCTTCGTATTTCTCCTTAGCCCAGATTTCAATCTTACCATCCATTCCGGCAAGAACAACATCCCGATCGGCACCCACCAGCTCGAGTAGTCGTTTGGGGATTAGCAGCCTACCGCTCGAATCGAGTGTAACCTCTGCCGTGCCCCGGTAAAACTCGCGCAAGAACTTGTTATGCTCCTTGTTGTAGGGGTTTGTGTTCTTACGGATAAGGGTGTTCTGGCGATCCCACTCCTCGATAGGGAAGAGCACCAGACAGCTCTCGAAGATGTCCTTCTTCACCACAAAGCGATCGGGAGAGGCAGACTGCGTCTGCTTCTTAAAAGCCGAGGGGAAGAGCACGCGACCCTTCTCGTCAACCTTACAACCATAATCGCCTATGAATGATGTCATTGCTTTACTCTATTTCAAAAGGTAAAAATATACAAAAAAATCCCACTTCAAACCACATCCTCCCACTTTTTACCACTTTGTTAATAACTTTTTGAGGATAAGCAGGGAATGCAAATAACAACACCTCTACAACGCTAGTAGAATTGGGGCATACATAAAAACGGGGTGGTTGTTAGGATTGAGAATACTGGGATTTAGGGTTAGGATGCTCTAAAGCCGCCTATAAGTCAACTAAAAAGTAACAATTTGGGAGGGAATCGGATAAAACCATGTTTTTTATCGAATTCTTAATTAAGAAAAACTTGAACTCACCTTAAAAAGGTTAATAACTTTTACTGGTTGTCAATATTTATAATATTTATAGGTGCATTTGTAGTATCATTTTTACTATTTTTGAATATTTTAAGGAGTATTATGCCTAATTATATAGACTTATTTGCTGGTTGCGGGGGCCTATCTCTAGGCCTCTATAATGCTGGATGGCATGGATTGTTTGCTATTGAGAAAAACATAGACGCTTTTAAAACCCTTGAACATAACCTTATTTTAAATAAAAATCACTTCGCCTGGCCAAATTGGTTGCCTCAAGAGAATCTTGAAATTGACTCAGTTTTGGAGAAGTATAAAGAACAACTTGAAAGCCTTCAAGGTCAAGTAGATTTAGTTGCAGGAGGACCCCCTTGTCAGGGATTTTCCATGGCAGGAAGAAGAAAAGAAAGTGATTCGAGAAATAAACTAGTAAAATCTTACATCAAGTTTATAAAACTTGTTAAACCTAAAATTATCTTTTTTGAAAATGTTAAAGGTTTCACTTTAGAATTCAAAAAGAATAGAGATAAAGGGAAAGAGTATTCTTCTTATGTAGAAAAAGCCCTTGAAAAAGCAGGATATTTTGTAAGAGGGCAATTGGTAAATTTTGGAGAATTTGGTATTCCCCAAAAAAGAACAAGGTTCATACTTGTAGGGGTTAGAAAGGATCTTGAAAACTCTTCAATTGATCTGGTAAATGATTTCTTTTTTAAAATTCAAGAAAATAAATATTCATTCTTGTCAAATAAAAATCTTACTGTTGATACAAATCTAAATGATGCTATTTCAGATTTACTTAAAAATAATGGTTTAAAAGATTCACCAGATACAAAAAGTTATAAAACTGGAATTTATGGTAAACCTAAAAGCAATTATCAGAAATTAATGAGAACTGGAATAAATAAAGAAATTCCAGATAGCCATAGATTTCCTAAGCATAGAGTTGATATTATATCTAAATTTCAAGACATAATTAATGAGAGTAAAAGTAAAAACAAGGATGTTTCAAAAGAACTAAGAGAAAGGTACAATATTAAGAAGCATACAGTAATTCCTTTAGATAATAAACAAAAAAGCCCTACAATTACCACTCTTCCTGATGATTATATACATTACTGCGAACCAAGAATACTAACTGTAAGAGAATATGCTCGAATTCAATCATTTCCCGACTGGTTTGAATTTAAAGGTAAATATACTACTGGAGGAAAATTAAGGACAAAAGAAGTACCTAGATATTCTCAAATCGGGAATGCCATTCCTCCTCTTTTTGGAGAACAATGCGGCATTTCATTAAAAACTATAATAAATACAAATGGCTGATAACGAGTTATCTTTTTCAATAAAATCCGGTCTAAAAAATATAATCGGAAGAGATCTAATTACAGATGATTATGTAGCTGTTTTTGAATTAGTAAAGAATTCTTTTGATGCATATGCAAAAAAAGTTACAATTAGTTTTAAAAAAGACAAAATTGTCATTACTGATGATGGCAAAGGAATGGATTTAACAGATATTAAAAAGAAATGGTTAGCTGTTGCATATTCTGCAAAGAAAGAAGGAGTTGAAGATGAAGAACTAAAAGAAAAAGAATTCGATACTTATCGAGATAAAATTCAAGCTAAAAAATTTTTTGCTGGGGCAAAAGGAATTGGACGGTTTTCTTGTGATAGACTGGGCAATAAATTAATTCTTACTTCAAAAAAGGCTGCTGTAAACTCATCAATAGAACAGATTGAAGTTAATTGGGAAGACTTTGAGAAAGATTCAAGTGAAGAATTTATTGAAATAAAAGTTAAGCATAGAACTATTACACCTTTCTCAAAAGAGTTAAAGAATCTTCGAAATGGAACCATTTTAGAAATCTCGGAATTGAACTCGTTTTGGGATAGACAAAAAAAATTAAACCTTAAATATTCCCTTGAAAAGCTAATTAACCCATTTGAAGATAACCCACTTAATGGTTTTTCAATTTATATCGAAGATGAAGAAGAAGTCATAAATGATAGTCCCAAAAAAAATAAAAGAACGGATGTTAATGGTGTAGTGAAAAATTTTGTTTTTGAAACATTAAAACTAAAAACAACTCAAATTATTACAGAAATTGATTCAAAAGGAGAATTTATAACAACTTCATTATTTGACCGAGATATTCTTATTTATAAAATAAGAAAAAGGAATAATACTAATCCAAAACTTGAAAATATTACGTTTCACTTATTTTATCTCAATAGATCAGCAAAAAACAATTTTTCTAGAATAATGGGGATTCCTCCTGTACAATTTGGATCAATTTTCCTTTATAAAAATGGGTTTAGGATTGCACCTTATGGAGATTATGGTGTAGATTATTTTGGAATTGATAGCAGACATACTCAAGCATTGTTTAGAACATTGGGATTAAGGGATTTAATTGGTAGGATAGAAATAATTGGAGATAGAAATAACAATTTTACAGAAATAACAAATCGTAATGGCGGTTTAGTTAAAAATGCCTTTTATAATTCAATGGAGAAATGTTTTATTAAAAATTGTTTATCAAAATTAGAAGATTATGTAACAAGTGTTCAATGGACTTCTAAAGAAGACAAAGACTTAGAAGACTTATCCGCTTTAGAGAATATAAAAGCAAAATCAGCCTTACTTCATTTAATATCTGATGAAATCGAAGATGACCAAACTGAATTGCTAGATGCGGACAAAAAAAATTTAAATATTAGAACACAAGAACTATTAAAAGAAGCATCTGATAGAGATATAAATGCTTTAAAAAAATTGCAAAAAAACTTGGGGATAATCATTTTTTAAATGAAACTAAATTAACTGAAAGTGATCACCAAAGGGAGTTAGAATTACAAAAGAGATTAAAAATCGAAGAAGAGGCTAGAAAGAAAGCAGAAGAAGATCAAAAAAGATTAGCAGAACAATTAGAAGATGAGAAGAAGAAAAATACGTTTCTTTTAGCAACCTCAAAAACTTTAGATCGTGAAGCACTAGGCTTATATCACCATATACATCATGAAACTCCAAAGATAGATGGGGAACTTAATATGTTAATTAATAAGATAAGTAATGATGAAATTAATAAGAAAGAGATTTTAATTCGACTATATAAAATAAAATTATATACTAATAAGATATTTACAATTGGCAAACTAATTACAAGATCCAATTTTAATGAACAAACTAAAAAACAAAAATTAAATTTAACTGAATATATTGCCCAATACATGGGAGCATATAAAGATATTAATCTAAATACTGAATTATCTATCACTGTAATCAATATAGCCACTCCTTTTATTACGAAAGTAAGCGCCATTGAAATTTCAATAATATTTGACAATTTAATTCATAACTCCTTTAAAGCAAATGCAAAAAAAGTAATTGTTCAAATTGAAAATATAAAGGAAAAGCTTATAGTTACATTTGCAGATGATGGAAAGGGTATGCTTAAGCGCTTTAAGGATAATCCTGAAATAATTTTTGACCTTGGTATAACCTCAACGGAAGGTTCTGGAATTGGCTTATTTACTGTAAGAGACTTGCTCACTAAAATGAAAAGTTCTGTCGAATATATTGGGGATGGTATTTTATTAAAAGGAGCAACTTTTAAGATTACATTTACTCAAGATGCATAACATGAAAAGACATTGCCTTTTTATCGATGATGACATAGAAGAATTTGAATCAGTAATACAATTATTACCGTCTATTGCCAAAAAATCTCAAGGTATTGATGTTACTTATGAATTGTTGGACCCTTCTGAAAAAAAATATAGGGATAACAAGAATAATATTGATTTAAATAAATTAGAAGAAGACTTTGTTGAAAGAATAAAAAAATCCAGATATGACCTTATTGCTTGTGACTATAATCTGAGTGATGAGATGTGTTTTGGTACAGATATAATAAAAAGTTATCGACAAAGGGATAGAAAATTCATTGCAATAATATATTCAGCTAATTTGAAAGAAATTGTAAGACAGATTATTAAATCCTACGACCCTCTAAATATGGATGTTACCTTAAATAAAATAAATGGTCTTGTGACATCACAGATATATAGATTTTTTTCTAAAACAAATCAATTAATGAATGATTTGGCTCCAATACTTTATGAAACACCTATTGAAAAGCACATTGAACAGGTTTTAATCAAATACCAAGATTTAGAATTAACTCATGGCTTTGCAAGTTTGATTGGAGTTCCTTTTGCTGAAATTGCAGGTCTTGTTAGGAGCGATTCAGATCAAGGGAAAAAATTTGTTGAAGAAGTGATAGAAAGAGGAATAACTCATTTAATAGAATTAAATGAGTAATAAAATAATCTGTATTCATCCAGATGACGAGGACTTATCTTTTCTAAAGCCTCTTACTGCGAAACTATCAGAAAATCTAGATAGTAACATTGTATTGTATTATCTTTCAAAAGATGTTGAATTACATTATTTAGCCCAACAGGCTATAAAAAATGCAGGTGAATCAGATTTAATATTGTTGTTGTGCCATGGTGGTACTGATTATGTTTTAGGACAACACGAAATAGGTTTGATTGAAAATGGAACTTACTATTCTAAATTCCTTGGCTCTCATAATATTCAGATAATTAGATCAAAAAAAGTAGTTTGCGTTTCATATAATTCAAGAGTCAAACTTGGGAAAATGGCATTTGATAATCAATGTCTATCTTTCATTGGCTTTGGAGATATCCCTTTTGAAGATGTATTTTATTTATTGAACAGTATCGAAACAAGTGATTTTGTTACAAAAACATCACAAAATGCACTGTGCGAGATATTGTTAAATAGTATTATACTTACAATAAAAACAAGAGGTTCAATGCAAAATTTCATCGATTATTTTTGTTTAATTGCTAATAAAAAATGTGATAATTTGATAAAAGAAAATAAAGGTAATAAAGAAATAAAAAGAGTTGCAAACTTTATTTGGAATATGAAAAACGAAATTGTGATTTTTGGAGATAATGAAAAGATTTTTTTTAGTATCAATTAAAGAAATATCCTCGTTCGGCTGAGGTTCCGACTGAAGCCGGACAAGTGTACCCTCGCTCGACATAGTTTCTAACTACGTCGTGGCTAAAAGGCAGTCTTTGACTGCCAGCATGTGGTTAGGAAAAGCCGTACTCCCCAATACCGGCCCCCGATCCACTAAAAGGGGGTTAAAGTCAAATCCATTCTCACCCAGCCTCTCTCTCCAAAGGAGAAAGAGGGGCAAGATTAGGTTAGGGTTTTTACGCCCTTGTGTTCCACCTAAAAATAGTGGAAAATTTGGCGTGCAAGCTTATTTTAGGAAAGGTTAATATCTTGAGATCGCAAATTGCGACCTCAAAACTCAATATTTTAAGGCATAAGTTGCTTTGAACTAAATTTGAGTTTTTAGGAATTTCTTTTTTTACTAATTTTGACTTAATTAGGACATAATTGCAAAAAAGAAATGGCTAAAAATCAAAATTCTCTAATGATTCCAGATGAAGTAGTTTTAAATAAGATCTACTTTATCCGAGGATTAAAGGTTATGTTAGATAGTGATCTGGCTGCACTTTACGGTGTTGAAACAAAAAGATTAAACGAACAAGTTAAAAGAAATATTACAAGATTTCCTGAGGATTTCATGTTTCAACTAACTGATAAAGAATTTGAAATCTTGAAGTCGCAATTTGCGACATCAAGTTGGGGAGGCAGAAGAACCGAACCTTATGCATTTACTGAACATGGCGTTTTAATGCTTTCAAGCGTTTTAAACAGTGAAAGAGCAATAAATACCAACATTCAGATAATGAGAATATTTACCAAAATAAGACAAATGTTAACAGACAATCTAAGTGTTAGGTTAGAAATTGAAGAAATAAAAAAGAAACAAGATAATCAGGATAAAAATATTGAATTAGTTTTCAGCTACCTTGATGAACTTATTGAAAAGCAAGATAACTTAGAGCCAAGAAAAGCAGTAGGTTTTAAATTACCTAATCCGAAAAAATAATCTCGCTAACGCGGATTTGACTACGTCGAACACGTAAAAATCACTCGTTTGTAATCCGTGCTATATTTTCCATCTGCACAGCATAGGTTCTAACTACGTTGTGGCTAAAAGGCAGTCTCCTTGCTCGGCTGAGTTTCTTATCAAAATATTTTCAAATTAAAAACTTAATGAAAATTAGACGTGTGGCATAATAGATTGCCTTACAATCCTTTAAAGCACTGTATTTAGACGTTAGTTTTTAGATGCCCCTAAATAATCTGGAATTTTAATTTAGTTATTCTTCACTAGAACTTGGTATTTTCCCCCAATATTCTATTCCTGTATTAACATTTCCATTAGATCCATCTATATAGACCCATGTAATACCACCACAGTAATTGCACCCCAAGGTTTGTTTACCGGGCACATAAGTAATTTCACCAATAGCTCTACCACAGGTTGAGCATCTAACTTCAATTGTATCGGACATACTCTTAAAATTAAAATATTTAAAACTCAGGAAAAGACCTTTTCCTCATTTTTGCAAATTCTAATTTTGCAATAGTAGGAAAATCGTATTCTTTGAACGACAATTCAAAATCTTCTTTATTTAATAGAGTTAAACTAGCCAATGGAATATACTGACTTTCATTCATAATTTTTTCACCACAAAAGTTCCCATTAAGATCAAAAAAACCAAACAAAACCTCTCCCACATCTAATGCAGTGCCAAAAGGTAGTCCTGAAACTAAAACTCCCTTTACTATTGCGGAAGGACCATCTTCAATTATTTCTAAAAATAATTTTATTGCCCCAAAAATTGTCCACGCATCCAATGCTTCAATATTTAATTAATAAAGAAAATATTATCTACTTTTCTTCAAATTCAATCTTTTTCTTTAACTATATCAGTTTCTTATGCTTTAGTTCTTTTAATCGTTTTAATATTTTACGCATGTTTAGTTACTGTACTACCACCTCCACTTTCGGTGTCTTCACTAAAATCATTAACATCCTCAGTTAAACCTAGTATTTGAAAAATTTCTCTAGTAATTTGAGTTTTTTCCTTTTCAGGAAAGAAATCTTCACCCTTAGTTTTCATATTCTTAATTTATGTATTAATAAGATTGAAGCTCAATTTGTTACCTTAAAAAAGAAACTTTTTTAAAAAAATTTTTATTTACCCTCGTTCGGCTGAGGTTGTACCTCAGTCGGGTTATCGCTGCAGGCTATAGCCTGCAAGAATACAAAAGATGAGGCTTAACCTCATCTAAACAAAAGAATATGTTTTTACCTTTCATTGGGCTTAGGCTGTGGCTGTTGTAATACCTTACTCACCCAGCCTCTCTCTCAAAGGAGAAAGAGGGGGAAGATTCGGGTACGGTGTTTTTCTCTGCTGATAAAACTGTTGGGCTAAAGCCCATACCTTGCTATTTTAATAACCACGGGCTTAAGCCCGTGGTTAACTGATCGCCATTATTTTCGGGACTTTAGTCCAATTGTCCTCGTTCGGCTGAGGTTGTACCTCAGTCGGGTTATAGTTGCAGGCTATAGCCTGCAAGAATACAAAAGATGAGGCAAAGCCTCATCTTAACAAAAGAATATGTTTTTACCTTTCATTGGGCTTCGCTGAACTCGCAAAAAACGCTCGGTTGTAATCCGTGCTACATTTTCACCCTTTGCTCGGCGTAGTTTCTAACTACGTCGTAACAAAAAGGCAGTCTCTGACTGCCAGCCTGCGGGCAGGAAATGCATTACTCATCCAATATTGACCCCCAACCCCCTAAAAGGGGGCTAAAATTCATGCCTTACTCACCCATTTTCTCTCCACAAGAGAAAGAGGGGGAAGACACCTAGAACAATCATTTATATTTCGGAGGCTTATCACCCAAACGGGTGATTGACAATTAATATGTATATCGAATACCTTTAATTATAATTCACCTCTATTCGTTATCAATACTTAAAAGCTATTAGAATGAAAAAGCACCTAGAAAAGATAGATTATTTGAGTAAAATCTTGTCATTTTTAGTAAATGCTAAAAACTTAATTATCGCTATTACATCAATCGCTTTATTAACACTTTCTCTATTTTATGTTGCTAGAACATCAGTTGACAATAAAATCTCAATAGAATTTTTACCTGTACCAAATAAACTAATGGAATTAGGTTATTCTGACTTAATTCTCGGTCAAATGTATCTTGATGATATACAATACATTTCTAAAACAGCAAATACAACTGCAATTAGGAAAGAATGTGTGTCAAAAAATAATGAAATTAGTCTTGGTATCCCTTTCTTTGAAAAAGATATTTCAGTTGGCAACGCAAAGTCATTTTTGCAAAATGTTTTTAACATCAAATCAAATTCAATAACAGGATTTATTCGTTTTATCAGTAACGATAGTTTAGTTCTAACAACTCGATTCAATTCCAATCTATCCGTAATTATTAAAGGAAAAACAAATGAACTTGAGAAGTTAATTAGGCTTTCTGTAGAAAAACAATTCAAATATTTCGATCCATATATCCTTGCTTCTTATTTTGAAACTATAAATTCTGATACGACAAGTGTAGACATTATAAAATATATAATTTCAATGCCTCCACTCGATGATGATAAATGGGCTTATAATCTTTGGGGATCTTTATTAATGAAACACGAATGGAACAAAGAAGCTGAACAGAAACTCAAAAAATCTCTTTCAGTTGATAGTATGTTTTTTCTACCCTACTATAATCTTGGACTAATTTCTTTTTACAATTCAAATTATAATGAAGCCCTAAGATATTTCAAAAAATCATTGTTGCTAAGTAAAAACAAATTTGATCTACCATTAACCGAAATTGCTGTTATACAGTTTTTTAGAGAAAATTATGCAGAGGCAAATAAATATGTTGATAACGCTCTTAAAAAAAACCCTTCAAATGGATATTCCTACTATATCAAATCTCAAATCTATTTGAAGCAAAAAGACACTTCCAAAGCCATTGAATGTGTTGATAAAGCTATTGATATTGAAATCAATAAAAATGCTTACAAAAAAAACAATAATTCATCTCAAACTAATTCTTTAATAGGGCAATTTTTTTCAGCAAAGTCACATATCTATATATCAAAAAAAGATACTATTAAGGCTATTGATCTTTTAAATATTGCCATTAAGTATGATAGTACAGAGGTATCTTATTTTACAATACTTGCTTCAATATATTTATTACAAAAAAAATATAAAATCGCAGAACAATCCTATTCAAAAGCTTATAATCTGGATCCTACAGACCAATTAAAAAAGTTGTACAAATTGGCTTTGAGGTTGAACGGAAATGAAAGCAAGATTAATTCAATATTAAATAATCAAGTTTTATTAAAAGCAAAGCAAAGTAAACTCAAGGAAATCTTAACTCAATAGCCTTTGTTCGGCTGAGGCTGTACCTCAGTCGGGTTATCGCTGCAGGCTATAGCCTGAAAGATTACAAAATTATTCGGCGTTACCATACCTTGCTATTTTCTCTCCTTGGGCTAAAGCCCAGTACACTTCTTAGCCAATAACCACGGGCTTAAGCTCGTGGTTAATAGAGTAACTCCACTTCGGGACTTTAGTCCACTTTTTGGGCTTAAGCTTTTCCCTTTGCTTGCGTAGTTTCTAACTACGTCGTGGCTAAAAGACAGTCTCTGACTACTAGTGCTGGAATGCCCTACTCACCCATTTTCTCTCCACAAGAGAAAGAGGGGGAAGACACCTAGAACAATCATTTATATTTCGGAGGCTTATCACCCAAACGGGTGATTTACATTCTAATACATACATTCTAACTTAGCTTTTGAATATAAATGTATTAGACATAAAATTATCTTTTAGGTTATTACAAAATTCTGTCTCTAGGAATTTTTCATTTATATAAACTATTACTTGATAAGCATTACATGTTAAACTTTTTAAAAGATAACATCAAAACCAAATACCAAAAACCATGTATAAAAAACAATTTAAGTACTTACTAGTACTACAGCAACCTTCTTCTGATAGTGCGCAAAATGCTTTTGAGTTGGCGCGAAGTCTAAATCTACGAGTAGCCTCTCAAATTGGGAATAGAGCATTAGAAGTACTTGCAACCCCCACTCAGGCTAAACAACTATTTATTCAGGGTTTATTTTCGCATTGTACTCATAGAAGCATTTCAAAAGAGCACCTCGAAAATCTTGATCCGGAGCTTACCTCAATTGTTCAAACTTGGAATGCAAGGTTTTCTAAAGCTTATCTAAAACTAAAAAAAGACAAATCAAAGCAAGGATTAAAGTGGCAGAATAAAAATATGAAAGAACCCATGCCATATGCTGTGGTTGATCATAATATTTTGTTTAAAACGTTACTTGGTAATAAAAAAATTGATGAAAAGAAACTAAAGCAAGGTTTAAAAATTGACTTAGATAAGATAGGGCCAAATGAGATTGAACTTGTTCGGGAGTTTTTTATAAAACAGGTCAAAGATGAACGATGGGCAGAAAGACTTTTAGGGGTATTTTATCGCTCACCTTCAAATTACAAGAAGCTATTTCTTGATCCCGAAACACTTCAACGAATACTTGAATTTCTACGCCATTTATTCCTGGCCGATGAACCTGAGTGCCTCAAAATGAGTGGGAGAAACAGCGTGGGTATTGTTTTCGTGGAATCATCAAGAGAAAAAGGACCTAAATTCTCTACTTCAGATAAAACTACTATTGAAAACGAAATTCGTTCAGGGTTATCATTTCTTGTAGGAGAACACCCCGACGGAAATCTTATTTGGGTTTACGATGTGCAAAACGTAAGAATTGATGTTGACAATAAGCCAAATATCAACTCACTTGATATAACGTATGACAACTATTGGCGTCATCCTGCAATAGGTGAAGTAAATTTCGAAGGACATACCTTTACCGCTGACGATGATGGAATTAACGATTATCGTGACGCTATGCGCGCTCACCACCGATCGCAACATGCAACTGTAATTTTTGTATCAGCATTTGGAATGATTTGGGCAGCATATTCTGTTGGGCGTAACTATATTTCAATGGGTGAGCACGGTGATGATTGGGTTGGCTGGGGAATTGAAAACTTGAACTCTATTACAGCCCATGAAACTTGTCACCAATTTGGTGCATCTGATGAATACACCGGAAGTGGAACTCCCTGCAACAGCTGCGGAGGTAGCTTTGGCTGCGAAGCAATTCCAAATGGAAATTGTGGCACCTGCTCCTCTCCTCATGAGGACTGCTTGATGGATGCAAACGATTTACATCTATGCCAATATACCAAAGCTCATATTGGATGGTGCGATATTTTTGTCGAATTGTGGACAAGTACCGATAATTATAGTGGTACTAATGATAGTGTAGTACTTGATATAGGATACACAACTTTCAACCTCGACACCAGCCATGATGACCGAGAAACTGGGAACCGGGATGGTTATGCATTGTGGGCAGGAGGAAACCTAAGTAGAGATAGTATAAAACGAATCCTAATCCGAAAGAGTAGTGATGGTTTTGCGGGTGGTTGGAAACTTAAACAAATTAAGGTTTACCACGAAGGTGAAGTTATTTGTAACCAAACGCCTAATGTTTGGTTAGAGGATTTTAAATGCTGGTATCTTGCTTGTACGTTTACGAGTAACCTTGTTAACACACTAAGCCTTATAGTATCTACAGCTGATGTTAGATGGGCAGGAACAGACGATGATGTAACTTTAAAACTAGCCGGTAGAAGTTGGAATATTGATAGTGATGCCAACGATTTTGAACGAAATTCAACTCGTACCTATGAACTCGACCCACAGACTGGATTTAATGTTAGCGATATTCATACTATTATAATTCAAAAATCACCTGATGGATCGGCTGGTGGTTGGAAACTCAAAGGGCTGACTCTTAATGTTAACGGGACTGTAATGTATAACAATCAATCAATTAATAAGTGGTTAGAAGATAATGATAGAACATTTACCGATGAAGTATAGTTGATTACACTATAAGAATAAATAGTAAAAACTAAACGAGAACCTCTGATTAACAAGACTAAGTAATAGAAATTAAGCGTAGCTAAAAGGCTACGCTTTTTTAATGTCCTACTCACCCTGTCCCTCCAAAGGAGAAAGAGGAGTAAAATTCAGGTACTGTGGTTCTCTGTGTAACAAAAAAACAATTACACGGAGTGGCACAGAGGTTCTCACTGAGTTACACTGAGGAATTCTTGTGTTTTTGAAATTTTTATTCACAAAACCCCTCTCCAAAAGAGAAAAAGGGGAAAAAATAACCTTTCTACAAAGGAAGTCTGAAAGCAGCCATTTCTTGAAAGTTTCGAACAACCAGAATATTTCCAACCAGTACAGGATGGTTCCAAGTTTTCCCTTTTATTGCAGAAAATCGTGAAAGCTCATTATACCGTTCAGGGTTAGCCTCAACAAGAGCCACCTCTCCTTTTTCTGAAAGTATCAATAGCAAGTCTTGGTCGGCCAGTAACAGAATCTCTCCCGCGTAGCGACCCTGCTTCCATTTTCGATTGCCTTTCTCTAGATCAATACAGGTGAGTGTTGGACCATCGAATCCATAAGCATAACCCTCGTGAACAACAAAGTCGTTGAAATATGGCTTTAATCCTTCCGATGACCAATTCTCTTTGATATTCCATTTACCCGATTCGCTTTGAACAGCAAAACAACGCATTCCTTTTGCTCCGTTGTCGGTAACCTCGCTAATCAATATATCTCTGTCGGAAATTAGTGAGGGTTGAACTATCTGGGCACCCACCAATGGAAAATTCCAGTGCACTTTACCATCAACTGGAGCATAGCTGGTCAATCCTAGTCGATTCATAAATAAAATCTGCTTGGTACCATCGATTGTTGCGAGGTGAGGAGAGCTATAACTTTCACCCCCATCAACGCCCGACCAAAGCAGTTTACCGTTAGTAATATTGTAGGCTAGAAGCTGCCCCGCAATAGCCACAAAAACGGTACTATCAACAACTAAAGGGGAGCCTGTATAACCCCAAATGGGTATCTGTACTTTGGTGTCATTTGCAGCATTACGCACCCACACAACTGCACCATTTTGAGAATTGAGTACATTTAAAATTCCTGTTGCTCCTAATGTATATACTCGGCCGTTACAAAGTGTTGGCGTTGATCGAGGTCCTGCGCCAGCATGTGAATCCCAAAAACGAGCCGAGTCGCCGTGTTCCCATATAGGTTCGCCTGTATTCAAATTATAACAGGTAACCATTTCTAGTTCGCCTCGCTGTTCCTGTGTAAAAAGTAAATTACCTTGTACTGCAAAAGATGAACAACCAGGACCAACGATTCTACGCCACATCTCAATCGGTTTCGATTTACTCCAATCGGTATTAATTTTAACACCTTTAATATTTCCATCTCTATTTTTCCCCCTGAAACCAGGCCATTCAGCCTCTGCCAACATTTTAGTTGAATCACCAGGCAATACTAAAAGTTTATCAGCTCTGGCAATTAAACGTTCTTCAACAGTCTTTGACCATCTCCACGAGAAATCCTGATGAATCTCGCCATCCATTCCATTAGTGCGCAGGAGTGTCCAGAATCCAGATGCAATTATAATGGTAGCGACCATTGTTATAATTCGAATTCTATTTGAATAGTGGTGAGTAACCACAGCCCATAACATAAAGGCGAGGCAAAGCACCGGGATGGAATATACGATGAACATCATCCCCATCATTGTTGTTGCAATCGATTTGTGAAGGATGAATGAAGTTGAAACAAGCGAAACAATCATCAAAACTATTGCAAACCAGCGCTCGAATATGGGTGCTCGACTAAAAAAGATCCACCAAATTGCAAAAACTAGCCCTAAAAGGACTCCTCCAAATACAGCAATTGCAATAGCACTAGGTATAAGTATTGGTAAAATAAACCTAACAATCCATTGGAGGGCAACAATTACCACACCCACCCATAACCTTAAAGATTTCGGCTGAACATGGTCGTTAGTATTTGTACTCATGATTTAATAATTAAAAATGTGATTCAAGATACACTTTTTTACTATACTGATAATTATTTATTTGGGCCTTACCTATTTAAACGCTCTTTTATTCGCTCTCTAAAAAGTAGAAAAAAGGGAAGAAGTTAATTGGTGAACTAATGCTCTCAATGCTATTTAAAGGTAATTTTGTTTCATGAGTTCACCGAAATAAAAAAACGAGGTAGAACCTCGTTTCAAGATGAGAATAGAAATGTTTATCTAACCGTTACAGAGGAAACACATCCTCCGGAACAAGTAACATGAAAACTTGCACAGGTTCCATTTTGACAGATATCCGTATCAAATGATTCGATACCGTATGAACATCCAATATTAGAAAAAGTCATACCCTTATACTTTACGCTATTACATCCCACAATCTCAGGAGTACTTGATGACTCAGAATCATCTTTTTTGCAGGTAAAACATAGCAGGAGTAAAATGCAAAAAAGAATAACAACGTTAAGTTTTTTTGAACTAGTTTTCATATCCCCCCCTTTTTTATTTTGGTTGATAAAAGAAAATATTTGTCTGAGGCTGGAAATAATACGAAAGACAAAACAGGGAAAGAAGTGCAGTAATCTAAATACGTATGATTTAAGAGTTAAAGCTAATTTAAACTATTTGACAACAATTTCAAAGCACTACTCATATTAATTAATTTATCACCAACAGCTTATACAAGTTGCTAAATCAATCAATTCTTATGGCTTTTATTTTTATAGCTCATTTTATACTTATAGCTAAAAATACTCCGATAACTTTTAAGTAAATAGATTTTGCTTAACACTTTTTAAAGCAGATTGCTATAAACAGAATCATTTAAATGATAAATTAGCAGTTTAATCCACTAAATTTAAAAGCTATGACTATTATAGTTCTTGTTATCGTCGGCATTCTTGTGCTTATCGGAATTAGCATGTATAACAGATTAGTTGTTTTAAGAAACAACCGTGAGAATGCTTTTGCAGATATCGATGTTCAACTCAAACAACGACTCGATCTGATTCCACAGCTAGTTGAAGCCGTTAAAGGATATATGAAGCATGAAAGCACTGTGCTTACCGATATTACTAATGCACGTGCTAATGCTATACAAGCCTCAAGTATAAATGACAAAATCGCTGCTGATAATCAGCTTTCAGGAGCTTTACAGGGGCTAAAAGTTGCGGTTGAAGCATACCCCGATCTAAAAGCAAACCAAAACTTCAAACAGCTACAAGATGAAATTTCGGATATTGAGAATAAGCTAGCCGCAGCACGTCGATTCTTCAACTCGGCTACAAAAGAGCTCAATAATGCTGTACAGGTTTTCCCTTCCAACGTAATTGCCGATTTATTTAACTTCAAAAAGGAACCAATGTTCGAGTTGGGAACCGAACAGCGTGCAAAAGCAGAGGAAGCACCAAAGTTAAACTTCTAGTCCGAAATGGCTTACGTAGGCATTCAGTCTCAAATATGGAGAAACAATACCAAATCGGTATTGCTTCTCTTACTATTTCCTACTGTAATATTCGCACTAGTATGGCTTTTCATCTTTTTTGCTGTTGAGCAACAACCAGAGCAAAGAATCTTTTACACAAACGAGAGCTTCCTACGAACTATTCCATGGGTTGCTTTGGGTGTTTTAATCTGGTTCATGACAGCCTATTTCTTTCACACCTCAATGATTGAAAAGGCTACTGGATCAAGACCACTTGAACGTAATGAGAATAAAAGGGTGTACAATCTTGTAGAGAATTTGTGCATTGGATGCGGAATGAAAACACCCCAAATTTACATAATTGAGGATGACTCGCTGAATGCGTTTGCAAGTGGTGTTGATTCATCCTCGTTCTCAGTTTCACTTTCAAGGGGCATCATAAACAAACTCAACGACAAAGAGCTAGAAGCAGTAATTGCCCACGAGCTAACTCATATAAGGAATAGGGATGTACGGCTTTTAATTGTCTCCATCATATTTGTTGGAATATTTGCATTTCTTACCGAAATGCTATTCCGTTCCTTCAGGTTTGGTGGGAGAAAGAAGGATGCTAAGGTGCTTTTAATTGCATTACTTCTAGCGGTAATTGGGTATCTACTAACAAGTATTTTCCGGTTTGCAATTTCTAGAAAGCGTGAATACCTAGCCGACGCAGGATCGGCAGAGATGACACGTAACCCGCTGGCTTTAGCGTCGGCTCTGGAAAAAATTGATAAGGATTCTCGAATTGAGGCGGTTGAACGTAAGGATGTTGCTCAGCTATTTATTGATAACCCTCAGGCTAAAGAGAAAGAAGATTCATTTTCACTGTTCTCATTATTCTCAACTCACCCCCCTATTAGAAAAAGAATTGAAATACTAAGGGGTTTATAACACTCAAAAAATTTTGCAAAAATTATTATATGTGTATAATATCTCTTAAATAGAACTCTTAATAAATACCACTCCTCATCAAATTTTTAACTTTAAATAATAAATAAGCCAATACATCAGATTCAAAAAAACCTTACTTTTGAATAAGTATTAACCCTTAAACTTAACGGCTATGTCAAAGGAAAAAACGAATAAGGAAAAAATGTCAAAAAAGGAACCTCAAAAGAGTTTAAAGGAGAAAAGAGCAGCAAAGGCAGCAAAACGTAGTGAAAAGAAGTAGATTCATCGTGTAAATTTATGCTTGTAAATATAAGCGTAGTCTGACGACTACGCTTTTTTATTGCCTAAATCTTCAAAGGCTACTTTTAAGTATCTATAATTCTGCCACTACCCACAAGAAAGATGTTGCGAAAAGTTCACTTTCCCAATTATCAAAAAATTTAACCTATGATTTATTATCTTTGAGGTGTTAATGATTATATAATAAATCTATCACATTGGTTTACTGATCATAAAATAATGAATGCAAATTATTACCGAATGTTTCCCGAATACAAATTTGCATTTGTAAAGTTCCAATCCGAAAGAATTTCATTTCAGGAAGCAGAACGAATAAATCATGAGTATAAATCAGATATTGCCTACTCGAAAATTGAATATCTACTTGTAATTATTGATAAAAATTGTATTCCCTCGTTTAGCACAAGAGAGATAAAAGATATAGCAAATTCCTACAATACTGCGTTTCAAGTAAACAACCACAGAAAAATTGTTTGGCTTGTTGCGGCTCCACTTGTCACCGCTTTTACTCAACTTTTAGTTTCACAAACTAAAGAGAACAACTATTATTGTTCAACAATTAATAAGGCATACGAATTGTTAAAAATTCCGATTGAATTTAAGGATTTTAAGTATTTACTTAATAATCATTAAGTCATCAGCTTTTATTCATTTCCTTTTTATTGCTTAATACAGAGTTTGAGACAATTTTGTTTGTTCCCTGTTTCTAGTCAGATTTACTACTAAGCAAATGTATGAATGCACAGAAACTGCTCTGTATTTTCTTTATTTTGCAGTAACAGGTTTTCGCTTTGTTAATTGCTTAAAATAATCGCCTCTTGATAAATAACGTTTTATAGCTTCTTCCTCACTAGCACCTTGTTCAATAAAAATTACCGTTTTTCGATCGATAACCACGGCCTTCATCTTTGCAAGATTAGGTGTCTTTACATTACTAGTGGGTTGTTTCTTGTCGTACATAAATTACTCCTTATATTTATTAATAATAAACTCCATTTTGACGAAATTGTCGAAACAATAATAATCTACCTGTATGCCAGAATAGATTGATAAGTGATTTTAAAAAGAGGGATTCTGTTTTGCCAGAAACCGAAAATCAAAAAAGGAAAGTGTTGTTAGATTAAGACTAGCAGCGACTGATTAAATTTAAAATCAAGCAAATATACGAATTCTTTTGCAAAAGGTTTTATTTTACTTCAAGTTAAATCTTATTCCTGAGCGTTGCTTGCTTATTACAATTCTAATGCTGAAAAAAAGAAACAAATAACCTTGATTTCTAATGTCGAAATATATCTATCGATAAATTGGGAGGTTTTATAAATAAAAGCATCATTTGCAATAGGGTATTCCTTGTTTAATATATCTTAGTGTGTAGTATTATGCAAAGATTTAGAATATCCACTAAAATTCGAACCAATATTTTATGAAGAGAATTACTCCAATACTTATCTGTATGGCAATTTTTAAGCTGGGAGTTTCACAGTCGCTTCCAAATGATAGCTTGTATTTAGGTCAAACACCTCCGGGGAATAACCCTAAAGTATTTAAACTTGCCGTCACTCCGGGGTCTTTTGCCGCGGAGAGAATTGTTATTACTAAGGATGGTACTGAAATATACTATTCCGAAATAAAGAGCTACTACCCTATTGCTGGTGCAAAAACAAAATACTATAAATACCAGAATAACCGATGGACCGGACCATTCCTGCTTTTTGAAGGTTATATGGGTCCTACTTTATCCCGCTCGGAGGATACGATGTACGTTGAAAGTGACTTTAAGATGTTTTATTCAGTAAGAAATAAAACTGAGTGGAGCCAGCCAAAACCCTTTTTTACCGATGTTGATTCGGTTCATTATCTTCAAGTCACACAAAAAGGGGTTTATTATGCATCGGCACGTTCAAAAAGTTCAGTTGGTTTAGCCGATTGGAGCCAAATTGAGAAGGCAGGCAATAAATATAATACCATTAGCTTAGGCTTCCCAATAAACAATGTTGCCGATAACCTTGACTTCTACATTGCAAAGAACGAAAATTATATAATTACATGCCCAACTGGTCCAATAGGCATTAGTTACCCAATTGGTTACGGAAAATGGTCAAATACCAGACCTCTCGATAGCAAAATTAATTTTGGGATTGGTGGCTGGGGTGCTTATGTTACATCCGATAACAAGTATTTGTTTTATACAACAGGCACAAAAATGGACTACTCCGATGTTTATGTCTACTGGGTAAAAATGGGTAACATAGTCGATAGTATGAGGCACACAAACCTTCCACCCTACGTGAAAAATAAACCAAAACCTCAAGACGCCTTTGTCGGCAAATTGTTTACTTACACAATTCCCATCGATGCTGCTTGCGATGAGGATGGAAGCACCATTACTTATGAAACCTTACTTATTGACAGTAGCCCGTTACCTTTATGGCTAAACTTTGATCCAAAAACAAGAACGCTCAAAGGCACACCAACGCAAGCAGGCAATGTAGTTTTAAGAATCAACGCTTACGATGATAAAAAAGTGATGACTGCATTCCGTTTTATAATCAATGTTAAAGAAAAATAATCCGCATATCACAACTGAATACCTTTTAAGGCGTAGTCTTCCAACTACGCCTTTTTAATACCTAGCTCAATCATTCAAAAAGAGAAATTCTTATCTTTAAAAACTTTAAAATCTTTTCAATGAATACATCTGAAGGGCTGAAACGCGAAATTGGCTTATGGGGAATAACGGCAAATATTATCAATGTTGTTATAGGGTCAGGGATTTTTGTCCTACCAGCATTAGTGAGCGAAGGATTAGGGTCTGCAGGTATTTTAGCATATTTGTTTTGCGGACTTCTTGTAACCCTAATTATGCTATGCTTTGCTGAGATGGGAAGTAAAGTAACCATTACAGGAGGAGCTTACACTTATATTGAGATTGCTTTTGGAAAATATTTTGGCTTTTTAGCCTCAAACCTTTTGGTTTTTGGAACCTCATTAATGGCAACTGCAGCCGTTGCAAATGCTTTGGCTGATACTCTTTCATACATCTTCCCAATATTTAATGAAACCTATTTTAGAGCAGGGTTCTTCATCACAATCTTTTCTGGACTAGCAGTGGTAAATGTATATGGGGTAAAGCAAGGAATTTCTCTTGTAAAAATGGTAACTGTAGCAAAACTACTTCCCTTATTTTTGCTTATCGTGTGGGGTTCAACAAAAATCGTTTATAACAATCTTCTTTGGGATAAAGCACCAGCATTCACCGATATTGGTAGAATGTCGGTATTGCTATTCTTTGCGTTTCAGGGGGCAGAGAGCAGCTTAAGCGTAGGGGGAGAAGTTACTAATCCTAAAAAATCGGTTCCTAGAGGAATTTTGCTTAGCTTCTTAATAATTTTACTTTTTTATATCTCAATTCAACTAGTTTCACAAGGGGTTTTAGGGGATTCGTTCTCAAACTACAAATCGGCTCCATTGGTGGAGGTAGCCCGTAGGATTATGGGACCAGTTGGCACAACAATTATGATGCTTGGCGCAGCAATATCTATGTTTGGGTATCTAACCAGCGACCAACTTAATATGTCAAGGGTTCTATTCCGCTCGGCAAAGGATAAGGTTATACCAATAAAACCACTATCAATTGTTCACCCAAAGTTTGCTACACCGTATGTAGCGGTTATTATATTTGCCTCGTTAGGATGCTTTTTCTCAATAACCGGAGAGTTTAAGCAGCTGGCAATACTTTCCTCATCTTCTGTATTGCTTGTTTATTTTGGGGTTGCCCTTTCAACAATAAAGCTAAGGTTTGATAAGGAGGTCGATAAATCAACTTTTAGAATTCCGGGGGGATTTACAATTCCTATCCTTGCAATTATCACCATACTTTGGTTCCTTTCAAACCTATCAAAAGGTGAGATGATTGGTCTTGCAATCTTTATCGTTATACTAAGCTTTTTATTCGGTATTATAAGGTACTTTAGGTTAGATAATCAAGAGGATAAAACTAGTTAACAATCTAAAAAAGCGTAGCCTAAATAGACTACGCTTCTATATTTCATTATTTATCAATCAGAATTAATTTGGAACAAACTCAAACTTTACGTTATCAACTGTTTGCGGAACATTCCCCATAAATGTGCTCGCATCAAAATACATATTCAAGGGTAGACTAGGGATATTAACGGTATGCGTAGCAATAAGCATATCATTAAAATAGAATTCAACCTTGCTACTTGTGGCTATAATTTTATATCTATACATATTAGCAACCGAAGATCCAACGCTATAATCAGAGGTTGATGCTACTCCGTTGTTTACAGTTCTTGTTTGAATTGTATTTCCGCTGGTATTTATAAACTCAATTGCATTATTTCGGTCGCTACCATAAACCAAACCTCGGGACAGGGGTCCATAAGCATAATTATTATCCTCGTAGGTGTAAAGGGTGGCTGTAAATATCAATGTTCCATCATTAACTGATTTCTGCTGATTTGAATAAAGTTTAATGGTGTTTGCACCATTAGTTGCCAATGTTACAACAGAATTCGAAAGATTAACCGAGGCTGAACCTGATTTCCAGAGTGTCCAGTTATCGCTTAACGAACTTGCCGAAAAATCATCCTGAAGAACAACCTCCGAAGACCTCCTAGTATTTCTTCTAGAGTTGTTAGTGTTGGGTTTAATGTTACTGCTAGGTTTAAAACTGCTTTTAGCAGTAATATAAGCCGTTTGATCTTTACTTACGGTAATCTTTTCTAAATATGATTCGCTACCTTTTATTTCAATTGTATGGCTTCCAGTGGTAATCTTATTTATTTTGTTTGCCTTACTATTAGCGTTTACATAGCCTAACTTTTTATTATCGAGATATAAATCCCCACCTATTTCGCTATCGATGGAAATTGCCCCGTATAATATCTCAACATTACCAGGGTTGAAAGTCACCTCATCGGGTTGAGTAATAACTTGGTTTTGTATTTGAGTTTGGCTGGAGGTCTGAGTTTGACTTGTTTGATTAACAAAATAAAAATCACCTTTCAGCTTACTCCATTCCTGAGGGCTTTGCTTCCCATTACTTGCGCGTTCCACCTCAACTCTGGTAAGTTTAAATACTTTTTCGATGGGAACTGGTTGCTTAAGCTGTTTTACAAGCTGCTCGGTGTATAAGCCATTGGCTCCCTCGCCATCATCGGCGGTTGCACCCTCGGATGTAGCATAGGCAATTATTGTCCCGCTAGCCGGGTTCATTGCTCTAAAGCCACGATCACCACCCCTTGACCATGATTTAAATGGGTTGTTCCGGCAGGCGTCGAGAATAAGAATATTGATGTTTTTATCGTACTCCTCAAATTTCGAAGATATATCGTTTACCGAGATGGCTTCAAAGGAAACCATATCCTTGCTTTCCAACGAAGCATCAATAGGGATCAGATAGTTTACACCATTCACCTGAACACCATGGCCTGCATAGTAGAATAGGGCAACGTTGTATTGACCCAATTTACTCCAAAATTCAGCAATAGCCTGTGCCATCTGAGCACGAGTAGCATCAGTTCGCTTTATCACAGTAAAACCTAGGTCTTTTAATGTACTTGCCATTAAATTTGCATCGTTCACTGAGTTTTTTAACGAACCGCCTTCCTTGTAGTTTGAATTTCCAATAACGAGGGCAAGTCGTGCTTCATTTGTTTGAGCGACCAAATACTCCACAAAAAAAACAATCGAAACTAGAATTAATAACTTCTTCATGGTATCACATTTAAAGCCATACACTTAATATTTACAAATATAACAATCCCGCTGCGGAGTGAAGTCTATTTTTTAGGCTTATTTATTATTCCCTAATCTTTATAGATAAACTAAGCATTTTGATCCACCTATTAACCAAGTAAACTGTTTGCATTAATAGTTTTTATAAATTTACGCTATATAAAATTTCATTACCATGAGTAAAAAAGCAAAAATCGAATCATTTTTCACTGCAAAAAATTATGCCATTACTGGCGTTTCTAGAGATGAAAAAAAGTTTGGAAGAATGGTTTATCAGGCTTTTATTCAAAAAGGAATTACTACATACCCCGTTAATCCCAGTATCGATAGCATAAATGGAGTAAAAGTATATTCCTCTGTTAACGAACTACCTGCGGAGGTTGAAGCAATAGTTATTCTGAATAACCGAAATAAATCTCAGGTAATAATTGATCAGGCAATTGGTAAGGGAATAAAGAATATATGGGTACAGCAAAAAAGCGATCCGGTTGGGTTCTCAAAACAGGAATTCAATCCTGATATAAATATTATTACCAACGAATGTATATTTATGTGGCTTGAACCTGTAACCGGATTCCACAAGTTTCATAAGTTTCTAAAAACCTTGTTTTCGAAAAACTAACTCGATCATTTTTAAAAATTAGTAAAGCCTACCTCCGAGCGGAACCTCTTTATCTGGACTTATAAGAATACATTGATGGAATTCATCGGGTAGCCCTAATGTTAGAACCTCTGAGATAGCTGGTCCAATTTGACGTGGAGGGAAATTAACAACACACAAAACCTGCTTTCCCACTAATTCATTTGCATTGTAATTTTGGGTTAGCTGAGCGCACGACTTCTTTACCCCAATTTCATTACCTAAGTCAATTTTAAGCTTAAAGGATGGGTTTTTCGCTTCAGGAAAATTTTCAACCTCAATAATTTTCCCAACGCGTATATCAATTTTATGAAAATCATCAAAAGTTATCATATCAACACAAATTAGAAAATGCTTAACTAAATATCTACCCCAAGTGCTTTTTTAACTAAAAAGCCGATTGCAAACGTTAATGTGGATACGCCCAAACTTATAATAGCCATTTCGAAAAAACGATGCTTAAAGTTAAGATCCTTTGCTACTGATATATAGTAGTTGAACCCGAATATTATAAGTATTGCTATGCAAAGGGTAATTCCCAGGCAAATTAGGTAATTAGTAAAAAGCAGATAAGGTAAAATAAGTAAAGCAACAGTTATAACATATGCAGTCCCTGTGTAAGTAGCCGAGCGAAGTGGATTTTTTTGGGTATTATCGGCTTTTTTCGAGAGATAGTCGGATGCAGCCATTGAGAATGAAGCTGCTATACCAGTAATTAATCCGGCCATAGCAATAAGCTTAGTGTTCTGTAGAGCCAAAGATAAACCTGCAAGCGCTCCGGTAAGCTCAACTAGGGCATCGTTTAACCCAAGAACAATTGAACCAGCATACTGCAAACGCTCCTCATCAATCATCCCAATTAGAGCGTTTTCGTGTACATGTTCTTCGTCCATAATTTTTTTAGCCTCAGGAATATCGGCAAGCATCTTATCATAGTTCTCTTGAGCCTTATTCTCTCCTCCCTCCATGAGTTTTATCCCGAATGTTATCCCAAATATTCGAGAAATATAGTAGTACCATTTCACTTTGAACATATTCGGTTTTACATCCTCATTGGTATACTGCTTCCAAATTTCGTAGTGGCCTTTCTCCTCCACTCCAATTTGCGCTAAAGTTTTAGCATTTTCGGGGTCCTTAATAGCCCTTGAAAGTCGCGTATATATATGGTATTCGGTGATTTCGCTTTTTTGAAATGATTTTATCGTTTCAATTTGTTGCTTGGAAAGATTAATGTTCATGAGATGTATTGTTTAATAATATTATCTAAAATTACTTTTTAATGGTTAATGAAAATTACTACTTGCATATTTCTCCATATAATAAAGGGAAAATCATGCTTTAATAGCCCAACGCAGTTTTGCCGAGCGTGCGCGTGGATTTGAATTACATTCATCAGCTGATGGTCGAATTGGATCAGGGGCAACATCGCTGTATAAACCTAATCGGTTAAAATGTTGAAAAGATTTTTTAACTCGTCGATCTTCTCCGGAGTGGAATGAAAGTATTGCCACTTTCCCTCCTGGTTTTAACGAAAAGGGGAGTTCCTCTAAAAATTTCTCAAGCGCTCCAAATTCATCATTCACCTCAATTCGTAATGCTTGAAAAACTCTTTGACACGATTTCTTAACCTCATCCTTTCGCTGATGTTTTGGAATAAAATATAAGGCTTCATCAATTATATTTTGTAGATGAGTAGTAGTTTCTATTTCAACCCCTTTTAAAAGATTTGCTTTAATTGCCTCGGCAATCTCCTGGCTATAAGGTTCATCGGAATTTTCAAGCAGAACCAGCTCAAGAATATTTTTAGGAATAGTTTTTAGTAATTCCGAAGCCGGCTTCCCGCTTTTGGGGTTTAGCCTTAAATCAAGTGGACCTTCGATCTTGAATGAGAATCCTCGCTCAGGATTATCAATTTGCATTGATGAAACACCTAAATCAGCTAGAATAAAATCAAGTGGTCCCGCTTCTGAAACAATTTGCTCAATCTCGGAGAAATTCATTTTTTTAATTACTAAAGACTCGAATCCATAGCCTAAACCCCGCAACCGTTGCTCTGTTCGAGGCAATTCATAGGGATCAACATCTGTAGCATATAAACGACCCTCGGGCTGTAGCTTTTTCAGAATCTCTAGGCTATGCCCACCATAACCCAAGGTTGCATCCAAACCAACTTGCCCAGGTGTAATTTTGAGAATCTCCATTATCTCGTTAACGCATATTGATCGGTGCATGCCGGCAGGGGTTCTCCCCTGCTCCATTATTTTCTCAATATCCTTTACATAAAGATCAGGATTTAGCTCCTTATACTTTTCGCTAAAGGATTTAGGGTGCGTTCCTTTATATCGTTTACGACGAACATGTTTTGGTTCTTGATTCTCCATGTTTGCAAAAGTAGTGAATACTTAATAATTCGCTATTACAAATATTTCTGTAAAACAGAAAGACGAGGTTATACCTCGTCTTTGCAATTCATAATCAAATTTACTATACTAACCCCTAAAAATTTCATTTAATAAATTACCCAGTCTTAAACCTCCCTCCATAAGCAGGTTTTCAATAATAGGGTAACTTTTATTTATGTAATCTTCACTAATAACATCAGTGTAACTGTATACAAAGTTAAGTGTTGTACGTGATTGGTTTAACCAAAGAACAGGATTGCCTCTTACAATCTTTCTAACCCTTCGATGTGAGGTTTTGTCTATCATTCCCTCAATTACCTCGGCTGACAATTTTTTATACTCAATTATATCAGTATCCCAAATACGATGAAGGTTTAGCTGTTTCCCTTCGAATGTTACTTTAATACTATTTCCACCCCTATCGTTACCATAACCAACATGCAAAGGTTGGTGGATATCACCCATTAGGTGAAAAAGAACTTTTATATTGAGGTTGATCTCCTCTTTGGTTAGCTTTGATCTATTCTTTAGATTATGAATGGCTATTTCAAGCTGCTTTACCACATTGTTTCCATTCTCAATCGTAGTATCGTACTGACTTCCCTTATCTATGTTGATGTAATGCCATTGCCTCATATAATCGTACTGCGTATTTCCTCTCAGCTCATCCATCCAGGTTGAAGCGGCATCCCAGGTTATATCTCCCAAATACTTATTAACAGAATCCTGTACATCTTTACTTACGTAGCTTTTAGCAATTTCAACAATAATATGATGTCCAACTTTCCCCCAACCAAAGGAGGTTGTGTTTAATCCAATAACAAAAAGAAATAGCAGTGTGAATTTTAAATTTTTAGCACCCATGATATAATTATTAGTTTCCCTTTCTATTTGTGACGATTAATTATTGCCTTTATGAGATAATAAAAAAAACATTTGGTTTAATTAATATCTTTAAAAACCAACTTGAGTTTTGATCACAAAGCTGCATGTAAAATAAAAAATGCCGAGGGCTAACTCGGCATTCTTTTGCTAATAAGATATTATACTTTAATCGAGTCTGCTAATACTCCCAAATCCTGAAGTACTCCTATTGATTATTGGACGACCAAGGTAATGGATATTACCCATGCCGGATACCGAAGCGTCTAGCTTTTCAGTTACATAAACATCCGCTTTTGCAACACCGCTTACCTCTATCTCGCAGTTTTCGGCTTTAAAACCTGAAGCATCTATTTTACCAACACCGCTTATTTCCATCTTTAAATCTTTTGTTTCACCAATAATTTCGCCTGATATTACACCGCTTGCTTCGAGATTAAGCATTTTAGATAATAGCTTAATATCAAGATCGGCAACACCGCTTACTTCGAGTTCAAAATTATCGAACTTAACCTGGTTTGGTGTGGTAATGTCAACTGCACCACCAATCGATAGTTTCTTTAAATCGGGAATAGTAATCGATACCTTCACATCATTCTTATGCTGATGGCGCCTATCGTTTCCAATTACCAATACATCTCCTTTAAGTTTTACGTAAACATCTTCTAAAGCATCATCATCACCTGTAATTGCAACAGAGGCTTTTTCACCCTGAATTAAGGTTGCATTACATGCTAAATTGATATGAATTTCCTTAACACCTGTAATATCAGGGATGGTTGGTTGCGCCAAAAGTGGCATTGAGAATAGTAAAGCGGCTACAAAAGCTAATGCGTATTGAATGTTTAATCTCTTTTTCATAGTATTTTAGATTTAATGTTTAATAATTAAATGAAAGACGAAAGTCTGTCACTTTCGCTGCAAGAGAAATAAGATTTTTTGTTTAAATCGTATTTTATCTATTTAAATTTATGCTTTAAAATATTTTTAACAGATTGTAACCTAAAATAACTACTTTGCCGACGATAATAAATCACTGATACTTTAACCATGAGCTTATTCGGGGCTTTTCTATTCTTTTTGGTGATAATTCTGATCGGAATTATTCCATTTCCCTTACTATTTGGGCTTTCAAACTTTATTGCATTCATTCTTTATCGCGTTGTTGGATATCGTAAACAAGTGGTGATACAGAACCTTACAGCTTCATTCCCCGAAATGAGTCAAAATGAGTTGAAACGTGTAATGAAGCTTTTCTATAAAAATCTTGCTGATATTTTTTTAGAAGGAATAAAAGCCTTTATGATGTTTCGAAAGCAGATTTTAAATCGACATAAAATCATTAACCCTGAGGTCTTAAATCAATTTCAGAGTACAAAGCAAAGTATTATTGTTGTAACTGGCCATTATACAAACTGGGAATGGGGTTCACTTTCGGCCAGTTTACAAACAAAGCTTAACGTTATAGCTTTTTATAAACCTCTTCACAATACATACATTGACAGATTTGTAATATGGAGCCGATCGAAGTTTGGAACAACTCTCGCTTCAATTAAAGAGACAGCCCCAACTTTTGAAAAGTATAAAGATATCCCATCTATCTATCTTATGGCCTCGGATCAGAATGTTCCTAAAAAATTTAGGGACAGGGCCTACTGGGTTCAATTTTTAAATCGAAACACCCCTTTTCTTCATGGTGCGGAAAAGTACGCTCGATTATATAATCTTCCGGTTGTTTATGCTGATATACAACGAGCAAAAAGAGGGTTTTATACAATTCATCTGTCAATATTAACAACAAATCCTCAAGAACTGAGTGAAGGAAAAATTACTGAACTTTATGCCAATAAACTTGAATCGATAATAAAGCAAAAACCTGAAAACTGGCTCTGGTCGCATCGAAGGTGGAAATCAATCCCCTGAGTACATCTCTTCAACTAAGTCGGAATACTGCTCAATCAAATAGTTTCTTCTTACTTTAAGGGTGTTGGTTAGCATCCCATTCTGGATACTAAATGATTCGTGTAGAAGTTTGAATTTAACAACCCGTTCGTATGGAGTAAGCTCCTCCTGGATTAGGTCAAGTCTCTTTTTATAGAATTTAATGATCTCGGAATGATTAACCAATTTTTCCTTTTCCAGCAATTGTAGTCCAATGGTTTCGGTTTCTTTTTTCAGGTTTTCGAACGAAGGCACAATCAAAGCTGTAACGAATTTCCTTTTATCACCAATAATTATAATCTGTTCAATAAATTTATCATTGCCTAAAAGAAGCTCTAATTTTTGAGGTGAAACATATTTTCCAACTGACGTTTTAATCAGATCCTTAATTCTATCAGTCATTACCAAATTGTTTTCAGGTGTAATATAACCCTGATCACCAGTATGATACCACCCATCTACAAGAGCAGCTTCAGTATCCTGCGGCTTTTTATAGTATCCCTTAAAAACTGTTCCCCCTTTAACCTTAATCTCTCCTTCTTTGGTAATATCAACCTCAATTCCTGGCATAATTGTCCCGCAGGAATTAAAATCATATCTATCCATTTTAAAACATGATACTGTTGCAGAGGTTTCGGTTGCCCCATATCCGTAATCAATAAAAATACCAGCAGCATGAAAGAAACGAAGTAATGGTGTGCTAATTGCGGCTCCAGCACATGGCATAAATCTTATTCTTCCGCCAAAAACACGTCTAAGTTTCGAAAGCACTAGCTTATCGGCTATCCCGTACCGAAATGATAATAATAACGATGGCTTTTGATCTTTACTTTTATTATCAGAATACTTATGCCCAACAGCAATTGCCCAATTAAAAATTCCTCGTTTTACGATTGACCATTTTGATAATTCAAGCTGAATCCCCTCATGCGTTTTCTCGAAAAAACGGGGAACAGTACACATTAAGGTTGGTTTAATGTATGGGAGCTGAGTTACTATTTCACGAGGATTATCGATGAAAACATTTGTTGCTCCGCAATGAAGTATATAATAAGTCCATGTTCTCTCAAAAACATGGCTAAGGGGCAAAAAGGCAACAGATACATCTGAGTCTGTAACGTCTAACCGTTCATCGTGTATTCTGAAGGTGTACATAAACGTTGCATGGGTAAGCATTACCCCTTTTGGCTCACCTGTAGTTCCTGATGTATAAATAATAGTAGCAAGATCTTCTTGCTGAATTTCATTTAATTTCTGCTTGAAAATTTCCTCAAACCTATGGTCATTCCCTAAATCAAGAAACTCTTGCCAATTAATGCTACGATCATCAATAGGAGTGACTTTTGAATCGTAAATAATAATCTTTTTAAGTGACGATAAATTGTTAAGTAACCAGCATGCCTTATCGTACTGCTCTTGATTTCCTACGAAAATTAATTTCATTTGGGTTTCCTCAACAATGTACTTAAGCTGCTGTTTTGAGGTAGTTGCATAGAAGGGAACAACAACACACCTTGATCCGAGTATTCCAATATCTGTTATAACCCATTCTGGTCTATTTTCACTAAATATCCCAATATTATCAGCTTCTGATAGGTCAAGAGAAATTATTGCTCTTGAAACCTGTTGAACCTTTTCGGCAAAGTTGCTCCAACTTAGGTTTCCATAAAGTCCTCCCTCTCCTATCTTAAACCTAAAAACATCACGTTCACCATATTGGGCGGAGCGATTAAAAATCATGCTAACAATATTCTCCATTAGGAAATTCAGGAATTGAGTTTATGTAAAAAAAGAGAAAAAAAAGGATAATAACTCAATGTCTTACAATTATTTTTAAAATATGTAAGACTAAAGAAATTTTCGCAATAAGAGTGAGGGTTTCTAAGTAAAATATATAAATAATTAATTAGAGCCAAAGGGTATAGTTATTCCGAGCCAAGGAATTGCAAAAAAGTTACTCATATCCTTATACACCGGAAAAACCAAACCATAATCGAGGGCTACTTTTCGAATTAATGATCTTCCACCAAAAAGAGAAAGTACAACATAATCTTCACTTGAAACCCCTATGTAATAATTTTCGCTCATTAAATAGCTTTTCTTTCCAACACGAACCTTCCCATTAAGAGCAATAACGGGTCTGTCGGCCCAGCTACTGCCATAGTAACCATAAGCTATCCCTATTGAAACATTATTATTCACAGTACCAAAGGTTGATACACCATAAGCAAAGCCCGTGGTTTCGGTATTTGCGCCCAAAACGGTAGCTGCAAGAATTCCAACGCCAACATTAACACGATCTTTCACTATAGGGAATGTTAGCTTAGGGGTTATCCATGCTGGTGAATTTGCACCTGCAAATAGAAAAAGGGGTACAATACCGACTCCTATCGAGATATTATTTGTAATTCCATAACCAACCTGATTGTAAAAAATCCACATGTTCTGGTAGTAGCCATTCCCTTTCCCTATGCCATACCCATTTGACGAACAAAAATAGCGCGATGCATGTAGGTTACTATAAGACATAGCACCTCCCTCTACTCTTTCTTTACTAATCAATACAATTTTTGATATGTCTTTCTGATTGATGGTTAACTCCCCAAGCTTTTCGGTTTTCAACCGAACTATCTCACTACTCTTAAATATTATTCGACCAACATACTCGTTCCCATCATTTGTTTCAATTCTGTAAAGTTTAGTTGTATCCTGCGCGGTTTGAGCGTTTCCTCGAAATGATGTTAGCATTAACGAGAATAGTATAAGATAAAACAATGATCTTTTCATGGTTTTTGCTATTAGGTTAAACTACAAAAAGACAAAAGATCAAAGAAAAATAAGTTCTAAATCATGATTACAAGTTACACAGTTTTTGAAATGATTTGAAACAATTTTAAGCTAAAAATACTGATAATAAATAATCTATAGTTTAGAAGTCCTTTTGCTTGCATTGATATTGGAGTTATATAAAAGAAAAAAAGACCATCCGCACGGATGGTCTTTCAAAGTGACCCCAGAGGGATTCAAACCCCCGACTTTCAGAACCGGAATCTGACGTTCTATTCAGCTGAACTATGGGGCCTTATACCTTTCTTTTGTAAATATTTTCTTCCAGCACTCGTTTTAAAATACTTTTCTCTTTTCCTCGCTTGCTCAGCATCTTCAAATTCCTCGAAGTATACAATCTTAAATGGAGCAAATGCTTTATTTGACCTAGTTTTCCCCGAATTGTGCTCTCTTAATCGCTGCTCAAGGTTTTTTGTCATCCCTTTATAGCAGTTGCCAAAATTAATGCTTTCAATCACGTAAACATAATCCATAACAAATAAACTACGTTTCCCAAGAAAGAATTCAGCTGAATCCAGCCCGACAGAAGTCGTTCTGGCGGGTACCGGGCCAAAAAAGTTCACAAATGTAAATTCCTTTTTCTTCTTTTCCAAGGATAATAGAAGCCTGATTTGCTGGTTACTGTATTTATACGAGTTTTCAATTTTGTCCAAATAAAGGATTTACTTAACTTTATCAAAACTAATTACCATGAAGGGGTTCATTGTTGCAACAACTTTTTTATTGGTTTCAAAACTTGCTTTAAGCCAAGTTTGCATTGAAATTGAATCACTTCCAAGCAAAACAACTGCTAAGGATACTATTTTTTTTGCTTCATCAATTAACAAGTGGAATCCAAGCGACAAATCCTTTATGTTTACTTTGAATAGTAAAGGAAAACTATCTCTTACCATTAATAGCTCCGCTGATTCGTTTGAATACAAGCTGTGCCGTGGAAATTGGAACAAGGTTGAAGTTGACTCATTGGGTAGAGCGATCAAAAATCGATTCTACTCAGCAAAACTTGGGAATAACGTAAAAGTTAAAGTCTTAGGGTGGAAAGATTTAAGTCCAAAACTCAAACCTATTGTTTCCAAAGGTGTTAGCTATATGCCCAACAACCTAGATGCTCCCCAGCTTACCAGAATCCCAATTATTCGAATGTATTTTCCTCCAGACTACTCCTCTGGTAGACGATTTCCAGTAATATATATGCATGATGGTCAAAATCTTTTCGATGAAACAACCTCTTTCTCTGGAGAATGGCATGTCGATGAGATTCTTGATAGCCTTTACAAGTTTCATCACTTCTCATGCATTGTTGTTGGAATTTACAATGGGGGAACAAAAAGAATGGATGAATATTCCCCTTGGAAAAACGATTCATTGGGCTTAGGTGGCGATGGTGATAAGTACACAAAATTTATTGTTAAAACATTAAAACCCTTTATTGATAGTCACTACAGAACCCTTACTGATAGAGAAAACACGGCTGTTATAGGAAGCTCAATGGGCGGACTGATATCATTATATATTGCCCTTGAATACCCTGATGTATTTGGTAAAGCAGGAATATTCTCACCCTCTTTATGGTTCTCCCCAAAATCCTTTGAATTGATTCAAAAACACAAAACGAATAAACTTCAGAAATTCTATCTACTTGCTGGTGCTAAAGAGGGGTATAAAACAGTACCTGATTTACAAAAAGCTGATAGCTTACTTAAAAAATCGGGGTTAGACCAGGATTATTTGAGGTGTAAAATATCAAAAGATGGAGAGCATAATGAATGGTTCTGGAGTAATGAATTTGGTGATGCTATAAGGTTTTTATTCAATTTATAAACTTTGAAAAAGTTTATTGCCTATCAAAAAAACAATTAAAAAACTAAATAGATGAAAATAGTAGCAACTTTTATAGTCATATCAGTTTTGTTTCTAAGTGGATGTGTTAATAATTCTTATAACACCAATAATAACCGAAAACCAGGAGAACCCTATATTGAATTTGTGGGAACAATGACTGATGGAGTAAAAAAAATTTATAATGCAGAGGGGAATCTAGAAACCGAAACCCCATATAAAGATTCATTACCTAATGGATTGCAGAAAGAGTACTACAAAACTGGCAAGATATACCGTGAAACCCCTTTGGTTAATGGAAAACCTAATGGTCTGGTTAAGGAATACTACAATGCTGCAGGAACAATATACCGCGAAATGCCAGTTGTTAATGGTAAAGCTAACGGAATAATAAAAAAATACTATGAAAATGGTGTGCTCCTCTCTGAAGCACCATATGAAAACGGAGAGCCAAGTATGGGATTAAAAGAGTACAGCGAAACAGGAACGCCAATAGAAAAACCCAAAATGGTTTTTAAGGGGATTGACAAAATATCCTCAGAGGGTACTTACATTATTGAAATTTCTCTATCGGATAAATACATTGAACCAACATATTCAAATGTAATTTCATTCGAAGGTAAGGAGGTTTTAAATAATATACCCATTGTTGATGGGAAAGGAGTATTTAAATTGTTTGTGCCAAAAGGAACTGTATTAAATAAAAAAATAACCTTTGAAGCCAGATACAATACTAAACGGAAGAATACTTATATAACACGAGATTCATATATAATTTCAACTGCTAATTTTTAGCTCTAATTTTCGTTTATAAAGTGTAATTATAATTAAAAACAAAAAGTATGGAAACCCTTTACATTGATTTCTCCGACTCTGCTTCGCTTTCGGGAAGATTAAAGTTTTTAGGTATAACAACAGCATTTATTGGATTAATTGGTTCAATAATATGTATTGCTAATAAAACTTACGATTTTATATTTTATACTCAGGTATTCCTTTTTATTTACGGGATATTTATGCTTACGCCCTACCCTCATCGAATTTCAACAAAAAATAAACCTTTCTTTAAAGTAGACGACGAATCAATTGAGTTCCGAACAACCCCATTTTCGACTTCAAAAAAGGAAAACTGGAACAATGTAACAGGCATTATAATAAAACCCAGAGTACTATTCCTTGAAACTACTGATGGTAAAAAGGTAAAAATCAACTTAAACTGGGTTTCTCGAAAAAATATTATGACTATTGCGCAAGCAATTAAAGAATTTGCAACAACAAAAGGGATTAAAATTTTCTTATTTAGCGCTTAATGGTTTTATAACGATTTTATTCTAACCTATTGCAAAATCGGCTATCGCTTTAACATGAATCTCAAGGGTGTTGAATACTGGAATGTCAACATCCTTTTGTTTTATTAGCAATGGTATCTCCGTGCATCCTAATACAATACCTTCAGCGCCCTGCTGCTTTAATGATGAGATTATTTCTAAAAACCTTTGCTTAGTAGTATCAATAAAAATCTCCTTTAGCAACTCATTAAATATTGATCTATGAATAAATGCTCTTTCTCTATCATTTGGAATTAAAGTGCAAATCCCTGAGTCTTTAAGTCGATTTTTGTAGAAATTCTCCTCCATCGTCATTTTTGTTCCCAATAAACCAATAGTTAAATAACCTTCTCTCTTAATTTCATCCGCAGTCGCCGATGCTATATGAATAATGGGTTTTGTAATCTGGCTCTGTAAATCATCTGCATAAAAATGTAGCGTATTTGCGCAAAGCGCAATGCCATCAACACCGCACATTTCAAGTTTATGAGCAGCATCGGTAACCATTTTAAGTACCCCTGCATGATTATTCTCTTGATTTAATGCTGCAATTTCAGCATAATTAAAAGAGTAGATCAAACACTTTGCAGCATTTAACCCGCCAAGCCGGCTATTAACCTCTTGATTTAGTAATCGGTAATACTCTAGGGTCGAAACCCACCCTGTTCCCCCAATTAGACCAATAGTTTTCATCTCTCAATCAATTTTATTCACAATGATCTCTAATTTTAAGCAAACTCTAGCTTTTAAAGTTAGCTTTTTCTATATTTGGGCGGATGAAGAAACTAAAGTTTATCGATTTATTTTGCGGAGTTGGAGGGTTTCACCTCGCTCTCGAACACCTTGGGGGTGAGTGTGTGTTTGCATCAGATATTGATGATAATTGTCGAATGGTTTACAAAAATAACTTTGGAATTGAACCCTTCGGGGACATTACAAAGATTGACGAAAAGAAGATTCCTAAACACGATATTCTCTGTGCAGGTTTTCCTTGCCAAGCGTTCTCAAAAGCGGGTTATCGCAGGGGTGTAAACGATCCTCGCGGAACGCTATTCTATGATATTGTTCGTATTGCAAAACATCACCAGCCAAAGTATATGATCCTTGAGAATGTTCGAAACCTTGCTGGACACGATGGCGGTAATACGTGGAAGGTAATTCGCTATAATCTAAGAGAAATTGGTTATAATGTTTCAGATGAGCCAATAATATTCAGTCCACATTATTTAGGTATTCCGCAGCATCGTGAAAGGGTTTTTATACTTTGTAAACGAAAGGATCTTGGTGAACTACCCAAATTTTCTTTCAACAAAAAGAACAGACCGGAAAGTAATGCATTCTCTATTCTTCAATCCGATAAAGAGATTGAAAATATTGGAAAATATAAATTGAAGAAACGAGAGATTTCCATTATCGATCTTTGGAATGAGTTTGCAACAATTGTTAAAGACAACCTCCCCGGTTTTCCGGTTTGGAGCGAGTGGTTAAAAGAGCTGAATGGCGTTGATAACATTCAATCCTACCCAAAATGGAAGCAGGATTTTATCTATAAAAACAGTAACCTATACACACTTAAGCGCAAGGAATTAGACCGTTGGTTGCAAAAAGCCTTAAAAAATAAAGACTTTGTTGGAGCAAAAGCTAAGTTCGAATGGCAAGCTGGAAAAGTTTCATCGCCAAACCTTTGGGATACTATTATGCATTTTAGACCATCTGGTCTTCGTGCTAAAGCACCAACCCACTACCCTGCTCTGGTAGCAATTACACAAACTTCTATTATTGGTTCACACAAACGTAGATTAACTCCTCGTGAGTGTGCCCGTTTGCAGTGTATCCCTGATAACTATAAACTTCACCACGTTGATCGTATAGCATATAAACAACTAGGGAACTCTGTTAACGTTGAGCTTGTAAGAATGTTTGCAGAGTTGCTTATAAAATCCTAAACATCTAGTTCAGCTATTGCACTAACTTTTATGAACATAAACTATAATTTTCCATAGTTATAGTCCTTTTTTTTCTTATATTGCAAATTGAAAAATCATTAACCCTAAAACTTTTTGTTATGGAAAAGAAATACGCTGGTTTTTGGTGGCGTTTCCTCGCTATCATTATCGATGGTTTAATCCTCGGTGTTGTAAAATGGATTGTAATAACTCCAATTATTGGTGCATTAGGTTTTGGTGCCTACAAAGCAGCAAC